>Ga0182738_1000334_pt1 | contig 69271 bp, 61 predicted proteins | sample eDN5th30CBELigMG_FD_128876 | JGI IMG/M metagenome (GOLD analysis project Ga0182738, IMG submission 128876) | Enriched Miracle-Growth compost microbial communities from Emeryville, California, USA - eDNA 5th pass 30_C BE-Lig MG (version 2)... ... | reverse complement strand
GATCTCGGTGGTGACCGCAGCAGAAAACAAAAAGTTGAGCATGCCTTCGGTCCACAGCCGGCCGCCTTCCACGCCGTTGATCATGTCCTCGCTGGCGAGCAGCCCGATCAGCTCCGGGTAGGTGGATACCAGCCACCAGCCCGCCGCCGTGCTCAGTGCGAACAGCAGGCTTACCCATTGAATCGGCGTGCGCAGCTCGTGCACGACATCGGGGATCTCGTCGCGAAACAGCGTTCGCACGCGCTCACGCCAGTTCTGGGGCTTGCGATAGATGATGGCGTGGAGCTTGGCGTACCGCGCTTCCAGCGTGCGCGTCGCGCGGCTTGCGGGAAGAATTCGGCGTGCGATCGACAGATCCCGGCCGAGCGAGCGATACATTTCGATGGCGTTCAGCGCCTCGGCGGCCGTGTGGTCGCGCTTGCGCTCCAGCCGGTCGAGTTGCGGCGCGAGCTGTTGCCAGCTCGCGATGCGCGACGCCAGCCAGGCTTGCAGGCCGGCTTCGGCGCTCATGCTGCCTTACCGCGGGTCAACAGATCGACCAGGTGGGCTCGCAATTCTTCAGCGCTGCGCAGTGCCAGCGATTCGCTCGATGCGGAAGGATCGATGCGCGCGATCAGCGATCGTGCGATGCGGGTGCGGTTGCCATCGTCCAATTCGCCCCAGCGATCCAGAAGCTCCTGCGCGAGGTCTGCGGATTGCGGGTTGAGTCCGCCGCCGTTCGTCGCCGCGCGCAGCCCTTCGAAGGATTTTTCACTTTCCGCTGCGTCGTGCACCAGCAGCGTGCCGGCGGCGATGTCGCCGATGCGGACGTTGTGTTGCGTGAAGATGGTGCTCGCCAGGCCCACCAGGTACACGAAAGGCAGGCTGTCGACGAGTCGAAAGATGTTCCGCACCAGCAGCGCGCCGACGCCGGGAATATCGCCGCTGCGTGAGACGATCCTGATGCCGGCCATGCGCTTGCCGGGCGTGCGGCCGTGCATCGCGATCTCCAAGATCGGGTGATACAGGAAGTAGATGGCCAGCGGCGCCAGTTTCACCAGGAAGAAGAAATAGGGGCCCGGATCCGGCGCGTCATCGAGCAGGCGGCTCAGCCCGCCGAACAGCATCAGCACTCCGAAGAACCAGGCCAGCGCCAGGATCAGGCGGATGTGCCAGTCGATGACGAAGGCATAGCTGCGGCTGCCCGGCCCCGCGATCCGCAGCTCGACGTCGACCCCGGTGACGCTTTGCAGTGTGACGCTGGGGCTGGTCATGGGCCGTGCCTACTCCACGATTCTCGCCAGTTGCTCCGCCTGGTATTCCTGCTGCAGCGGCTGGATCACCGGTTCCAGGTCGCCGTTCATGACGTCGGCCAGTTTGTACAGCGTCAGGTTGATGCGGTGATCGGTGATGCGCCCCTGCGGGAAATTGTACGTGCGGATGCGCTCGGAGCGATCGCCCGAGCCCACCTGCAGCTTGCGTGACTGCGCTTCGGCCTGGTCGCGCTTTTCCTGTTCGGCGGCCATCAGTTTGGCCTTCAGCAGCGACAGCGCGCGCGAGCGGTTCTTGTGCTGCGAGCGTTCGTCCTGGCACTCGACCACGATGCCGCTGGGCAGGTGCGTGATGCGGATCGCCGAATCGGTCTTGTTGACGTGCTGACCGCCGGCACCTGAGGCGCGGAAGGTATCGATGCGCAGATCGGCCGGATTGAGGTCGATGGCTTCGACCTCGGCCATTTCCGGCAGGATGGCCACGGTGCAGGCCGACGTGTGGATGCGGCCTTGGGCTTCCGTCGCCGGTACGCGCTGTACGCGATGGGTCCCGGCTTCGAATTTCAGACGCGAGAACGCACCTCGGCCGACGACGCGGCTGATGATTTCCTTGTAGCCACCATGCTCGCCTGGGCTTTCCGACAGCACCTCGACGCGCCAGCCATTGGTGTCCGCGTAGCGCGAATACATGCGGAACAGGTCGCCAGCGAAAATCGCCGCTTCATCGCCGCCGGTGCCGGCGCGCACTTCGAGATAGATGTTGCTTTCGTCGCGCGCGTCTTTCGGCAGCAGCAGCTTGGCGAGTTCGTCGGCTTCGACGTCGATGCGGCCGATTAGCGTGCCGAGTTCTTCCTGGCCGAGCTCGCGCAGTTCGGGATCAGAACCTTCGGCCATCTCGCGTGCGTGATCGCGCTCGGAGATCAGCTGCTGGTAATCGCGATAGCGGGTCACGACCGGTTCGAGCCGCGAATATTCCATCGACAGCTCGCGGAACTGGTCGGTGTTCGCGATGACCTGCGGATCGGCCAGCAGCGCGCTCACTTCCTCGTGGCGGTCGACCAGTTTTTCCAGCTTGCTTTGAATCGAAGGTTTCATTCGTAGAGGAGACTACAAGGTACGAGCGGCCGGCGACAGGCGCGGCCACGGCGGCGCGCGCAGCTAGCCTGAAATCTTGTCGACCGGACGCGCTTCAGTCTCCGGCGTATCGCCGTTGGCGCGTGGCGCGGTGGAGTTCGGCGCAAACAGCGCCTTGGCCGCGTGCAGCAGTTCTATTTCCCCGCTCTCGGCGGCCTGGCGCAGCCGCTGGCTGGGCGCGTGCAGGAGCCGGTTGGTCAGTGTCGTGGCGAGGAATTCGATGACTTCCTTGGGATCGCGTCCGGCCGCCAGCATGCGACGCGCCTGCTCCGTCGTTTGCGCGCGGAGCACATCGGCTTCGTCGCGCAGCTGCCGGATGGTTGGAACCGCGTCCAGGGTTTTCAGCTGCTGTTCGAAGACCGCGATTTCTCCAGCGATCATCTGATGCGCATCGCGTGCCGCTTCGCGCCGCGACTCGATGTTCTCATTCACTACGTTCTGCAAATCGTCGATGGTGAACAGGTAGACGTCCTCGAGCTTGGCGACTTCGGGCTCGATGTCGCGCGGCACGGCGATATCGACCATGAAGATCGGCTTGCGGCGTCGGGCCCGCAGCGCGGTGCGCACGGCTTCGTAGGCGATTACGGGCGTGGGGCTGGCCGTGGAGCTGATGACGATGTCGGCTTCCGCCAGGTGGGCATCGATCGCATCCAGGCCGATCGCAAAGCCGTTGAATTCCGCCGCCAGCTCTTGGGCCCGATCGAGGCTGCGGTTGGCGATGATCATGCGGCGCAGGCCATTGGCGTGCAGATGACGCGCTGCGAGTGCAATCGTCTCACCTGCGCCGACCAGCAGCGCCGTGTGTTCTTCCAGCCGCTCGAACACGGTGCGCGCCATTGCCACTGCGGCCGACGCCACGGAGGTGGCGCTCGCGCCGATGCGCGTCTGCGTGCGGACGCGCTTGGCCACCGAGAATGCGGTTTGCAGCAGCCGGTTCAGATAGGGACCGGTCACGCCCTGCTCGAAGGCGGTCCGATAAGCGTCCTTCAGCTGGCCCAGGATCTGCGGTTCGCCCAGCACCAGCGAGTCCAGTCCGCAGGCCACGGCGAATACGTGCTCAACGGCCGCGGCGCCGCGCAACTGATACAGGGAATCGTCCAGGTCGAGCTTGTGCGAGGCCAGGTCGTGCCAGTCGCCCAGCCATTGGACCAGGCGCCGCGCCTCGGTGTCGGTGAAGCAGTAGAGCTCGGTGCGGTTGCAGGTGGAGACGATCACCGATTCGCGCACGCCCGGCACCGCCACCAGCTCCCGCAGCGCCTGCGGCAGCTCATCGCCCGCGAATACCATTTTTTCACGGATATCGACGGGGGCTGTACGGTGATTGATGCCGATGACGACGAAAGTCATGCGTAGTGCTGTCGCGAACCGGCCGGGATTGTCCGGTAAGGGGCAGGGGATAACAAGCACGGGTAACACATCGTGGGGCCCATTGTCGGACAATGAGCGACCGATAATCTCCCCGTCACACCCTGATATAGTGCCAGCAACATGCCTGCTACCGCCTATTTCACCGCCGCCGCCAGGTGCATGGCTCCGGCCGGTCGACTGTCCGCCCTGCTGATCGCTGCCGTGCTGGCGGGCTGCGCCACCCAGGGACACCAGGATGCCAAGGTCAAGACGGTCGAGCCGCTGCCGACCGACCCGAACGCGCTGGTGCTGGGCGCGGAGGTCGCCCTGCAGCGCGGCGAGTATCGGGAAGCGTCCCAGGCTTATGTGCGGGCCGCGCAGACGGCGCAGGACGAGGCGCTGGCCGAGCAGGCAACCCGCATCTCTTATGAACATCATCAATGGACGCTGGTGCTCGCCGGCGCGGAACGCTGGCTCGAGCTGAACCACACCAACGAGGAAGCGCGCCGGTTCGCGGCATTCGCGGCGCTGCACCTGTATCAGATCGATCGCGCCGCCGAGCATCTGGGGTTCCTGCTCGATACGGCCTTCATCAATCCCCAGGCCGGCTTTCTGGCGCTGCTGCCGCAGCTGGGCGACGAAGGCTCGCCATCGGCCACCACGGCCGTGTTGCAGCGGCTGATCCAGAAATATCCGGACATGACCGAAGCCCACTACACGCTGGCCCGCGCCGCGCTGCAGTCGGAAAACTTCGCTCTCGCTCTGGAGCACGCGCAGAAAGCGCGTGAACTCGGCCCTTACTGGTCGCCTGCCGGATTGCTGTTGGCGCAGGTGCAGATGGCACGCGGTGACAACGAGACCGCGCTCGCAACGGCGAAGCAGATCGTCGAGCAGGACAAGCAGGATTCGTATCGGCTGGAATACGCGCTGATGCAGCTGCAGGCCGGCAAAGACGAGGAAGGCCGCAAGGAATTGAATGCGCTCGCGGGCAGTGAAACCGCCGCCGCAGTGGCCGAGCGCGCGCTGGCCGATATGGATTTTCAGCTGGGCAACCGTGACGCCGCAGCGCAGCGCTACACCAATCTCGTGTCCAGCGGTCGCTTCGTCTACGAATCGCTGTTCTATCTAGGTGCGATCGCCGAATCGCGCGAGGCCTGGGACGAAGCGGTGCAGATCTACAGCCGCGTGACCGGTGGCGACATGGCGATGGCGGCGCAAGCGCGCGCGGCGCGGATCAAGGCGAAGCAACAGGGCCTGAAAGCAGGCCTGGATCACATCGAGGAATTCGCCAAGACGCGTCCGCAGTACACGCTGGATTCGATCACCGCACGCGCGGCGCTGCTCACCACTAACGGCGATGCAGCCGGCGGACTGGCGCTGCTCGATGCTTCGCTGCAGGAATATCCGGATTCGGCCGAGCTGAGGTTCGCCCGCGTGTTCCAGCTCGAAGGCATGGATCGTGTGAATGAGGCGGTGAGCGATCTGCGCCAGCTGGTGGCGGATCGCCCGGGCGATCCGGTCGCCGCCAACGCGCTCGGCTACACGCTGGTCGATCGCACCCGCAAGCAGAGCGAGGGCCTGAAGCTGATCGAGCAGGCGCTGGTGGAAACACCCGACAGCGGCGCGGTGCTGGACAGCATGGGATGGGCGCTGCACCGCGTGAAACGCAACGACGATGCGCTCAACTACCTGCAACAAGCCAAGCGCCGCATCAACGACCCCGAAGTCGATCTGCATCTGGGCGAAGTGCTGCTGGCGCTGGGGCGCAAGGACGAGGCGCGTGCGGTGCTGAAGGTCGCCAGCGAGCGTTATCCCGAGAACGCCGAGTTACAGAAGCGCCTGCAATCCCTGCCGAACTGAAAGGGGCGGCGATGCGTTCGCGGGTCTCGACCAATGCCATCTTCGTTCTGTTGGCCGTGCTCGGCAGTTTGCTGACGGGCTGCGCCGGCCTGGTATCGCGCCCACCGACCCCGATTCCCGCAAAACTGGAACAGCTCGATCGCTGGCAGGCGCGCGGCCGCATCGGCATCTCCGGCGCCGAAGGCGGCGGCTCGGGCTCGTTCGATTGGCAGCAGCGCGGCGATCGCGCAGACGTGCAGATCCGCGGTCCGGTCGGGCTTGGCAGCGTTCACTTGCAGGTGCAGGGCGATGTCGCCGATCCGCAGCTCAAGCTGCAGACCGGCGATGGCCAGACGCTGCAATCGCAGGCGGCCTGGGATGAGCTCGAAGCCCGGCTCGGTGCACCCGTTCCTGCGGGCAGCCTGCGTTTCTGGATGCTGGGTATCGCTGCGCCCGGTGAGCATCAATGGCACGAAGCCGATCGGGACGGGGTGGTGACGCTGGAGCAGGACGGCTGGCGCATCGACTATCAGCGTTATTCCGACGATGCTGGCGCGCACGTGCCAATACGCATCCGCGCCAGCAGCGGCGCCACGCGGGTGCGCATCGTCATCGATCGCTGGCAGCTCGGCCAATGAACCCGATTCAGCCATCGGCGGCGGGTGAGCCGCTGGGAACGCCCGTGGCCTGGCCGGCGCCGGCCAAGCTGAATCTGTACCTGCATATCGTCGGCCGCCGCGCCGACGGCTATCACCTGTTGCAGACGGCCATGCAATTCATCGACCTGTGCGATGAACTGCGCTTCTTCCGGCGGCCGCGCGGCGTGATCGAGCGGATCGACGGTCCGGCCGAGATTCCTGCCGAAAGCGATCTGGTGGTGCGCGCCGCCCGGCTGCTGGCCGCGCAGGCCGAGGTCGATAGCGGTGTTGCCATCGCCGTGACCAAACGAATTCCGATCCAGGGCGGCCTCGGCGGCGGCAGCTCGAATGCTGCGACGGTGCTGGTCGCGCTCAATCGTTTGTGGGGCATGGGCTTGTCGGTCGATGAGTTGGCGGGCCTCGGATTGCAGCTTGGCGCCGACGTGCCGTTGTTCGTCCGCGGGCAGGCGGCCTGGGCCGAGGGCGTAGGTGAGCGGCTGACGCCGATCGAGCTTCCGGAACGGCTCTATCTGGTGCTCAAACCGCAGGTTGCGGTGAGCACGGCGGAGGTCTTTCAGGCCGCTGAATTGACACGTAATTCCCCCGTCACGACAATACGCGCCTTTCTTGCGGGGGGCGGCCGTAACGACTGCACTTCCTGCGTTCGCGGGCGTTTCCCAGAAATCGCCGAAGCGCTTGATTGGCTTGAGGAATTTGGGCAGGCCCGGCTGACCGGGACCGGCTCCTGCGTGTTTGCCGCCATGCCCGATGCCGCCGCCGCCGAAGAGGTTTTAGCGCGGTTGCCGGCGCGCTGGCGCGGATATGCCGTGAAAGGATTGAATCGCTCTCCGCTGCAGCATCGGCTGGCGGCGGAGCTTTGAATTTGGGGCGTCGCCAAGTGGTAAGGCAGCGGGTTTTGATCCCGCCATTCGGAGGTTCGAATCCTTCCGCCCCAGCCAAAGAGATGCGCGACGCCTGACTGCGGTCTGACGGTGTCGGGTTTCGCACCTCGTGACGCGGCGCCGGACTTCGCAAGCTCGCCGGGTGCAACATGCACGGCCCGGCTCGCATTGGAGATCTGATGGATCGTTCAACGATGGCGGTGTTTACGGGGAATGCCAACCCGCAGCTCGCCCACGAAATCTGCCGTCACCTGATGGTGCCGCTGGGCCGCGCCTCGGTCGGCCGTTTCAGCGACGGCGAATCGACGGTGGAACTGCTGGAGAACGTGCGCGGCCGCGATGTGTTCATCGTGCAGCCGACCTCGCCGCCGGCCAACGATCATCTGATGGAGCTGCTGGTGATGGTGGACGCCTGCCGGCGCGCCTCGGCAGCCCGCATTACCGCGGTCATTCCGTATTTCGGCTATGCCCGCCAGGATCGGCGCCCGCGCGCCACGCGTGTGCCGATCACCGCGAAGCTGTGCGCCAACATGATTGCCAGCGCCGGTGTGGACCGCGTGCTGACGGTGGACCTGCACGCCGACCAGATCCAGGGATTCTTCGACATTCCGGTGGACAACGTGTATGCCTCGCCGGTGCTGCTGGGCGATGCCTGGAAGCAGAAGTACGACGATCTGGTGGTGGTGTCGCCGGACGTCGGTGGTGTGGTTCGCGCCCGCGCGCTGGCGAAGCGCCTGGACGACGCGGATCTGGCCATCATCGACAAGCGCCGACCGCGCGCCAACGTGTCGGAAGTGATGAACATCATCGGCGAGGTGGCCGGCAAGAGCTGCGTCCTCATCGATGACCTGGTGGATACGGCCGGCACGCTGTGCCACGCCGCTGCCGCATTGAAGGAAGCGGGCGCGAAGCGCGTCGTGTCGTACATCACGCACGCGGTGCTGTCGGGCCCGGCGATCGATCGCATCTCCAAGTCCGAACTGGATGAGCTGGTGGTCACGGACACCATTCCGCTGGGCGAGCCGGCGCAGCAGTGCCCGAAGATCCGCCAGCTGTCGGTGGCCGGCCTGCTGGCGGAAACCATGCGCCGCATCCGGGACGAGGAGAGCGTCAGCTCGCTCTATATCGATTGAGACGGGCGCGATGCGTCCGGCGCAGGCGGCAAGCCGGCGTCGAACGGGTCGCTTCCGTCGCCTTGGTAGTGCAGCTCAAGTATCTGGTCGCGGATCGAGCTGTGCTTTCGTTAACTGTTGTTGGAGTCTCACATGAAAACTGCGTTTGAACTCGTCGCCGATCCTCGGGATGGCGTGCAGGGGAAGGGTGCGAGCCGCCGCCTGCGTCGTTCCGGCAAGGTGCCGGCGATCCTCTACGGTGGCGGCCAGGAGCCGCGCCAGCTGATCCTGGATCAGCAGAATCTGCTCACGTTGCTGGGCAACGAGCGTTTCTTCTCCTCGATCCTGTCGCTGTCGGTGAACGGCCAGAAGCAGGCCGCGATCCTCAAGGATGTGCAGCGCCATCCGGCCAAGAACATGGTCCTGCACATGGACCTGCTGCGCGTGCTGGAGAACGAGAAGATCCGCATGACCATTCCGCTGCACTTCAAGGGCGCCGCGGTGTCCCCGGGCGTGAAGACGCAGGGCGGCGTGGTCTCGCACCTGCTCAACAATGTCGAAGTGCTGTGCCTGCCGAAGGACCTGCCGGACTCGCTGGAAGTCGACATGTCGGAAATGCAGATGAACGAGATGAAGCGTCTGTCCGACATTCCGCTGCCCGAAGGCGTGGAGCTCGTGGCGCTGGGCCATGGCCGCGACGAGCCGGTGGTGTCGATTCATCATCCGCGCGCCGAAGAAGCCGAGGCTCCTGCCGCAGCGGCTGCGGCGGCTCCTGCCGCCGGTGCTGCGCCGGCTGCTGGCGCCGACGCGAAGAAGGAAGAGGCCAAGCCGGCTGCCGGCGGAGCTGCGAAGAAGGAAGGCGGCAAGAAGTAATGGCATCCCATTCCCCGGATCGCTTTGCGGTCCGGGGAATGACGATCAGTGGCGCAGGCGAGGTCCGACGAACGATTCCCGGTCCGGCTCCTTTCCCGCACTGTTCGCTGCCATTATCAGTCGCGCGTCATGCCCGGCACTCCCATCAAGATCATCGTCGGCCTCGGCAACCCGGGGCCCGAGCATGTGCTCACGCGTCACAACGCGGGGTTCTGGTTCGTCGACGCTCTTGCCGCACGGCATGGCGGCCGTTTCCGCAGCCATACCAAGTTCCAGGGTGAGATCTGCCGCCTGAACCTGGACGGCGGCGAGGTCACGCTGCTCAAGCCGAGTACCTACATGAACCGCAGCGGGCTGGCGATTCGCGCGCTGTCGGATTACCTGAAAGTCGCGCCTGCCGAAACGCTGGTGGTTCACGATGAACTGGACCTGCCGGTCGGCGATATCCGCTTCAAGCTCGGCGGCGGCCACGGCGGCCACAACGGGCTGCGCGACACCATCACTCACATCGGCGCGGATTTCTGGCGCCTGCGCATCGGCATCGGTCATCCGGGCGACAAATCGCAGGTGATCGATTACGTGCTGCACCGGGCTTCGAAGGACGAGGAAGAGCAGATCATCGCCTCGGTCGCCGAAGCGCTCGACGCCCTTCCCGTGTTCCTCGAGCAGGGAGCGGAGAAGGCGATGAACGGGCTGCACACCAGAAAGTGAGCAAGTAAGGCTTCGGCAAAGGCCGATGGGCTCTGCCGAAGTCATTCCCGCGCAGGCGGGAATCCATCCGCATCGATCAGCTGGTCTTCCGCCTGCGCGGAAGCGACGAACAGATCAGAGATTCCTCAAGTCATGGGTATCAAATCCGGCATCGTCGGCCTGCCTAACGTCGGCAAGTCGACCCTGTTCAACGCTCTGACGCGCGCCCAGATCGCGGCGGAGAACTATCCGTTCTGCACCATCGATCCGAACGTCGGCATCGTGCCGGTGCCGGACACGCGGCTCGGCGAGCTCGCGGTCATCGTCAATCCCGAGCGCACCCTGCCGGCAACGGTCGAGTTCGTGGACATCGCGGGCCTGGTGGCCGGTGCGTCCAAGGGCGAAGGCCTGGGCAACAAATTCCTGGCGCACATCCGCGAGACGGATGCGATCACGCACGTGGTGCGTTGTTTCGAGAACGACGACATCGTGCACGTCGCCGGCCGCATCGGCCCGCTCGACGACATCGATGTCATCAATACCGAGCTGGCGCTCGCCGATCTCGACACCGTCGAGCGCGGCTTGCAGCGTGCCGAGAAGGCATCGAAAGCGGGTGACAAGGATGCGATTCGCCTGCGCGACCTGCTGAAGAAACTGCGCGATCACCTCGATGCCGGCAAGCCGGCGCGCTCGCTCATCAAGGATCCCGAGGAGCGGCGCCTGCTGAACGAGCTGCACCTGATCACGCTCAAGCCGCTGATGTACGTCGCGAACGTCGCCGAGGATGGCTTCACGAACAATCCGTACCTGGATGCCGTGCGCGAGCGCGCTGCCAGCGAGGATTCCGAGGTCGTAGCAGTGTGCGCCGCCATCGAAGCCGAAATTGCGCAGCTCGAGGAAGCCGATCGTGCCGACTTCCTCAACGAGCTGGGCCTGGAAGAGCCGGGTTTGAATCGCGTGATTCGCGCCGGCTACAAACTGCTCGGTCTGCAAACCTACTTCACTGCCGGAGTAAAAGAAGTCCGCGCCTGGACCGTGCGCGTCGGCGCCACCGCGCCGCAGGCTGCGGGCGTGATCCACACCGACTTCGAGAAAGGCTTCATCCGCGCGGAAGTGATCGCCTACGAGGATTTCATCGCTTGCAAGGGTGAACAGGGCGCGAAGGAAGCCGGCAAGTTGCGGCTGGAAGGCAAGGAATACATCGTGCGCGAAGGCGATGTGATGCACTTCCGCTTCAATGTCTGAAGTGTGATCCGCAGCGCGGAGACGGCCCGCAGCGCCACTACTCATGGGTGCTGGCGGGCTGAATCCGCCTGAGTGCCGCTCGGTTGTGCCTTTCGGTCACTTGGCACAACGATCGTTTCTTTGTTAGAAGCATGAGTGCTTCTTCAATAAGAAACGAGATCCGTGACCAACAACTGGAAACTCACACTCAAACACATCGCGCTTGCCATCGGCAGAAGTCTGCGGTTCTTCTTTCTGCGAGTAATCCCCGCCACCTGGCGCTGGCTGCGTGGCACGGCGTTCCCGGTACTGCGGCAGCTGTATCTGCGACTACCGCATAGAAGGGTCGTGGTGGCCACGGGCGCTCTGGTGGCCATCAGCGCCGTCGCCGTCACTACGCTGCTCCGGCCCTCCAGCTCCGGTCCAGCTCCTCTGGGTACATCCGAGCCGGGAGCGTCGATCCAGGTCGCACAGCGTGAGGCACGGCTGGTCGACCAACTCCTGTCCGACGATTGGCAGGCGCAGAAAAGCGCCACGCGCAGCGTGCTTGAATCGGTCGGCGCGACGATCCTCGACGATGCTGCTCCGCTCCCCGATAGCAACGGGCTGTTCGTCGCGTCGCCGGAGCTGGTGATGCTGGCCATGGACGGTGCACGCAAGGCCACGACCTCGCGCCTCACGCTTGCCGAGCTGGCACACATGCTGGACGACTTTGGCTTCCCATTCCCGGAAGACCAGCTTCCTTCCAAAGTGCTGGAAGAAGCCGTACGAGCGTGGACAAAAGATGCGCTCGAGAATCCCAAGCTGCACGGCGCGGCGTCGGCACGCTTTCTCCACGCGATGGCTGCGCGGCAGATGCGTCCCATCGATCTGGCCTCGCCGAATTGGACGGCGGAACAGCACACGCTCACGCACCTGGAACTGTTCGCCTTCTTCGCGGCCTTCGCCGATGGCTCTCCCGGCGTGGCGCAACAAGTCGCCAGCGCCAGCCGGTTCGCCGCGCCTGTCGGACGCCTGCTGAACGTGGCCATTCCCGGTGCCTACGCAGCGGACAGCCGCAGCACCGTCTGCACGCCGCTGACTGACTACAACAAGAGGATCGAGTTCGAGCAGAACAACAAGACCATGGAGGGCATCCTCGGCGCTGTCGGAAACCGGGCTGAAGCCGCAGGAGGTGCATGGAAAGGCGCGGCCAAGGCCCTGAGCTGGGTCAGCAACGCCTTCAAGGTGCAGAAGCTGGTGCTGCTGTACAGCTCGGTCGACATGCGCCTCACCGCCGACCAGGACTTCGTCCACAAGGCGCATCCTGGCGAAGCCGACAAGCAGGTGATCTTCAATGTCACGGTCGGCCTCGATGGGGAAAAGTACCGCGAGTTCGTGGAAAAAATGAACGCGTCGACGTACGGCAAGGCCTTGAAGGAGTGCCTTGCGTCCCTCGGCCTGCCCACCCCATCGGACATGAATGACATCGTCGGGGAGATGAAGAACTGGGATGTCTCATGGAAACTGCACGGCGGCAACAGCCTGTTGACCATGTTCGACACCGGTCATGCCTCCTGGGATCCGCAGAAAAATGGGTTCAAAGGCCCCAATCTTTCGCGCGAACGGCTGACGCCTGTCGATGACACCCATGTCGGGGCGGATTTCATCGTGGATGTCACGCGCGATGAGCACAAGGAAGGTGCCATCCTCAGCGCCGTCATCACCGGCGAAGCGACTCTGCTCACCGACGGCACCATTCCTGGATCGGAGGTCGCGGCCGCCCTGCAGGCGTCCTGGAAAACGATGCTGGAAGGCCAGTTCGGCGGCGGTGTCCTGGGCCTTCTGGGCACTGCGCTGGGTGCCACCGGCACCACCGCGGTCGAAGCGGCGAGCGGCTGGGCACGGCGCATCTGGGACCCCGAGGTGCTCTATCACGTGACCGTGGCGTACCACCAGGAGCGCCTTCCGGCGTACAGCTACGAGGGTACGGTGACGACGGAATTCAGTTACAGCTTGCGACGCGAACACAGAGGCCGCCGCAACGAGGATGGTGAGTATCAGGACTATTCGGAGTCCCGCCGCTCGCAAGGCAAGATGGTGGCCACGAGCTTGCGGACCGTGCGCATGACGCCCTACCAGATGAACGAAGGCACGGACATCTGGGAGATCTCAGGACAAGGCACAGCCTCGGGTTCGTTCGCTCTCAACGAATCGACCGACGCCCTCGTCGGATGTGCCGGGCAGCTGCTGCAGCGGAGAAAAGAAGAACGGCGCAGACGGGGCGGGGGCAGCAATTCTGAATCCGGTACGTACTCGATGAGGATCGAGCAGCGCGGCGACCGGGTACGGGATCAGAATTACGTGCTGCACCTCTACTTCTCCGGGGCAGGCCTTTCCGTTCCATACACCGAGACTTTTACCGATGTCGGTCAAGCGGGTTGTGAATTCTCATCCCGCGACGGCTGGAGCCGCTCGAAGACCGAGCAAAAAATGGCAAGCGCAGGAACCAACGGACGCTTTACCCACACGGTGGAACTCAGTGAGCCGTATCCCGAGACCATCGTCGGCCAGCAGACCGTGAGGGATGAGGGCTACGACGGCGACGAAGTGCGCACGACGACCTGGAGGTGGAGCTTCCGCCGCGTCGATCCGTAACCCACGCTGGGCCAACCGCAGCGCTTGCCCAAAGAGCTGTGGTTGGCCCTCGACCCCGTCGATGACTGGATGGCGCAGGTGGTCTTACTTTTCCGCGCCGAGAAACTCCAGCAGCGCCGCCGTGAATTCCGTGGCGCGCTCGACGTTCGACAGATGCGCCGCTTCCAGCATGACCAGCTTTGCGCCGGCGATCGAATTCGCGATCAGCTCGGCATCGGCCGGTGTGGTGCCGGGGTCCCGGGTGCCGCCGATCACCAGTGTGGTGGCCGTGATGGACTTGATGGCTTCGCGCTGGTCCATGTCGCGGATGGCGGCGCAGCAGGCTGCATAGCCTTGCGCGCTCGTGGCGAGCAGCATCTGGCGGATGCGATCCACTTTCTCGGGCTCGGCCGCGCGAAATTCGGGCGTGAACCAGCGGCCTAGAACGGTCTCGGTGACGCTGGCCGTTCCCTGCGAGGTCACCAACGCAATGCGCGTCTGCCAGTTTTCACGCGGCGGCATGTACGGCGTGGTGTTACAGAGCGCGACCTTCAGAACGCGATCCGGCCATTCCCGGGCGATGTGCATGGCCGTCATGCCGCCGAGCGAAAGTCCGCACAAGTGCGCACGCGCGACGCCGCAGGCATCGAGGACGGCCAGCGCGTCGCTCGCCAGCTGCTCCATGCTGAGCTCGGTTCGAGAGCCGGCGCTCGATTTGCCGTGGCCGCGAACGTCGTAACGGATCACCTCGAATCGTTCCTGCAGGGCCGGGAGCTGGTCGTCCCACATTTCCAGGCTGCAGCCCAGCGAGTTCATGAGCAACAGCGCAGGCGCGCCTGGGCGGGGTGAGTGTTCGCAGTGCAGCTGCGCATCTTCGACGGTTACGGTTTTCATTGCAGTCTCGTCAGTTCGTGATCCGGTCTGGCAAGGGTAGGGGTGGCAACAAAGGGCCGTTCCCGGTTCTTGCGGGGAACGATGGTCAGCGGAGCTGTGCGATCACTTCCTCGGCATGATGCACGGCGGTGTTTGCCGCCGGAACGCCCGCGTAGATCGCGCTTTGCAGGATGACCTCCTTGAGCTCGTCCTGCGTCAATCCGTTGTTGAACGCCGCCTGCACGTGCAGACGGAATTCTTCCCAACGCCCCAGTGCAATGCAGGTCGACAGCACCATGCAGGAGCGTGTCTTGCGATCGAGGCCGGGGCGGCTCCAGATCTCGCCCCAGGCGTAGCGCGTGATCAGGTCCTGGAAATCGCGATTGAAGTCGCTGAGCCGGGCCTGCGCACGGTCCACCCAGGCATCTCCCAGCACGGCGCGCCGTACCGCGATGCCGGTGTCATAGCGTTCTTTGTCGTCCATCTTCGCTCCGTCGATCAGGTTGCAGGTGGGCGCTGTTGCAGATACTGCAGCGCGCGGGCTTCGGCCGCAGCGACCTCGCGTTCGATCGAGAACGCATCGGCCAGCTGCGTCTGCGTCAAGGGATTCTTCTCGAAGGTTGCGAGATTACGTTCGGCGATTTCGCGCAGATTGCGTCGCTCCGACAGCGCGCTGCGCGACCAGGCTTGCACCGTCGAGTGGGCGGCATCGCGGCCGAGTGCCGGCGCAAGTGCATTTGCGAGCGCGCTGGCCGAGGTCAGTCCGAGCGCGGAGTCGAGATTGGCACGCATTCGCTCGGCATCGACACGCAGGCCGAGCATGATCTCCAGAACACTCTGCAAAGCGCCATGCGACAAGCTGCACAGCTGCGGCAGCAGCAGCCATTCCGCATGCCAGCCGCCGGCAGCGCGTTCGTGCTCCTGCGTCATCGCGGCGAACAGGCCGGCGGCGAGCTGTGGCGTCACCGTGGCTGCCGCGATGGCAACGACGGAATCGACCGGGTTGTGCTTGTGAGGCATTGCCGAAGAGCCGCCCTTGCCGCTGGCGTGACCTTCGGCCAGTTCGGCCACTTCGCTCTGCATTTCCAGGACGACGTCGCGTGCGATCTTTCCGAGCTGGCCGGTGAGCGTGGCGAGAAGGGCGCCGCACTCGGCGATGCGGACTCGATTCGTGTGCCAGCAGATTCCTGCCGGCGCCAGGCCCAGCCGGGCAGCGACATCCCGAACCAGTTCGGATGCTTGCGCGCCGGCGGCGGCCAGCGTGCCCACGGGCCCGCCGAGCTGCAGTGCGAAGTGTGTCGTCGAGATATCGGTCATCCGCGCCGCGACCTGATCCAGGCCGGCGAGTGCTGCCGCCAGTTTGTAGCCCAGGGTGGTCGGCGTGGCCTGCTGCAGCAGGGTGCGCGCCAGCATCGGCGTTCGCGCATGAGTGCGGGCCAGCGTTGCCATGCTCTCGCGCAACTGATTCAGATCATGCCGCACGATGGCGAAGGCTTCGCGCAGTGCCAGCATGGTAGCCGTGTCGATCAGATCCTGGCTGGTGGCGCCGTAATGCACCCAGGCCGCAGCGTCCGCATCCACGCTGCGAATCCTATCTGTTAACATGCTAATCAATGGAATCGCCGGATTGCCGGCGCGGCGTACGGCTTCGGGATCGATCCGCACGGCCGAACCGCTGGCCTCGCAGGTGTCGGCGATGATCGCGGCGGCGGCGGCCGGAATCAAGCCCAATTCGCCCTGCGCACGGGCGAGCGCGGCTTCGAACGCCAGCATGTGGGCGAACTGGGTGGCGGGCTCGAACAGACCGGCGATGCCGGCGCTGTGGAATTGGGCGTCCAAGGTGAGCACCTGAATTGAGCGTTGCACCGATATTAAATGACCGGGCTGCCGGTCGGCATCGTCCGCGGGGTTTGCACGCCGCGACGATTGTCGCTCGTGCGCCGCTACCGTATAACAACTGTGCTCGAATCTCACCCTGCTGTCCCGAAGAAGCTGCGACCTGCGGGTTCGGCGCCGGTCAGTGAACGTCAGCGCACTCGACATCATGACCCTTCAAACCATTGCATTGTCGAAAGCCCCGGGTGGCCGCTTCGTCTCGCTCGCTGATGCCATTGCGCAGAATGTGCGCGACGGCGACAGCGTCGCGATGGAAGGCTTCACGCACCTGATTCCGTTCGCCGCCGGCCATGAAGTCATCCGTCAGCGGCGGCGGCATCTGACGCTGATCCGCATGACGCCGGACCTGATCTACGACCAGCTGATCGGCATGGGCTGCGCCGACAAGTTGGTGTTCTCGTGGGGCGGCAACCCGGGAGTGGGTTCGCTGCATCGGTTGCGTGATGCGGTCGAGAATGACTGGCCGGGGCCGTTGGTGCTGGAAGAGCATTCGCACGCAGCGCTTGCGAATGCTTATGAGGCTGGAGCTGCAGGACTGCCATGCGCGATCTTCCGCGGTTACCTGGGTGCGGAACTGAAACGGGTCAACCCGAACATCCGTTCCGTGCAATGTCCTTTTACCGGCGAAGAGCTGGCGGCGGTGCCGGCGATCCGGCCCGACGTCGCCATCATTCACGCGCAGAAGGCGGACCGCGAGGGCAACGTACTGCTCGAAGGCATCGTGGGCGTGCAGAAGGAGGCGGTGCTAGCGGCGAAGCGCGCCGTGGTCACAGTCGAAGAGCTGGTCGATGATTTCGGCGCCCGCTCGCCGAACGCGATCATTCTTCCGTCGTGGACGATTTCCGCTATTGCGCACGTTCCAGGCGGCGCGCATCCGTCCTACACGCACGGATACTCGAAGCGCGACAACGGCTTCTACATTGCCTGGGACAAGATCGCGCGCGAGCGCGAGACCTTTCTCGCCTGGATGCGGGACAACGTGTTGAATGCCTCCAGGCAGGTGTCCGCATGAGCGCCTCGCTGGATTTCACGCCGACCGAGATCATGACCATCGCCGCGGCGCGGACGTTGCGGAACGAGGATGTCTGTTTCGTCGGCATCGGCGCGCCTTCGGCTGCATGCAACCTGGCGCGACTCACGCATGCGCCGAACATCACGCTCATCTACGAGTCCGGCACCATCGCCACGCGCCCGAATGTGTTGCCGCTGTCCATCGGCGATGGCGAGTTGTGCGAGACGGCGCTGACCACCTGTTCGGTGCCGGAGATGTTTCGCTACTGGTTGCAGGGCGGGCGTGTGACGGTTGGCTTCCTCGGCGGCGCACAGATCGATCGCTACGCCAACCTCAATACCACGGTCGTCGGCCCGTACGAGAAACCGTCAGTGAGATTGCCGGGCGGCGGTGGTGCTCCCGAGATCGCAACGCATTGCGGCGAGATCTACATCACCATGGCGCAGAGCAAGCGTTCCTTCGTCGAGCGGCTGGATTTCGTGACCTCGCTGGGCCACGGCGAGGGCGGCGATCATCGCGCGCGACTGGGCGTGAAAACCAAAGGCCCGACTCGCCTGATGACGGATCTGTGCATTTTCGAACCCGATCCAGTTAGCCGCGAAATGATCGTGGTGTCGATCCATCCCGGGATCAGCCGCGCCAACATTGACGCCAGCACCGGCTGGTCGGTGAAGTACGCGGCCGAAGTGGTCGAAACACCGCCGCCGACAGCGCTTGAGCTGGAAGTCCTGCGCGATCTGCATGCGCGCACCCACCGCGCTCACGCAGGGTCCTGAGCCATTCGCCGCACAATTCGCATATAGAACGAACTCATGAAGCTCACACATCCGTATCCACGCGAATCGTTGCAGTTCGATCCGCCGTACCTGCATCCTGCTTACGTCTCGACGCAGACGCGCGCGCCGCGTCAGCCGTTGATCGTGATTCCACAAACGCTGTCGGAGCTGACCGGTCCGGCGTTCGGCCATGCTGAAGTGAAGCCGAGCGATGCGGACCTCACGGCGCAGGGCGAAGGCGCGCCGCTGGGCGAGCGCATCATCGTTCACGGTCGGGTGCTGGACGAGCGCGGCCGGCCGGTGCCGGACTCGCTGATCGAGATCTGGCAGGCCAATGCCGCCGGCCGTTATCACCACGTCAACGATCGACACGATGCGCCGCTCGACCCGAACTTCTTCGGTGCGGGCCGCTGCGTCACCGATAGCGACGGGCGATATCGATTCGTGACCATCCGCCCCGGCGCCTATCCGTGGGGCAATCACCCGAATGCCTGGCGTCCGGCGCATATTCACCTGTCGCTGTTCGGGCCATGCTTCCTGACGCGGCTGGTGACGCAGATGTACTTCCCCGGCGATCCACTGTTCCCGTTCGATCCGATCTTCAACGCCGTGTCCGATGCCCGGGCGCGGGAACGTCTGGTCGCGAAGTTCGATCTGCAGGCCACGCGTCCGGACTGGGCGCTCGGCTTCCAGTTCGACATCGTGTTGCGCGGCTCCCATGCAACGCCGCTGGAAGCGGAGCACGCGTCATGAGCTCTTCGAACCAGAGCGATACACCAGTGATCGTTACGCCATCGCAGACCGTCGGGCCGTATTTCAAGATCGGCCTGATCGATGAGCGCTGGACCCGGATGATCCCGCCGGGGGAGGGGCCGCTCATCACGGTGGCCGGCACCGTGCTCGATGCCGACGGCAAGCCGGTGCCGGACGCGATGCTCGAAATCTGGCAGCCGGATCGCCGGGCGTTCGGCCGTTTCGGCACCGACCCGGCTGACGGCAGCTTCACCTTCCAGACGCTGTTGCCGGCCGGCCTGCGGCAGCCGGACGGCGCCACGCACGCCGGCCACCTGAATGTCAGCGTGTTCGCTCGCGGGCTGCTGAAGCGGCTGCACACCCGCATTTACTTCGAGGGCGACCCGCTGAATGTCGCCGACCCGATCCTGGCCCTGGTCCCCGAGGCGCGGCGAGCGACGCTGATCGCCCGGCCGACCGACGCCAGCCGGCACCTGTTCGGCTTCGATGTGCGGCTGTCAGGGCCGGGGGAAACCGTGTTTTTCGACTGCTGAGTGTGTCTCGCGGTGGTTCGTCGGGGTCGCCGGCCCGTTCCTTTCCTTGACACCACGGGGTGCGGTCAAGACAATGCCGGCCCTTCCGTTTCGCGGTCCGCTTCTGCCGGCCGCGTCAACGAGTCGAAAAAGGCTAGGTAGCTCAGCTGGTTAGAGCGTGGCACTCATAATGCCGAGGTCGTGGGTTCGAGTCCCACCCTAGCCACCATTACGAATCAACAGCTTACGTCTCTCGTCACGGGTGCAGTAGCGATGCATCCGTGACTTTCCCGTGACTCCCCACCTTCGCGCTACCACTCGAAGCAGAATCGAGCTGGCCCGCTTCTCATTGGCCAGGTTTGCCTGGGCTTTCAGATTGGCAATCTCGGCCCCGCTGTGGTGCGTGGTGATCTTGCCATTCTTGTGCCCCAGCAAGTCCTGCCGATCCTCCAGGCTTACCCCCCCCCGGCAGCCCTTAAGCGCCGACCAAAAGTGTCTTTGAAGTCATGCATGTGGAGCCGCCGAAACCCCTCGGGGCATGGCCTGCCGAGTTCCTTCTCGTATCGCTTTGCAGCTCGCCGCCGCGCTCCCTTCCAGCCATTGGACAGCAACCGATCGATTGGCCTGAGCTCTGACGTCTTCCGCAGCTTCTCAATGGGCATTCCCTGCAGTCGGGCCCTACGCCTCAGATAGAACGTGTCCCTGCTTGGCAGGGCCGGCGTATCACTGAAGACATGGGTCGGATGCTTGCCACGCTCGGCGTCAACGATCGCCTGAGCTACATCATTGAGCACGACCACCCGCGGCTCCTTGTTCTTCACCAGCTCCTCTGGGATCACGAACACGCTTCCTACGCCTTCCACGCGTTGTTCCCAGACCCATTGCAGCTGGCAAATCTCCTGGTCCCTGCAGCCGCTATTCGCGGCGTGCAGAGCCGCGCGTTCCAGGGGCGGCGCGAGGTCGGAGAAGAACAACCGCTGTTCATCCCACGTCAACGGACAGGGTGGTCGCTCCTTGCCTTGACCTTCGTCGGCGGCGGATTCTCCAGATCGATCAGCGGCGCCGTCTCAAGCCAGGTCAACCTAGTCTTCTTATCACGCCAGGTGCTTGCGCATAGATGCAGGATGAGACGCGGTACCGCAAGGTGCCGAGCGATCGTCAACCAGGCCAAATGTGGCCGCACTTCGATATAGGGGGCGAAGGTTTCCGTGCAGATCAGGTCGATGTGCGGGGCGTTTTCGTCGGCAGTTGCAGCTGCTTGGGCCGGAGCTGTGTCCACGGCTGGAGCAGCCTTGGCCGCAGTCTGGATCTACTTCAAAAGCAGGAAGGATCAAGAAGCCAGTCTGGCAGCACGCCGCCGCGTTTTTGATGGCTATGCTCCGAGACAACCTCAGATTCACCGTGGACGAGGCTGCCTCGACGGCGGATGAGCTGGCTCACATAGATAGGGAGACTTTCGGGTGTGGGAGATCTTCGCGAAGTCTGGGCTCTTGAGCTGCGGTGGCATTGATCGACTGATTGAACTGCAGGCGGAACTTACTGACTACGGCAACGAAGCAGATGAGGGCATTGCGAGCTACATTGAGTCGTGTCGGGCATATCGCCGTCTGTTCACGGCGTTTCAAGAGTCGATAAACGTAGTGACCTCGACGGAGGCTCACGCGTTCCTGGCGCTGACAGAGGGCGTGTGAAGGGCAGGATTGCGCAGTTGATGGAGGTCGTATCCATGCTGGGCAACCCAAGTCAGTCCATTCGGGAAGTCGTTGCCATCGAATAGAAGGCCGTCACAGAACAGATAGGTTATAGAGAACGGACGAAGCGAGGCACCATGCAGATTCTTCCTCAGAACCCATCGGACTTTGCCAATTGGCTGGCGGCGGGCACGACAACGTTCGCCGCTATTGTGGCAATAGGGATTTCAGTTCGTCAGACGCTCCTGGAAAAGCGACGACAGGATCGACTGCGCAAGTGGAATGCATGGAAGGCCGCTGTTACGTTGCGCCCAATTTTGTTTGGCCTGGACCGCGACCTCCGCCGCATTGAGGTGCTTCAAGTGGCACGAGCACAGAGCTTTATTGTTCAACCCGATGGAGACATGCTGCCGCACCTGAAACAGCTCGAACAATGCCTGCTCGAGCCATTTGACCTCGGGAAAGATCTCAATGACCAAATGCGTGAAATCCGAGCAGCTGGCATGAACGTTCGCCGTCGAATCGAGCTGAGCCTCAAGATCGGAGGGGTCACCGGGCCCATGCCGACCGATGAGTTCTACGATCCAATGTTGGCTCGTCTTGTTACAAGCTATAGGACCAGCATCGAGAAATTTCGGCTTGCCTGTAGCCAGCTGTTCCTGGATAGGCCTGTAGACGGTATGCCTCAAGACTGATGTTTGGGTGTTGGTCAGCATCACTCAGATCGCTTCGTTATCCCTGGACTTCCTTCATCTGCGAGGCTGAAGTCATCGTCGAAGTCCGGGATCAGTTCACGCAGACCGCATGAGCATGGCTCCGGTGTTTCCGTGCCGTCGTCGTTGATCTTGGCGATGAACCCGGCGCAGTCTGGGCCGTGATCGGCGTTACGCTTTACCCAGCGCGTAAGCAGCATCAGCTTCACGGTATCGGAAAGCTTGATGCGGTCCGCCGCCGGCGGTTGCGCGGCTCCTTCCTGCTCTTGCTTCCAGCGCCGGATCTGCCACGGCTCCGGTTCAGCTCCCTGTGGTTGCGATGGTCTGGTGCTGTCGTCGATCTGCGCGAACAGGTGACAACTCCAGTGATCGTGCGCCTGCTCAAATCGCGCTCGCGCGGGCGTGTTTCGCCCCTTCGCCGACGAATGCTTCCGGCGTGACAAATGCCTGACGTGACGCCAATTTTATCCCACGGTCCTCAACGAGCCTCGCTCGCTCCAATCTCTGCGGTTCCGCCATGAAAGGCGAGTGAGTGGTGCGGACCCACCTCGGGCTCATCCACCAAGATGATGATGGGATCGGCGACTACCTGGGTGCGCCTTCGAACAAAGGGCTTCTGTTTGCGGGACAAACCTCTAAATACTCCTTGCCGCTGGAGGTCATAGAGGTTCATAATTACTACTATAAACTTCAAGGAGACATCCGATGCCGAGAGTCGTCGACTACCCACGCGCCAGCCTCAGGCGTAGCTTGGATCTTGCTCAAGTCATAGAGGACCTCGGTGGCGAGGCGTCGATCGAGTCCGCGGCAGAGCAGATGGGCAATAAGGTCGGCGGGGCGTTCAAGGCCCTGGTCGGGGCGGCGGTGAAGTATGGCCTCATCAACGCGAAAGGCGGCCGCCTGCAGGTTTCGCAGAGCTTCAAGGACCATGTCCTTGCATATTCGGATGAAGAGCGGCGGTCCGTGGAGCGCCGCGCATTCCTCTCAGTGCCATTGTTCACAGAAGTTACGTCGAAGTTTTCGGGAAAGAAGCTACCCGTGGATTACTTCGAGAAGCTGCTGGTGAGGGAATTTGGAGTTCCCACGGAGATTGGCTCCCGGGTTGCCGGCTACTACATGGAGGGCGCGCGCAGCACGGGAGTGCTGAACGAAGCGGGAGTGGTTCAGGGCGACGTTGTGGGAGGCCGCGAGGAGGGCGACGTGGACGTCAATTCCGACTCGGCAGCCCCCACCGACGTTCAGGCAGGATCGCGGGATACGGGGCGTGCGATTCCAGTCACACCCACGGCAGTTGCGTCGCGACCGGAGAAGTATCACGTCCGGATCTACGGACCAGACCTGGATTCGACGATTGAAATTACAGACGAGGACGATCTGGCGATCGTGGAAGTGATGATCAAGAAGGTCCGCCGGCTGATCGGCAGCAATCAATGACGACCCCGAAAAAGGATTCGGCCCACCTCGCGCCAACGAGGTGAGCCGATGCAATCTCCCACGGGCGCATGTTGGGTTGCCCATCGGGAGGCCGGACCAAAATAGGCGCGGCAATCTGCACTGCCACCATTGCGCCAAACGAGGCCGGTGTCAAGGAACCCACGGAGTAACTCCTTATGAGCATTCCCCCGTTCCCGGCACGCCCGGGCTATCGTTGGATCTTCGTGAAGAGCTTCATTCATTACCGGACAGGGCGTCGGGTCTTTCCGAAGACCGCTTCGGCGTTCTGCTTCCTCGTACGGAAGAAGTAAGTAGAGGGTCGGGGAGGCGGGGCAACCCGTCCTCCCCTTATTCCTAGCGGGCCGGTTGGTTGGAGATCAACGCCACTCGGGTGGCATATCGCCGCTGACTTTCGGCTGAAGCACATAGGTCGGCCGTTCGCGCTCCCGGGACACTCGCGAGGTTGTCCGCGCGTTCTGCCACCGTGAGCGGCACGGACGGAGTCACGCCGAAGGCGACGATTAGTACGGGAGCCTTGGAAGCTGGCGCGGGTGCGCGTTTCTCGAGCGCGGACTCCTCGACTGTGCCGCTTCCTGTGCGTGGTTCGCTCCAACGGCGGTCCTAGCGGTGCGCCGGGGCGAGCATCCGGATGCCAGTGGCATATCTAACGGGTCTCTCCAGTGAGTCCAATGACTTGCAAGATCGAATGGCCGCCGGAAGTGGGGGGCTCGACGCAACGCATCGGCCGAAGGCGAGGCTCGGCGAGTCGCTTTGGCAGTATTTACTCCCGGTGCTCTCGCATTTCGCGAAGCTCACCCAAGACGACTCCTCCTTTGGCCGACAACTCGGCTCTGCTTTTCTTCCCGCTCACATCCATGCCTGCTATCGGTCGCGCTCTGGTCGTCTGATCGAACGCTGCTGACGCACTGCACTGAGTTTCTGCGCCGGCCATTGCACGTTCAACGGCGCACTCTGAAGAGATGATCAAGCTGCGGTTTGTCGCAATTGAGCGCAGTTATCGTTGCTGGGAGCCTGAAAAGACAGGTGCGATACGAAGAAGTATCAATGAGCACCTTCTGGTTGCCGCTGGCAGTAGGACGCAGGATGCTGGTTTGAAGTCATCTCATGGGGCGCATGCGTGATGACTCGAGAATGGCTGGCCACAGTCGCGACAACCGATGACAGTTTCACGGGCTGCTTCACGGGTGACGAGAACTGCGATCCGCGTCTCATGCAGACGTGTCTCGCAATTTTCGGGCGGCAGCTACGGAGTGGGCATCGACGACGACTCAGTGCGCGACGGAAACGCTGACCGCCGAAGTGGAGCTTCTCAAGCAGGTTCGCAACGCGAACCGGCACCTTGATGTATCGCTGGCGGTTGGCGAATCGCGGCAGCGATTCGTTGACTGCCGGTCTCAACAGGTTGCACGCAACGAGGAGTTCGTCATGAAAGCGCGCAAGTTTTCATCTCTCTCTCTGATAGTCACCGGGACCTGTGCCGCGGTCACGCTCGTACTGGATTTTGCGGCTTCCACGGCAATGGCGCAGTCAGGTCCGGCGGCACACGCCAACGTTACGGTCTTCGCGGAAGGGCTCAGTAATCCGCGCGGGCTCAAGTTCGGTCCCGACGGAAATCTGTACGTGGCCGAGGGCGGAGTCGGTGGCACGAACCCACCACCGAACGATCCAGACTGCGTCGTCGTGCCGCCGGTGGGGCCGTACGCCGGCAGTCCGACAGGTTCGCGCATCTCCAGAATCGACAGCGAGGGCAAGCGCACGACATTCGTCGACGGACTCCCGTCGAGCCAGACGAGCGCAGCACTCGGAAATCTGGTGAGCGGCGTCGCGGACGTTGCGTTCATCGGCAACACGCTCTACGCGGTGCTCGCGGGAGCCGGCTGCTCGCATGGTGTGCCGACCGTGCCGAACGGTGTCATTCGCGTGAATCCCGACCGCAGCTGGACGACGATCGCCGATCTCGGCGCCTATCAGCGTGCCAATCCGGTCGCACAACCCGAAGAGGACGATTTCGAGCCCGACGGTACGTGGTACAGCATGATTGCAGTTCGCGGCGATCTTTACGCCGTCGAGCCCAATCACGGCGAGATCGTCAAGGTGACGCCAAGCGGTCGGATCAGTCGCGTCATCGACGTGTCAGCAAGCCAGGGACACGTGGTGCCAACGGTCATCGCGTATCACGGCAACTTCTTTATCGGCAATCTGGGAACCTTCCCCCAGGACGTCGGCAGCTCGAAGGTCTGGCAAGTCACGCCCAGCGGCCAGATCAGGTTCGACGCCGCTGGTTTCAACATGGTGCTCGGCCTGGCCATCGACAACCGCGATCGCATGTATGTGCTCGAAGCTTCGGCCGCCCCGGCGCCCGCACCCGGAACGGGCCGCATCGTGCGTGTCGAGCCGAACGGCAAGTCGCGGGTCGTGATTGCCGACAATCTCTTCCTGCCGACCGGCATGACGCTGGGTCCGGATGGCAATCTGTACGTCTCCAATATCGGATTCGGTGCGCCCCCGGTGGGGTTGGGGCAGATTCTCAAGATCGAGTTGCTGGACTGAGCGTCCTCGGCGCGTGCCGGACAGTGTGCTCCGGCCGCGCTTTCGCATTGGCAGTGGAAACCTTGATTCTGCCAGGGGCGGTTCGAGGCGGTGCGCCGTAGTGAATCGCTCCCTGGCGCCCATCGTCGGCATCGGCCGAGAAATCTATTCCAGCGTGAACCCCACATGGATCGTGACTTGCCAGTAAGCAATCTTGCCTTGCTCGATGGCGCCGCGTGTTTCGGTCACTTTGAACCAGCGCAGGTTCTTGATCGTCTGTGAGGCTTTCTCGATGGCTATGCGCACGGCGTCGTCCGCGCTGCGCTGCGATGAGCCGGTGATCTCGATGCTCTTGTAGACGTGATCGTTCATAGCGGTCTCCAGGGGATCGGAGCATGATGGGTACACGCGCCCGGTCGTTCTCGCCGTCATGTTGCGAGCTGTAAATCAGAACTTCCCGAAGCTGCGTCGACTGCGCGGCGTGATGGCGTGCGTGACTCTCGTATGCGCCGTCGTCTTGATGACGGCGTCGGCCGACGAGACGGATTCCGGCGGCGCGCTGGCAGCCTACGTGGCGCGTCCGGATCCGACCTTCACCTGGCAGCAGGTCGCCGCCGGCCGGATCGGCTCGACGGACTACGTCGAGCTGCTGATGACGTCGCAGACCTGGCGCAGCGTGCCCTGGAAGCACCAGCTGTTCGTGCTGTATCCGAAGAATGTCGACGACAGTTCGCATCAGGCCCTGTTGTTTGTTCACGGCGGCCGCTGGAAGCAGGAGTACGAAGCCGCTGGGCCGCGGCCGGACCTGCCGCGCGAAGCGAAAATCTTTGGTCGCCTCGCCGAGACGCTACGCGCGCCGGTCGGTGTGCTGCGCCAGGTTCCGTACCAGCCGATGTTCGATCGCAAGGAAGATGCCCTCATTGCGTACACCTTCGACCGATATCTGCAGACGGGCGAAAGCGACTGGCCGCTGCTGCTGCCGATGGTGAAGAGCGCGGTGCGGGCGATGGATGTCATGCAGTCCGTGGTCAAGCAGCAGTGGCTTGCGTCGATCGACTCGTTCGCCATCACGGGTGCCTCGAAACGCGGCTGGACTTCCTGGCTGGTCGCTGCTGTCGACGCGCGCGTGGCGGCGGTAGCGCCCATGGTGATCGACGTGCTCAACATGCGAACGCAGATGGACTATCAGCGCGCCACGTGGGGCGATCTCTCCGAGCAGATCCGCGACTACTCGGCGCTCGATCTGCCGGCGCGGCTGTCCTCGGAGCAGGGACGCGAGTTGCTCTCGATCGTGGATCCGTACAGCTACCGGGCCCGGCTCACCCAACCCAAGCTGATCCTGCTCAGCACCAACGATCGCTACTGGCCGCTGGACGCCCTGAAGCTTTACTGGTCCGGGCTGCCTGATCCCAAACACGTACTGTATGTGCCGAACCAGGGTCACGGCCTGCGCGATGTCAATCGCATCATCGGTGCGTTGAGCGCGTTGCATCGCTATTCGGCCGCGAGCAAGCCGTTGCCGCGCCTCTCCTGGAGTCTGCAACAGGCCTCGCACGATCTGGTGCTCGCACTGAAGTCGGATCGTCCGACCCGGCGGGTTCTCGCATGGAGCGCGCATAGCGCGACGAAGGATTTTCGTGATGCGCACTGGCGGTCCTCCAGTTGCGTGTCATCGGGAAACCGGTACACCTGTCGCATCGTGCGCGCGAAGCAGGGTTACACGGCGCTGTTCGCCGAAGCCGCGTTCAAGGACAAGCGCGAAGTGCTGTTCTCGTTGTCCAGTACGGTCTGTATCGCCGGTCCGCCGCCCGGGCCGGCGCCGGACTGCTAATCGAGGTAGGTGCGAACCGACAGCCTTAGCCGCGCTCCACGATTCGATAAAAGCTCAAGCACACCGAACGCAGCCTCACTCAGTGTTCCACCAGCAGCGCTGGGAACTTCGCCGCGTGGTCGCGGCTTGCATCGGCAGATCCACGATTCCTGCGGTTCGGGTTCCATTTCATACGCGGCAACACCGATGCGCTATCTCGTTCTTTGCTGCGACTACGACGGCACCATCGCGCAGGGTGGGCGGGTGGACGAGCCGACCGTTGCGGCCTTGGAGAAGCTGCGCGAGTCCGGTCGCAAGCTGATTCTGGTGACCGGCCGCGAGATGGACGACTTGCGACGTGTCACGACTCGTCTGGACCTGTTCGAACGCATCGTCGCCGAGAACGGAGCCTTGATCCATCATCCGGCGAGCGCTCAGGAGCAGGTACTGGCGGAGCGGCCGCCGCAGGCTTTCGTCGATGCGCTCATCGCGCGCAACGTTCAACCCATCTCGATAGGGCGCGCGATCGTCGCCACCTGGCAGCCGCATGAGAACACGGTGCTCGAAGTCATCCGCGATCTCGGGCTGGAATTGCAGGTGATTTTCAACAAGGGCGCCGTAATGGTGCTGCCTTCCGGAGTGACCAAGGCGAGCGGTCTCATCGCGGCACTGCGCGAGGTCGGTATCTCGCCGCACAATGCAGTCGGTGTCGGCGATGCCGAGAACGATCACGCCTTCCTGAGCGTCTGCGAATGTTCCGCAGCCGTGGCGAACGCACTGCCGTCGCTGAAGGAACGCGCCGATATCGTGCTTCAGGCCGATCACGGTGCCGGCGTTGCCCAATTGATCGACGAGATCGTCGAGAGCGACCTGGTGCGCCGGGAGCCGGCGCTGGTGCGTCACCACATTCCTTTGGGAGCCGATGCTCACGGCGAGAAGCTGGGATTATCGCCGTACTCGACCAGCCTGCTCATCGTGGGCTCCTCCGGCGGCGGCAAATCGACGGTTGCGTCCGGGCTGATCGAGCGGCTCGGCGAGCGCGGCTATACGTTCTGCATCGTCGATCCGGAGGGCGACTACGACACGATGCCGGGGGCAGTCGTGCTCGGCAGTCCCACGTATGCGCCGCCCATCGATGAGTGCATGCAGTTGATCGCCACGCCCGGGCAGAACGCCGTCATCAACCTGCTCGGCGTGCCGCTCGGCGAGCGGCCCTGGTTCTTTCTCGAGTTCTTCAATCGGCTGCGCAAGCTGCGCGCGCATACCGGTCAGCCGCACTGGCTGGTGGTCGATGAGGCGCACCACGTGCTGCCCGCGGATTGGCAGCCGGGCAAGGAGGAATTGCCGGAGCGTCTCGAAGGCATCGTCATGGTCAGCGTAACGCCGGCCTCCATCGCAGTGCCGGTGCTGCGCGCGCTCGATACGGTGCTGATACTGGGCGAAGAGCCGGGGAAGAAGTTGCGCGAGTTCCAGGCTGGAATCGACGGGACGATTCGCCAGCAGATGCCGTCTGCGCTCGAAGCCGGAACGGCTATCCAGTGGCGACGTTCCGCGCCGGAACGGATGCAGCAGGTGGCGCTCGAGCCGAGTCGGGCGCAGCATCGGCGTCACCTGCGCAAATACGCAGAAGGCGAGTTGCCGGAGGACCGCAGCTTCTATTTCCGTGGTCCGCAGGGCAAGCTCAATCTGCGCGCACACAATCTGATCATGTTTCTCGACCTGGCAGACGGCGTCGACGACGAGACCTGGCACTTCCACCTGGAGCGCGGCGATGTCTCGCAATGGGTGCGCAACGGCATCAAGGACGAGGCACTGGCGGAGAAGATCCGCCAGATCGAGCACAAGGCGCCGGGGCCGCTGTCTTCGAGAAAGGAGATACGTCAGGTGATCGAGGCCACGTACACGCTGCCCGCGCAGGCCGGCGGCGAGCCATCGTCCTGACGCCCGCCGGCACCTGTGGCGAAGCCATTCTCCTGAGGGCGCGGTAGATTGCGCTGTTCCCGGTTCGAGACGCCCGTTTCGCAACGACCGGAACCTTCGCTGCCACCATTCGTAGTTCAGTTGGGTTCGATACGGCCTACGGCGAGTTTCGTCCATTCCCGGCGTAGAGGAATTGCGGTCAGCATGGTCGTTCGCAGCAAAGATCTGGCGCGACAGCTCAGTGAATCGCGGACGCCGGTGGGGCAGTTCGATGCCTGGGTCGGGTTCGAGGAAACCACTGCCGTAACGCCACTGCCGGCCAGGCACGCCACTGGAATACCCGGGACCTATCCGTTCGGCATGTGATTGCAAGCATGGGCATGTTTCGCGAAGCCGCCGCCCACTTCATCGATCGCCGCGATGCCGGACAGCGATTGGCCGCGGAGCTCAAGGCGCAGTCGATCAGCGATCCGGTGGTTCTGGCGCTGCCGCGTGGTGGAGTGCCGGTGGGTTTCGAGATCGCGGCTGCTCTGGATGCGCCGCTGGATGTCTTGCTGGTGCGCAAGCTCGGCGCGCCGGGCTACGAGGAGTTCGGCATTGGCGCGGTGGTCGACGGCGCACAACCGCAGATCGTGCTGAATCCGGAAGCGATCCAGTTGCTGCAGGTGACCGCGGCCTACGTGGCGCAGGAGCGTGATCGCCAACTGGTGGAGATCGAGCGTCGTCGCCGCTTGTACTGCGGCGATGCGAAACCCGCCGAGATCGAAGGGCGGACGGCAATCGTCGTTGATGACGGTATCGCCACGGGCGGCACAGTTGAGGTGGCATTACGCGCGCTGCACAACGCGGCGCCGAAGCGAACCATTCTGGCGGTACCGGTCGCGCCCGCGGAGGTGCTCACACGACTATCGTCACAGGCGGACCAAGTCCTGTGCCTGGCTGCACCGCCGGATTTTCGCGCAGTTGGAATGCACTACGCGGACTTCACCCAGACTTCGGATGAGGAAGTCATCGAACTGCTCGGGCGGCGCCGTGAAGCGCTCGCCGCGCAACGGCAGTGATGCGGACAACGGTCTCGCGAATTCGAGGAGGAGCGGTGCCATGTCGAACCTGAAACGTGAGGCCGGTGCGGCCGGCAGCGCGCCTGCGGTGAGCGCGAAATCCGTCGTCGAGCTGGCGACCTGCCGGAGCATGCCGGTGCTGGGGCTCGGCACCTGGGAGCTGACGCATGACACCTCGGGTACCGTCGCCTACGCGTTGCAGCTGGGGTACCGCATGATCGATACCGCGTGCGATTACGGGTCGCAACCGGGTATCGGCCAGGCGCTGCGGCGCGGTGTGATCGATCGTCGCTCCGTGTACCTGATCGCGAAAGTCGAAGAGTCGGACGACGCTTATGCGGCCACACGCAAATACCTCGGCGAGATCGGCGTGGAGTATGCCGATCTCATGCTCATTCACCGGCCGCCGGAGGAGGGCGTGGGCGTGGCGCTGTGGCGAGGGTTGCAGAGGGCGCGTAGCGAGGGCCTGGTGCGCGACATCGGCGTGAGCAACTACTCCATCGACCAGATCCAGACGTTGGGGCGCGAAACTGGCGAATTGCCAACGGTGAACCAGATCGAGTGGAGCCCTTTCGGTCACAGCGATGTGATGCTGGAGTTCTGCCGCAAACATCACATCGTGCTGCAGGCCTACAGTCCACTGACGCGCGCGGCCCGGCTCGGCGACAAGGTGCTGCGTGCAATCGCCGAACGCCATGACCGCACGCCGGTGCAGATCCTGATCCGCTGGAACCTGCAGCGCGGGACCGTGCCCCTGCCGAAAGCCAATCGCGAGGATCATCTGCGGGAGAATTTCGACGTTTTCGGGTTCGCGATCGGAGCCGAGGACATGGAGGCCCTGAACGGGCTCAACGAGCACTACTCGGCGCTGGGTAGCCTGCCCTACGTGTAATACTGCCGGCGACTTTGAGGCTCGCGCTGGGGCCTTGAGCGGGGCAGGTTCGTGACGGCCGTCACGATAGTCGCCGGCCGGCCCGAAACCAGGCTGTCGGGGCCCCTTACAGCTGTCATTTTTTAGTATCCATTATCGGCGCTGAAATCTTTACAAGTCATTGTTTTAATTTAATTTCAGTCAGATTGGCACCGTTGTTGGATATATATGGCCATACGGCCGTAGGCCGGGGTTTCTCAAGCGAGATAGGACGAATCATGAAGTTGGTAAAAAAACTCTCCCTGATTGCTGCTGGCCTGGCCATGTCGGCCGGCGCCTGGGCGATTCCGGTGTCGACCGTGGGTAGTGATGACACGCTGATCGCCCAGATCACGAAGGATGATCTCGGCAACAGCGGCGATGGCACCGAAGCAGCCTGGGTTGCAGGCGTGCTGGGCGTTGACGTCAACTATCTCAAGGCCGACGAAGTGACGTCGAACTCTTGGCAGAAGGTCGACGGTACGGACAGCACGTTCGCGACCTCGCTGGCGGATTTGAATAAAGGCGCGGTGTCTTACTTTCTGATCAAGACCGGCAAGATCAGCGGCGATCCGGACTACCGCACCTTCCTGTTCCAGAACATCGACAACCTGGATTGGGCCGTATTGAACCTGAAGGACTTGGGAATCACTGGCACGTTCCAGTCGATCACGAAGTTCAGCCACCTCGGCATCGTGACCGGTCCCTCGACCTCGGTGCCGGAGCCGGCCTCGCTGGGCCTGCTCGGCATGGGTCTGTTCGGCATCGCTGCAGGCGCACGCCGTCGCAAGCGCGCCAACTGATACCACTCTCGGGTGGATAGCCGGTCCGTGAAGGAATACGGACCCGGCCAGTTAAGAAGCCATCGACGCTAGCGTCGGTGGCTTTTTTATTTGTGAGTCGGTCGCCGCGCATCGATAGTGCGATTGCACGTTTCGCTGCTCACTGCACTGTAGGCGGCGGTGCGATGGCGAGTTCTTCCAACAGCAGTTTTGCATCGCACGCCAGGCAATCGTCGGCGTGAGAGCCGTCTTCGCAGAAATCGCAGACGCACGTGGCTGCTCGTTCGATCAGTTCCAGCATGCGTGGCGAGCGGCTCAGCAGCTGCGCAAAGCGCGCCTCGAACACCAGGGCCACGAGCTCCTCGCCCTGCATCAGGGCCTGGGATTGTGCAGGAAGGACATATTTGCCGGCGGCAGGTTTGGGTTCGAACATGATTACGACCCCTGACGCGAAGCGCCTTTGGTATGCGGATGCCTACGCAACCGCAAGCACTGGCCGTGTGCATTTGTTCCCCTGGGGATGACTGCTGACGCCAGGTCGTCCGGCCGCTGTGTATGGTTCGTTCGCAGCAACCTGTGGACGTACCTCGGACGGGAGCGACGATGGGCGGGATTTCGGACGCGTTTGACACCTTGATCGTCGGGGCGGGGGCAGCGGGCTTAGCGGCAGCCTCTGAGCTGACCGCGCAGGGCCAGTCGGTTTGTATTCTGGAAGCGCGTCCCCGCGTTGGCGGCCGCGTTCTGACGCTGCATGAGGTCGGAGTAGCGACGCCGCTGGAGCTGGGTGCGGAGTTCATTCATGGCGAGTCGCCGGCCGTGCTCAACAGCCTGAGTCTCGCCGACGACATCGCCATCGATGCACCGCAGACGCGCTGGATGTTGCAGGGCGGACGTCTGCAGCCCGGTGAGTCCGCGTTCGATGCCATGAAGCAGGGACTGCAGAAGCTCGCGCGAACACGTGCCGATCTGCCGTTCGCCGAATTTCTGGATCGGCATCGCCGGGCACTGCCCGGCCGGGTGCGCTCGATGGCGCAGATGCTGGTCGAGGGCTTCGATGCGGCCGATCCTGGCCGCGTCAGCGCGCTCGAGATCCTGAAGGAATGGGGCGGCAACAGTGCCGCAGATGCGCCGACATTCCGGGCGCGCCGAGGGTACGGCGCGCTGCTCGATGCAATGAATCGCAGCCTGGATCCGGACCGCACACAGCTTCGGCTCGGCACCAGAGTCACCGAACTGCGATGGCGTCGCAGCGTGGTGACGGCGCATGCCGAGCGATACGGCGAGCCGGTTCAGGTGCGTGCCCGTCAGGCGATCGTCACATTGCCATTGAGCGTGATGCAGTTGCCGGCAACAGCAGCCGGCGCAGTGCAGTTCGTGCCGGAACTGAGCCAGAAACGTTCGGCGCTGGCGCGGCTCGCGATGGGGCCGGTGGTGAAATTGCTGCTGCGCTTCAGTCGCCCCTTTTGGGCGGAGGTTCACGAAGAGCGCTATCGGCAGGCAGCCTTCTTCCTGGCGCCGCAGGCCCCATTCCCGACGGTTTGGACCACGCTGCCACTGCGCACGTCGCTTCTGACCGTGTGGGCAGGAGGCCCCAAGGCATCGCGACTGGATGGCAAGTCCACTGGTGAGTTGGTCAGGCTCGCGCTCGGCAGTCTGGCTCTGATGTTCGGGCGCGATGTGCCGTACGGGCGATTGCTCGAAGGCGTCTACTGGCACGACTGGCAACGCGATCCGTTCGCCTGCGGTGCGTACAGCTATTCGCTGGTGGGCAGTGCGAAAGCACGTCGTGCTTTGTCGCAACCCCTCGAAGGAACGCTGTTCTTTGCTGGCGAAGCCACGGACGAAGAAGAGGCTGCCAGCGTCGGCGGTGCATTGAACAGTGGCACCCAGGCGGCGCGGAAATTGCTGGAAAGCCGGCCGCGCAGCCGCCGTTCTAAATGAGTATCTATTCGGGTCGTTCTGGAGGAACACCGGGACGAAGATCCAATTTGCGCATGAGCGTCTGTGCATCCACCGGTGCGCGCAGCTTCACATCGGTGTTGTCGAAGTAGCAGAAGACATCGCGCATTCTCGAAGTGGGTGGTTTCCGGGGCGAGATCCTGGGCACGTCATCCGGTTCCGCTCCGCGATGCCATGCCGCTACGCGAGTTGCCCATCGCTGCAAGGCGCGGTCGCTGTAGCCGCTGCGATAAAGCTCCTGATCGCCGTGCAGGCGCATGTAGACGAAATCTGCGGTGACGTCGCAGATCATGGGCCAGCGGCGCGCCGTTTCCGCCACCACCACGGCGATCTTGTATCGACGCAGCAGCTCGACGAACGGCGCTGTGACGAAGCTGGGATGCCTGATTTCCACTGCATGGCGCAGGCGGCGATTGGCATCGATCGCCAGGCGCGAGCGACCTTTCAGTTTTGCATCGCGCCGTCGCGCGATTGCCTGTGCGGCTTCGGTGTTTCGCGGCAGCAGCGCCAGAAAGTGCTCGAACTTGTCGTGGTCATAGCGAAAGTTCGGCGGAAACTGCCAGAGAATGGGCCCGAACTTCTCGCGCAGGTTGAACACGCCGGACGCGAAGAAATTGGCGAGTGGCGTTTCGATCTCGCGCAGCCGCTTCAGGTGCGTGATGAAGCGGGGCCCCTTGATCGCAAACATGAAGCCGCTGGGCGTTTCCTCATACCAGCGACGGTAATACTCCGGCCGTTGCAGCGAGTAGAACGAGCCATTGATCTCGACGGTCGGCAGCACGCGCGAGGCGTGCCACAGCTCCAGCCGCTGTGGCAGATCGGACGGATAGAACACGCCGCGCCAGGGCGCATAACGCCAACCGGAAACTCCGATACGGATCTTCGGCATCGTCTGTTCCTGACACGGGCCACTGGGTGGTAACGCACCAAGTCCGCGGTCGGTGCCGGAGTTGCCGTTCGTCCTCGAGTGCCGGACACATCAAGTGAATGCGGCAGCGAATCGCGGTGCCGTCAGCTCAAAGACAACCACGGCTGGGCGTGCTCGTCATTGACGCCTCGGCGCAGGCTCGGTCAGCTCGCCACAATTCGCCACGATCCTTCCTTGGCTGGCCATTGTGGTTACGTCTTGCGGTCGCGATCCGGTCCTTGAATAGCCATCACGGGTCCATCGTCACCTGCTGCAACGACGAAAGGTGTGGAGAAGCGCCATGTTGAAGAAAGCCTTGATCGGAGCGGTTGTCATTGCGTTGAGCTCGGGTGCGGCGCACGCGGGCGAGAACAAGCTCACCAAGGAAGAGGGTGTCGGGATGCTCGGCGGAGCGGCGGCCGGTGCCATCGTCGGTGGCCCGGTGGGCGCGTTCGTCGGACTGATGGTGGGCGGCGTCATGGGCGACAGCATCGGCATCGCCAAGCGCGCCGACCTGCGTGCTGAGCAGCTCGAGCAGGATCTGCTCGAAACACGGATCGCCCTGACGAAGGCGAGCGAGCGCACCGGCGGCGAGGAGATGCTCGATCAGCTCGCGCAGCGCCTGCATGCCGACGTGATGTTCAGAACCGCGAGCGCCGATGTGGATGCAAGCGTCGCCGCGCAACTCGAAGAGCTCGGCAAGCTGCTGGCACTGCATTCGCAGCTGGAAGTGCAGCTCAACGGGTTCGCCGATCCGCGCGGCAATCCGGAGAAGAATCTGGAACTGTCGCTGCGTCGCGCGGATGCCGTGCGGGAAGCGCTCATCAAGGGCGGCGCTGCGCCGGAACAGATTCGTCTGGCTGCGCACGGTGAAGACCTGACGACGGCGGCCACGGACGACCTGGAAGCCTATGCCTGGGAACGGCGTGTCAGCCTGGCCATCCGGCCGACGACCGCGTCGAGCGCATCGGTGGCACAGACGCAGTGAGCCCAGCGGTGGGAAGCCGGCGCGCAAGCGCCGGCCTTCCCCTGGATCCGCACCCAATTACAATCGAGGTCCTCCCGTGTGTCTTGCGAGTATCGTCATGACGCAGTTCGATTCCACTTCGCCGGCCATCGTCGACTTCGCTGTGGCGGGTGCCGAGACTACGGTCTCGCGCCCCGCTGCGGATCGCGTGCTTTCCGGCGCGCCCGAGCAGACCACCCGCAATTTCTTCAGCGATACCACCGGCCAGTTCTTCGCCGGCATCTGGGAAAGCACGCCGGGTCGCTGGCGTGTGCGTTACACCGAGAACGAGTTCTGCCACATCACGCGTGGCGCGGTGCGTATCGAGAGCGATGCTGGACTCAGCCGGACATTCCGCACCGGTGATTCGTTCGTCGTGCCGGCGGGCTTCTCTGGCGTGTGGCACGTCACCGAGCCGATGAGCAAGCTCTATGTGATCTTCGAGCCTGCATCGAAATAGCGCAGCGCGAGTTGCGCATGCTCGCTGTCGGGGCATGCGCGCTCGATGCGGTCGATGCCTTCGAGCGGACGTTGATTCATCGAGCGCAGCTCAAGTCATAAGTGGCGCATAAGAACGCGCCTGCCACGCATAAATCGTGCGTAAATTTTCTCGATTTCGCTTCCCCGCATTCGCAAACTGACCCTCGAACGTTGCTGGCATGGTTGCTGCAACGTCGTCAGCGCGGACTGAAGTTGCACGCATCGCAAATCGATCTGCTGCAACTGCATGCCGCGATTCCGCGCCGCGATGGCGTGTTCCTGGTTCAACGAGGGGAGATCTATGCGAACTGTGAGGATTGCGGCTGCGCTCGTCCTGGCGGCTACTGCGGGCGCGGCGAATGCTGGCGTCTCGTCCACCTGGACGCTGGCTAGCGACTATGACTATCGCGGCATCACGCAGACGGCGCAGGATCCGGCCGTTCAGGCCAGCTTCGACTATTCTCATGACAGCGGCTGGTATCTCGGCGCCTGGGGCAGCAACGTGGATTTCGGCGATCTCGACGTGGACTACGAGATCGACGTGTACAGCGGATTCACTGGCAAGACCGCAGGTGAGATCGGCTGGGACGTGGGCCTGCTGTACTACACCTACCACGACGACTCGGATCTCAACTTCGTGGAAGTCTATGGCGCGCTCAGTTATTCCTGGTTCAAAGGCAAGCTGTCGTACTCGAACGATTTCGGCGGCGATAGCACCAGCGGCAATACGCCTGCGTGGTACTTCGACGGCAGCGCAACCGTGCCGCTGCCGGCAAATTTCTCGGCGCTGGCGCACGTCGGCTACAGCTTCGGTGATTACTGGGACGATCTGAAGCAGGTCGACGCCGGCCGTCCCTACATCGACTACTCGCTCGGCGTGGGCTACACGATGGGTCGTTTCAATCTGGCGCTGAAGTGGATCGATGGCAGCGACTTCAAGCAGGCGGACGGCACGCCGCGGGATGTGCTGAGCACCGAGCCGCGTCTGGTGTTCACCTTCGCCACTGCTTTTCCCTGGAGCGAGTGACCGGCTTCGAGTCGAGCCCAGGAAAAAAGCCCTGGATCGTGGGGATCCAGGGCTTCGGGTCTCGCTTCCGGCATTGCAGCCCGGAGGCTTCAGGCCACCGTGCGCAGCACCTCGCGCAATGTCGTCACGATCTGATCGATGTGCGTGGGCTCGAGGATCAGCGGCGGCGACAACGCGATGATGTCACCGGTGTAGCGGATCAGCAGGCCCTTTTCATAAGCCTTCAGGAAGGCCTCATAGGCACGAGCGCCTGCCGCGCCGGCCCGCGATTCCAGCTCGATGCCCGCGACCAGGCCGATATTGCGGATGTCGATGACGTTGGGCAGGTCCTGCAGCGAATGCACTGCGTCTTCCCAGGTTTTTGCGAGCGCCGCGCCGCGCGTGAGCAATCCGTCGCGCTCGTAGATTTCCTGGGTGGCGAGTGCGGCTGCGCAAGCGACCGGATGAGCGGAGTAGGTGTAACCGTGGAACAGTTCGATGGCATTTTCCGGGCCGTTCATGAAGGCGTCGTAGATCTGCTTGCGCACGAACACTGCGCCCATCGGGATGGCGCCGTTGGTGAGGCCCTTGGCCGTGGTGATGATGTCGGGCATCACGCCGAAGTAGTCGGCGCCGAAAGGCGTGCCGAGGCGGCCGAAACCGGTGATCACTTCATCGAATATGAGCAGGATGCCGTGCTTGTCGCAGATGGAGCGCAGTCGCTGCAGATAGTCCTGCGGAGGCAGGACCACGCCGGCGGAACCGGCGACCGGCTCGACGATGACGGCCGCGATGGTCGATGCATCGTGCAGCGCCACCAATCGCTCGAGATCATCCGCCAGGTGCGCGCCCCACTGCGGCACGCCGCGTGAGAAAGCGTTGTGCTCCAGGTCTAGCGTGTGCCGCAGGTGATCGACGCCCGGCAGCATGCTGCCGAAGAACTTGCGGTTGTTGGGCATGCCGCCGACCGAGATGCCGCCGAAGCCGACGCCGTGGTAGCCCTTCTCGCGTCCGATCAGGCGCTGGCGCGCGGCTTCACCGCGCACACGGTGATAAGCAATGGCGATTTTCAACGCCGTGTCGACCGACTCCGAGCCGGAGTTGGTGAAGAACACATGGTCCAGATCGCCGGGCGCGAGCCGGGTGAGCCGGTTGGCGAGCTCGAAGGCGGCCGGATGGCCCATCTGGAAGGGCGGCGCGTACTCCATGGTGGCGATCTGCCGGCTCACCGCGTCGCTGATCTCCTTGCGGCCATGCCCGGCATTGACGCACCACAGGCCGGCGACGCCATCGAGAATCTGTCGGCCATCGTGCGTCCAGTAATGCATCCCTTCGGCGCGCGCCAGCAGGCGTGGATTGGCCTTGAACTGGCGATTGGCGGTGAAGGGCATCCATAGCGCATCGAGCTCGGCGCGCGACGTGGCGGTCATCGGAAAATCCTCTGGGTCGGTCGGGGAAAGTCGCTGAGATGATAAGAAAATTCGACAGCTGCCTCAATCGACCCGGCAAAAATGGGCAAGAATCTGCTAGTCCGGCGTCAGGGCGTCGATTATTCTAAACATTCTTTATGGATAGCCCGAGGTAGCCATGAGCATCGACGTCGGCGGTCACCTGAAATCGGTGCGCACCCTGTACGGCCTGTCGCAGCGGGAGCTGGCCAAGCGCGCCGGCGTCACCAACGGCACCATCTCGCTGATCGAGCAGAACCGGGTCAGCCCCTCGATCAGCTCCCTGAAAAAGGTGCTCGACGGCATTCCCATGTCGCTGGCCGAGTTCTTCACGCTCGATCTGCAGTCCAATCCGCAGGTGTTCTATGCGCGTGATGAGCTCACCGACATCGGCGACAGCGATGTCTCATTGCGCCTGGTGGCGGCGAAGCGGCCGCATCGCGCCATGTCCATCATGCAGGAGCGCTATCGGCCCGGCGCCGACACCGGCGAGGACATGCTCTCTCACAAGGGCGAGGAGGGTGGCATCGTGCTCAGCGGCCAGCTCGAAGTGACGGTCGGCGGACAAAGCCGTGTGCTCGGTCCGGGCGATGCGTACTATTTCCAGAGCAGCGTGCCGCACCGGTTCCGCAATCCGGGCACGGAAGTCTGTGAGATCATCAGCGCCAGCACGCCACCCACCTTTTGAAGTCCTGTACCGGCCCCAGATACCCGCCCATGAAAACCACCGTCGCCGCCACTCAGTTCGCCTGCACCGGCAATCGCGAGGAGAATCTCGCGACCGCGGAACGCCTGATCCGCGCTGCCGCTGCGCAGGGTGCCAACGTCATCCTGATCCAGGAGCTGTTCGAGACGCCGTACTTCTGCAAGGACCATGACCCGCGCTATTTCGAGCTGGCGCGGTCGATCGAGGAAAGTCCGGCCGTGAAGCGCTTCCAGGCGCTGGCGCGCGAGCTGAACGTAGTACTGCCGGCGAGCGTGTATGAGCGCGCGGGCAACGCCTTCTACAACTCCGTCGCGATGGTCGACGCGGACGGCAGTGTGCTCGGCGTCTATCGCAAGGCGCACATTCCGGAAAGCCCGGGCTATCACGAGAAGTTCTACTTCTCGCCTGGCGACACCGGCTTCAAAGTGTGGAAGACCCGCTTCGGCACGCTCGGCGTGGCCATCTGCTGGGACCAGTGGTTTCCAGAAAGTGCGCGCGCCATGGCGCTGCTCGGTGCGGAAATCCTGTTCTACCCGACGGCCATCGGCGCGGAGCCGCAGGACACCAGCATCGATTCACGCGATCACTGGCAGCGCGCGATGCAGGGCCACTCGGCGTCGAACGTGATGCCGCTGGTCGCATCGAACCGCATCGGCACCGAGCGGGGCGAGCGCTGGGGGGTGACTTACTACGGCTCCTCGTTCATTACGGATCACACCGGTGCGCTGCTCAAGCAGGCCGATCGTTCCAGCGAAGCCATCCTCACGGCCACGTTCGATCTGGATGCGATCCGCGACTACCGCAACGCCTGGGGCGTGTTCCGCGATCGTCGGCCAGAGCTGTATGGGCCGATCATGACGCTGGATGGGCATCAGACTCCGCCGGGCGCGTAGGTCGTTACCCTGAAAATCAGTGGAGCGTTGCTGCGGGCCATTGAGAAGGTCTTGTCGAGCGTCGCTACCTGGAAGTTCGTTGAGCGCCGGCGGCCAGGACTGTTTTCGGGACCGCCCGCGAGTACGTCCCTGTAGGGCTGCCGCAAAAACATCCCTGTTTTTGAGGCTCCCGAAAACAGTCCTGGCCGCCGACGCTCTCAACGCGGCTCTCGAGTAGAGTGGATCGAAGATGCTGGGTACGGCCTGTACGCTTGAGGTCTACTCGTCACTCCCGCGCAGGCGGGAGTCCATCTGGCTGATTCGGATGGGTTCGCACCTGTGTGGAAATGATCAAGAACGGGTAAATCGAACCCTTCCTGACTCACGAGGTTGTGCGAGCGGCGGAATCACGCGGCGGCGAGCTCCAGTCCACTCGTCACGGGAATGACTATAGTTGCGAGTGGTGTCGCCGCTTCGCTGGGAAATTTCTTCGATATGCAGTTTTTCGCTTCCTGTCCTCCCGGTGTGGCCGATCTCACCGCTGCCGAGTTGCGCGAGTGCGGTGCTACGCAATGTCGCGAGTTCAAGCTTGGCGTGCAGTTCGAAGGCTCGCTCGAAACGGCTTATCGCGCCTGCCTGTGGTCGCGCACGGCCAGCCGGATTCTGTTGCCGCTGGCCACGTTTCCGGCGCCGACCCCCGAAGCGCTGTATGAGGCGGTCAAGGCCATTGCCTGGACGGAGCACATCAAGCCGAACGGCACGCTCGCAGTCGATCTGGCGGGCGCGACGTCCGGCATCACGCATACGCATTTCGGCGCGCTCAAGACCAAGGACGCCATCGTCGATCACATCCGCGAGCGCACCGGCGAGCGGCCATCGGTCGATCTGGATCAGCCGGACGTGCGTATCGACGTGCGGCTCGATCGGGATCGCGCCACGCTCAGCCTCGATCTCTCCGGAGAAAGCCTGCACCGTCGTGCCTACCGGGCGCGCGGAGTTGCGGCGCCGCTGAAAGAGAATCTTGCCGCCGCCATCCTTCTGCGTTGCGGCTGGCCTGCGATCGCCAAGGCGGGCGGCGAGTTCGTCGATCCCATGTGCGGATCGGGAACGTTCCCGATCGAAGCGGCGCTGATGGCGCTGGGCATCGCGCCGGGCTCGATGCGCAGTCACTTCGGCTTCATCGGTTGGCTGGGCCACGAGCGTGAGCTGTGGCGTCGTCTGGTGGAGGAGGCGAAGGAGCGGCGGACGGCAACGTCCGACAGCCGCGTCGTGCTGCGTGGTTTCGATCAAGACCCTGGCGCGGTGCGGGCGGCGATCGAGAACGTCGAGCGGGCCAGGCTGCGCGGCTTCGTGCACATCGAGCGACGCGATCTGGCGCAGCTCAAGCGCGACAGCGGAACGAGCGGGTTGGTGCTGACCAATCCGCCCTACGGTGAGCGCATCGGCGACCAGGAGCGATTGCAGTCGGTCTATGAGCTGCTGGGCCAGAAGCTGCGCGAGAACTTCGAAGGATGGAAGGCGGCGGTGTTCACCGGCAATCCGCCGCTCGCGAAAGCCATCGGCATCAATGCGCGGCGCAGCCACACCCTGTTCAACGGCCGCATCGAATGTCGTCTGCTGCGATTCGATGTAGAGCCTGCGGAGTTTGCCGGCGCGGCCCGCCAGCCGCGAACCGAAGAGCAGGAGAACGAGATCCGCAATCGACCGGGCGCGCAGATGTTCGCGAACCGGTTGCGCAAGAACCTGAAAGCCGCCACCGATTGGGCGCAGCGCGAGGCGATTCAGTGCTTCCGCGTCTACGACGCCGACATGCCGGAATATGCCTTCGCCATCGATCTGTACGGCAATGGCAAGGGCGATCAGTGGGCTTACGTGCAGGAATACGAAGCGCCACGAACCATCGCGCAGGAAGCTTCGCGTTCGCGCCGGCGCGAGGCGCTGGCTGTGATTCCCGAGGTGCTGGCGCTGCCGCGTGAACGTATTCATCTGCGTCAACGCCGCCAGCAGAAGGGCGTTGCACAGTATGAGAAGGTGAGTGAAGAGCGTGAGTTCCAGGATGTGCGCGAAGGACCGTACCTGTTCCTGGTGAACTTCCATGACTATCTCGACACCGGCCTGTTTCTCGATCACCGCCTGACGCGGCAGCGTGTGGGCGCCATGGCGCAGGGCAAGCGCTTCCTCAATCTGTTCGCCTACACGGGAACGGCGACGGTTTATGCAGCCGGCGCCGGGGCCGCCTCATCGACCACGGTCGATATGTCGCGCACCTACCTGGAATGGGCCAAGCGCAACCTGGCGATCAACAAACTGGCCGGTCCGCAGCATGGTTTCGTGCAGGAGGACTGCATCGCCTGGCTGAAAGAACAACAGGACAAGGCGCGCCGCTACGACCTGATGTTCATCGACCCGCCGACGCATTCGCGCTCGAAGCGGATGGAGGATGATTTCGATGTGCAGCGCGATCACGTGGCGTTGCTGATGCTGGCCGCGCCGCTGCTGGCACCGGACGGCGTGATCGTGTTCTCCAACAATTTCACCCGCTTCAAGCTCGAGCGCGAAGCGCTCGCGGCCTTCACGATTGAAGGCATAACCACGAACACGCTGCCGTGGGATTTCCGCCGCAGCCCGCGGATTCATCAGTGTTTCGTGCTGACGCTGACGGATCCGACCAAGCTGGTGGCGCCCGATATGACAAAAGCGGCTGCAGTCGACGGGGCCCATGCCGCGAGCACGCGGCCTGCGCCGGTGTCCAGGCCGCGCTCCGGGCCCCGAACGAGAAATCGGCCGCGATTTTGAGGGATTATTCCGCGTTTCTACGGGGTCTCCCGGATTGATATGAATCTTGCGTTGCAGCAGAATTGCGGTTGTTTGACAGGCCTCGCCTCGAGGCTTCCCCCAAACACCCCCAATTTTCTACGCGCCGAAGCACGTACCGAGCGACGTCATGAGCGATCCTTTTCAGCTGCAGTTCCACCCCAAGCTGGGCGTGGTCATTTACGATCCGGTGGCACAGATGGGACTCGCTGCGGAGCAGATGCGGCTGTTCAAGGTCGGCCCGATGGGGGCAACCACGTTCCTGCGCTCCATCGTCAGCAAGGATCTGACGAGCTGCACGGAATCTCAGTGCGAAGAGAATGCGGAAGCGGTAGCGTCATATCGCACCGCGCGCAGCGGCCGGCGCAAGCCTTATTGCGAGCATTGCCGCCGTCATTTCGGTTCGGTGGATTTTTCGGTCTGCAAGGACTGCAACGCGATCCGTTGCACCTGCGGCACCTGCAGTTGCGCTTCGTCCTCGCGTCGCCGCAAGGCGGCGTGACAGCAAGCACACACCGGCAGTTGCTCGATGCTTCCCGATACGCCGCGCCCTTCGCGCGGCGTTGTCGTTTCTATCTGGCGAACAGGCTGACATGAATATTTTTCGCGCTTTCACCCTCGAAGCGGCCCACCGGCTGCCGAACGTGCCGGCTGGCCACAAGTGCTCGCGCCTGCACGGGCATTCGTTTCGCGTGGAGCTGCACGTGAGCGGTGAGGTGGATGCGCATACTGGCTGGGTCATGGACTTCGCCGACATCAAGGCCGCGTTCCAGCCGCTGTTCGAGCAGCTGGACCATCACTACCTGAACGAGATCCCCGGGCTCGAGAATCCCACCAGCGAGAACCTGGCACGCTGGATCTGGAAGCAGCTCAAACCGACGCTGCCGTTGCTGAGCCGGGTGACGGTGCACGAGACCTGCACCAGCGGCTGCGTCTACGAAGGCGAATAGCGAAGAATCGTCATTCCCGCGCAAGCGAGAATCCATGGCTTGAAGAATGGACTCCCGCCCCCGGCCTGCGCGGGGGGGGGGGCAGGCTCTTCGCGGAAGTGACGATGCAGCGAGTGAAACGAAGCATTCACCCGGCTTCAGAAGAAATCCCGCATTCGATACCACAGCATCGCCAGCACCAGCGCCGGCGTGCGTAGCAGCCGGCCGCCAGGGAAGTTGCGGTGCTGGATTTTCGCGAACAGATCGAAGCGCTCCGATTGCCCGCCGATGGCTTCGGCCAGCAGCTTGCCGGCGATGCCGGTGAGCGCGATGCCGTGACCCGAGAATCCCTGCAAGTAATAGATATGCGGCGCGAGCCGGCCGAAATCGGGGGCGCGGTTCATGGTGATGTCCACGTAGCCGCCCCAGGCGTAGTCGATCGATACATCCGCCAGCTGCGGGAACACTTTCAGCATGCGTTGCCGCGTGGCGTGCCTGGTGTCGAAAGCGTCGAGTCCTGAATAGCTCACGCGGCCGCCGAACAGGAGACGGTGATCGGCGGACTGCCGGAAGTAGTCGAGCACGAAGTTGATGTCGGTGACGGCGATGTTCTCACGCATCAGCTCGGCCATGCGTGTTTCACCCAGCGGTTGCGTCGCGACGATATAGGTGGCGACCGGCATGATCCGCGCCTTTAGCGTCGGCGCGAGATCGTCGATGTAGGCGTTGCAGCACAACGCAACGAAGCGCGCTTTGACGTGACCATGAGCGCACGTGACGACAGCAGGATCGCTACGGCGTACGCCGGTGACGGCCGAGCCTTCAAATATCTTGACGCCGGCCGCTTCGGCGGCGGCGGCCAGGCCCAACGTGTAGTTGAGTGGATGCAGATGCGCGCTGCCGCTGTCGTACAGGCCGGCGCAGTAGCGCTTGGTGGCGAGCAGAGCTTCGACGTCGTTGCGCTCCAGGAACTTCAGATGCGGATAGCCGAAGCGCTCCGCGAGTTCGTGTTGTTCGGCCAGCAAAGCTTCGCGCTGACGCGACTTGATGGCGACGTTCATCTGGCCCCAGTGCAGATCGCAGTCGATGGCATGCCGGGCCACCCGATCCTTGAGAAGAGCCAGCGCTTCCACCGAGATATCCCAGAGCTTGCGGGCGTCGTCGATGCCGAGCTGGTCGACGAGCTTCTGCTGGCCGCTGGCGTACCCGGCAATCGCCTGGCCGCCGCTGCGGCCCGAAGCGCCCCAGCCGATGCGCTTGGCTTCCAGCAGCACCACCCGATAGCCGCGCTCGGCGAGGTGCAGGGCAGTCGAGCAGCCGGCGATGCCGCCGCCGACGACGCAGACATCCGCTTCCAGCTCGCCCTGCAACATCGGGCGCACCGGGGCCGGGTGGGCGGAAGCGGCGTAATAGGAGTCGACGTGCGGGGTGGTCATTCGTGCTTGGTGTCGTGGTCCGGCCCGTCGCGGCGCGGGAGGCGACCTCGAGGAATGCACGATGCGGCCATTAGGGCAAACCCCGTTTAAGATTTGGTGGCGCCGGACGAAAGGAGCGGGCGGCGCAGGATACTCAGCGCGGCGCGCTGCCGGCAAGCGCCCGGTCGGCGTCAGTCGAGCTGCAAACCCTTGTAGAGCCTGAAAATGGGCGCATGCCGGCAAGTGCGAAGCGGCGGCCCGGCCGGGACTGTGGTTAAATGCTGCGTCGGTTGAACGCCGGTCTCCTGGCCGGTCGTTAAAGATCCTAAACACCATGTCGAGCAAGCCGCTGATCGGAATCCCCGCGGACCGGCGTCTGCTGGGGGATCACCATTACTTCCACTGCGTGGGAGAGAAATACATTCAGGCCGTGGCCGCAGGCGCCGATGCCATTCCGGTGTTGATCCCGTCGCTGGGCGCGGCGCTCGACCCACAGGAGCTGCTCCGGAACTTCGACGCCATCCTGCTGACCGGCAGCGCTTCCAACGTGGAGCCGCATCATTACAACGGGCCGCCGAGCGAAGCCGGCACTCTGCACGACGCAGATCGCGACGCGACCACGCTGCCCCTGATCTCGCGCGTGGTCCAGGCCGGAATGCCCCTGCTGGCGATCTGTCGCGGCTTCCAGGAGATGAACGTCGCCTTCGGCGGCACGCTGTGGCAGAAGCTGCACGAGGTCCAGGGCTACAACGATCATCGCGAGGACCTGCAGGCGCCGCTGGATGAGCAGTACGGGCCGGCGCACGAGGTCGAGCTGGTCGGCGGCGGTGTGTTGCAGCAGCTGGCCGGCAAGAACCATCTGACAGTGAATTCGCTGCACTCACAGGGCGTGCAGACCCTGGGTGCCGGACTCGAGATCGAGGCGCGCGCGCCCGACGGCGTGATCGAAGCCTTCCGGGTCGGCACTGCGCCGGGCTTTGCCCTGGCCGTGCAATGGCATCCCGAGTGGAAATTCCAGGACAACCCATTTTCGCGCGCTCTGTTCGCGGCCTTCGGCAAGGCTGCGCGTGAGTATGCGACGAGGCATCGCCTATGAGCGTCATCCAACAATTCTTCAAAGAACACGGCATTTCAGAAGTCGAGGCCATCATTCCCGACATGGCCGGCGTGCCGCGCGGCAAGATCATGCCGGCGGCGAAATTCGCCGAGGACGAGGGCATGCGGCTGCCCGAGAGCATCTTCCTGCAGACGGTCACCGGCGAGTACCCGGACGACGATCGCGCCATCAGCCCCTCGGAGATCGACATCGTCCTGAAGGCGGATCCGACCACCATCCGCGTCGTGCCCTGGACCGCCGAGCCGACCGCGCAGGTCATTCATGACAGCTTCTATTCGGACGGCCGGCCGGTGACGATGGCGCCGCGTTATCTGCTGCAACACGTGCTGGAGCTGTACGCGCAGCACGGGTGGGATCCGGTGGTGGCGCCGGAACTGGAATTCTTCCTGGTCGAGCCGAACGTCGATGCGGACTATCCGCTCAAACCGCCGATGGGCCGCTCGGGGCGCCCGGAGATCGGCCGCCAGGCGTATTCCATCGCCGCAGTGAACGAGTTCGATCCGCTGTTCGACGACGTGTATGCCTTCTGCGAGGCGCAGGACATCGCCATCGACACGCTGATCCACGAAGACGGCGCGGCGCAGATGGAGATCAACCTGATCCACGGCAACGCCCTGTCGCTGGCAGACCAGGTGTTCCTGTTCAAGCGCACCGCGCGCGAAGCAGCACTGCGCCACAAGATGTATGCGACGTTCATGGCCAAGCCCATGGCGCGCGAGCCCGGCAGCGCCATGCACATTCATCAGAGCGTGGTGGATCGCCGCACCGGCAAGAACATTTTCAGCGACGCCGAGGGCCGGCCGTCGCAGCTGTTCTTCTCGCACATTGCCGGATTGCAGAAATACCTGCCGGCCGCGATGTCGCTGTTCGCGCCGAACGTGAACTCGTATCGGCGTATCACCCGTCATCACTCGGCGCCGATCAACACGCAGTGGGGTTATGACAATCGCACGGCGGGACTGCGCGTGCCGGTGTCGAACCCGGCGAACCGCCGTGTCGAAAACCGGGTCGGCGGCGCCGATGCGAATCCGTACATCGCGATCGCCGCGTCGCTGGCCTGCGGTTATCTCGGCATGGTGGAGGGGCTGAAGCCCACCGAACCGGTTTCCGGCAGTGCTTACGATCTGCCGTTCGGCCTGCCGCGCAACATCGAGGATTCGGTACGGCTGTTGCGTGATTGCCGGCCGTTGATCGATATCCTGAGCGAACGCTTCGTGCTGGCGTACGCCGCGGTGAAAGAGAACGAGTACGAAACCTTCCTGCAGGTGATCAGCTCCTGGGAGCGCGAGCACCTGCTGCTGAACGTCTGAGGACACGAGCTTCCATGCATTATTTTCGCCGTCTGCGCTGATCCATCGATGACGCTTGCGCGCCTGTGCGCGCGGCAATCGGCGCTCTGTTCGATACGCTCGGCGTCGAGCGCATAAGAGCCAAAATGCCGATGCGGATGCACGCGCCGGGCTGGTTTTACCCTCTGGGCCGCGCCAGCGTTCTGCGCTACCCTCCCCACCGCAAGCCGGTGCCCGCGGGGCCGGTCCGCCTGAACTCAACGGGGAGTAGCTTTCCAATGACCGACAGACTGCGCGTTGCGCTGACCGCCGTCGCCGTTGCCGCGGCGCTCGCCGGCTGTGGCCAGAAGGAGCCGGCGCAGTCGAGCGAACAAGCCGCCGGGCCGGTCGAAGAAGAGAAAATCCTGCACGTCTTCAACTGGTCGGACTACATCGCCGAGGACACGATCAAGAACTTCGAGCAGCGCACCGGCATCAAGGTCACCTACGACGTGTTCGACTCCAACGACGTGGTCGAGACCCGGCTGCTGGCCGGCAACTCCGGCTTCGACGTGGTGGTGCCGTCGGCCTCGTTCCTGGAGCGCCAGATCAAGGCCGGCGTGTTCCAGAAGCTGGACAAGAGCCAGTTGCCCAACCTCGAGAACATGGATCCGGACATCATGCAGCGCGTGGCGCTGCACGATCCCAACAACGATCATTCCGTGCCCTACCTGTGGGGCACCACCGGCATCGGCTACAACGAGGCCAAGGTCAAGCAGATCCTGGGCGATACGCCGCTCGACAGCTGGAGCTTCATTTTCGATCCGCAGCAGATCGCCAAGTTCAAGGACTGCGGCGTGTCGGTGCTGGACGCCTCCGACGAGATCCTGAAGATCACGCTGACCTACCTGGGGCGCGATCCGAACAGCGAGAGGCAGGAGGACCTGAAGGCGGCCGAAGAGAAGCTGCTGGCGATCCGTCCCTTCATCCGCAAGATCAATTCCTCGCAGTACATCGAGGATCTGGCCAACGGCGATCTGTGCGTGGCGATCGGTTGGAGCGGCGACATCATGCAGTCGCGCGATCGCGCCAAGGAAGCCGGCCAGGGTACCGTGGTCAAGTACTCGATTCCGAAGGAAGGCACCATCGTCTGGTTCGACATGCTGGCGATCCCGTCGGACGCCAAGCATCCGAAGAACGCGCTGGCCTTCATCAACTACCTGATGGAGCCGCAGGTGGCCGCCAACAACTCCAATTTCGTCAACTACGCCAACGCCAATGCCGCATCGCTGCCGATGGTGGACGACGCGATCAAGAACGACCCGGGCATCTATCCGACGCCGGAAGTGAAGGCGAAGCTGTTCCCGTCGCTGGCTTACACGGAAGGCTTCAATCGCCAGATGACGCGCATGTGGACCCGGTTCACCACCGGCCGCTAGGTGCAGTGGTTGGCAGTCGAAGAGACGCCGGCCGCGCCTTCGGCGGCGTCGACAAGAAGAGTTTCATAAAAGAAACGCGGTGATTCATGGCAATTAGCGCGCGCCCCGAGTCCGGCATCCAGGCGTGGAACGATCCGCAGGCGGTGCCATACGTCAGCATCGAGCGGGTCACCAAGCGATTCGGCGACTTCGTCGCAGTCAACGATGTCTCGTTGAAGATCTACCAGCGCGAGCTGTTCTGCCTGCTCGGCGGTTCGGGCTGCGGCAAGACCACGTTGCTGCGCATGCTGGCCGGGTTCGAGGAGCCCAGCAGCGGGCGGATCCTGATCGACGGCGTGGACATGACCGGCATCCCGCCGTACGAGCGGCCGGTCAACATGATGTTCCAGTCCTATGCGCTGTTCCCGCACATGACGGTGGAGCAGAACGTCGCCTTCGGCCTGAAGCAGGATCGCATCGCGAAAGCCGAAATCGTCGAGCGCGTTGCCGACATGCTGGAGCTGGTGAAGCTGTCGCAGTTCGCCAAGCGCAAGCCGCACCAGCTTTCCGGCGGGCAACGGCAACGCGTTGCGCTGGCACGCTCGCTGGTGAAGCGGCCCAAGCTGCTGTTGCTCGATGAGCCGCTGGGCGCGCTCGACAAGAAGCTGCGCGAGCACACGCAGTTCGAGCTGGTGAACTTGCAGGAGCGGCTCGGCGTCACCTTTGTGGTGGTCACGCACGACCAGGAAGAGGCGATGACGCTGTCCTCGCGCATCGGCGTCATGAACCAGGGCGAGATCATCCAGGTCGGCACGCCCAAGGACATCTACGAGTATCCGAACAGCAAGTTCGTCGCCGAGTTCATCGGCAACGTCAACATGTTCCAGGGCCGCATGATCGAGGACCTGCCCGATCGCGTGCGCATCGAGTCGCCGGAGATGGGCGGCATCGTTTACGTCGATCACGGCGTGAGCTCCGCGCCCGACGCCACCCTGTGGGCTGCGATCCGGCCCGAGAAGATCCAGATCTCCGTCGAGCGCCCCGAGCAGAGCGACAACGTGGCGCGCGGCGTGGTCAAGGAGATCGCCTACATGGGCGACATGTCCGTGTACCTGGTGCAGCTCGATTCCGGAAAAATGGTGCGGGTGACGCAGCCGAACGTCTACCGGCACGCCGACGATCTGGTCACCTGGGATCAGCCGGTGTATCTGCACTGGCATCCTTCCAGCCCCGTGGTGCTCGGCGAATGACCGCACTCAAGGCGCAAGCGCCACACGGGCAGCGCCACAGCGCAGGGGCGCAGCTGATCCTGCGATTCCTGCAGCAGTTCCCACCGTATCGCTGGACCCAGGCGCGGCTGCTGCGTTGGGGTGTGCGCGGGCGCACGGCGGTGGTGGCAGTGCCGTATTTCTGGCTGCTGCTGTTCTTCCTGGTGCCGTTCATCATCGTGCTCAAGATCGCGTTCTCGGAAACGCAGATCGCCTCGCCGCCGTACCAGCCGCTGCTGCAGTGGGCCGGCGAGAACATGCTGCAGATCAAGCTCAATCTCGGCAATTTCATGTTCCTGGTGCAGGACAACCTGTACTGGCAGGCGTATCTGAACTCGATGAAGGTGGCGGCGATCTCCACGCTGCTGTGTTTGCTGCTGGGCTATCCGATCGCTTACGCCATCGCGCGCGCCAGCAGCACCTGGCGCAACATCCTGCTGATGATGGTGATCCTGCCGTTCTGGACTTCGTTCCTGCTGCGCGTCTACGCCTGGATCGGCATCCTCAAGAACAACGGGTTGATCAACAATTTCCTGATGTGGCTGGGCGTGATCGACCAGCCCATCGTGATGCTGCAGACGGACTTCGCCATCTACGTCGGCATCGTGTACTCGTACCTGCCGTTCATGATCCTGCCGCTGTACTCGAACCTGGAGAAGATGGATCTGACCCTGCTGGAAGCGGCGGCCGATCTGGGCTGCCGTCCGTTCCGGACCTTCCTGACGGTCACGCTGCCGCTGTCCATGCCCGGCATCGTCGCCGGCTCCCTGCTGGTGTTCATTCCGGCGGTGGGTGAGTTCGTGATCCCGGCGCTGCTCGGCGGGCCGGATTCGCTGATGATCGGCCGGGTGCTGTGGACGGAGTTCTTCAACAACCGCGACTGGCCGGTGGCCAGCGCGGTAGCGATTGCGCTGTTGCTGCTGCTGGTCATCCCCATCGTGCTGCTGCAACGCGCGCAGGGCGCCGAGGCGAGGGGAGCGCACCGATGAGCAAGCGCTTCCCGACGTTCCGCGTTTCCGCACTCGTGTTCGGCTTTGCGTTTCTCTACATCCCGATCCTGTCGCTGATCGTCTATTCGTTCAACAAGTCGCGGCTGGTGACCGTGTGGGGCGGTTTCTCCACCGAGTGGTACGGCAAGCTGTTCGAGAACACGCAGATCCTCAACGCTGCGTGGCTGTCGCTGAAGATCGCGGCCATCAACGCCACCGGTGCCGTCATCCTCGGCACGCTCGCCGGCCTGGCGCTGGCGCGCTTCGGCAAGTTCCGTGGGCGGACGCTGTTCTCCGGCATGACCACCGCGCCGCTGGTGATGCCGGAGGTGATCACGGGTTTATCGCTGTTGCTGCTGTTCGTCGCGATGGAGCAGATCTTCGGCTGGCCGAGCGGCCGCGGGGTCACGACCATCACCATCGCGCATATGACGCTGACCATGGCCTACGTGACCGTCATCGTGCAGTCGCGCCTGTCGACGCTGGACGATTCGCTGGAGGAGGCCGCCATGGACCTGGGGGCGCGGCCGGCGAAGATCTTCTTCCTGATCACCCTGCCCATCATCGCGCCGGCGCTGATCTCCGGCTGGCTGCTGGCGTTCACCATTTCGCTGGACGACCTGGTCATCGCCAGCTTCGTCTCCGGCCCCGGCTCCAGCACGCTGCCAATGGTGATCTTCTCCAAGGTGCGCCTGGGCGTCAGTCCCGACATCAACGCGCTGGCCACCATCATGGTGCTGCTGGTGACGGTCGGCGTGGTGATCGCCGGCATCCTGATCGCGCGCCAGGAGAAGCGGCGACAGCGGGACATGCAGCTGGCCGCGGCGGCCGGGAAATGACCTTTTCGATATCGATTCCAGCGACTCATTGTGTTATCTGAACACCCCGGACGTTTTCCGAGCCAGCCATTGCCATCGACCATGACGCCTCGCTCCAAGCTGCCGCACGTCGGCACCACCATCTTCACGATCATGACCAATCGCGCCCGCGAGCTGGGCGCGATCAATCTGGCACAGGGCTTTCCCGACTACGATGCGCCGGAAGGTTTGAAGGAGCTGCTCGCGCAGCACACCGCAGCCGGCCGCAATCAGTACGCGCCGATGACCGGTGTGGCCGAGCTGCGGGAACAGATTGCACGGAAGATGGAAGCGAGCTACGGACGCAAGCTGGACTCCGATGCGGAGATCACGATCACGCTCGGCGCCACGGAGGCTCTCTTTTCCACGATCAGCGCGCTGGTGCATCCGGGCGACGACGTGATCCTGTTCGATCCCGCGTACGATTCTTACGCGCCAGCTGTGATCCTGGCCGGCGGCCGGCCTATTCATATTCCCTTGCTGCCGCCGGGTTTCACCATCGACTGGCAGCGGGTCCGCGACGCCGTCTCACCACGCCTGCGGCTGGTCCTGACCAACACCCCACACAATCCGACCGGCTCGATTCTCTCGGCGCGTGATCTGGACACATTGGCGGACATCCTGCGGCCCACGGATGCCGTGCTGCTCGCGGACGAGGTGTACGAGCACATGGTTTTCGACGGCGCACGGCACGCAAGCGTGCTCGCGCATGCCGAGTTGTATGAGCGCAGCGTCGCTTGCTACTCCTTCGGCAAGACCATGCATGCCACAGGCTGGCGCGTGGGTTATGCCGTCGCGCCCGTCGATCTCACGCGCGAGATCCGGCGCGTGCATCAATTCAACACCTTCGCCATCGCCACGCCCTTGCAGTACGCCATCGCCGACTTCCTGAAGCAGGCGTCGTCGCACAGCAACGAGCTGGCCGGTTTCTACGAGCGCAAGCGCAATCTGTTTCTCGACAAGCTGCGCGGCTCGCGCTTCACCTGGACACCGTCGGCCGGTACGTATTTCCAGCTGCTCGATTACAGCGCGATCTCGAGCGAGGACGACATGAGCTTCGCCGACCGTCTGCTACGCGAAGCTGGCGTCGCTTCGATCCCGGTGTCGGCGTTCTGCCAGACGCCGCCGCGACTGTCCGTCGTGCGTTTCTGCTTCGCCAAGAACGATTCGACGCTGGAGGAAGCGGCGGCGCGGCTGTGCAAGATGTGATTCGCTGCGCCGAGGAAGGTCGTTCATGTCATTCCCGCGCAGGCGGCAATCCATCCGAATCGACAGAATTGACTCCCGCCCCCGATCGGGCCGAGGGCAAGCTTGCGCGGGAGTGACTGGCAAATTCGAGTCAGCGAGCCGGCGCAGTCATGAAGGCAGTTGTCCGACCGGCACTGGCTGCGGGCGATTGATGATGTAGATGCCCGCGGCGATCAGCACCAGTGCGGCCAGCAATGCCATGCTCAGCGGTTCGTGCAGCAGCGTCGTGCCGGCGATGACGCCGAAGACGGGCGTCAGGAACACGAACGAAGCGACCTGCGACGCCGGGTAGTGGGCGATGAACCAGAACCACAGCAGGTAGCTGGCAAAGGCGATCGCGACGATCTGGTAGGCCAGCGCAGCCATCACCAGCGGGGTCACGTTGGTGAAGCCGGGCTCGCCGATCGATGCCGATGCTGCGAGCAGCGCGACGGCCGACACGGCGAGCTGATACATGAGCGTACGCTCGGGCTTGATGCGGGAAAGCTTGGTCGCTTTCACCAGCACCGTGGTCGCGCCCCAGGCAATTGCCGCAGCCAGCGTCATCGCATCGCCGGTCACCGCATGCCAGTTCGGCATCGTCAATCCTTCGCCGAAGGCGACCAGCACACCGATAAAGGCGGCCGACAGCCCGGCGATCTTCGAGGGCGTCAACCGGTCGTGAGCCATCGTCAGATGGGCGCCGAGCGCGACGAAGAACGGCGAAGTATTCAGGAACAGCACGCTGCGCGCGGCGGTAGTGAATTGCAGGCCCCAGTAGAGCAGCAGGAATTCTGCTGCGAACAGCAGGCCGGCCAGCACACCGGGCCACGCCGTTCCGTCTTTCTCGAACAGACGGATGTTCTGCCAGCGGCACCAGGCGAACAGCAGGATCGCCGCGCCGGTGGAGCGCAGGCCAGCCTGCAACAGCGGCGAGATGCCGCTGCTGCCGATCTTGATGGTGACCTGGCCGAGGCCCCACACGGCACACAGGCCGACCAGCGCGAGCGCGGCATTCAGCCCGATCGTGCGCTGCGGGCTTGCCGTCATCGATCGGGTGACGGAACCGGCGACTCTCATCAGACGCTCCCGCGGTGGCAAAGGAAGCGCAAGGTAACGGAGTCGGCTCGAAAACCGCAACGTGGGGGAGCCATGCTCGCTGCTCTGCCAAGGCGGCACTCGCGGATTCGGCAGGCAGCCTGGGCTGATGGGGTTGCCGATCTGCGGTCAGCGATCCGGCACCGGAAAAAGACTGCGCCGCCAGATGGCGGCGCATGAAAGCTCAACCCTGCCCCTCTGACGCAAGGGGAGTGACAACAAGAGAGGGGCAGGGCGAGCGGGTTACTGCTGCGGCTGTGGCTGGGTTTGCGGCTGCGATCGATCGCGGTGCCAGCCGTGCGACCGGCCCTGCGGGCGATCGGTCAATGCCTGGAACTTGGCCAGCTGCTGCTCGCTCAGGATGGGCCGGAGCTTTTCGATGGTTTCCTTGCGCATCTGTTCGTGCTGTGCGCGCATTGCCTCGCGCGACGGCCGGGTTCCAGATGCCTTCGCCTGCTGGAACTGTTCCTTGCGCTGCTGGAATTGTTCATCCAGCACTTTCTGCACGTCGCCCTTCTGACCTTCGCTCAGGTCGAGCAGAAGCGCGAGACGATCCATTCGGTCCTTGCCACCGTGCGGCGTGGCCGGTGCATTCGCTGCCAGGGCAATGCCCGTAGCGAGCAGCAGCGAAGCCAGGGAGATGACGCGGAGTTTCATAAGCAATCCTCACTTGAGTGACGACGCCTGCAATCTAGCGCTGCTGCGCTGCGCCCCGGGTAATCAATGGTTACCAACTGTAATCCGGAACGAGCGGGCCGGAATGTGTCAACGGAATGCTGAACGGAGGCTGACTGGGGCCGGCAGGGCCGTCAGAGCAAGCGAGCGTCAGGTGAAAACGGATGGCTGGCGGATCGATCCGCCGGCGCAGCTGGGCCAGCGGTAATGTCGATGAGGCAGGATCAGGTCGTCGGGCGCGGCAGCGTGAGCGTGGCTTCGAGCCCGCGTCCTGGCAAGTTGCGCAGCGTGATCGAGCCGCCGTGGGCCTGAGCGATGTCGCGGGCGATGCTCAGTCCGAGACCGGTGCCGCCGGTGTCACGATTGCGCGAGGACTCGACGCGGAAGAAGGGCTCGAACACCTGTTCCAGCGCTTCTTCCGGAATGCCCGCGCCTTCGTCGCGGATACGCACCACTAGCTCGTTGCCATCCTCGATATGTACGACGGCGCTATCGCCGTACTTCACCGCGTTGTGCAGCAGGTTCGACAGGCAGCGTTTCAGCGCCTGCGGCTTCGCCAGGATCGGCTCGTCCGAATGACCCTCGATGGCGATGCTCGCGCCCAGCTCCTTGTACTCTTCCTGCAGCGCACCGATCAGGTCGTCGATCAGTATCGGCGTGGCCGTTTCCGCGTCGTTCAGGCCCTTGAACATGTTCAAGGCGCCGACCACCATCTGGCTCATTTCCTCGACATCGGCGATGAAGCGCGCCTGCACCTCCGGGTCTTCGATCGATTCCGCGCGTAGCCGGAGTCTCGTCAACGGTGTCCGCAGGTCATGCGACATCGCGGCGAGGACGCGTGTGCGGCTGTCGAGGTATCTCTGCAATCGATCCTGCATCGTGTTGAAGGCGTGCGTCGCCTCCCGTAGCTCGCGCGCGCCGCTTTCTACGAGAGGTTGATGGCCTTCGCCGCGGCCAACTGCGTCGGCCGCACGTGCCAGTTGCGACAGCGGCTGCGTGATGCTGCGTGTCACGAAGTAGAGCACCACTGCCAGCAGCAGCGTCAGCAGACCCAGGTTGATGAAGATCTGTCGCGGCAGCGGCGGGCCCGGCGGCGGCGCGAGTGCGCGGAACACAATCTTCTGACCGTCCGGTAATCCGACCGTGACATCGAACCAGCGCTCCGGCGAGCGCAGGTCCAGTGGACTGTTGAAACCGGGAATCTGGACGTCGGGACGATTTTCGCCGCCGACCGGAATCACTTCGCGCCAGCGTCCGCGCGCCTGCGTGAGCCGCACGGTGTAGTTCGGCCCGAGCTGCTTGCGGATGCGCTGGGCAAATGCGTTTGCGATCTCCTCCATGTCCTCGCGGTCGCGCGGCGGGGCGTGGATGTGATGGCGGCGCTCGATCATGATGCGCCGTGATCGGTAGTTCTCCAGTTCTTCCTGACGTGTCGACCGATCGAGCTTCGCCAACTCGCTGCTGGCGGCCGCGATGTTGTCGGCAGTGGTCCAGGCGCCGCTGGTGAGCAGCGACAGCTCGCGGCGCTCATGCACGATCAATATCGCGATCGACAGCAGTTCCACCGCGATCACGGCGATCAGCGCCATGAGCAGCCGGCCGAACAGCGATTGCGGCAGCAGCGAGGTGAACGGCGGCTTCATCGTTGCGGTCATTCCTGCTCGACTTCGACGCCGATCAGGTAGCCCTCGCCGTAGATGGTCTTGATGATCTGCGGCGAGCGTCCGCCATCGCCCAGCGCCTGCCGGAGCCGGCTGATGCGCACGTCGATGCTGCGGTCGAACGGATCGATGTCACGGCCACGCATCAGCTCCATCAGCTGCATGCGGCTCAGCACGCGATGCGGGTGCGCCAGCAGAATGCTCAGTAGACGGAATTCCGCGCCGGTGAGTGGCGCGGCCGTGCCGTTATCGTGCGTCAGAGTTCGCGTGGTGACGTCGAGTCGCCAGCCTGCGAAGCGATAGGCACGCACCTCGTTCGGCAGAGGGTCGCGCGGCGCGTGAGAAGCACGACGCAGCACGGCGCGGATGCGCACCAGCAGCTCGCGTGGATTGAAAGGTTTGGCGAGGTAGTCGTCGGCGCCGACTTCCATGCCGACGATGCGGTCGATCTCCTCGCCCAGCGCCGTCAACATGATGATGGGGACCTGCGAGCGGGTACGCACATCGCGGCAAAGCTTGAGCCCGTCCTCGCCGGGCAGCATCAAGTCCAGCACGATCAGGTCGACGTGCGACTCCAGCGCCCGGTGCATGGCCTTGCCGTCGGCCACGGCGGTGGTGCGAAACCCGTTCTTTTCCAGGTATTCGCACAGCAGGCGACGGATCTCGCGATCGTCGTCCACCACCAGGATATGCGCGCGCTCGGTCATGGCGCCCTTATATCAGAGCAGCAAGCGCACAGCGCCGAGACGGCGGCTGAATTGCCGCGATTTGACGGATTGTCTTGTAACGAAGTGTTACGAACGCTCGCTGCTGCTGCCGGTCGCCCCTTACCCCTGCCGCTCTTGCGCGAGGGGAGAGGGGAAAGGTGGCCAGCGCCCGCGAACTGCCGGGGCGGGTCGAGCGCCGCCGCTAGGAATCCGCTCGCGCGCCACCGCTACGAATCCGCTTCATCTAGGGTGTGCGCCGGACCGACTGATTCTTCACCTCTTCCTCCAGGGAGAGGTCGCGCGTCAGCGCGGGTGAGGGTCTACGCTGCGCCTCAGCGCCTCAACGTATCTGCGCGTCGCGCTTCGCTTCCAGCGTCTCCCAGCGCTCGAATTTCTGAGCCAGCGCCAGTTCGATCTCCTCGGCCTGCCGGCGGTCGGCCTTGATCTGGTCGGCGCCCTGGCGATGGTAGTCGGCGCTGCTCATGCGCTCGGTGAGCTCGGCCTGCTGTTGTTCGAGCGACTCGATGTCCTTCGGCAGCTGTTCGAGCTCGCGCGCTTCCTTGTAGCTGAGCTTGGCCGGCGCGGCGCTGGCGGTTTTCGGTGCGGGTTTCGCCTCGGCTCTGGGCTTGGCGGCCGGCGTGTCGCGCGGCCGACGCTGCGCCAGCCAGTCGCTGTAGCCGCCGACATATTCCTCCCACTTGCCGTTGCCTTCGGCGACCAGTGTCTGGGTGACGACGTTGTCGAGGAAGGCGCGGTCGTGACTCACCAGCAGCAGCGTCCCGGGATAGGTCTGCAGAGTGTCTTCCAGCAGCTCCAGCGACTCGATGTCCAGGTCGTTGGTCGGCTCGTCCATGACCAGCACGTTCGCGGGCCGCGCAAACAGCCGGGCGAGCAGCAGGCGATTGCGCTCGCCGCCGGAGAGCGCCTTCACCGGTGAGTTCGCGCGCTGCGGCGGGAACAGGAAATCGCCCAGGTAGGTCATCACGTGCTTGCGCTCGCTACCGATCTCGATCCAGTCCGAGCCGGGGCTGATGGTTTCGGCCACGGACTTCTCCGGATCCAGCTGCTCGCGCATCTGGTCGAAGTAGGCGACCTGCAGATTGGTGCCGAGCTTGATGTGGCCTGCGTCGGGCTCGAGCTTGCCGAGGAACAGTTTGATCAGGGTGGACTTGCCAGCGCCGTTGACGCCGATCAGGCCCAGCCGGTCGCCGCGCTGAATCCGCAGCGACAGATCGCGGACAATGGTCCTCTCGCCGAAGCGCTTGGTCACACTTTCAAGTTCGGCGACCAGCTTGCCGGAGCGCTCGCCGGCGTCGAGCGTCAGCTTGACGTTGCCGAGCCGTTCACGCCGCGCTGCACGCTCCACTCGCAATGCTTCGAGCCGTCGTACGCGGCCTTCGTTGCGAGTGCGGCGCGCCTCGACGCCTTTACGGATCCAGACTTCTTCCTGCGCCCAGAACTTGTCGAACTTGCGATTGGCCGTTTCTTCGGCAGCGAGCTGCTCGCTTTTGCGGGTTTCGTACGCTGCGAAATTGCCGGGATACGAGCGCAGCAGGCCGCGGTCGAGCTCGACGATGCGCGTTGCTACACGGTCGAGAAACGCACGGTCGTGGGTAATCACGATGGCTGCCGGGCCTTTGATCAGCAGCTCTTCGAGCGTGGTGATGCCGTCGATGTCGAGATGGTTGGTGGGTTCGTCCACCAGCAGCAGATCGGGCTGCAGTGCCAGCGCCAGCGCGAGTGCGGCTCGCTTGCGTTCGCCGCCCGAGGTGGTCTCGGGCGCGCGGTCGGCCACGACATCGAAGCGATGCAGGAACTCGTCGAGGCGGGCTTCGATGCGCCAGCGCTCGCGTTCGTCATGGATGTGATCGAACTGGCCGCGCAGCACCAGGCTCTCGCGTACCGAGGCGCTGGGCGGCAGATCCGGTTCCTGTTCGACCATCACGATGCGTACGCCGTCCTGGGTTGCGATCTCGCCATCGTCCAGCGGCGCCAGCCGCGCGATGACCTTGAGCAGCGTCGATTTGCCGGTGCCGTTGCGGCCGATCAGGCCGATGCGTTCGCTCTCCTGTACGGCGAGGTTGGCGCGATCCAGCAGAGGATGCAGGCCGTAGGCGAGTTCGGCATTGCGTAGGGTCAGCAGGGGCATCGGCAGCGGGGAGTCATCGGCGAGGTGGGAGGGCGCGTATTCTGGCTTGTTGGGTGCTGTTCGTCACGGTTTCGGCTGATTTGCGTTCTGTCGTGTCGGGGGCGTCTCTACTTGAAAGCGTGTGGAGCGCAGCCAGCCGGGATGGTTTTCGGGAGCGTTGCCGTTTGTCGCGTCTCGCGCGTCGGTGGCTACTTGTGAGTGGGTGGAGCGCCGGCGGCCGGGACTGTTTTCGGGACCGCCCGCGAGTACGTCCCTGTAGGGCTGCCGCAAAAACATCCCTGTTTTTGAGGCTCCCGAAAACAGTCCCGGCCGCCGGCGCTCTTAACGTGGCGCTTGGATGGAGAGAATCAGAAGAGTGGAGCAGAGGACGGAGCAGCGGAGCAGAGCAGCAGAGCAGAGCAGAGCAGCAGCAGAGCAGAGCAGCAGGTCAGAGATTCTCTAGGGCTTGATCGCTCGCAGCGGTGGGATGAGATCGATGACGGGCTTCGCGATGCGCTTTTCGGTGTACAGGCCCCAGTGGGCTTCTTCCGGGTAAGAGCCGGCCGTGGGGGTTACGTCGTGGCTGCGCCAGGCGCATCGAAGGCCGAGAAATAGGCGAAGGCGCGGGAGCGATCTGCGGGCACTCGTTTGGCGAGCGCGCGATAGAAGTCCATCTGCAGGGTCGCGGAGAAACCTTTGTCGGCGGGTGCGGTGGGGACTCCCGTCTCCTTGACCAGAAGGGGGCCGCAGTACACCGCGGCGAGATCGTTCAGCACGTTGCCGACGAAATCCGCTGCATTGGCGGGCGGCGTCTGCCGGAACCAGGGCTGATGCACGGGATGCACGATGGGCAGTAGCAGATCGAGCCGGCCGAGGAGTTCGGCGGCCTGCGGTTTCAGGAACATATGGAACGGCTCGCTGGCCGCGATGGCGATTCGAGGTGCGAGTTGGTGAGCTTTGTCGATTGCCGCGGCCAGCTCTGCGTAGCTGAGTTCGCCGGCAAAGATCCGTTCATTGCCGAGCGACACGCCGACGACGATCGCAGGTTGCCGCTGCGCGGCGGCAATGACGTTGTTCAATGCAGTGGGATCGCCTACGTCCCACACGCCCATGATGATGGCCTTGAATCCGAGCTGGGCCGCGATGTCGGGGATTTGCTCGGCGCCGTGGATTGCGCCGTAGGTGATCAGTCCATCGAATCTCGGACGCAGCACTTCGAGATCGGCGCGAATGCTGGCGGGGTCGGCCTGCGTGAGCTGGCCGTCGATGACCTGCAGCGAGGTGGGCTGATAGGCGATGAAGCGTCCCTGCGCCATGACCTGCCGGATCGTCTCCACGGCAGCGGAGGTGGCGGGGCTGCTTCGACAAGCGCTGGCTGCGACGGCCTGCGTGGCTGCAACAGTGAGCAGGACGCAGAGCAGGCCTCGCGCGAGCGGTTTCATCCGGGGCGACGGTCAGCCGGATACAGCTTGAGGAAAGCCTGAACTGCTTGCCGCACATGATTGGCGCGCATGCGGGCGCTGGTTGTGCCTCCGCATGCTGCCGTCAGCACCAGCGATCCCTGTACCAGCGAGATGAACTGACCGGCCGCCAGGGCGCAGTCGGCGATACGCAACTCATGCGTGGCAGCCAGCTTCGACAGATACGCCGCTGTGTGCTCGCGCAGGCCACGCATGCCGGCTTCGAGGAAGGCCTTGCGCAGACCGGGGAAGCGCGGCGCTTCGTGGATCACCAACCGGTATACCGCGAGACCGTCCTCGGACAGCATGCGCTTGAGCATGTGGGTGGCGAGCAGTCGCAGTTCCGACTCCGCATCGGAGTGAGGACGCGGACGCGCGCGTTCGGTGACGAAGAAGCTCATCACGCGCTGGCACAGCACGGATTCGAACAAAGCTTCCTTGGTGCCGAATTCGGAGTACAGGGTCGCGAGCGAGCCGCCGGCTTCGCGCACGATGGCGTTGACGCTGGTCTTGGCGAAGCCGTGTTCCAGGAACAGCTTCTCGGCCGCGGCAATGAACTGTTCGCGTCGCGCCGCAAGCTGGCGTGTGCGCCTGCTGCGGTTGACGCGTGGCCTGAAAACCGCTGCCGATGACAGCGGACGATCAGGCTCACTGGAGGGATGCTGCTGCGTCACTTTCCTTCCTGCGGCGCCGGTTGAGCCGTCACGGCCTCATGCGCAGGTTTGTGACGACGCGCCACCAGCACGAAGAACAGCGGCACGAACACCGTCGCCACGAATGTGGCGACGATCATGCCGCCGAACACGCCAGTACCCATGGAGCGGCGCGCGGCTGCGCCGGCGCCGGTTGCCAGCACCAGCGGCACCACGCCGAGCACGAAGGCCAGCGACGTCATGACGATGGGCCGGAAGCGCAATCGCGCCGCTTCCCTGGCGGCTTCTAGCGCCGATTTGCCGGAGAGGAAGCCGTGCTGCGCGAACTCGACGATCAGGATGGCGTTCTTGGCTGCCAGGCCGATCAGTACCACCAGGCCGATCTGGAAGTAGATGTCGTTCTCCATGCCTCGCAGCGCCACGAACACCAGCGCGCCGAGCACGGCGAACGGCACGGCCAGCAGCACCGAGATCGGCAGCAGCCAGCGGCCATACAGCGCCGCCAGAATCAGGAACACCATGACGATGGCGAACACGAAGGCGAACACCGAGGAGCTGCCGGTGCGCTTCTCCTGGTACGCCTGGCCGGTCCAGGCGATCTGGAAGCCGTCGGGCAGGGTGGCGGCGGCGGTTTCCTCGACCGCGCGGATGGCATCGCCGGAGCTGACACCTTCGCGGCCGTTGCCGACGATTCGCGCGGCCACGTAGCCGTTGAAGCGTTCCAGCAGCTCGGGGCCGACCACCTCGGAAACCTGCATCAACGCCTTGAGCGGGATCATCTCGCCGCTGGTCTGCGAGCGTACGTAGATCTTGCCGAGGTCCTCGGGATCGTTGCGGAACGGCGCCTCGGCCTGCATCTGCACACGGAAGGTCCGTCCATAGACGTTGAAGTCGTTGACGTACAGCGAGCCCATCGTGCTCTGCAGGGCCTCGAACACATCGTCCACCGGCACGCCCAGCGCCAGCGCCTTCTCGCGATCGACTTCGACGCGCAGCTGCGGCACGCCGGCGCGCAGGAAAGTGTTGATGCCGGTCAATGCCGGGTGCTTCGCCAGGTTGTCCTGGAACTCGCGCAGCACCTGCGCCAACCGGGCCGGATCGGAGCTGGCGCGCGATTGCAGGTAGAGCTCGAAGCCGCCGGCAGTGCCCAGGCCACGGATGGCCGGCGGATTGAAGGCGACCACCGTGCCTTGGCGGATCTCCTTGGCGTTGCCATTGATCTCCACCGCCGTGTCCGCGGCGACCGAGTCGCGCTCGTTCCAGCGCTTCAGGACGATGAACACGGTGGCGGCGTTGGTCTTGCTGCCGCCGCCGATGATGTCGTTGCCGTTGAGCGCGTTGACGTATTCCACATCCGGGTACTTCGTCAGCATCTGCTGGAGCTGCGCGGTGACCTTGGCGGTGCGTTGCAGGCTCGCGCCGTCGGGCAGCTGCACGTTGCCCATCAGGTAGCCCTGGTCTTCCGGTGGCACGAAGCTGCCGGGGATGTGCCAGAACAGCACCAGCGCCAGCACGATCACGCCGGCGAACATCAGCATCGAGCGCAGCCGGTAGTGCAGCGCCTGGTCGACGCTGAGCAGGAAGCGCCGGGTGGTGGTGGCGAACGAGTTGTTGAACCAGCGGAACCATTTCGAATCGTGCGTCGGATCGCGCAGCAGCAGGGCGCACAGCGTCGGCGTCAGCGTCAGCGCGGTGAAGCCGGAAATGACCACGGCGATCGCCACCGTCACTGCGAACTGCCGATACAGCTGCCCGGCGAGGCCGCCGAGGAAGGCGACCGGCACGAACACCGCGCACAGCACCAGCACGATGGCGATCACCGCGCCGGAGACTTCGCGCATCGCTTCCACCGAAGCGGCGTACGGCGACAGGTTCTTCTCGCGCATCAGCCGCTCGACGTTCTCCAGCACCACGATGGCATCGTCCACGACGATGCCGATCGACAGCACCATGGCGAACAGGGTGAGGGTGTTGATGGAGAAGCCGGCCAACCACAGCCCGGCGAACGTGCCGATCAGCGACACCGGCACTGCGATCACCGGGATCAGGGTGGCGCGCCAGGACTGCAGGAACAGGAACACCACCAGGATCACCAGCACGCCGGCTTCCAGGATGGTCTTGGTGACTTCGTCGATCGAGGCCGAAACGAAGCGGGTGGGATCGAACGGCGTGAGGAAATCGACGCCCGGCGGGAACGCCTGCTTGAGCTCGGCCATCTTGTCGCGGATCGCCTGCGACACTTCGAGCGCGTTGCCGCCGGACTGCATGAAGATGGCCATGTTGACCGCGGGCTGGCCGTCCAGGACGCTGTAGGAGTCGTAGCTCTGCGCGCCCAGCTCGATGCGGGCCACGTCCTTCAGGCGCAGCACGCCGGCGCCGGCATCGGAGCGGATCACGATGTTGCCGAATTCCTCGGGCTCGACCAGGCGGCCGCGCGCCGTCACCGTATACACCAGGTTCTGGCCTTCGATGCCCGGCTCGGCGCCGATCTTGCCGGCGGCGTACTGGGTGTTCTGGGCGCGCAGCGCGGTGGCGATGTCGTTGACGGTGAGGCCCAGCTGCGCCAGCCGATCCGGCTGCAGCCAGATGCGCATCGAATAGTCGCGGGCGCCGAAGACGGTCACGTCGGCCACGTTGGGAACGCGCTTGAGCTCGTCGACCAGGTTGATGGTGGCGTAGTTCGACAGGAACAGCGTGTCGCGGCTCTGGTCCGGCGAGATCAGCGAGATCAGCAGCAGGATGTCCTGCGAGCGCTTCTGCACTGTGACGCCGTTGCGGCGCACTTCATCGGGTAGGCGTGGCAGCGCCAGCTGCACGCGGTTGTTGACGTTGAACACCGCGGCATCGATGTTGGTGCCCACGTCGAAGGTGGCGGTGATGGTGATGTCGCCGGTGGAGGACGACGAGGAGTTGAAGTACAGCAGGTGCTCGACGCCGGACAGCCGCTCCTCGATCGGCGCGGCCACGGTCTTGGCGATGGTCTCGGCGCTGGCGCCGGGATAGCTGGTATTGATGGTGACCGTGGGCGGCGCGATGTCCGGATACTGCGCCACCGGCAGGATGGCGCTGGCCACCAGGCCGGCGATCACGATGATGATGGCGATGACGCCGGCGAGCACCGGTCGCTCGATGAAGAATTTCGAGAACATGTCGGTGCGCCTGTCAGTTGGCGGTGCGGGCTGCGTCCGGGGCGGACTCGGCGGCGGCCACCGAGGTGCGCGTTGCCGCCTGATCGGCCTGCGCTACCACCGCGATGCCGGGTGAAAGCTTCATCAGGTTGTCGACGATGACGGTGTCGCCGGCCTTCAGGCCGCTGCGGATGATCCAGTCGCTCTCGATCCAGTCGCCGGTCTCCACCGCGCGCTGCGTTGCCTTGCCATCGGCGCCGACCGTCCAGACGAAGCGGCCCTGGCTGCCTTGCACCACCGCCGCCTGCGGCACTGCAATCACCTGCTGGGTGCCGGCTTCGACGCGCACCGTGGCGAACTGTCCGGGCAAGACCTCGAGCTTGGGATTGGGGAATTCGGCGCGCAGCTGCACCGTGCCGGTCGACTGGTCGACGGTCGAGCCGGCGAAGTTCAACCGGCCCTTGGCCGCGTACGTTTTGCCGCCCGACAGCACCAGCTGCACGCTCGCGTTCTCGCTGTCGGCGCGACGCAGGCTGTCGTGTTCGCCTTCGGATAGCGCGAAGCGCACCCAGATCGGATGCGTCTGCGACAGGGTGGTGAGCAGGCTGCTGTCGGTATTCGCGGTGACCAGGCTGCCTTCGGAATGCAGTGCCCGGCCGGTGACGCCGGCGATGGGGGCGATCACCGAGGTATAGGAAAGATTCAGCTCGGCTTCGCGCACCTGCGCCTTGGCAGCGGCAAGCGATGCCGTGGCGGAGCGGTATGCGGTCGCCGCTTCCTCGGCCTGGCGCTGGCTGACTGCGGAATTGGTGTACAGCCCGGAAACACGCTCCGTCTCGCGCTTTGCCTGGTCGGCGGTCGCAGCTGCCTGGTCGGCGGCGGCCTTGGCCTGTGCCAGTGCAATTTCGAACGGTGCGCGCTCGATCTGGAACAGCGGCGTGCCGGCACGAACGAAAGTGCCTTCGCTGTATAGCTGCTTCTGCACGATGCCCGACACCCGCGCGCGGATCTGCACTTCCTTCGAGCCTTCGGTGCGACCCACTGCGTCCAGCACCACCGGTACCGTGCGCTCGACGACCGACAGCGTGGTCACCGGCACCGGCTGGTTGGCCGCTCCGTCCTGTGATTTGCCGCAGGCTCCCAGCAGCAACAGCGGGGAGCAGAACAGTAGCGAACGGAGGACTCGTTGGCGGGTCATGGGTGAGGGTCTTGCGGCAGGGAAATGAAGGGTAAAGCCGAATTAGTGTAGCAGTCGCTACACGAGTTTTCAGTCGCGCGGATTGCGTTGCATGCGCTGACCGTCCCGTCCCGGATCCCGACTGCAAGGGATGTTCGAGAACTGCAGCACGGGCACCGCAATCGTTCCGAGTGTCGTCGATGCCGCGGCTCTCATCTTTTCTCCTAACGGTCGATGCGTAACCCGGATTGCGACGTAACCGCTGTGATCTGCGCACTGCTGCCGCGCACCGGCGCATAGCAGACTCGTCGCACCATGCTGAAAAACGAAGAACAATGGCTGGCAGTCACCGATGCTTTTCACAACGCTGCGTTCGACGGCGATGGCTGGCATGACGCGCTCGAGGGCCTGGCGCGGGCGACCGGATCGCAGGGCGGCGAGCTGATCTGCCTCGGCGAGAACGCGGCCGTCCCGATCAACATCATGACCGGCATCGATCCGGCGTTTCACCAGGACTTCATCGCCTGCGGTGGCGGCGATCCACAGATCAATCCGCGAGTGGGCGCCGGCATGAAGGCGCCGGTGCTGCGGGTCCTGGCTGAGTCGGACTTCATCACGCCCGAGGAACACAGACGCCATCCCCACTACCAGGAGTTCGCCTGCCGGTGGGACGTGCCCTTCATTTGCCTGACGGTGCTGGACCGTCGCAACGGCCTGCTGGTGGGGTTGGCTGCGGTGCGCTCGCAGCGACAGGGCCACATCAACAATGCGGAACGCGCGGTCTTCGCTTCGATTGCCCCACATGTCCGCGCGGCCGTGCGTTCACGCATGGCATTCGAAGATGGCGGTGCGGCGATAGTGTCGGGCGCCCTGGATGCAGTGGGGGTCGCCGCATTCGTTTGCGATCGCGCCGGTGTCGTGCGCGCGCTGACTCCTTCGGCCGAGGCACTCGTTGGCAGCGAACGCGGTCTGCAGTTGCGGCTGGGCCGGTTGCAGGCGCTGGATCCAGCGGGAGCCCGGGCCCTGAACGATGCAGTCGGCGCCGCCGCCGTCGGCCAGACCAGGCCGGGACCGCCGCTGCACCGAACGGTAGTCTTGCGGTGTGGGCCGGACGACCTCTCGCCGCTGGTGCTCGATGTCGTTGCCCTGCCTCGCCGGGAGTATGAGTTCGGGTTTGCGCCGCGCGTACTGGTGGTCGCGCGCGGACGTAAAAAATCCGATGCGCAGACGGTCGTCGTTCTACGAGCTGCTTACGATCTGACTGCGGCCGAAGCCGAGGTCGCGCTACAACTCTGCACGGGACAGTCACCTACCGCGATTGCCGCGGCTCGCTCGGTCGCCGTGGGCACGGTACGGCTGCAGATCAAGGCCGTCATGGCCAAGGTGGGCGTGAGCCGGCAGGCCGAACTGGTTGCGCGGCTCAAGCAATTCTGACGGCATCGGCTGCCCCCGCTTCCGCATCGATTCGACGTGGCGCCTCACTGGTGTGAGCGCGCTCACACTATTTCCTGCGTCTGAGTTTTGCGCTTCGCGCGAAGTCGCGAGCAGGCGAGGCTGCCGTCACAGATTCAGGACATAAGCGTCGCGCATATCCCAAATTGGAAATGCCCGTCGAAGGGTCCGTCACTAATTTTCCTGCGCAAGACGCGGGTACCACCCGCGCGCTCCGTACCCGATCCAACTTCGCAGGAGATTTCGAGAGATGAAACCGTTTGTCTTTACCGGGCGCCATCGGTTCCGCGCCCTGGGCACTGTGGTCCTGGCGGCGCAGCTTGCCGCCTGCGGCGGCGATGACGGCGGCTCCAAGACGCCGTCGGGCAGCGACAATCCGCCGCCGCAGGTATCGACCAAGCACAAGCTGACCTTGCAGGGCACCGTCACCGACGAGCCCATTGCCAATGCCAACGTCACCGCCACGGTCGGCAGCCAGAGCTTCAGCGCCACGGCCGACGCCGCCGGCAACTACAGCGTGAACCTGGAAGTCGACGATGCCGGCCTGACGCAGCTCATCCAGCTGGCAGCCAAGGGCGTCGGCGATCAATCGCACGTGGAGTTCGTCAGCCTCGCCGGCAGCGTTCAGGCGCTGACCCAGGCCGCCGGCGCGGACGGCATCCTGTCGAGCGCCGAGAACTTCGCCACCCAGATCACCAACGTCAGCACGGCGCAGGCGGCACTGATCGCGGCGGCCAACGGCGGTGAGATGCCGACAAGCGCTGCAGCACTGCAGACGCTGGCAGCCGGCATCAACGCCCAGGATGTGCTGGACCTGGCCGCGGCCATCAAGCTGGCGGTGGACGATGCGGCCAACTATCCGCTGCCCTCGGGCTATACCTCGATCCTGGCGTTGGTGAGCGACACGACGGCGCGCCAGCAGTTCCTGAATGACGCCTATGAGAAGGACCCGGCCGCTTTCGCCGCGGTGCAGGCTGCCATCGTGCAGGACGCCGGCCTGACCAAGCCGATCAGCATCGACGAGGACCGCTCCATCACGACTGCACTGCTGTCGTCGGAGGCGGATTTCAGCTTCAACTACACCGGCCGCGTGATGCACTTCGACTTCAACAAAGACGGCACCGGCTG
>Ga0182738_1000333_pt1 | contig 69369 bp, 64 predicted proteins | sample eDN5th30CBELigMG_FD_128876 | JGI IMG/M metagenome (GOLD analysis project Ga0182738, IMG submission 128876) | Enriched Miracle-Growth compost microbial communities from Emeryville, California, USA - eDNA 5th pass 30_C BE-Lig MG (version 2)... ... | reverse complement strand
GCGTCGCCACGGACACCCTTGTCTTAAGCTAACCCCTACTACTGCCTTCGAGGTTCGGGACTTTCACCCTAGAGATTACACCCATGCCGGGCACACAACTAAAAAAGAAGCTGTTTGCAAACAGCTTCTTTTTTAGTTTTGTATACTTTTTAATGCTTGCTGAACATTGGAAAAATTATTATTTCCATCAATATAGATGGAACTTTTTATTATCACTTGCACCAATTCTGGCCGCAGCCCCGTTACATAAAACTCAATCCCCATTAAGCGAAGTATTTGACCAATCTCATGGAAGTATTGGGAAATTTCTTCATTAATAGTATAGGCGCCTGAGAAATCTATAATTACTTTTTCAATATTTAATTTGGCGATTTTGGGAATCACATGCTCCATAATATAGCTTGCTCGAAATGAATCTATTATGCCAATTATAGGAAGAATAACTACTCCATTGCTAATTGGTACAAGAGGTGCTGATAACTTTGCCAATTCTTTTGTCATTCTTTCCTCATTGGCATCTTTAAGCTGTTCAAATGCAGAAATGGTTTCCATTAAACTAACATCCAGCATGCTATTAAGACGTTTAATAATAGATGCATTCTCTTTAACAGATAATCCTTGCTCGATGCTAATCCGTGTTACTATATCCGCGATTACTTCTCTTGTCATAGGATAGCGTCTTGCAATTTCTGAAATTTTCCCTCCTGACGACACCTGTGCTGCATTTTTTTTGCTCCATTCCACTAGTTCATCTGGAACAAGTTCATTCTTTTGATCGATAAGTGCTTCCCCAAAAAAATGCAAAAAATCATTATACATGGATAGCGCTTGTTCCTTCTCTATCTCAGGAATTGCTAAATCCATCTCTTTAATAACCGTTTCTACTATTTCCACTGCTAGGATTTCTGCATGCTCATTTATAAATGCTGAGAATTTGCTCATCATTTCCATCTAATTGCCACCCCCTTATTTATTGGTTCATTCTACCTTTTTAACAAGCCGCAATTCTAATCTAAAGAAAAAGACTAGCCATATTTACTTAAAATATAGCGAGCCTAATTGATATAATAGCTTGATTTTCTGATTTTTTAAAAATGCATTTGGAGGTCATGCAGCGGCCAATATCGCAAACTCACTTTCCCAACTACTTGATCAATAGATATAAATCCAAAGTGTCTGCTGTCCCAGCTTCCTAAACGATTATCTCCCAAAACGAATAACGAATCTTCAGGGACCTTTTTTTTGCCTGTAATTTCTTCTAAAGTAAAGTCACCTGTCAATCGTCCTGCTGCAACTTGGCTTCGGTAGCTGTCTAAAAAAGGCTCATCGTATTTTTTTCCATTGATATACAAATGATCGTCTTTGTATTCCACTTTATCTCCTGGAATGCCAATCACTCTTTTCACGTAGTCTTCTTCTTCATTTGCATGAAATACAATGACATCAAAACGATGTATATCACTTATCTTATACTCAATTTTATTAACCACTAATTTATTTTCATTTTCTAAAGTCGGCATCATTGATTCGCCATCTACTTCATAATTGGAGAAGAAAAAAGCACGAATAATAATAAAAATGATAATCCCAATAGCAAAAGCCTTGAGCCATTCTTTACCTTCTCTCTTTAATGTTTCCTTCAACTACTTTCTCCCTCCAGACCAGCTTTAAAACGCAAAAATATATTATTATGCATTTCCTTTTTCTTCTGTATGATTCATTTTCGCTTCAATCCGCTTTCCTACATACCACAGAATAAATATAGCAATTGCTATAGGAATTGTTCTCATAGGCTGCATAATCATTGACTTCAAATCATAGCCAATAAAACTAATAGTAATAATCATGACTAATTTCCCAATTAAAACAGCAAGCACATACTGTTTGATTGAAATTCTCGATAATCCTGCCACAATATTCACTAATGCAGACGGAGTAAAAGGAAAACACAAAAGAATAAACAATGGTCCAAATCCATGTCTTTCTATCCAAATCATCAATCTCTGCACTTTCTGATGGTTTCTAATAAAACTTAATAATCTTCTCTGTCCATATCTTCTGATCAACAGAAAAACAAGCAATGCTCCACCACAGGTACCGATCCACGAAAAAAGAAATCCTAGCCAAAAACCGAATGCATTTACATTAGCCATGATAAATAAAAACAATGGCAAAAAGGGAATAAATGATTCTACCAATGGCAAAAGGATGCCTGGCAGCGGACCAAAAGAACGGTAGCTATCAATTACTTGCATGATGTTTTCCATAGTAAACCACGCTTTAATTGTCTCTATATCCATTAACAAAAACCCCTTGCTACCTTTTAAAGAACCATTTGTAACAATCAATTCTTTTTATTTTTTGCATCAAATGATAACTGCTTAGCTGCCATTTTGCACTAAAAGGAGTTTGCAGCCGCAAGAAATCTTCTTCACTTCTACACACTAGCTGCATTCTCCATCCAAAACGACTTTATTCTTCTTTGCATAAATAGGAATTTTCTTTTGTCTATTGCTTAATTTGCTAAAAAGCTTTCTATTTCTTGTTTATTCTGCTCTAAGTCGACACTTAGAACAGCTGCTCCATTTACATTCATGTCCTGATAGCTTCCATCAACTGGAACTCTCATTGATTGTATGTCAGCATCTTTATTTGTAATAAGATCTTTTCCGATATAAATCATATCGCCAGTATCCATGCTTGTATTGATGTATGGAATAATGACTCCTGCAAGCTTAGGAATTTTGGCAACTGTTTGTACACCTGAAATTTGCGAGGCCAACGCTTTTAGTGTTTTCTGCTGTCTCTCCACCCTGCCGAAATCAGAAATGGCATCATGGCGGAAACGGACATATCCAAGCAATTGCTTCCCATTTAAATGCTGCAATCCAGGCTCAAGGGTTACTCCAATATTTGTGGACATTTTCTTTTCCACATCCATTTCTACGCCATTTGGAAAAGCTTCATCAATAAGCGCCTCAAATCCTTTAAAATTGATGATAGCATAGTATTGTAAATCTATATCAAAATTCTCTTTAATCGTTTGTCTTAATAATTCTGGCCCTCCAAATGTAAAGGCAGAATTTATGCGGCCTTGTCCATATCCAGGTATATCAACATACATATCACGCATTAAGGAAATGATTTTATATGTACCTTTATCGGGATGATATTGGGCAATCATAATGGTGTCTGTGCGAAATTTATCATCGGATTTTCGTGCATCGCTTCCCAGCAATAAGACATTTGTTCCCCCATTGGCATCTTCTTTTCCATTAAATTCATAATTGACCTTATTAATGGCGCCTTTTTTTTCCGATTGCTTTACTCCTTGCTTATATTGAAAATAAATATAAGCCGCCCCTACTATCAACACCAGAAACAGAAATACTAAAAATACTCTGCCCTTTCTAAGTCTTCTTCGTTTTTTTCTTGTTTTTTGATAATCTGCTCTCTCCATCCCCATCAGGTTTCCTTTCCATGCTATTTCAAGTTGAAAACTTCCTACTACTTCTATTTATACTACTAAAAGACTTTTCAAACTTTTGGCATGACAATTGATTTTTCACCTTATAAAAGATTCGTCTTTCTCTTTACAATTGTTGCCTTTACTAACTAGAAATACACTATTGTTTAGTCAAAAATTCTATTATTTCTTTTTTAAATTTTTTATTCCAATAGCTTTTCTATTATCATATCAGAAAATATGCTTTTTAAGATAATTTTTCCATATCCCCCAACTAGATTTCTCATTTTCTCTCATACTCCCTTAGGCGGAGGCCCATTAAATAGTGATAAAAACAAGCTTTCCCTATAACTAGTTTGTCATTAGGTGCTCTTTAAACCAGTTATTGATATAATTTAATCGTTTTATCCTAAGGAATGGTTTGCCGCTTCTTGATAATTCATGATTAGATTCCGGAAAACGAATAAACTTTACTGTTTTCTTTTGTTTTTTTAAAGCAATAAATAACTGCTCTGCCTGTTCAATTGGACAGCGAAGATCCTTTTCCCCATGCAGTATCAGCAAAGGCGTTTCCATTTTTTCTGCATATGCTAACGGCGAATGCTTCCATAATGTTTCTATATCCGCCAAATCAGCTTTTAATTGCCAATCAGCAAAATAGTAGCCGATATCACTGACTCCGTAAAAACTAATCCAATTAGAAATAGAGCGCTGAGCAGCGGCTGCTTTAAAACGATTGGTATGTCCGATGATCCAATTGGTCATAAAGCCTCCATAGCTTCCCCCTGTTACACCTAATCTTGTTTCATCAATAAAGTCAAAGTTTGCGAGAATATAATCAACGGCTTCCATTATATCCTCATAATCCTTTCTGCCATAATTTCCTCTAACCGCATCAACAAAATGCTGGCCATAGCCGAAGCTTCCTCTAGGATTTATATATAAAACAGCAAAGCCATTCGCCGCCAATGATTGAAATTCATGAAAATAAGTATTTGCATACATAGCATGTGGACCGCCATGAATCTCTAGAATCAACGGATACTTTTCTCCCGCTTTAAAGTCAATCGGCTTCATCAGCCAGCCATTCAATTCCCATCCATCATTTGCATAAAATTGAATGGCCTCTGCATCTGCAAATGTATGCTCTTTGGCAAATTGCTTATTTACATCTGTTAATCGCTTTGTTTCCCCAGTTTCTAGATTTAATAAAAATAAATCTCCAGGCTGTCCTGGCTTGCTGATTGCTACAGCTGCTAGCTTTAGGCTTCCTCCTGTCGACAATCCATAAACATGCTGATTATCGATTAAGGATGGATAGATTGCTCCGGCATCATTGCCAAAATAAACAATCGTATTGCCATGGTCACTTGCCAAAAATACAAAACTCTCATTGTCCTCTCCCCACAGCATTCCAGGAGTGACAGCACCTTGATGGAAATCGCCAATCGCATCATCGCCAACATTCGCATCCCAATCGGGCGTCAAACATCGCAGCCATTCTGTCTCCATATCATAGACCCAAAGCTTAGAATATGTAGCATTTTCATACTCTCTTTCATGTCCTATCAATCCTATTTTCTTTCCATTCGGAGACCATGTTGCATTGCTGAAATAACCCGACCCAGAAGTTATCTTCTTCCAAACACCCGTTTTCAGCTCGTATAAAAATATATCCGAACAAAAGCTAAAGTCTTTGTCCCGATTAGTATCTGCTGCAACCGCAATATATTTTCCATCTGGAGACCAGCTTTCCAACAAATAATCATTTTCCCCTTTTGTAATTTCTGTTAATTCCCCTGTGATAATATTGATTATTCCAATATGCTGATGTTTTCCATCCCATAAACCCGATTGATCTGATTTATACTTCATGCTTGTCACTTCTAATGGAACAGTTTTACCATTCTTATGTATCTGCTCTTTTTTAGTATGGATATTTTCTTTGCTGCCAAAGCTTGTTTGAAACGCAATTTTTAATCCATCAGGAGACCACACAGGATTGACTGCTCCATTTGGAATACTGGTGAGCTGTTTTGCTTCTCCGCCCTTTCGATTTATTATAAATAATTGATTTTCCCCTGTTCGATTAGATACAAAGACAACTCTTTCGCCATCAGGAGACCATCTAGGCGAATGATTTCTATCTTCCCCGAATGTCCATTGAACCTCTTCCAATTCTTCATCTAAGCTTTTGTAATAAATATTGGAAATGTATGCATCCTTCTTTTGGCAAATTGATGTAATCACATATAAACAGCCAGTTCCAGCACTATCTATTTGAGGGTCCACCACCGATTTTAATTGATACAAATCCTCAGCCACTATTTTTTTGGTTGCCTTCATGACACACCATCCTTTTCTAACTTCCTCTATTCGTCGTCTATTTTTTCTAGCTTAAGGCCTTTAGATATACCCTTCATTAAATATAAAAAGAATCCATTCTGATCTGGTGCGAATAACCTACAGAAAGGATTCTTATATTGGCTACTTTACCGCAACTAACAGGCAATTTCAACTGTCGAATACAAAAAGAAATTTCTTGTTTTTTCCATATTCGCAAGTTTATTTTCTCCCCAAATGCCTCCCTACAAATATAGAAGGAACGAACAATATATAAAAGCAATATAAACATAATTATAGCTTTTCTTTATGATTTATCATATTTTTTGCAACAGTAAAACCTTATTTGCAGCTTATTGAAAGAACAATGGGGGCTAGACATACGGAGTTCACAAAAAACGAAGACACCTATCCATTGCTGTTCTAGGAAAGATTCATTGAGAAGTTGCATAATCTTGGATGCAGACTACTTACTTTTTACTCCTCTCCATTATCATCTGAATAGAGAGTGTTGTCTTCTTTGCAATTTTCACTTCTTTTTTCTTTATTCCGGTTCTGTTCCTTTTTAATAAAAAAAGATGAGCTATTTTTCTTTTCTTGGTTATAAATAATCTTTTTAAGCAATGCATCGCTTCTGGCTATTTGGTTAGTAAGCGAATGGTGGGAAATGCTCACTATAATTTCTACGTTGTTTTTAAAGATGATTTTTGTCTGCAAAGGCTCCATCTTCTTCACCTCGACAATAGGGTAAACAGAAATCCAAGCGCAAGAAGCATGTGAGGGGGAATGTGTCGGGAAAAAACAAATGGAAGATGCATCAATGACAATTGGTACTTTATAGCTATAATTCATAAGCAATTGAGCGCCTGTTTTTTTTCCTTCATATGAGCAGCCTATTTGAATGCAATTTCTTTTTATTATTTCTTTTGGAGGCAAACTGCACATAATTGTTCGTTCCCTTTCATATATTTTTGAAAATACCTCGCCTTCCTTCGTCATAAATGGAAAAATCCCAAGGGTTAATAAATCAATATTATAGTTCTCTAAAAAATTAGAAGCATCCAACAAACTAATTCCTCCTTTTATTATGATTTCCACTATAATAGCACTAAAGAACTACTTATCATTAAAAAAATCTTGACTTTTCCTAATTTAGTCAAACTCTTTTATCATTTTCTTAATTTTTAAAAAATTTAATTGATATTTTGAAAATTTCACCATATAATATTAAAAAGGTGTCAGGGGTGAATGAAATGAAGGAAAAATCATACACTGAGTTAACCAAGTTAAATGCTATGAAAAGAAAAAAAGCCAAAACTTATGTGATGGACCTTTACATTGATATGCTGCTATCTGAAATCCATTTAAAAATGGAAAAAGACAACTTAATGACACTTATTGATAAAGCCATTGATGAAAGAAATAGAGAAAAATTTAACGAACTGAGCATTGAATTCAATAAATTATGTAAGCGCTTCGGTAATTAAAATAACCTAAAAAACGTCACTTAGTCTAGGAAAAAAACCCATAGATTAAGTGACATTTTCTTTTATTCCCCAAAACACAACTTCCCTTTTATTTCTCACTATTTTTTTTGAGGATGCTTGCTTCCTCCAGTTCCACTATCCGTTCTAGCATGGTCGGATGATTATAGCGAAAAATCTTTACTAATAATGGTGGATTCACCTCGCTTAATCCCGATTTCGCCAATTTTTGAAAAGTAGTAATCCCCGCATCTGGATCCTCTGTCATCGCTACAGCATATTTATCTGCCCTATTTTCTTCATATCTTGATATAGTATTTGTTAATGGGCTTGAAATAAAAAACAAAAAAGAGATTAGCGCAAGCATCATCGGCAAGGAACGAATATCCTTTACATTATTAATTTTAAAAGCATCTCCCCATTTCGCCACAATTATATGCATTAGCCTATAGATGATATATAAACCTACAAATGATAAACATAGAGAAATTCCAATCCCTATATAAATATGCTTTTCTACATAATGGGCCATTTCATGTGCCATCACAAATAAAATTTCTTTGTCCTTTAATTCGCTTAGCGTGGTATCCCAAAGCACAATTCTGGAATTAGCGCCAATACCTGTTACATATGCATTTAAAGCATTTGTTTTATCTGACATATTCACTTCAAAAACATGCTCTGCTGGAATATCCGATTTTTTTGCTAAATTTAATATTTTGGCTTCCAGCTCTTTATTCTGCAAAGGGGTAAAGTCATTGTAGAGCGGATCAATAACAACGGGCTGAATAAAGGTAATAAATAACGTGAATGGTACAGAAATAAGCCAAGCATACAGCCACCAGCGTTTTTTGCTTTTATTCATCAGCCAATAAATAGCGACAACAAAAAGATATAAAAAACCAAAATTAACCCAAAAATCAATCAGTTCATCTTTCATCCATGCTGCAAAGCTTTGTGTAGAAATATGATATGTTTTGGATAATGTATAGCTAATATAGCTTATTGGAAATGTTGCAATATATGCTGTTAAAGAGAGCCAAAATAGATAAATCCCTTGCTGCAGCAGCTTATGCTTGGCTGATTTTTCTGCCCAATTTTGATAAGCTTTTGATAAGCCAAACAATAAGATAAAAAGGTAAAGCACCCACTCAAAAGGAGTTGATAAAAAAAACAAGAAGTTGCGAATTTTAGAATATTCCTCACTAAGGGCCAATTCTCTGCTGTTTAAAAAAGTTGCTGGATCTGCTTGTGTTCCTTGATATTCAAACGGCAAAGCTGCTTGCGCATGATAAAACAGATACCAATAAAAAAATAGACCGTACGCTGCATAAAATAAAACGGTGTATAACCCAATTTTTCTAGCCATTTTATCCCTCCAATCCTAGTACAACCCATTATTAATAATTAGTCCAAAACTCTTCATTTAGAACTAGAAGTTATAAAATTACAGATAAAATGAAGCATACATCCGTGCTGTTCCATTTCTGCCAAGAGCAAATGTAATTTCTAGTAGGATGAAGAATACTCATTTAAACAGAAAAAAATGGCTATCAATAAAGCCATCTTTTTCTGTTAAACTTATGTCCTTAATAAATAAGATGAAGGAAATCCTCTTTTGTTACATTGCCAAAATAATGTTTGATTGGTGTTTCTTCCAATGCTTTTTCTAAAGATGTACGGTCATAACGAACACCAATCAGTCGATTTTCAATATCAGTAACATCTCCCATTCCAAAGAAATCGCCATATATTTTGCAGTGCTTAACAATTCCCCTTACTACATCAAAGCGCACATCAATTTGTCCAACAGGAAAACGGTGGGAATGCTGAATATTAAATTTTGGCGATTTTCCATAATTCCAATCCCAATTTTGATAGCGTTCTTTCGAAATAGCGTGAATTTTCTCCCAATCTTCCTCTGTCAATACATACTCTTGAATATTTTCTTCTCCATCAAATAAATATGCCAGCAGTAATGTACGGAATTGTTCAATCGTGATATCTTCTTTCAAAAATTCTGTAATATTGGCCACACGGCTTCGTACAGACTTAATTCCTTTTGATTCTATTTTATCCTTTTTTACTTTTAATGCAGAAACAACGTGATCCATTTCTGAACGAAACAGCAAAGTTCCATGACTAAACATTCTTCCCCTTGTTGCATATTGGGCATTTCCGGAGACTTTTCTTCCTTCTGCAAGCAAATCATTGCGGCCGCTCAACTCTGCATTAACGCCGATGCTTTGCAAGGCCTTTACAACAGGTTCCGTAAATTTCCGGAAATTGTGAAAACTGTCCCCATCATCTTTTGTAATAAAACTAAAATTTAAGTTGCCCAAATCATGATAGACTGCCCCGCCGCCTGAAAGCCTTCTGACTACATGTATGCCTTTTTCCTCTACATAATCTGTATTGATTTCTTCGATTGTGTTTTGGTTTTTGCCAATAATGATGGATGGCTCATTTATATAAAATAATAAATATGTTTCATTAATATCTAAATTCTTTACTGCATACTCTTCTATTGCCAAGTTAATGCGCGGATCTGTTATTCCTTTATTATCTATAAAAAGCATTAGTGACACCCCTCTTTTTCATCTTTTCCCATTATAATAGTAATACAACTTTTATAGTAGCATTTTTGCCCCTATTTACTATAACTAATCCACAAAGTTTATTCATTTAATTTGTATTAATTTCATTTTATTGGCACATTTTCTTCTGCCATGACATATAAAAGGTCTGACCTAATTAAAGATCAGACCTTTTTCTATTACTCTGCTGCTTGAAGTTCATTTGCATATTTGCGTTTAAACATGACAAGGAAATAGATAAGCGTGCTTGTAATAAATATTGCTGGATATATGGCTAGAATCGATGCATTATGCCACATGAAAGCATAATCCCCGCTTGAAATTACAGCTTTTAAGCCAGCTACAGAATAAGACATTGGCAGGATTGCATGAATTCCTTGCAATACGTCAGGAATCAACTCCAAGGGGAATGTACCTGCACTTGTTGTTAATTGGAAAATTAATAGAATAACAACAAGGAATCTTCCTGGATTTCCTAATGCCGTAACTAAAAATTGTATGATCGAGAAAAATACAAGACTAATAATAATTGTAAACAGAATAAACAAAGGAACACTTTGCACATCTACTTTCAGTACAAAAAGCATAATAAAAGAAACTACTAGCGCTTGTAAAATACCTACTATCATTAAAATAGTCGTTTTGCTTAAAAACCATCTGAAACCGCTCTTCGGCATTGTTTCTGGCTCATCAAATGAAAAGACAATAGATAACATTAATGCGCCAACGAATAGTCCTAATGAAATGAAATATGGAGCCAATCCTGTTCCATAGTTTGGAACATCGGTAATTTTTTTATCGCTAAGCTCTACTGGAGAAGCTACCATATCATATGTTTTATCATCAGAATGAATAGAGCTTGCATCATCTGCTCCATCTTTTAATTTCGATGACAGCTTTTTGCTTCCGTCCGCTAAAGAAGTCGTGCCCTCTGCCAACTCTTTAGAACCATCTTTCAATTTATTTGTTCCATCAGATAACGCAGTTGAGCCAGATGCCAATGTATCCATTCCTAATTGAAGGGACTCTACTCCTTTAACAAGTTCTGTAGAACCATCCACTGCTTTTCCAAATTGTTCAGAATACGTATTTAAGCCAGCAATAAATTGTTTTTGTCCTGCCACTTGCTGCTCAGAACCGCTTTGAAGCTTGGCACTTGCATCAGCCAGCTGATTAACACCCGACTGCAATTTCTCTTGGCCTTGGCTTAGTTCTGTTAGTCCAGTTGATAATGTCTCACCGCCTGAGGCTAATTTGTTTGCAGCTTGTGCTAAACTTTCTGTGTTTGCAGCAACTGAAGCACTTCCATCCACAAGACTTTGCAAAGCAGCCGCTAATTCTTGCTGTTTGTCTTCAGGCAATCCCTCAAGCAATGGCATCATGGAATTAACAGTTTCCTGCAATTGCTTTGTGCCTTCATTTAACTGTTTGGCGCCAGCTGCTAATTCTGATGACTTTCCGCTCCAATTAGTCAATCCATTAGATAATGTATCAGAGCCTTCTTTTAATTTGCTTGTTCCATTTATTAATGCCGGAATACTATTTTTTACACTATCAATGCCTTCAGCTGTTTGGGAGATGCCGTTTAAAATAGATTGATCGCCCGCTTGCAGTTTTCCAGCAGCATTCGTAAGATCGCTTTGGCCAGTTTGCAGCTTTCCTAATCCTTCTGATAAGCTTTCTGCACCATCTTTCACATCTTTAACGCCAGCATTTGCTGAAGAAATCCCTTGATTAAAGGCAATCGATTTTTCAGCAAGTGTAGCTAAATTATTGTATATATCTTTTGAACCTGATTGAACCTTCGATGTACCTTCTTCCAGCTCTTTTGCCCCATCACTTGCTGATTTTAATCCATCTGCCATTTCTCCAATATTGTCAAAAATAGATTCAGCATATGTTTTTGTTATTTCTTTGCTTACACTCTCTTTAATTTTCTCCATTGCTGAATTGCCAATTTGACCACTAATAAAGTTGTAGCCTGGATTTGAAACATATATCAAATCTAATTTTTTCGGATTATCCTCCATCAAGGTTGTAGCATTTTCCGAAAAATCCTTAGGAATCTCAATTAGCATATAATATTTTTGATTTTCTAAGTTTTTATAGCCTTTTTCCTTCTCCACAAAGGTAAAATCAAAATCATTGCTATCCTTTAAATTGTCTACCAAATCCTTTCCAAGTTCTAACTTTTTTCCATCCATTTTTGCACCGCTGTCTTCATTTACTACTGCAACTGGAAGTTTTTCTAAATTGCCGTAAGGATCCCAAAATGCCCATAAATAAATGCCAGAATACAAAATTGGAATAAAAATAATTGCGATGATTGAAATAAGCTTCATTCTATTTTTTAAAATCGACAAAACTTCTGCTTTTAATGAACCTATCTTCATTTTTTTACCTCCCGCTACTGAATGACCATTTTATCCATTCGGTGATTTAATTTGATGAAAATAGGACTATCTTAGACCGATAATCCTTTAAAAAAAGTTTTTTCCAAAAATCCAGCTATCTCTTCTCCTTGAAGTGGAGCATGATTTTTTTCCCAGTCAAAAATAAGGGCAATATATAATTTAAAAATTAAAAAAGCCATTAGTTCCGTATCACACTGTTGGATTTCTCTTTTATCAATCGCTTCTTGCACACGATTTCGTATATATTGAACGATTGCGCTTTCTAATCTATCTATTACCTCTTTTACTTCTAATGTTCCCATTTCTTTTTGTTCTTGAAATAGCTTCACTGTTAATTGATGCTCTTTGCGAAACTCCAGCATTTTGACAAGTGTTTTATGCACATTTTCCATAAATGGGCGTTCAGGATGAAATGACTCATCTGCTGTTTCTCTCATCTCTTGGATCAATCCAGAGATAATTTCAGAAAAAAGCTCTTCCTTCGTTTTAAAAAAAGTATAGATTGTACCCTTGCCAACATTTGCGATTTTTGCCACTTGCTCCATGGTCGTCGCCTTGTAGCCAAATGTAGCAAAAGACTTGGATGCAGCTTCGACAATCTGTTTTCTCCGATCCACCGCCATATATATCACCACCATTTTTGCTGTTTTAATTCTTTTAAATAAATTATTTTTATATGACCACAAAGTGACTAAATGAACATTATAGTCATAAAGTACATTTTTCACTATATCATAGTGTTATCTCTATAATCAATACCAATTTATTCTCACCTTTACAGGCAAACGCTATTCTCATCTAAACTATTTTTAATTTCTAATAAAGTGCACCTTTAATCAGTACAGATTTTCTCCAGCTTTCTCACTTTCCTTTATAATCTTGAAATTAGGATAAAAGGCTTATTATTGCATGAAAAAAGGGAAAGAAAATAATAGGATTAAGCCCATTTCCCTCCCCTTTTTTCATCTATTATTTCCTGCTCAATTTAATTCATTACAGAAACTTTTAATTGGTTTAACACAACAGTTGCCAAAGCAGCAATAAATTCTGGCTGGGCATTGGGCATTGCCGGTCTATAGTACTTAGCGCCAACCTCTTTTGTTGCAACAAAGCATTCATGGTCATTATCATACAACACTTCTAAATGATCGGATACAAATCCGACAGGTGCATAAACAAATGCCTTATAGCCATGTTTTTCATGCAACTCTTTAGTTAAATCCTGAACATCTGGTCCAAGCCAAGGATCTGGTGTATTTCCTGCGCTTTGCCATCCATTATAGTAATTTGAAACGCCAGCCTCTTTTGCAATTAAATCCGCTGTTTCTTTTAATTGATCAGGATATGGATCTCCAAACTGAAGGATTTTTTCTGGCAAACTATGTGCCGAAATAATTAATGCCGCATGTTCTTTTTCTTCAGCTGGCATGGCAGCAAATACTTCTTTTATCTTTTCTGCCCAATACTGTATAAACTTCGGCTCATTATACCAGCTGTCGATGCTATGAATTGTTAAGCCGCCTAGTTTTTCTGCTTCTTCCTTTACTCGGCCATTATATGATTTAATGCTGAATGTAGAATAATGTGGAGCAAGCACAAGGCTAACGGCTTCTGTGATGCCATCTTTATGCATGCTTTTTACAGCATCTTCTATAAATGGCTCAATATGCTTTAAGCCTAAATACATTTTAAATTCTATTTCATCCTGCAGCTTATTTAAATATGTTTCCAAACTTTCCGCCTGCTCCATGGTGATTTTTGCAAGTGGCGAAATGCCCCCAATTGCCTCATAGCGATTCTTTAAGTCTTCCAGCATCTCATCAGTAGGCCTTCTGCCGTGTCTGATATGCGTATAATACCGTTCGATATCTTCTTCCTTATAAGGTGTTCCGTATGCCATTACTAATAATCCAACTTGTTTTTTTGCCATTTTTCCTCACCCATCTCTCAAATCAATAATTAGCCATTACTTATTTTTTAATGCCTCTAAAGAATAGTCATGAACAAATGCTGTCAGCTTTTTCAGCACTTTGGGATCTACTTCAGGAAATACACCATGACCTAAATTAAAGATGAATCCATTATGCTCTATTCCTTGATCAATAATATCTTTTGCCTTTTCTTCTATTATGTCCCAAGGTGCCAAAAGAATCGCAGGATCTAAATTTCCTTGCACTGCTTTTGTGATCCCTTTTCCCCTTGCTTCTCTAATAGGCAAACGCCAGTCTAATCCTACTACATCTAATGGAAGATCATTCCACTCTTTCGCAAGATGAGTTGCTCCTACACCATGCATAATGAGAGGAACTGTTTCTTCTTTTAAAGCAGAGAAAATTTTCTCCATTATCGGTCGAATAAATTTTTGATAATCTTCTGCACTCAGTGCCCCTACCCATGAATCAAAAATTTGTATAGCACTTGCACCTGCGTTAATTTGCGCTTTTGTATATGTAACGACCATATCGCCTAATTTCTCCATTAATGCACACCAGGCTTTAGGGTTTGCATGCATAAACGCTTTGGTTTTATGATAATTTCTCGAAGGTCCTCCTTCAATCATATAGCTGGCAAGCGTAAATGGAGCACCAGAAAAGCCGATTAAAGGAACCGTCAGCTGTTCTTCTGTAAGCAATTTAATCGTATCTAGCACATATTTAATATCTTCTTCAGGATTTAATGTTCCCAATTTCTCTACATCTTTAATTGTTTGAAGAGGATTTGCAATAACCGGACCAATACCAGACTTTATTTCTACATCTACTCCAATTGCAGGAAGCGGTGTCATAATGTCTTTATACAGCACTGCCGCATCTACATTATACTGATCAACAGGCAGCTTTGTTACATATGCGCAAAGCTCTGGCTGATGGGTTATTTCAAATAAAGAATACTTTTCCTTGATTGCTCGATATTCTGGCTGTGACCGCCCAGCTTGACGCATATACCATACCGGAACAAAATCAGTTTTCTCTCCCTTTGCTGCCTTTAAAAATGTATCATTTATTTGCATGCCCATTACTTAATATATCCACCTTTCGGATTGTATCCTTCTAAATTTTGTTAAAGCTAATTTTCATCTACCATCTATTATAATAAAGCTTGTGAAAAACTTCATATTTTGGCTGCTTTATTTTATATCTGCCTATTAAAATCGCTAGTTTAGCTACTAATCACATTATTGATAATAATTATTATATTATAATTTATATAATTAAATAAAGAGAAATGCTTTATTTTTTATTGTTCCTCAAATAAAATAGAATAAAACATAACAGTCTATTTACTATAGACTGTTTCCCCTACCTCTGTATAGATAACTCCATTAACTGTCACAAAAAATACACAATCATCTTTATTTTCTTAGTATCCTTTAAAATACATCTGTATAAAATCCCTTTCCAAAGCCATTCTATAAAAGGTATTTTTAATCAAATAAAAATATCAGGTTGTTGAAAAACGTTCGCTCTCTTCGTCATCCCCCTTTTCTGCGGTGCTCATTACCTCCAAAAGGGGAATTCCTAGATAGCCAAACGTTTTCATTCAGCCTGAAGGTTTGCTTCAAAACTTTCTCGACACTCTGGTATTTTTAATCAAATAAAAATATAAAAATCTGTTGAAAAGAGGTACTGTCATGAATCTAGCTGCACATGAAGCTCACGCCCTAAATGAATTAACTTTAAGCTGTGTAAATTCTATTACAAATATGGGCTATATGCTCCATCATGTTCAAGATCCTGAATTTAAGTCTATTCTAGAACGTCATTTTCCTTTGCATATACGAGATTATAATATGAAAGTAGAGTTCCTTAATAAAAAAGAAGGAGCAAAAAAAGAATTGCCTCTTTTAAAGGAAAATGGACAATTGCCTCAATTTACCCAAATGATGGCCTCTCAAGCACCCGCTGTACAGCCACGAATTATGGCAGAAAATATGAATGATAGAGAAATGGCAACTGCTTATTTGCTAACATTAAAACGCGCAGGCAGAGAATATGCATGGAATGCAATGGAAATGGCCAATCCCGAAGTCCGCTCTTTTTGCCAAACTGCCTTTATGATGAGCTGCTCCCATGCATATGACATATGGCAATATATGGTCAAAAAGGGCTACTATGTGCTAGAGCCTGCTGATCAAAACATGGTTCAAAAAATGGGCTCGATGTATCAAATCGTTCCTGAAAATCAGCAGCAAATTCAAAATTATATGGCCAGTCATCAAAATCCTATTGCAGGACAAAGCGATCAGCTATATCAATAAAAAAATTTAATCAGTGAGGGAGTTCCGCTTCCCCACTGATTGTTAGTTGAATCAATCAGGCTTTTATGGGCAAGTTTCTCCCCACCCAGGTTTCTCGTTTTCTCTTACACTTCCTTAAGGAGGGGCAAAAGAGTGATAAATATATTTTTATAACAAAGTGCAGGAATTCCTCCGAACATCGAGTATCTTTATAATAATGTGTAATTTTAAGGAGGAAAATATGAACATTTACTTGACTAGCGGCACATATGATTTTTTATATAAAAAATATCAAAAAAAATTGGAAGCAGAAACAATGCTTCTTATGCAAAACCAAAAAGGAGAAGGTGTTTTGCTTCATGAAACAGCAAAAAAAACTATTTTTCAATCACCTCGAAAATATGAAGCTATAAGTTCCTTTGGAAATTTAGTTAATGAAGGATTTGCAACCATGAATCATATTCCTGTAATGGATGAACATAAGCCCCGTTTTGAATATGAAATCAGCAAAATACTTTCCCTAAAAACAGGAGACTTGCAAGCAAGCCGTTTATTGAAGCCGCCAAGCGGGGATATGTATATTATTTTTTGTTTATGGACATCCAAAAGTGAGTATATTAAATGGAGACAAGACCCGGCGAATTCTTCTTCCCCACTTGTAGAAAGTCCCGAAAAGTCTTGGAATGATCCACAGCACACTCTTTTTTATGGGAAATCTTATTTAACGCAATTGACTATACCTAAAAATGATAAATAATCTTTTGCCTCCTTATTCAGGAGGTTTTTCTTTTGAATAGATTTAAATAAGACAAATTACGTCGCTCTATCCGACAAATAGATAGTTTATTTCCAAGGAAATGACACAATTGATCGTTAACTGACAACAGCTATTTCCTTGAAAAAATGAATAGCCAAAGCTATTTTCCTCTCCAGCAATACTATCGACAAATTTCTTGTTTGTTTCTACATGACTTATCCTTTCCACAAAGATAATTGATTTCCAATATGTACAGTACAGCTCCTGTTTCACAAATAAAGCAATCAAATTTTCAATTTATATCCTCTTTAGCGACTCACCAAATCTTTTCCTATACATACTCTGTAGTAAATCCGAAATTGGTTCATATGCCTATTTGCCGCTCGGATTAGAAGGGAGCCGTCGAGGACTATGGGAGTCGAATTAACAGCACTTCACTGGATATATGTTTTGTTTATCTTCCTTATTATTGGTTTTATGGTAATGAAACGAGACACTACTTTTATTTGCATTGTCGGCATTTTTTTATTGGCCATTACAGCAACTGGCTCATTAAGCGGGTCAATCAGCAGTATTTTTAATAGCTTTATCTTTGCAATTACAGAATTATTGCCAACCATTTTGGTTATTTCGATTATTGTCGCAATGAGCAAAATATTAACGAAAACCGGAATAAACGATGTCATGATTTCTCCTTTTTCCCAATTAATTCGTTCGCCAAATTTGGCTTACTGGATTATCGGGATCTTAATGATGGTCATCTCCTTTTTCTTCTGGCCATCACCAGCAGTTGCTTTAATAGGGGCTGTCCTGCTTCCTGTAGCTGTTCGGGTAGGGTTGCCGCCTCTCGCTGTAGCAATGGCAATGAACTTATTCGGGCATGGAATTGCTTTATCTGGAGATTTTATTATTCAAGCTGCTCCAAAACTTACAGCAGATGCAGCAGGCATTCCTGTCCATGATGTGATGGCTGCAAGTGTTCCGCTTGTTATGGTAATGGGCGCAGTTACTACAATTGCCGCTTTTTATTTTATTAAAAGAGATATGAAAAATGGCAAATTAACGATGTCTACTGGCATTTCTTCCACTGCTTCTTCCATTTTGCCAAAGCAAGACTCCTACTTGCTTTCAAAAGCGCAAAAACGAGTGTTCGCTTTGCTTATCCCTCTTTTATTTGCCTTAGATGTCGTAGCAATGTCTATTTTAAAACTGCAAGGCGGGGATGCAACTGCACTAGTTGGCGGCACTTCTATTCTGATTCTCATTCTAATTACATTAGTGAGCTATAAAAATAAAGGATTAGAAAAAACAACAAGCTATCTAATAGAAGGTTTTCAATTTGGCTTTAAAGTATTTGGACCAGTTATTCCAATCGCTGCCTTTTTCTATCTTGGAGACTCTGGTTTTAAAACGATTGTTGGCGACTATCTTCCTAAAGCTTCTCATGGTCTAGTGAATGATTTGGGGGTTGCCCTTGCTTCAATCGTGCCTTTGACAAAGGAAATTGGCGCCATTACTCTTACAACAGTGGGAGTAATAACTGGATTAGATGGATCCGGTTTTTCAGGTATTTCCCTTGCCGGTTCCATTGCTGGGTTATTTGCACACGCAATCGGAGAAGGAATCAGCACACTTACTGCTCTTGGCCAAATTGCCGCCATTTGGGTTGGCGGGGGAACTTTAATTCCTTGGGCATTAATTCCGGCTGCAGCAATTTGTAATGTTGACCCATTCGAATTAGCAAGGAGAAACTTGTTGCCTGTCATTATCGGCCTAGTTGTCACTACTATTGTTGCCATCTTTCTTATCTAAAAGCAAAAGGAAGCCTAATTTGCAGGCTTCCTTTTAGCTATTGCGTCCTTTGGAGCGACTTTTAAATCGTTCATATAAAGAAATCCACAAAAACAGCCAAATAGCTGCGATTAAATATCCGCCAATAATATCTGTTGGATAATGAAATCCTAACACAATTCTGCTGATCCCAATTAGCAGCACAAAGAAAAGAGCACAAATGGCAATCAGCCCTTTTGCAGCTGATGATTTCGCTTCCTTTGCCAAGAAATGGGCAATAAACATATATAATATAAAACCAACCATCGCATGCCCGCTTGGAAAGCTCATGCTGCTTTCATCTACAAAATGGTTAAACGTAGGACGAGGTCTTGCAATGGCCTCTTTAATAATCTTATTAAATTCATTGCCAAGTCCTACCGCGATAACAAAGGCTGCAATTCCAAGAAAATCCCTTTTCTTCCATGCGAGCCAAATAATAAAAATAAGAGCAACAATTCCAATTCCTATCTTGTCTCCAAAATTAGACAAAAATTCAAAAAAAGAATATGTACTATGTGGGAACAATCCTTGAATAAAGTCTGCTAATACCGAATCAATGGCAAAGCTTCCTCCTCTTGCTAGAACAATAATTAGATACATGGCCAATATAAAGGCGATAGCTATGCAGGCTATCGCCGCTTTAGAATTTTTCAATCTTGTCCATTCCTCCATTTCTATTTACTAAAATTAGTGTAGCAAATCTTGCCTCTTTATAAAATCGAGAATTTTATTTTCTCTAAAATATCCCCTAATATTCATTCTGACTAATATTCTCATCTATCGGAAGATGTATTTTTCATTTCTCTTGTCATTTTATCATGGTATAATATAAAATAATAATTTTCAGAATTTTATATGAGGTGAAAGTAATGTTGGAAAGTCTATTTCTAGATTTAGAAAATAATTATCAAGAAATGGTTGAAATAAGAAGATACCTTCACCAATATCCAGAGCTCTCCTACCATGAGAAGAAAACAGCTCAATACATCTATTCTTATTATGAAAAATTAGGAATTGAAGTACAAGGAAATATTGGCGGCAACGGGGTAGTGGCAAAAATTTATGGCGGTAAGCCAGGCAAAACAGTAGCGCTTCGTGCGGATTTTGATGCACTGCCGATTCAAGATGAGAAGGACGTTCCTTATAGATCAAAGGTTCCTGGGGTTATGCACGCGTGTGGCCATGATGGTCATACAGCTACTTTATTAGTATTAGGGAAAATTCTTCATCAAAATAAAGAAGCCTTATCTGGAAACTTTGTCTTAATTCATCAGCATGCAGAAGAAGTGAGTCCAGGCGGTGCAAAAACAATGATAGAAGCTGGATGCTTAGATAGTGTAGATGCCATTTTCGGCACACATCTTTGGGCTACTTTGCCAACCGGCACCATTTCTTATCGTGTCGGACCGATGATGGCAGCAGCAGATGGATTTGATATTACTATTCAAGGACAAGGCGGACATGGAGCACAGCCGCATAAAACAAAAGATGCCATCGTAACAGCATCCACACTTGTTGTTAATCTCCAGCAAGTAATAAGCAGAAGAGTAAACCCAATTGAGTCGGCGGCTCTTACCATCGGAACATTTTCATCAGGAACAGCTCCTAATGTTATTGCAGACACTGCTACAATTAGTGGCACTGTAAGAACATTCAATGAAGAAACACAAGAAAAAATCATTGAAGAAATGGACAGAATCATCAAAGGTAATTGCTATACAGCAAACAGCACCTACACATTTACTTTTGATAAAGGATATCCACCAGTTGTAAACCATAAAGAAGAAACAGAATATCTGGCACAATGCGCTTCAAATATTCCGGGGGTAACAGCAGTAGAAGGAGATCCCGATTTAACAGGAGAGGATTTTTCCTATTATCTGCAGCATGTAAAAGGATCCTTCTTTTTTACAGGTGCACAGCCAGATACAGACGGGCCAACTTATCCTCATCACCATCCAAAGTTTGATATTAATGAAAAGGCGATGCTAGTTGCAGCCAAAACTTTATGCTCTGCAGCCGTTCAATATACAGATGCTGCTACAAAAGAACCTACATTAGTGACAGAATAAAAATAGAGCGCCTCGATGAGAAGTCTTTTCCCCCATCAAGGCGCTCTATTTTTATTTATTTTCCTGCTCATTTTTGGCAGCAGCTTGCAAATGCCGCATTCGATAAACATTTTTGGTTGTTTCTCCTAATTGATCCAATAAATTATAGTTTGCATATGCTCCGACAAAGGCTCCTATCCCCGGAACTAGCTGCAGCATTTTGGCAAAATCAATATAATCTCGATATTCAATTTGCAGTTGTTCCCAATTAAGCTCTACCTTTTCTTTTTTATGGGCTTCCCAGTTTTCGACTACTTCCAATATATCCGATCTTTTTTCATCACTAGAAAAAGCAATCTGAAAAATGTATAACAGAAATACCCTTTCTTCATATAGTTCCGTATTATATCCATAAAGGGCTGCTGCTTCCATTAAAAACTGCATTTTAATAGACAATAGCAATGGAAAATCGGCCAACCCCAATAAGATGCCGCCCGCTCCTGTACCCGCCCCTTCTAGACTTGCCATTTTCCGGTATTTGTCTATCTTGTTCATTATCAGCCGATCTTTCTCTTCTAACGTTATATGTGAAGAGGGCAGTTTTTTCGTTAGCTTATTTGATCCTTTAAGGGTAGTTTGAATCATTTGCTTAATGGCTTCTGTAACTGCGCCTTGGACTTTAGCTGGTATATATGCATTGATTTTATTTTGTGTTTTTTTAGAAAACCTAGTAATCATCGACGAACGTTTGCAAAGCTTTCTTTTCCATTCAGCCAGTTCCATGTAAACCAGCTTCTCATATTTCTCCATCCTAATCTCCTCCTTTTTTTATCACTATTTAACAGGCTTTTGACCCCCATCTAAGGGATTGCAAGAGAAAATGAGAAATCTAAGGTGGTGAGAAACTTGCCCCTAAAAACCTGATTGAAGTTTCACTTTATTGATACGTTGCAAAAGGCAATTTGTTCCGCCGCTTTTTCTATTCGTATAAAAACAGTTCTAGCTGACAAGTGCAGCAGGAAAATAAATGCTTAAAAATCACTAAAAACGGTATTCAAAAATGAAATTATCTATTTTTTTAGGAATCATCACTTTATAATTCGTCGTTTCGTTTTTGATTTTTGCCCTTTTACTATCGTTTCTTACTTGCTTTTAAAGGGGCAGAAAAAGAATAAGCTGAAAGGAAAATCACAAGAGGAAATTTATGATGCTATGAATGCTGGTGAATGGAGCCACCATAAAAATACGCGGGGTAATTCTTTATTTTCTCTTGCTAATCTAATGGCTTCACTTATTTATAAAATAAAGCATCCAAAAGAAAGCCACTAGCAGAAACCTATGTTTTCATAAAACAGGCTTCATCAAGTGAATCTTCAATCAATGAGAAATTCCACGTTCTCCACTGATTGTTAGTGGAACCAATCGGGCTTTTACAGATAAGTTTTCCCCCACCTAGATTTTTCAATTCCCTTCTCCTCCCCTAAAGGGAATGAAAAGTATGTTAAATCTTGAAAAAAGTTCAGAGCATTGTAAACTCTGAACTTTTTTACTGTTGCTTTAATATAATTTCACCTGTGAACCCATATGATATTTACTTATTATTTTAGGCTCTCTCTAGATTAGCTTAAATAGATGCCTTTTATCCTCCATCACGAAAGACGCTTTTTAGTAACATAAAATATGACAAACATAAAAGTAAATACAAAACTCGAGAGGAGAGAAATGAAACTAATCAGCACATCCCCTTTTATAAAAATGCTAAGGGATAAAAGGATTCCTTCTATTGCTAAAATCATTGCAAGCAATTGTTTAAATGCTCGGATTCTCAAATCAGCTGGCAATGGATAAAGATCTACCCACAGCTTATCTTGATAGGCGTTCCATAATGGAATTAATTGCAGACCCGTTAAAAATAAAAATAAAATAGCCAATAGCACCTGTCCATATCCAAATGACAGGAAAAACAAAGTGACTCCTCCAATAATCGTTAAGCGGAGAACTAGCCCTAGATAATCTCCAGAGCGGAAAAAAGTTCTCCAAAACAAATGTGTAAAGGTTTTACTTGAATCAAAAGAAATAGAACGAACAAAAATATCCAAGACTCGTCTTCTTTTAATGCGGTTTTTCAGCTGTGGCACATCTGTAAACATATTGGCAAATAAATAAAAAGATGATAAACGCTTTTCATCTTGGGCAATTAAAAATTCCCATTTGATGCCCTTGTTCCTTGTCGCCTGCTGATAATAAAGATACAAGCCAGCAAGAATGCAAAAAACAAGAAAAATATATACAATGCTTGTTTTTGAAAAAACAAAATATAATAACACGGCATTAACAAGATAACGAATGATGCTGTCTATGTAATGAGAATTAACGTTAACAAAATACTGCACATGCCAGCGAATCAGCATATTTAATCCCTTCGCTATAATCAGGATAGCAAAAAAGAACCAAAAAGAATGAAAACTATTATTATTTAATACAGCATACATTGGCATAAATATGCCCAACAAAATAAATAAAATATATACTTGAAAAATAAAGCTGACAAGCATGCATTTAATGAAGTAGCTTGCCATTTTTAATTCTACAGGAATAAGAAAAATTCTGTCTGCATCCTTTAAAAATGTATAGGTAGGCGATACCGTCACAAACCATGCCAAAATGATGCACATGATCAAACTAGCTGGAAAGCTTTGCGGTATATGACTTAGCCATTCTTGATAATAATAAGCTGCTGTTCCTAATAGAAAGACAAACACAAGAACTAAATGGCCATTAAAAATATACTTTAGATATTGCGCATATTCTTTTACCGTATTCCCTGCTCTTTCCTTCCATAGTTGCTGTTCATTAAATTCAAACATAATCTTCTTCCTTTGTTAAGCGAATATAAATATCATCAAGCGTTGCATTTGGCATATTAAATGCTTTGCGCAATTCATCCATTGTTCCTTCGCACTTTATTTTCCCCTCATGAATAATGATAATTCGATCACAGTATCTTTCTGCTGTTGCTAAAATATGTGTAGACATTAAAATGCCTGCTCCCTCTTCTTTCATCTTTTTCATCAAGTCCAAAAGCGACTGAATCCCTAAAGGATCTAGGCCAACAAATGGTTCGTCCACAATGTACAAAGATGGCTGCACTAAAAAAGCACACATAATCATAACCTTTTGTTTCATTCCTTTCGAAAAATGAGAAGGAAACCACTTTAATCTTTTCTGCATGCGAAATTCTTTTAATAATACTTCCATTCGTTCTTTATATTGCTGCTCTGTAAGCCCGTATGCCATTGCAGTCATTTTTAAATGTTCCTCTAATGTTAATTCTTCATATAAAATTGGCGTTTCCGGAACAAAAGTAAATTTTTTTCGATAAGCTTCTTTTTCTTTTTCAAAAACTAAACCATCAATTGTAATCTCGCCCTTATGTGGTTCCATAAGGCCGATAATATGGCGTATTGTGGTACTTTTCCCGGCTCCATTCAACCCAATTAATCCAACTATTTCATTCGCATGAATTGAAAAGCTAATGTCTTTTAGTACAGGATTCCTTGTATATCCTCCTGTAACATTTTTTATCTCTAATAGCGCCATTCATCCAACCTCCAAGCTATAGTAATAATAGTGTATCAACAATTGTTTATAATTAAAAATAATTGCCTAGCAAATTTTTTTATTTTCTTTTGTATATAAACTTCATAATGTGGTTATTCTATTTATTGAAGGGGAGCACCACAACATATTGAAACAAAAAAATTCAATAATGAGGTGTTTGCAAAAGATTATTCTAAATAATTTTTAAATGTAAACTTTATACGTTCCGATCATAAGGGGATGGTTGCCTTGCACAGTGTGATAAGTGTAACTTAACGATCAAAAGCGCCATATGTTGCTTTACCTTTCGTAAAAAGCAATATATCATTTCCACTTTGAAATGAGGTGTGTGTCGCAGACTGTCATCCAATCTTTATACGTTAATGCAACATATAAAGTAACAAGGGGATGGTTCGGTTGAACAATGATCAGATTTTCTCAGAGTAAACAATTCATTCATAAATGAGGTGTTTGTGAAAGAGAATAACCCTTAAATCAAACGATAAGTTTCCCTTCAATTAGGCAGGATTCCGTATGGGTCCTGCCTTTTTATTTTTTACCCCTTATTCTTTTGCTGCTCTTCTTTAAGCTATGATAAAATGGAAAAAACAAGATGAGAAAGGAAGTAATTTTTTTGAGTGAATGTATTTTTTGTAAAATAATTAATGGAGAAATTCCTGCAAAAAAAGTATTTGAAAATGAACATGTTATTGCTTTTTTAGATATTAGCCAAGTAACAAAAGGCCACACATTGGTTGTTCCCAAAACCCATGTAAAAGATATTTTCGAACTGACTCCAGAAATTGCTAAAAATATTTTTGAAGTGGTCCCTAAAATTGCGACAGCAGTAAAAGATGCCTACCAGCCAATTGGGCTAAACTTATTAAATAACAATGGAGAAAAAGCTGGCCAGTCTGTTTTCCATTATCATATGCACATCATTCCGCGTTTCGGAAAAGGAGATGGTTTTGGAGCCGTTTGGAAAACAAATTTTGATGCCTATGCAGAAGAAGATCTTATTCAAATTGCAAACACAATTAAAGAAAAAATACAATAAAATTTTTTCCGAAAAAATTAAATTATTTTAATATTATTGAATAAAAATTCTTTCCATAAAAAAAGGGCATATACTCTTAAAATTCACGCGATTTCAACCTACATAATGAGATTTTTATTATTTTATTAAAAAAATAATAAATAAGCCAAACCTTTTTAAATATAAAAAAAATTTAAAAAGGTTTTATTTTTATCTGTACAAATTTTCACAATTTGTTAGTATTAGATTAAACTTTTTAGTCTTTACCGCACAAGTTTGCGGAATGTATTGGGAGGAAACGATAATATGAAACGCGCTTATAATTTCAACGCTGGGCCTGCCGCACTTCCAGAATGGGTGTTGCAAGAAGCAAAAGATAGCTGGATGAATTTTAATGATACTGGAATGTCTATCATGGAATTAAGCCATCGCAGCAAAGATTACGAAGATGTGCATAACGAGGCGAAAGAGCTTTTGACATCTTTGCTTTCCATACCGGAAGATTATGAAATTCTGTTTCTTCAAGGCGGTGCCAGCCTTCAATTTACGATGATTCCAATGAATTTGTTAAAGGCAGATAAAGTTGGCTATTATACTTTAACAGGTGCTTGGTCTGAAAAAGCATTAAAAGAAGCCTCTAAAATAGGTGAAGCTGCCGTTTGCGGTTCAAGCAAAGAAGCCAATTATACCTATATCCCTAATTTAAATGAAATCAATGTACCTGATAACGCAGGATATCTTCATATCACCAGCAATAATACAATATTCGGAACACAATGGAATTTTTTTCCAACCAATTTAAAGGTGCCTTTAATTGCGGATATGTCCAGTGATATTTTAAGCACTCCACTTGATATCAAACAATTTGATGTGATCTATGCAGGTGCCCAAAAAAATCTTGGCCCTTCAGGTGTAACGGTTGTGATTATAAAAAAAGAGCTGATTGAAAAAAATGTTTCTTTGCCGACTATGCTAAGCTATGAAACGCATGCAAGCAATAATTCATTATTTAATACACCGCCGACATTAGCGATTTATCTATTATCTCTTGTGTTAAAATGGGTACAGAAAAATGGCGGAGTAGAAGGAATCGCGGCGATCAACCATGAAAAAGCACAAACCTTATACAATGTTATCGATGGAAGCGGCGGTTTCTACAAAGGCCATGCTGAAAAAAACAGCCGTTCTAAAATGAATGTAACGTTCACCCTACAATCAGAGGAAATCACAAAAGAATTTCTTCAACAAGCAAAAGCAGCTGGTTTTGTCGGCCTTAACGGTCATCGTTCTGTCGGCGGATGCCGTGCGTCCATTTATAATGCTGTTCCTTTAGAGCATGTTCAAGCACTTGCTGCTTTCATGGAAAATTTTCAAAAAAACTATAAATAATAAAAAAGGGAGGCATCCTTATGGACAAGCCTCCCTTTTTGTTTCCCCCTTTTTATAAACTCCGCTTTTTCAGGCAGATGGAAATCTCGCTAAAAAGCATATCATCCTATTTCTTCGCTAATTCCTCAGAATAGAAATACACAAAAGAAATACGTTATAATAAAACAAAGCAATGTTAAGAAGCAATGTTGATAAAGCAAACCTTTAATTGGCCGGGATAGATACCTATTAACTGCTGGATCATTCAACAGCGCTGTTTTAGCATGGCAAAAACAAAATGGGGTGAAATTATGAGTGCCAAATCATTTGTAACAGGAGTTGTCATTGGAGGAATTGCTGCAGGGGTTGCCACACTTCTTTCTACACCAATGTCCGGCAAAGAAGCAAGAAAAACTATTCGTGATAATAGCCAAGCGATTCTAGCAGATATAAAGGAATTGCAAATTAGCATTATCGATATAAAAGATTCGATTACGACAGCTACTGTAGAGGGAAAAGCCATTATCAGCTCATTTATCGAGGATCTTAAACTAACTTTAAATGATTGGAAACTAGAAATTAAGCCACATCAACAGCAACTCCAGTTGGAATTGAAAGAATTAGAAAATACGGTGAACGAATTGGAAACGAGCTTAAAATAATACAATGGTTATATAATCAACCTAACTTAAAAAGGGAGAAAATCTAACGTGGATTTTCTCCCTTTTTATTTTTAGTTAACAAACATAAAATTCATGTTATTTTTTTTGACACAAATTCGACAAAATTACAAAAAAAATTCTATTCGCATATAATATTATGCCCATCATCTGTAACTTTCTTTCAACAAACTTGACATATAAATTACATTAACCCTGACCATCTATTATTTATACATTATAAATTTCATTTTTTTTAAAATATTTAGATATTATAACCGATTAACATTCCCTGCCTAATATATCTTCGGGTATAAAAAGTTTTTCTGCATTTTTTATTATAAATTTTATAAGTTATTTACTATCCCTCTTTTCTTTTTTCAGTTATCCCTGATTTATTCAAAATAAAATTTGAATTTTTATTAGGATTTAGACATAAATATCCAATGAAAACGTTTCCTATCAAAAAATATTCTTATTTCTAAAAATTTTGTTTATTTTTATCTTTATTAATTTTTGTTTTATTGGCATAATGATTATAGACAATAGAAAAGTAGGTGAAATTGGGGATGAATGATAAACAATACTCAATGAAGGAATCATTATTATTTACTCAACGAATCGGACAACTTAGTAAAGCACTTTGGAAGTCTATCGAAAAAGATTGGCAGTCTTGGATTAAGCCCTACGATTTAAACATCAATGAGCACCACATACTATGGATTGCATACCAATTAAATGGCGCTTCTATTTCTGATGTGGCCAATTTTGGAGTAATGCATGTTTCTACCGCATTTAATTTTTCCAAAAAGCTAGAAGAAAGAGGGCTTTTAACCTTTTCCAAAAAAGAAAATGATAAAAGAAACACATATATTTATTTAACGGAAAAAGGCGAATCGATGTTTTTAAGCATTATGTCAGAGTACAACCCTAATAATAGCTCTGCCTTCTCGGCTGCCCTTCCAATTAAAGAATTATATGGGAAATTTCCAGAAATGATTGAAATGATGACAATTGTTAAACATATTTACGGTGATGATTTTATGGAAATTTTTGAAAGTTCTTTTGCGAATATCGAAGAATCCTTTACAGAAGTAAATGGACAGCTTAAACCAAAAGATCCTGTTTCTGTAGATTAAATCAACTAAAAAAAGAGAGATAAAGGACAATAAAAAAATAAAAGAAACCTTTTTAAGGCCACTAAAAACTTAGTGCCTTTTATCTTTGTATTAAATACATAATAAAAGGCACTGGATACGGAAATCATCCATTTATTCTAGATAAAATCCTATTTCCTAACCGCACTCTTTCAGCAGCCTTTCCTTTTCTTTTGTATTTTCATATTTGGCTCATTAACAGTTCCTTCCTTCCCCTTAACCGCAGACTCTCCCTTCCTATTTTGATTTTTCATCGCTCTTGCCGCCATATAATAAAAAAACTTTATTTCCCTATTGATTTTTTATTCTTTTCATCGTAAAGTATCAAAGTGAGTTGAGAAAAATTTCTAAATTTCTCCTTTTGGAGGTTGCGATAATGAACTGTTGGAAGACAATTAATCTACAAAAACAATATGGCATGCAGCGTCTTTTTATTATTTCTTCCCTTACGATGCTGATTACCTTTCTTTTTCTATATGTACCATTTACTGCTTACTTCAGCCAAAATAGACTAAACGATAATTATTTTTTACTGTTTTTATTCTGTATGCTTATCACTTATCCAGTCCATAAATTACTTCATTATTTGCCAATGATTCCATTAGGAAAAAAAATAAAAAAAATGTTTTATATTCATTACTATATTTTTCCTGTCATTTCTTTTCGTGCACAAGATCCTATAAAAAAATGGAATTTCCTACTAGCATCTGTTACGCCATTTATTGTGCTGAATGCAGTATTTATTGGAGGATGTTTTCTTTTTACACATTATGTTCATTATTTTTTGATTTTATTCGCGTATCATTTTGGAATTTGTGTTCCAGATTTTATCCGTATGAAGACTCTTTGGAATGCGCCAAGCAACTGTTTTGTAGAGGAAAATGAAGATGGTTTTGAGATTCTTATCAGCCAAGCATCCTAATTGTTGTTCTTGATTCTAATGCACAGCGTACCATCATATACTAGTTAAAGTGGAAAATCGAGGAAACTGTACAATCTGTAAGAGTTTATACTATCTTTTTATGCAGTAATTTGATAATGTAAATAACATATACTACTTCTGTTTATAAGGAGGGAATCAATGATGATCTCCATTTTTATTATCCTAGCTATATTAATATTATATAATATTAATAGAATGACTACTGCATTATGTTTGCAAAAAGAGATTCCCGAAGAAAAGCAGCCAAAGGTATTTCGAACCATTAATGTGCTAATTACAATTCTTTTGATTTCTTCCTATATTGACATCCTTTTTAATTAATATTAATGATCAAGGAAATTGTAAACATTGCTTTATTTTGCAAAAGCTAAAAAAGATAAAAGAGGTGACAGCACCTCTTTTATCTTTTTTTTTAGCAAAACATCTTATAACCAAGATGCGCCAATAATTACTAATAGAATGAAAAGAACTACCAATAAAGCAAATCCACCGCCATATACGCCTGCTCCTCCTGACATGAAATCCCCTCCTTTCTGCCGGTTAAATACTTATTGTGTATGCTGCTAAGTCTGACTTCCCTATTGCAAACGAACTGCTTTATCTTAAAGCCATTCATTTGTAAGGATTAAAAGAAAATTACAGCCATGCAGCACCTACGATAATCAATAAGATGAACAATACCACGATTAATGCAAATCCACCGCCATATGCGTAACCCATAGTAACACCTCCTTTTAAGGTAGCTACCATTTCATACTCCATAAAATATTGGCTCGCTATAACATTTATATGATGTTACGTAATAAAGGTTCTTTCCCTCCATTAAAATAATGGAGCAGCAGCCAAAGAAAATACTCCTTCCTGTCATTCCCTTTATTTTGCAACAATACTGCAATCAAGCTTTTATAAAAGGCATTTCCCTTTTTCAAGCTCAATGTATCATATGTATTTGACCTAAAAACGGAACAGGATATATACCTATTTTTCTGTACTGCTTCGCCCAGGAAATATTATACAGATGTTTTCCACCATTCCTTTTTGTTCTTTTTTCCAACTATGTTATAGTTAATTGTCGAGAAGGAAAAACTAACATAGGAGTGTTTAACGTGAAAAAATGGATATTATCTCTCACTTTAGCTGCAGGAGTCATTTCTCTAAGTGCATGCAGCAATGATGAATCCGAAGCAATCGTCACATCTGATGCTGGAGAAATAACTAAGGAACAGCTTTATGATGCTATGAAGGAAAAGTATGGTGCATCCACCCTTCAACCAATGCTTTACGAAAAAGTACTAGAAAAAAAATACAAGGTATCCGATGAAGAGCTGGATGAAGAGGTAAATAAAATTAAATCTCAATATGGCGATAACTTCTTAACAGCCATTCAGCAATATGGCTATAATAGTGAAGAGGATTTACGCACTATGTTTAAAACAGGCCTGCTGCAGCAAAAAGCTGCTGTAAAAAATATAAAAGTAACCGAAAAAGAAATAAAAGCATACTACGAAGACTATCAACCAGATATTAAGGTCCGCCATATTTTAGTGGCAGATGAAAAAACAGCAAAAGCAGTAACGAAAAAACTCGATAACGGCGAAAAATTTACTACATTAGCCAAAAAATATTCTACTGATACGGCAACATCTTCAAATGGCGGCGATTTAGGCTGGATCAGTTCAGGCACAAGGGATGAAGAATTTGAAAAGGCAGCATTCAAGCTAAAGAAAAATGCTATCAGCGATCCAGTTAAAACAGCCGATGGCTATGAAATTATCCAAGTCACAGATAAAAAGGAAAAAGGAAAATATGAAGATGTCAAAGAGGATATGGAATATAAATTAAAAGTATCCAAGCTGACAACAGAGGATATTAACAAAGCAATGGAGAATGAATTAAAAGAAGCCGATGTATCCATTAAAGACAAAGATTTAAAAGCATTATTGGATACAGCTACTAGCTCTAGCTCCAATTAAAAAAACAAAGGATAATGAAGATTTTCTTCATTATCCTTTGTTTTTTTAATTATCCAATGCTTTCCCCTTGTGGTTTTTCTTTTCGCTGCTCTTTTTCCTTTTCTAAGCGCTGCATATAAACTTCTCCTTCTCTTTCTATTATTTCACTTTCCAGCTTTCTATCTTCGCGCCCTGTTTTCACTGCCATAAATGCACTTACAATAATGCCGCCAAAAACAAATAAAACCCACATTGGAATATCCATCATTAAAACCTGCTCCCTTCCTTTGTTCTTTCCATATCCTTTATCTACTACATCATATGCTAGAAAAAATAGATTATGCCCCCCACCTACATTTCTCGTTTTCTCTTATATTCCCTTAAGTGAGGGACAAAAGCCCTTTAATATTGATAAAATTAATACACATTTCTACCTTCTTCACTGGCTGTTAATTTATTTATTTGCAAGCATAAAAAAACTATCCCAATCAGGATAGTTTTTTTAATGCTTATTTATGAAAAGCAGGCTTATAAAAGGAGCGGTTTTCTAATGGGAAAATTCGTTCCGAAAACTCTCCTGGCTTTACTCTTTCCAGTGCTCGGTCAAGCATATTCATTTTTGCATCTAAATTATCGATATAATGAATAATCTCTGCTTCTTTAATTAGCGGTGCCTTTGGACTGCCCCATTCTGCTTTGCCATGGTGGGACAGCACAATATGCTGGAGAATCATCACTTCTTCTCCTTGAATCTGCAGTTCATCTGCCGCTTTGCCAATTTCATTTACCATAATGGTGATATGGCCTAATAAGTTCCCTTCCACTGTATATACGGTGGAGATTGGTCCAGAAAGCTCCAAAACCTTTCCTAAATCATGCAAAATAATGCCGCCATAAAGGAGATCTTTATCCAAGCTTGGATAAAGATTAGCTATTGCCTTTGCTAAATCCAGCATGCTGACAACATGATAAGCCAAACCAGATACAAACTCATGGTGATTTTTTGTTGCAGCAGGATATTCAAGAAATGCTTGTTGATATTTTTTCACTAAATGTCTTGTTATTCGTTGGATGTTGGGATTGTTCATTTCAAAGATATATTGGGTGATCTTCTCAAGCATAGCCTCTTGGGTTAGCGGAGCTGTCTCTAAAAAGTCTGCTAAACGAACATTGTCCTCGCTTGCAGCAAGTTTAATTTGCCGTATTCTTAGCTGCAGTCTGCCTCGATAATTTTGCAGATCTCCCACAACTTTAACAATTGTTTGCGGACGATAATTTTGTTCATCAGAATCAGTAGCATCCCAAAGCTTTGCTTCAATTTCTCCGCTCTTATCTTGAAAAATAAGCGTCAAAAATGGTTTTCCATTGCTTGCAATTGCTTTTGTAGCACTTTTGATTAATAGAAATACTTGTAATTGCTCCCCAACCTCATAATGAAGGATTCCTTTTTTATTCAAAGCTTTCTCTCCTTTGCCTTCTTTAAATAGTCACTCTGCCTTTTTCTCTTAGAATACTAGTTAGTATAACACGAAAACACATATGCTACTGCCCCGAAATATTTGACTGCTGAGGAAATGCGAATACTTCTTCTTTCGAAAAATATGCAGCAATATGCGGATGGCATGTAAAAAGCAATAATTGATTTTGCTGAAAGCTTTTTAACAGTGCCATCACTCTGCCTGTTCTTTTTCTATCAAAATTTACAAAACTATCATCAATCATGATCGGCATTTTATATTTTGCATAAAATGTCTGAACAAGCGCTAGCCGAATCGCAGCATATAATTGTTCTGTCGTGCCCTGACTTAATTCATTTGCTTCAAAAAAGAGGTGTTCTTTGCTTTCTACTAAAAAACCTGCCCCTTTATCCTTTGGAATAATATGAATATAGTTGCCTTCTGTTAAAAAGGCGAAATATTCTTCTGCCTTTTTTAGCATTTTAGGCAAATGCTGATTTTTATATTGTTTGACTGTATGGGCTAAAAGCTGTTTCGCAGCAGCATATTTTCCCCATTCTTTTCCATCTTCCTCAAACTCTATTTTTAACTGTTTATAAGCATGCAGAATTTCTGTATAGGTTCCGCCTGTTTCGAGTTTTTCAATTTCAAAATTTATAGCAGCCAACTCTTCTAGCCATTTTTTCTGCTTTTTGGATAGTCCTTGCAAGTATTGTGCGATTTTCTCTAATTCTGCCGCGGGATTCTCTATCTTCTTATAGCCAACTATTCGTTCTTTTGGAAAAAAGGAGCGTTCTAGCTGTATAGAAACAGTAGAAAGCTTTTCCTTATAGCTATCTCTTTCTTCTGCCTTATGTCCATTTTTTCGAAATTCTTCCTCATTCTCTGCCTTTGCTTGTGTAAACAGCTGCTCTTTTTCCTTTAGATAAACTTGCAATGCTTCCTGATGCCCTTCCCGCTCTTTCTTACATTCCTCCAATTTAGCCATATTTTCGCGATAGCGCACCGACTTTTCTTGTTCTTCTTTAATAAGCTGTTTTAAATGAAAACACATGGTTTGTAGATTTTCTGTTTGATCAGCAAAAAACCTTTTATAAAATAGACATATTTTTTTCCGGAATAGCTTAATATTTTCTTCCAAAGCATTCCACTCTTCAGATAATTTATCCTTTTCCCACTTCTTCTTTTTCCACTCTTCAATCAGCAGAAATGCATCATAAATAAAAGAGTTGGCAAACTCTTTTGAAATATGCAGTTCATTTGCCAGTTTTAGTAATCTTTTGGTATTCTCATGATGCTCATATTCCCATTTTTCAAAGCCTCGCAGCACCTTTTCGTATTGATCATTTTGCTGTTCTAGCTTTATTTTACATCTATTGTACTGCTCTTTATTATTATCATCTTCCTGCAATTTCTCTACTATATAAGCAATCTCAGATTCAGTGCCAGCATTCAGCTTCTCTTCAAGCATTCGCCTATTTTGGATGACTTCTTCTAGCCTTTTTTTCCACCTTTCCTGCTCTCTTCTTGCTTGCTGTATAGAGCGAAACAAAAAAAATGCTGCAATTATGCTTGCTGCAGCACCAATTGCAGCAAATAAAAACTCTTGATTCCAAAATCCCCATGCTAGTGCCATCATCAAAAAGATCAGCAATATGCCCCCTTGCAGCATTTCTTGGCTCTGTTTTTTCTCATAGTCATTTCCTTGCTGCTTTACCTCCAGTTCTTCTTTTTTGAGAAAATCCATTTGTTCATGCCAAAAAGCATGCAAGGAAAAAGCATTCGCCTTTGTTTCAAGCCCTAGTCTTTTTTCTCGGGACAATAATTTGTTCTTCAATAAAGCTGTCTGTTCCTCTAGGCTCGTTAATGCTGTCTGCTCTTTATGGTATTGATGGTCTAACTCTCTTTTTTGCTCCATCAATTTTCTTTTTTTAATGCTTGCATCTTTGCATTGCTCTTTCAGCAGCATGCTTGTATTGCTTTTTATTAACGCATCTTCTTCTGTTGCATGCAATTTACCTTTTAGCTCCATGATTTCTTGATCAACGGCATTTATTTGATTTTCAATAAGTGTTTGTCTGCTTATCCATTGATCCACCAAAGGGAACTGTTCCAGCACTTCTGATATTTCTTTTTCCTTATTCAGCAATCTATCATTAGGCTGCCATTGCCCTTGCGACTCTTGTATTTTCGCCATTTTTGTTTCTATATTCTTTATGGCACTTTCCATCGAGAGCAGCTTATCTTTCACTTTTTCCCATCTTATTAGTCCATCTATCGGAAAAGCAAGTTCATTGTAATTGGCTAGCTGTCTCTCTATATTTTCTTTTTCCTTTACCAAAGGCTGCCATCTTATCCATTCCTGCAATGTATAAGTTTCTTTTTGAAAGTTTCCCTTTTCTATTTCTGCCTTCTTCAGCTGATTTTCTATCCTTTTTCTCTCATTTAAAAGCTGTTCATAGGCTCTGTTTTTTTTCTCTGCTATTTTCAGCAATTGATATTGCTCTTTTAATTGTGCTAGTTTTTTATTAAGCTGCGGTTTTTTCCCACCCGGCCGAAAACGCAGCTCCATTTCCTTTTGCAGCTCCTGTTCAGCATGCAGCAAACGGTCTGAACCAACCGCTCCCGTCGAAAATAAGAATCTGCCTAATTCAGCGCCTTTTAATTGCTGCACATTCTGCAGTCCAAATAAGTTAAAAGAAAAAATGGATTGATATAGCTGCCTATCGATTCCTTGCAGCAATTCTGCCAGCAGTTCTTCTTGACCGCGTCTGCCGTTTTCCAGCACTACTGTCACATCACCGCTCGCCTTTCCTCTTACACGCTCAATTACTGCTTTCCCATGCATGGGAAAACATGCAATAAGCTGCCCTCCATATTTATACTGTGTTTTCGGTTCATATCTTAATTCAGTATGCTGTTTAGATGGAAAACCAAACAGCATACTATGGATAAAACTCATGATGGTTGTTTTTCCCGCTTCATTTTCCCCATAAAACACTTGGGCAGATTGGTTAAAATTCCATGAAATATTTTCTAATTTTCCATAACCATATATGGTGATTGATTGAATATGCAATTTTTTCACCTCTTTATGCTCAATAAAGCAGCTTAATCAATAGATCCTCTGCCTCTATCGCCAACTCTTTTTTCTCTTTTTCTGTTAGTTCCGCCAAATAACGATGAGCAGCAGGATGGCTGTATAATGGTTCCAACGCTTTTTCTACAATGGACAACTCACTTGCATTTGCAAATAGCTCCTTGTAAAATGCTGATTCTTCTACTAAATTTTCTTTAGCCCATTCCTTATTTTCCTGATACTTAATAGAAGCTACCCATATAAATTCCGCTTCCTCTACTGCCTCCTGCTGCAAAATTTCCAGCAACTCTCCTGCAGCGATAGTCTCTTCCATCATTAATTGGTCTATTTCTACAAAAAGAATGCAGGATATTCTTGTCTTTTTTTCTTCTTCTATCATTCGATTCATTAAAAGCATCAGCTCATCAACTGTTTGAATGCCTTTTGCATTAACCTGGACACTTTTCCAAACAATCGGTGCAGTTGAAAAAAATTCTGCCTTTGTTTCCATTCCATTTAATTGAACAAGATATGCACCCTTTTCTCCTATTTCCTTTTTATGTCTCCCTTGAATATTCCCCGGATAAACAGCCAGCGGATTTTCTGTTAGTATTGCTCGTTTATGTATATGGCCAAGCGCCCAATAATCCATTTTTTTAGCAGCTAAATCCTGCAGCGAAAAAGGGGCATATGCGCTATGCTCACTTGTCCCTTCTAAATTTCCATGCAAAATGCCGATATGATAATCACCCGTTTTTTCTTTTTCGTAATCCTCGATTTTCCGCTCATAGACATGTCTCATTTCATAGCTGAAACCATATAGCTGAACCATCATTTCTCCTTTATAGAAGGCTTTTGCCGTTACTTCTTTCGGAAAAATGTAAACATTCTTTGGAAATTCAATTTTTGTCCAGCTTCCCTTTAAATGGTCATGATTTCCATGAATAATAAATGCAGCGATATGATGGGCATGCAGCCTTTCCATTTCCTTGCGAAAGCGGATTTGCGCCCTTATGCTTCTGTCTTCCCCATCAAAAATATCTCCCGCAATAATGATAAAATCTACTTTACAGGCTATCGCTTGGTCAATGATTGCTGAAAACGAAGCAAAGGTGCTTTCTTTCAGTCTATCTGCAATAAAACTCGGCAAATTTCTAAGCCCAATGATCGGACTGTCTAAATGCAAATCCGCACAATGGATAAAAGAAACTTCTTTCATTCACTAGTCTTCCTTCCTAGCTATCCCACTTTTTCACTATTCTACCATGCAAAAAAAACGAATGCACGTTCCTGCCTTATTTACTATTATTTCAAGTGAATATGCTGCATTTTGCACTTCTTATTCCTTCCAGCTGCTTTTTCAAAAAGGGCAGTTGCTGAAAACTTGCATAAAAGCAAAGGATTGGTCAGAATCTTAATAATACCATGCATACAATGCCTCACACGATAACGCGTAAAAAAGAAGGATAGATAAGCAAATTACATAAGCTCTATCTATCCTTCTTTTTATTCTTTGAATATGCACATTCACAATTCACTTCTTCTTGCAAAATCTACAAATCTAAATTTGTCTGGCCTGTGCCTTGACTCTGTGTATTGAAATAGTGTTGCATTATCAAAGTATATATAGTTTTTCACTACGACAATCGCTTGAAATCCTTCCATATCCAACAGATGATAATCTTCTTCTGTTGGCTGCTCCACTGTAAACTCTTTGCGAGCAAAACTAATTTTTAAATTTAAATGATGTTCAATATAATCAAAAATAGAGTTTTTGCATATATCTATTGTCAAACCAGGAACATATTTTTCAACAATATAATCTTTATCCAAAATAATTTTTTCTTTATTGATTTCTCGTACACGCGATACTTTCCAAATTAGATCATCAGGATTCAGCTGCATTTCCTTTGCCAACCAAGGGCTTGCTTTTTGTTTTAAAAAACTTTCTACAAAAGTAGTGGAAGAATGCCCCATTTTTTCTGCCAATTCTTTAAAGCTTACTAAGCCCGAAATTGGAAATTGCAATTTCTGCAAATCTAATACCAATGATCCCTTCCCTTTCATTTTTTGAATATAGCCTTTCTGAGCTAAAATATTAAGAGATTTGCGTATAGTCTCCCTTGATGTCTCAAATTGTTCTGCCAGCTCGTTTTCTGAAGGCAGGGTAGTATTGGCAGGATATTTCCCACTGCAAATAGCTGCTTCTAACTCCTCAAAAATAACTAAATACTTATTTTTCATTTTTTTCACCAACATTAATGACAAGTTTTATTTTTTATTCTACCCTGTTTATTCCTTCTTGTCTAAATAGAAAAGGAATAAAGGGAAACTTCAATCAAGCTTTTACAGATGAGTTTCTCCCCACCTAAATTTCTCGTTTTCTCTCATCATACCTTAAGTGGCAGCAAGGGCCCGTTGAATAGCAATAAAAAACAGTGCTATAGAATTTAAACATCCTCCATAGCACTGTTGATATTAAGGCTTTATATTTCAAAAAATAACTTTCACTTCACTTCCTTCAATTATAACCTTTTCATTTTCACTTAAATTAGTAAAAACAATAGGTGTAATAATAGAAGGGACTTTTCCTTTAATAGAGTCAAAGTCGATTTCCATTATTTTTTGGCCTTGCTTTACTTTTTGCCCGGCTTTTACAAGTGGAGTAAAACCCTCTCCTTTTAATGTAACAGTGTCTAATCCAACATGGATTAAAATTTCCCTGCCATTATTATCAGCTAGGCTAATAGCATGTTTTGTAGGAAATACACTAATTACCTGTCCATCAACAGGTGAGATCATTAATCCATTTGTTGGCTTAACAGCAAATCCATCTCCCATCATTTTTTGCGAAAATACTGGATCTGGCACTTCTTCAATTGGGATAATTTCCCCTTCTAACGGCTGGATCAATCTATTATTTTTTTCCATAGTCCCTAATTTATTTTTATTGAAAAGTTTTTTAAACAAAATAACTTCCTCCTCAAAAAAGCAAACATACTTTATTAATAACTAATAATTAGTCTAAAATGATTTTTATGCCTTTTTTAAATGATACACAATTGATTCATATGGACGCAGTTCTACATTTTTTAGATCTATCTGTGAATCAGGATAATTGGAGAGAATTATTGATTGCTTAAATCCATCAAAATTTACAGTGTTCGGCAATTGAAAAGATGTGTTTTTTTCATAAAAATTATTAATAACTACTAGCTTTTCTGTTTCTGTAGAACGGGTATATGCAAATATTTGAGGATCATCAGCTAGCAATAGCTCATAATCTCCCTCTGTAATAATATTGTATTCTTTGCGCAATGAAATCAGTTTTTGATAATGATAAAAAACAGAGTCAGATTCTTCAAGCGCCGCCTTTGCATTGATTGTTTTATAATTGCTTGCAACTTCTATCCAAGGAGTTCCCTCTGTAAAGCCTGCATGTTCTGAATCATCCCATTGTACAGGAGTTCTTGAGTTATCTCGGGACTTTTCTTGGAGTATTTCCAGCACTTCTTCTTCTGGCTTGCCATTTGCTTTTAGGATTTGATACATATTTAATGACTCTACATCACGGTATTGGCCAATAGAAGTAAATTTTGGATTTGTCATGCCAAACTCTTCACCTTGATAAATATATGGTGTGCCTTGCATCATATGAATGGCTGTTGCAAGCATTTTAGCCGATTCCTGATGATATTTCCCGTCATTTCCATAGCGGGATACAACTCTTGGCTGATCATGGTTGCACCAAAACAGTGCATTCCAGCCCCCGCCTTGATTCATCCCAGTTTGCCACCTAGATAAAATTCTCTTTAATGCTAGAAAATCCATATCACCAAGCGCCCATTTTTCCCCATTTGGATAGTCAACCTTTAAATGATGAAAATTAAATGTCATGCTTAATTCTTCATTTTTTGGATTGGAATATTGAATGCAATGATCAAGAGTAGTGGATGACATTTCGCCAACCGTGATGCTGTCGTATTTTGAAAATACTTCTTTATTCATTTCATGGATAAATTCATGAACACGTGGACCATCTGTATAGAATTTTCTTCCGTCCCCTGGAGCAACTAGTCCGTCATCATCAGGAAATTGCTGGTTTTTTGAGATCAAGTTAATGACATCTAGACGGAAGCCATCCACTCCTTTTTCAAACCAAAATGTCATCATATCATATACTTTTTGTCGAAGCTTTTCATTTTCCCAATTTAGATCTGCTTGTGTCACATCAAATAAATGCAAATAGTATTGTCCCGTTTTTTTATCATACTGCCATGCATTTCCGCCGAATTTCGACTGCCAATTAGTCGGTTCACTTCCATCTTCTTTTCCATCGCGCCAAATATAGAAATCACGATACGGATTATCCTTTGAAGAGGATGCTTCCTTAAACCATTGATGTTCTGTCGAAGTGTGATTTACAACGATATCCATAATTACCTTTATGCCTTTTTTATGTGCTTGCACAAGCAGTTCATCAAAGTCTTTCATCGTTCCATATTCATGATGAATAGAATAATAGTCACTAATATCATAGCCATTATCCTTTTGAGGAGATGCATATATGGGAGTCAGCCAAATGACATCCACACCTAACTTTTGTAAGTAATCTAACTTTTGGATGATCCCTTGAATATCTCCTACCCCATTGCCTGTTGTATCATGAAAGCTTTTTGGATAGATTTGATATACAACTGCTTTTTGCCACCATGATTGTTCCATTCTTCCTACACCACCAATAGTTATTTCAGTAAATATACTCTTGTTTCATACGGTTTTAAGTTTATTTTTTCAATTGTTTCAAAAGCCTCTTCCTTATAGTTGCCGATCAGCAATTCAGCTGTATGATAAGAAGGTTCCTTTTCTAGTTCAAATACGGTTTCTCTGTTCGAAAAATTACAAATCACTAATACGGTCTCTTCTTTTAATTCCCGCTTATATGCATAAATTTCCGGATGATCTTCTAATAATAAATGATAATTTCCATAGACTATGATAGGATAACTTTTTCTTAGAGATATAAGAGCACGATAATAATGGTAAATAGAATTAGAATCTTTTATTGCTTGTTCCACATTTATCTCTTTATAATTTTCATTTACCTTAATCCAAGGTTTTCCCGTAGTGAAACCAGCATTTTCCTCTGTGTTCCATTGCATAGGGGTTCTCGAATTATCCCGCCCTTTTGCATAAATGCTTTCCATTATTTGTTGGTGCTCAATCCCATCTTCTTTTTGCTCTTGATAAAATTGCAGGATTTCAATATCGCGATAATCACTAATTGATGAAAAACGCACATTTGTCATGCCAATCTCTTCTCCTTGATAAATATAAGGAGTTCCTTTCATCATGTGCAGAAGAGTCGCAAGCATTTTTGCCGACTGGATACGGTATTTTCCATCATCGCCAAACCGGGATACAATTCTTGGCTGATCATGATTATTTAAATACAAACTATTCCAGCCTTTCTCTTCCAACGCTTTCTGCCATTTCGATAAATTCTGCTTTAAATCAACTAGCTTGAGCGGCCTTAAATCCCACTTTCCATTTGGTCCATTATCTAAGCCCATATGCTCAAATTGAAACACCATATTTAGTTCATGATTGTTCTCATCTGTATAATCCTTAGCCAAATCTGGTGTTACACCTGGCATCTCGCCAACTGTCATCACGTCATAAGCTGACAGCACTTTTCTATTCATTTCCTGCAAATATTCATGAATTTTGGGACCATTGCGATAGTGCTCGCTGCCTGAAGCATATCTTTTCCCTTCTTTTGCTTCTCCATCTGGCATTACTTCTGGCTTGGAAATAAAATTAATTACATCCATTCTAAATCCATCAATACCTTTATCCAGCCACCATTTCATCATGGAATAAATTTCTTCTCGAAGAACAGGATTTCTCCAATTTAAATCAGGCTGTTTCTTGGAGAAAAGATGCAAATAGTACTCCTCTGTCGTTTCATCATATTCCCAAGCAGACCCGCCAAAATTAGAATACCAATTGTTTGGCTCCTTGCCATATTTGCCTTCTTTCCATATATAGTAATCTCTATAGGGATTATCTTTTGATTTCTTTGCTTCCACAAACCATTTATGTTCATCTGAACTATGATTGACAACAAGATCCATTATTAGCTTCATCCCGCGTTTATGAATTTCAGAAAGAAGCTGTTCCCAATCAGCCATCGTTCCAAACTCATCCATAATATCTTGATAATCGCTAATATCATAGCCATTATCATCATTGGGAGATTTATACACAGGCGAAAGCCAAACAACATCAACACCCAGATTTTTAATATAATCCAACTGTTTAATGATTCCTTGCAGGTCACCTATTCCATCACCATTGCTGTCCATAAAGCTTCTTGGATAAATTTGATATACAACACTTTCCTTCCACCAATTTCGCTTCAAGTATGACACTCCTAATTTTCTTTATTTACCATTTCCTCTTCATCAATCAAATTTGTTTTTCCTTAACTTGCAGTAATCCTTCCGCTGTAAGCATTGGCTTAAATAGGAGAAATCCCAGTAAAAGATAAAGAAAATGCCAATGTGTAAAGTTTTCCTTATTCTCTCTCTACAGAAAGAAGAGAAGATGCTCTAAAACCTACTCTTCTCTTGCGCTCTTATTTTTTAAGCTTGCTTTTTTGCTTTTCCAAAAGTAATTGTCAATAGGAAGGGAATGATAATTACGATTGCCATGCCAATGAAGAAGGATCCCCAATTTCCAGGAAAAATGGATAAGAAACCAGGAAGTCCTCCCACACCGATAGACGGTGCTTTAACATTTTGCATAGAAATAAATGCCCCTGCAAGAGCAGATCCTGTAATAGCTGAAATAAAAGCATAGCGGTAACGCAAGTTTACTCCAAATAGAGCCGGCTCTGTCACGCCTAAATAAGCAGAAACTGCTGATGTAACAGATAAGCTTTTTAATTTTTCATCTTTCAAAACAAACAGCATAGCTAATGCAGCTGAACCTTGTGCAATGTTGGATAATGCAACCATCGGCCATAAGAATGTTCCTCCAGTATTGCCGATCAGCTGTAAATCTACTGCTAAAAATGTATGATGCATTCCTGTAATAACAAGCGGCGCATATAGCCCGCCATAAAGCAAACCGCCAAGGAATGGAGCAAAATTAAATACTGCAATAACAGCATCCGTAATAGCGTTTCCAATCGCAAATGTAATTGGGCCAATTGCAATAAAGGAAATAAAACCTGTCACCAATAAAGCAATTGGTGCTACAAGCAGCATTTGAAAAGAATCGGAAATGCGTTTTTTTAAGAAAATTTCTACTTTAGCTAATACATAGGAAGCAATTAATACCGGCAAAACTTGCCCTTGGTAGCCGACTTTTTCTACTTCTAAACCAAATATATTCCAAGTAGGAACCTTTTCTGCTGATCCATAACCCCATGCATTTAATAAATCAGGATGCACCAGCATTAATCCCAATACAATACCTAAGAGCGGGCTGCCTCCAAAACGCGTCATCGCCGACCAGCCAATTAGTCCAGGCAAAAATGTAAATGCTGTATTAGCAATTAAATTGATGATGCTTGCGACATCAGCCCATTGCGGATAAACCTCTACTACTGACTTTTCAAAGAAAATCCCCGGTCCTGTCAAAAGATTATTGATCCCCATTAATAAACCAGCAGTAACAATTGCTGGCAAAATTGGAATGAAGATATCTGCCAATGTTTTTACAGCACGCTGCAGTGGATTTAAGTGCTGTTCGGAAGCCTTTTTTACATCCTCTTTTGATGCTTCGCCAATGCCCGTTTGTTTAACTAATTCTTGATATGCTTTATCTACCGTTCCTTGGCCGATTACTACTTGAAACTGTCCGCTTGTTGAAAAAGAACCTTTTACTAGATCAATAGATTCTAATTTTTCTTTGTCTACTTTCCCTTCGTCTACCAATGCAAATCTTAGTCGTGTAACACAATGTGTTGCAGCGGCGATATTTTCTTTTCCGCCGATTGCTTCAATAATCTCACTGACTTGTTTTTTATCAACAGCCATTTGTTTTCCCCCCTATTGCTCTTATCAACGATCAAATAAATAATAAGAAATATATAATTACAGATAAGCGTTTTCATTGAAACGTTTACTCAAAACCTGTATATACAAGTTATAGTGTTATAATATAACTTGTATATACAGGTTGTCAACAAAAAATAATACGTTTTCATTTAACTTATCATTAGCAATATTCAAATAATCAATTCCTCACCTAATCACTTGGCACACTTCAAACAATTATTTTCCAATAAAGTGAAACTTCTATCAGTGGGAATTTTCTTCATCCTCCACTGATTGTTAGTTGAACCAATCTGACTTTTACGGGCAAGTTTCTCCCCACCTAAATTTCTCGTTTTCTCTCATCATACCTTAAGTGGCAGCAAGAGCCCGTTAAATAGTGATAAAATTTCTTGTTAAAATAATTCGTATATATTTAATAGGACAAATGCTTTACATTGATATCAAAAGATAGACAAAAACCATTTATAGAGATCCTAAATCAAAAAGCACATCACTTATCATATAAGCGATGTGCTTTTTGGCTATAAGATATAAAGTTAAATAGAACCCTATGCTCTTGCAGTAAAAGTAAAAGTGCTAAAATTTAATCTTTTTTCGTAAGCTGCAGTGCCTTTTTTATATCCTTATACGAATTAGATTTCCCGTACATCAATACGCCGCCTTTGTATATTCTGGCACCAAATACAGCAAGAATAGCAATAGATGCAGCAAGTATCATAATGCCGACGATAGGCTCCCATAACGGCAAATTAAGCATGCCTACCCTCATAAACATCAGCATTGGCGTAAAAAATGGAATATAGGATGTAGCAGCTACAAACTTATTATCTGGAGCACCGAGCCCAAACATTGCAATCATAAAGCCTGCAACAACAAGCAAGGTCATTGGCGTAATCATCTGCTGCACATCTTCTATTCTGCTTACTAGCGAACCAAGGAATGCAGCAAGTGTTGCATAAAGAAAATAACCTAAAATAAAAAAGACTGCTGCATAAATAATAGTAGAGATCGGGACATCACCAAATCCTAAAAAACCTTCCATTGAGCCTAAATTCTTATTGTTTGTCAAAAAGTAATAGCCTACCCCAAGAAGCAATACTAGTTGAGTCAAACTTAACAGTCCAACGCCAAGAATTTTTGCAAACATATGCTTAATAGGAGAAACGCTTGATATAAGGATTTCCATTACTCTGGAGGACTTTTCCGTTGCCACTTCCATCGCAATCATATTTGCATACATAATAACGGCAAAGTAAATAAGAAATAGGAGCACATATACAAGTCCTCTTGCTTGATCTAATTCTTCAGCTGTTTTCGCATTTTCTTCGAGAGCTGTCGATTGAAAGGAAACTGGTTCATTTAATTTCGTCAACTGTTCACTCGTTAAATTTAGTTGAGCAGCAGCTAAACTGCTCTTAATCATTTGAATATTCGCAAGAAGATCTGCAGAAACAGACGAATCTGCAATATTCATAGAATAATAATGAGCCTCTGGAAGTTTTTCTTTATTAGAGGCTAATACTAATAACCCCTCATATTCTCCATCCTTTACTAATTGTTTTCCTTCTTCCTCACTTCCATCAAATAATTTTAACTCCAGCTTTTTATTGGACGATGCTGTGATTTTTTCAAGTGGTGCAAACAATTCATCTGATTGATCCACTACTGCGACTTTTGTGTTTTCATCCTTATCAAATACATCAATGATTGAAGTTAAATTAGCTAATGCTACAATTAGAGCAATTGTTATAGCAGTTGTAATAATAAATGATTTCGTCTTTAACTTGCTTATATATGTATGAAAAAGTATAATCCAAAAATTACTCAAAAGAACCACCCACCTTTTCTATGAAAATATCATGAAGAGAAGGCTCCTCTAATGCAAACTTTCGAACAAATCCTTTTCCAACTACATTTTTTAAAATTTGCTCGGCAAATTCTTCTCCTTCTATTTGCAAGGAAACTCCTTCTGTCATCTGCTTTAGTTTTACAACACCAGGATGTTTAATTAAGTAGCTTAAGTCAAAATCAGCATGAATTGTTATATTCTTTTTTCCAAAACTTTTTTTGATTTCTTTTAAAGACCCATGAACTACTGGTCTTCCCTTATGCATAATGCATAAATGCTCACACATTTCTTCTACATGTTCCATTCGATGGCTGGAAAATACTATCGTAGTTCCTGCTTTTTTCAAATCAATTACAGCCTCTTTCAGCAGTTCCACATTAACCGGATCAAGACCGCTAAATGGCTCGTCTAATATCAATAGCTTTGGCTTATGCAAAACAGCGCTGATAAACTGGATTTTTTGCTGATTCCCTTTCGATAATTCTTCCACTTTCTTATCCAAGTACTCAGGAACATGAAAACGTTCTAGCCAATATTCCAATTCGCTTAGTGCCTGCTTTTTATCCATGCCCCTTAACCTTGCTAAATAAACAAGTTGATCTTTTACCTTTAATTTTGGATATAATCCTCTTTCTTCCGGAAGATAGCCAATAAATGGACTTGTTGAATAATCGATTCTTTTATTATTCCAACTGATTTCACCTTCCGTGTTGTCTAAAATTCCTAAAATCATTCGGAAAGTAGTCGTTTTTCCTGCCCCATTTCCTCCCAGAAAACCAAACATCTCCTTCTCCGGTATAGAAATGGATAAATTATCGACTGCCAGAAATGATCCGAACTTTTTTGTAACATTTTTTAACTCTAAAGTCATATCACAGTCCCTCCTTCACTACTCCATACGATAAAAATTGGAAAAGGTTTCAAATTTTTTATAATTCATGGCATGTCTATGAATTATAATTACTAAAGCCTAGCCAAAAGAAAAAAGCCTTTTTTTGCCATACAACAAAAAAGCATTGGATTCATACGCTCCAACGCTTTTAAAAGTGCATCATTTAATGGGGCAAAAACACTAATTGATATAAAAACAATACCGCAAAGATATATACTAATACATGAACTTGTTTTCCTTTTCCCTTTACTAGCTTTAATAAAGGATAAGAGATAAATCCTAATGCGATTCCCGTTGCAATGCTGGATGTCAGAGGCATGCTTAAGATAACAAGAAAGGCAGGGAATGCTTCATCAAACTCTGACCATTTCACATCAGAAATAGCCCCCATCATTAAACTGCCTACAATAATTAATGATGGCGCTGTAATAGCAGAAAGACCAGAAACTGCACTAACTAATGGAGCAAAAAAAGCTGCCGCTATAAAGAGCAATGAAACAACAACACCTGTGAGTCCTGTACGCCCGCCTGCTGCTACTCCGGCAGTTGATTCAATATAAGCAGTCGTTGGACTTGTTCCGAAAATCGCACCAATTGTTGTTCCAAGAGAATCCGCCAACAGTGCTTGTCTAGCTCTTGGCAAATGATTATTTTTCATTAAGCCAGCTTGTTCTGCAACCCCAACCATTGTTCCAGTTGTATCAAAAATGGTAACTAGCAGAAATGAAAAAACAACTGCATATAAACTGTGATGAAAGATATCCCCTAATGAGTCAAATGGATTGCTGATAATCAGACCCTCTGGCAAAGTGGGCACAGAAACAAAACCTTTTGTAAATTCAAGCTGTCCAGTGAAAATAGCAATGATTCCTGTTGCAATCATCCCTATAAATAAGGCTCCTCTGACATTCATTGTATATAAAACAATGGTAATCGCAAGCCCAACAAGAGCAAGCACAACACTTGGAGACTGTAAATTTCCAAGACCAACTAAATTTTCCGGATGATCCACGATAATTCCCGTTTGGCGCAAACCAATAAAAGCAATAAACAGCCCAATTCCTGCTGTAATTCCATGTTTTAAATTTTCTGGAATAGCTTTAATCAATTTCTCCCGGAAAGGAGTCAAAGATAAGATAATGAAAATAATCCCTGCCACAAATACAGCAGAAAGTGCAGCAGTATAATCTATTCCCCCATGTGTACCGACAACTGAATAAGCAAAATATGCATTCAATCCCATCCCAGGTGCGATAGCAATTGGATAATTGGCCATCAGCGCCATCCATAATGTACCGACAACAGCTGATATAATCGTAGCCATAAAGACTTGTTGAAATGGCACGCCGGCATCAGACAAAATCATCGGATTAACGACAACGATATATGCCATTGTTAAAAATGTGGTAAAACCAGCAATTACTTCTGTTTTTACATTTGTATTATTTTGCTTTAAGTGAAACATTCTAAACCTCCAAAAACGAACATTAAAAACAACATTTTCTATAATATTCGTTTTAAAATGAAATTGCAACTATTTTTGTACAATAATTTAAATCTGATAATCTAATTATGACTATTTTGTGCATAAACTTCTGTTGCATACATGCCAAAAAAGCCTTTTAAGTATGCTAGTATACTTAAAAGGCTTTTTTGGTTATGTTTCTCTTGTTTTGAATTGTCCATAATTTTTTTCAGACAAAATAAATCACTGTACTTTTTCTGCCGCAAAATGCTCATTTAACAGCTCAATCTTTCGGTCTGTATATTCTTTAAAGCTGTCATTATATGTTTTGGGATCTTTGGGATTAGAAAATTGTGTAATTTTTCCTGTTGCAGGATGAATAAATTTGCTAGAAGCCCCACACCCAATGCCAATCACTGTCTGCAGCTCTTCCATCATCATAATGTTATAAAGGCTTTCCTTATCTGGTTTCGAATAGCCGACATTTTCTAAGTTTCCTAAAATATTTTTTTGGCGGTATAAATAGTAGGGAACATAGCCAAAGTCCTTTGTCCACTCTTCTGCCATATGCATCATGTTCTCTACTTCGCTTCTATCTGCCACTTTATACTTTGCTCTATTTCTCGTCATTTCTGAAGCGCGTTTAAAAGAAAGAGTATGAACCGTCAATGATTCTGGCATTAACGCTTCTGTTTGCTCGAGTGTATGCTGAAACTCTTTTATGCCCTCTCCAGGAAGACCGATAATCAAGTCCATATTAATATTATTCATTCCATGCTTTCTTGCTAAATGATATTTATCAATTGTTTCTTCAACCGTATGATGTCTTCCTATCGCCTTTAATGTTTCTTGTGTGTACGATTGCGGATTAATGCTGATGCGGTCAATTTTCCACTTATTTAGTACAGCTAATTTTTCTTCTGTAATAGTGTCAGGTCTGCCTGCCTCCACTGTAATTTCACGGATTTTATCTACATCAGGGAAACTTTGATGCATTTGTTCATAAAGCATATCCATCTCTTCTGCCGTTATGCTTGTTGGTGTTCCTCCTCCATAATAGACAGTTGTAATCCGAATGTTGCGAGCTTTAAGCCATTCCCCGATTTCCCGCATTTCATAGTGAAGTCCTCCTAAAAAGGAAGTGACAGAGCCTTGTCTTCCATTAATCGCGTAGGCAGGAAATGTGCAATACGCACACTTAGTAGGGCAAAATGGAATGCCAATATAAACGCTCACTTCTTTTTTTAAATCATATAAATCAGGAATAACGGTCAATTGGCGATCAATTATTTTTTGCATTAACGCGATTTTTTCATCCGATATTAAATACTCTTCTTTTAAGGATTGATGGGCCACTTCTGCGGAAACTTTGTTTTGCATATGGCGATGCAATAACTTAGTTGGACGGATCCCTGTTAATATTCCCCATTTTTGCTTCATTCCTGTATAATCTTCAAGAACCAGCAGATAACTTTGTGAGATAGCATTTTTTATTTGCTTAAAACGTTCTTTTTCTGCAAGTTCAGCAATCCTTTTCGTGCACGAAAACGTCTCTCTTTCGCCAGCTCCCTGCACTTGTCCTTTAACCACTGCTGCTTCTTCGGTAGTTTCTACACACAATTTGATATGCAAGTCTGCCTCTTCTATACATCCAAATACTACTTTTGTATCTTCAAAAAATAAATTACCAATATGTTCTAGCGGCCGTATTAATCGTTCATCTGTTAAACCGCTGATGGAAATTACCTTCATTTTTATTCACCTTTATCTTATTTATTAAGTGTTAAATACCCATTATACTTTAGTCTACAAAAACTAACTAGGCTAGGTCAAAATTTTCTTCCTTTCGATAAAGTGAAACTTCAATCAGCAGAGGTGTTCCACGTCCTTTTCTCTCATCTTCCCTTAGATGGGGGTCAAAAGCCCGTTAAAGAGTGATAAAAAACTTTGTATAAAAGAAGATTATTTTGTGTATTCTAGTATGCGTGCCAGTAAATCCTTGTCTAACTTCTTCTTTTTAAAAGAACTTTACAAAACATGAACAGACGATAAAAAATAGGACCCTTTTGTTAACAGGCCCTATTTCTAAGGTATAAAAATATTCCATATAATAGCGAACTACTTGATAATATTCATTTTACGAAGAAACTCAATTGGCTGCTGCTTGCGGAAATGCTCTTTTACCATATAAGCGACGCCATCTTGATTATTGGATCTTGTTACCCAATCAGCAGCTATCTTCAGTTCATTTGGAGCGTTCCCCATTGCAACGCCCAATCCTGCTGCTTCAATGATTTCCAGATCATCCATACTGTTCCCAATAACGACTATTTCTTTTTGCTTTATATCCAGCTGTTCTGCTAAAGATAACAAGCCATGTAATTTAGATACGCCTGCCGGTAGAATTTCTAGGCGAAATTCATTTATTTGGACAATATTAATGGAATTGAACATCTTTTGCAGCACATCTTTTGCATCCAACAAATCTCGTTTTTCTTCAAAATACACTTCCATTTTTGGTGGGTTGACGGGTTCTTCCAATAATACATCACTAAGCACATCGACAAATTGATGGGAATAAAAAACAGGATCTCCAGATGAAAGAACCGTTTTTGCCAGCATATTATGATTAAGCTTTGATTTATTGGCAAGAGAAAATTTTTCATGCACTAATCGAACTTGGCAAATAAACCCTTCTAAAAACCGGACAATATCATAAGTAAGTTCTTCAGATATTCTTTTTACATAGATTGGCTTTTCTATATTATTAGCAACCAGTGCACCCTGATGTGTGATGATATGGCTATTAAGCTTTAATGCCTTCGCTACTTTTTTTGCAGATGGGAAACTTCTTGATGTAACAAGCGTCACATATATTCCCTTTTGCTGCACATAATCAATTGCTTCTTTGGTTGATTTTGTTATACGACCATTCGATTGCAGGAGAGTACCATCAATATTTAAAGCTAATAAGCGATAAATCATTTTTTTCCCCCATTTCTAGGATGAATTGTCTTTATATATCATGTATGTTGTCAACAAGCATAATAGAACTAAGCTTTATAGAAGGAGAATAAATTCCCCTTTTTATATTAGAAAAAATTACCATTACCTTTCCTGCATAAAATCACCCGAATTTTTTAAACTATAGAATGTAAGGCTAATCAAACACACTTAAAGGAGGAAACATTCATCATGGCAAATAATAATAGTTCAAATCAACTTTTAGTACCAGGAGTATCTCAAGCATTGGATCAAATGAAATATGAAATTGCAACTGAGTTTGGAGTAACCTTAGGTGCAGAAACAACTGCTCGTGCAAACGGTTCAGTTGGTGGAGAAATTACAAAAAGATTAGTGCAAATGGCTGAGCAACAACTTGGCGGAAGCAAATTTTAATAATAATGGCTAATAAAAAATCCCGTTCCTTTCTTAAGGAACGGGTTTCTCTTTTTATAATGGCTCAAATAACAAAGCTTGCCGTTAGAAAGCATTCTGCAGCAAAATTTCACTTGTAATCAGTAGGCATAATAAAACCCAATGAATAAAGTTCGGTTTATTGCTGTGGTGTGCCGTATAATTCTTCTAATGGCTTCATGATAATTTGATTCAATTCTCCAATTGCCATGCTCATGCGCTGCTCCGCTTCCATCAGCTGTGCAATTTTATCATGCTGCTGCACCAATGCTACTGTTTTTTGGGCTTGTTCCACTTCTTCTTGTGAAATTTCTTGGCCAGTCATTTGTTTTTGCTGCAGCTGCATTTGGATATTGCGGAAGTTTTCAAACATCGCTTTTGCCGAAGCATCTGCATTCACTGCATCATACATTTTTTTTAAATTATTATATTCATCACTTTGACGAATCGCCTTTTCTAATTCATATGCAGAATCATGTAAATTTACTGCCATACTAACAACAACTCCTTTTTTTGCAATTGTCTCCACTATAACAAACTATGCGCTATAAAGCTAGAAAGACCAATTATTATTTAGAAAGTTGCCTGTTGATTAGACAGTTCAGCATTTCTTTGCAGCCATTATAAAGTGAAACTTCAATCAGTGGGGGGCAAAAACCCGTTAATGCCGGATAAAGATTTATCTCCTTATATGTTACTTCCCGGATTCTCCATCTAGTTATTAGCACAAATTGTTTCTTCTGTTCATACGATACCATATCAATACTCGCCTATCTCAAGGGGAATTTTTCCCCCTTTTAGAATGGATGCTAAAGGGCAAACTTTAGATAATACTAATGGACGTTTGTCTTTTTAGATAGTTCAATATTTTATTTGCAAATGAGGAAATCTAATGAATAATACTTTTTTACAGCTGGTCTTAAAGGAAGATGATTCTCTCTCCAATCAGTTGAACGAATATATAATAAACATAAATCCTTCTTTGATTCACCACTGGCAGATAGATTTAGCGAAACCAGTCTTTCTGTCCATCGGTCAAACCATTGTTCCAGTCACCATCCAAACTACTTCTGCAGAAAGCAAACAAATGCTAGTATCTTCTAATTTAATAATAAATGCAAAACTCCCGCTTCCATGCTCGCACTTTCTAGCACAGTTTATTTCTAAAACACAAACCATTTGTTTAGGCCCCATTATCGCTATTTTAACAGAAATTCGAGAAGCAAAAGATGGAGAAGCGCCATTTCGGTCTCTTTCTGCCCTTTATAACGAATTGTCCCAAGAGATTGCTGCAATGGGCGGCATCGTATATGTGTTCGGCTTACAAGGTTTTTCAACGGATCATATATCGGGGTTTACCTTGCGTGACAATAAATGGGTACAAATGAAGCTTCCATTTCCAACTGTCGTATATAACCGTCTGCATTCACGCAAATTGGATTCTAGTCTACTGTTCCAGCAAGTTCAATCACATCTGGAAGAAATGCATATTCCTATTTTTAATGCCCGATTCTTTTCTAAATATGACACACATCTTTTATTAAAAAAAGATGTGCATCTCCAAAAACATTTGCCAGAAACGCACCCTTTAACAAAACAGACATTAGAAACCATGCTAAAAAAATACTCTTCTCTTTATATAAAACCAATTCACGGAAGTCAGGGACGCAATATCATTTATATTACAGAAGCAGATGAAGGATATGCTGCTTCTATATCTACAGGCAGACAAAAAAATAAAAAACGCCTCTTCCCGCATTTAGATCAGCTTTGGAGTTGGCTGCAGCCATTTTCCCAAAAAAGAGCCTATCTTTGCCAGCAAGGAATTGATTTTCTTAAAATCAACCAATGTCCATTAGACTTTCGTATTCTTTGCCATAAAAATTATTATGACGAATGGAAGGCAACCTCTCTTATTGCAAGAGTAGCAAATCCTAATGCATTTGTAGCTAATCTCGCACAAGGAGCAGAAACCTTTCAGGCAAAAACAGTAGTACAAGAGCTTTTCGGAAAAGAGGATACATCCCGATTGCTTGCTCAGCTAAAAAAATTAGCCGTTGAGACAGCCACTATTATTACAGAACATTCCAATGGCCACTTTGGTGAAATGGGCATCGATATTGGCTTGGATGCCCATTTAAATTTATGGATTATTGAAGCTAATTCAAAACCATCCAAAAATATCGAGCAGCAATCCAAAAAAAGCCGTCCTTCCACTAAGGCCTTATTAGAATATTTTATTCGCTTATCTTTTCCAAACAAATAGAGAGGAGCTTGGCATATATGAAACATTTTGGAATTATGTCGCTTTCATTAAATAACGAAACCGGTTATATAAATGAAATTGCCAAACATGCAGATCCAGCTGAATTTTGCATTTATCATTTTGTTCCATCTACCTTTAACCCCTATACAGAAAAAGTAAAAGGGAAGATATTCCATCATAAAAAAAATGCATGGATACATGGGGAATTCCCGCTCCCTTCTATTATTTATGACCGCTGCTTTTATCATGAAAGCCCCCACTCTAACCAATGCAAAAATATTGTTGCTTGGCTAAAGCAGCAGAAAAATATCACATTTATTGGAAATGGTTTGCCGCATAAGCTTAAACTGTATGAAGTGCTTGCTGCTTCTAGTTTAAAAGCCTATTTGCCGCAAACAAAAAAATTAACAGATGCCAGAGAGCTGATTGCGGATTTCTCCTCGATTAATCCTGTTATCATCAAACCAATCCATGGCTTTCAAGGAAATGGAATCTACTTTATTCAGAAAAAGAAAACGGAAATTATAGTAAAAATAGATAAAACAGAAAAACAAGTCGAACATACCTTTACAGATGAAAAAAAATTTTCCGATTGGCTTAATAAAATATTGGCTAAAAATGACTACCTAAGCCAACCTTATCTGCCTTTATGCACTCGCAATAAGCAGCCATTTGATATTCGCTGCCTTTTGCAAAAAAATCCTGATGGCCAATGGAAAACAATTGAAAAAGGAATTCGTTTAGGCGATAAAAATCGAATTGTTTCTAATTTAAGCGCTGGAGCTAAAGTGATTCCTTTTTCAGATTGGATAAAAAATTGGCCGAATGCATCCCAAAAATTTCTCATGCAAGAATTAACTGACATTCTTGCTGCCATTCCTGAGATATTAGAGGCATGCTTCCCGTCCCTTTTTGAACTGGGAGTAGATATCGGCATCACAGAAAATGGCTCATTATGGATATTGGACATTAATTCTAAACCAGGAAGAAAAGTGATCTTAAGCGCTTATCCTCATTTATCTGAACAACTGTATAAAGCGCCAACACTTTATGCAGCTGCTGTAACAGATAATTTGGAAACAAGGGGGAACAGCAATGAAAAAACTTTATCCAATTGAATATATAGAAACGGCCGAAAACTCTATTTTTATTCCAGAGGATTCCCAAATTGCCCTGCCCTTGCACTATGCTTCATTCGGATCCAACAAAACAGCAGCCATTATTACAAAACATAAAACAGCCAAGCATAGCATTAGCATTAGCCATAATCTAAAAGATGCCCTAAAGCTGCCAGACCATTCATCTACTGTTCACCTTTTTTTTGATGCCGACACGCTTTATCTTGGACCATTAGTTGGCATCTTTACATGCGGCTTTCATACAGGGAAGGCAAAACCGATCGGCGAAAGATCTCTTATTTTTTCTAAATTGCTTGCTGTCCAAAAAACGGCTGGAGTCATTGCCTTTTTATTTGGCGAACAGCATATTAATTGGGAAAGGAAAACAATAAATGGGCTTTTTTATACAGAAGGACAATGGGAAATGGCAGAAGTTCCTTTTCCAAATGTCATTTATGACCGCATCCCTAATCGGAAAAGTGAAAATCTCCCTCGCATTCAACGCACAAAAAAACGACTGCAGCAGGAGTTTTTTATTCCTTGGTATAATCCCGGTTTCTTTAATAAATTAGATATATATGAACGTCTGCTTCAAGAAAGCAGCATCTCTGATTATTTGCCGGAAACTCATGCATTCACTTCCTTTGCGATTGTCGAAAGAATGCTAAGTAATTTTGGGCATGTTTATATCAAGCCGAAAAACGGCAGCTTAGGAAAGGGAATTTATCAATTATTGTATGATCGCAAAGAAGATATGTATTATATACGTTTCAATGATGAAAAAGGGGAAAAGCGGCTGCAAAAGTTTGAAACGCTAGAAACATTAATAAACCATGTATTCAGCAAAATGAATATGAATAATTTTATTATCCAGCAAGGAATTCATTTGATCCGTTCTGAACAAAAACCAATCGACTTTCGTGTGCATACGAATAAAAACAAAGATGGCGTATGGGAAATGACGGCCATTGCTGCCAAAATTGCAGGAAGCGGGAGCGTTACAACCCATCTGAATAAAGGTGGTACTATTAAAGCAGTCGAAGAGCTAGCAGCACTTTCCTTCAACGCAGAAGAAATGCTCGCCAAATTAACAAGTGCTTCCTTAAAAATCAGCAAAGCATTGGAAAAACAAATAAATGGATATATTGGAGAAATAGGATTTGATATTGGCATTGACCGTAAAGGCAGGGTCTGGTTATTTGAAGCAAACTCCAAACCAGGAAGAAGCGTTTTCAAACATCCTTCATTAAAAAAATACGATATGCTGACAAGGAAGCTTTCTTTAGAGCACAGCATTTATTTGATGGAACAAACGATAAAAAAGCTTGAGGGCGCTTCCCGTGGAAATTTATTATAATCAAAAAACAAAAAATTGGAGTACACTTCAGCAAAGCAATTTAACATTCGGCAGCAATAAAGAAGAGATTTTTGCTGCTGGACCAAAAGAAGGTCAGATTGCTTTTCAGGTTAGAAAAATAAATGACAATCTAGGCCCAATTATCGGCATCCTTGTTTCCTATAATCAAAAAAAGAAGCTTGCTGGAAACGGTCCATTATTTCTTCAGCTTCAGCAAGAGCTATCTAAACAAGGCGGAATCATCTTACTTTTTGCTCCCGAAGATATTTCTGAACATGGAGTGGCCGGATTTATATTCAGTCTAAAGGACAACCGCTGGGTCTATGCAAAAACTCCGCTTCCCCATGTTGTCTATAATCGCGTCCCCTTTCGAAAAGCGGAAAAACAACAGTCTTATAAAGATGCAGTTCAATTTTTTGCTAAAAAAAACATCCCTTTTTTTAATCCGAGCTTTTTAAATAAATATGATATATATACTTTATTTAAAAAGCATCCTATATTAAAAGCCTTTCTTCCGCCAACTATCCTTATTGCAGACAAAGATGAGCTTTATAATTTTTTAGTGGAGCATCAAAATATTTATATCAAACCAACTGAAGGAAAAAAAGGAAAAAACATTATAAATATCCAAATAAATACAAATTCTTCCATCGTAGCTAAAACTATTAAAGAAACCAAAAACTTTTCCAGCTTCCTAAGCTTTTGGGATCACTTTAATTTTTCGGATGCTCCTCTTTCTTATATTGCTCAAAAAACAATAGAAGCTGCCAAATATAATAGACACCGCTATGATTTCCGACTATTGATTTTATACGATAAAGGAGCATATTCCTTGCAGGGGGTTGGGATTAGACAATCAGTTTCCCAAGAAATCACCACACATATCCCTACAGGCGGCAAGCTTATCCCTTACCATGAGGTGCAAACAAAAAGGCATGATCAATTTATCGACACATTAGTAACGCATTGCGGCAATTGTTTATCAAACCAGCTGGGCTTTTTTGGAGAGTTTTCGATTGATGCCTGTGTAGATACTTCTGGAAATTATTACATCTTTGAAATTAACAGCAAACCAATGCGCTTTGACGAAACGGAAATTGAACAGGCGAGATGCAGACAGCTCACTAAACTGTTTTATCAATTAGCTAATTTCCATCTTTCCGAATGAAATGTTCTTCGCTATCCCATCCTAAGAAAAAGGAGGGAAAACTTTTGAGCAAACAAAAAAAGGATCTAAATTATGAGGGAAAAGAGCATGCCTATTTAGATATAGATCGTATGATTAACGAAGGAATGAGCGGCGGGCATGTAATTCACAGAGAAAATGCAACAAATATTGAGGAAGCAAGAGACATAACAAAAGAAGAGCCGCCACATCACCTATAAGCTGAACATACTAGGAATCAGGGAGATTCACCAATCACGTCTCCCTGATTCCCTTTTTATTGCCCCGCCTTTCTTTCTATTATAAAATGAAAGCAATAAGCAAAAAAATTCTGATAAAGTGAAGCTTCAATCAGTGGGAGTTTTACTGTCCGTTAAATAGTGATAAAATTCCTACTCATTATTAGCTGCTTGTTTATAAACAATAGCACTGATTAGTACAGCAAATTTTTTCATCCCTAAACAAGCAGCTGCATCATCAATGATAGTCATTTAATAATGAGCTTTTTTCGTTACTTTAGGGAGGTACCATGAAGAATAAACTACTCTCATACTTTCATCATTCCATTGAACAAGCATTTCCCCCTAGCACCTCACAGCTTGATCTGTTTTATTGGTTTAAGCTAAACGAACAGGAAGAATGGTTTGGAATCCGGAAAGAGGAAATTTCAGATGAACAGCTTGATTTGCTAAAAAACTTGTTCGACTTATTTCTTCCAGAAGAAAATAATGCAAAAAAAGAATTGCGCTGGAGCCAATTTTTATATTTTCATGATGAAATTCCTAAAACTGATACAACCATTATTCGCATTATTCAATTCCATATCAGTGGACAAGCGCTGGAAAAAAAACAAATAGAGGATGCCTTTAGAGGATTTATTCCTCCAGGAAGTTTGCTCATCTGGAAAAATGAACATGAGGGGCTCATTGTGGAAAGAAATCAGCATTTTTTGCCGGAAGAAGAATATGATTCTTTTGCACAAGCCGTACAAACAGATCTTTATTTTACCGTCACCTTTTTTATTGGGAAAGAATTGGAGCTGAATGATGAAACACCATCATTATTTGCAAAAGAGCGTATTATTTTTTCCAATGGTTTGCATGCGATTCGATCATATCGAGTCTTAACATTTGAAAAGATTCTTCCCTATTTATTTATTCAACGATTATCGGATGATGAATTAGCTCTTTTTAAGCATTGGTTTTCCATCTTTTCAGAAGATAAAGAACTCCTCTTAACTATTCAAACATTTATTGAAAACAATGGCCATAGCACAAATACAGCTAAAAAATTATTTATCCACCGCAATACCCTGCAATACCGTTTAGATAAATTCTCAGAGAAAACAGGCTTTCATTTGCGTGAACAAAATAGCTTAATAACTGTTTATCTAGCATGCTTGCTATACAATAATGGCCAAAAATAACTAAACTGCTATCTTTATCATTCAACTGTTTGATAAAGTGAAACTAACAATCAGGCTTTTGCTCAGCGAGTTTCTCCCCACCTAAATTTCTCGTTTTCTCTCCTAATCCCTTAGGTGGGGGCAAAAGCCCGCTAAATAGTGACAAAGATAGCTTTTTGTTTGCTCATCTTTCCGCCATTCCTCTCGAAAAGACTTTTCCAAATAAACTAATTCCACTATAATAAAAGGAAACATAAGTTCGCCACTTGTGTATACATAGCCAAACCATTTATGTTTTGGCAAATTATACAGAATAGGAGTTTTACATTGAAAGGAACAACACATGCAGTAGTCGGGGCAGCAGCCGGTTTTGCTGTCGCAAACTATTATCAAGCTTCTCCTGCCACCACGCTTATACTAGTAGGATTAGGAGGAATATCTGGATTAATGCCGGATATGGATATAGATGGAACACTCCGCAATAAAATTACTATATCCCATAAAGTCTTCCGCACCGTTGCACAACTTATTGGCGTTTTAATGATGGTATACAGTTTTCTAAACGGCAATTTGCAAGAACAAATTTATGGTGCAGCAATCGGCGCCGCTATATTGCTGCTTTCCCTCTTCATTAAAAAAAAGCATATGCTGACAATTACAGGGGGAGCTGTATTGGTGGGCGGGATTTCATTGCAGGAAAACTGGCTTTTGCTTTTGGGGATTTTTATTATCATTTCGTCTCTTATCTCCCATAGAAGCTATACGCACTCTATTGTGGGCATTCTGTTTTATGGGATTATTTCTTGGCAATTTGCACAAGCAACTCAAATTGAAGGGGCGTATTATACTTGTTTATTAGCCTATATTAGCCATATTATTTGTGATTCTCGTTTTCTTCCTGCAAATAAGCGGGGAGTTAAACTCTTTTTGCCTCTCTCTTCTAAAGAACTGTAAAAAATAGCGCCTATTAAAGACGGAAGGAAATTCAACTTTCTCCGTCTTTTCTTCTATATATTTTTCTTTCTGCTAAAAATGAAAACGCTTATGCAAAATGCTCAAAGAGAAATTGTTTTTTTTATGCATTTCGTCAATATGAAAACGTTATCAACGATGGTACATTATATATATACAAAACAGAGGAGGAACCAAAAATGGCAGAATTAGTGTTAAATAATATTTATAAAATCTATGATGAAAAAGTGACGGCAGTAAAAGATTTTAATCTCCATATCGAAGATAAAGAATTCATCGTATTTGTTGGGCCTTCTGGCTGTGGAAAATCAACTACACTTCGCATGATTGCTGGATTAGAAGATATCTCAAAAGGCGATTTCTTAATTGATAATGTTCGCGTTAATGATGTAGCGCCTAAAGATCGCGATATTGCCATGGTATTCCAAAACTATGCATTATATCCGCATATGACCGTATATGATAATATGGCTTTTGGTTTAAAGCTTCGCAAGTTTCCAAAAGAAGAAATAGATGCTCGTGTTAAAAACGCAGCAAAAATTCTTGGATTAGAAGAATATTTAAAAAGAAAACCGAAAGCGCTATCAGGTGGACAGCGTCAAAGGGTAGCACTTGGCCGTGCAATCGTCCGCGATGCAAAAGTATTCTTAATGGATGAGCCATTATCCAACTTAGATGCGAAATTGCGTGTGCAGATGCGAGCAGAAATCTCTAAGCTGCATCAAAGACTGCAAACTACTACTATTTATGTTACCCATGACCAAACAGAAGCAATGACAATGGCAAGCCGTTTAGTTGTCATGAAAGATGGCATCATTCAGCAAGTAGGTGCGCCAAAAGAAGTATATGAAAAACCGGAAAATGTTTTTGTTGGCGGTTTTATCGGTTCACCTGCCATGAACTTCTTTGATGGTAAAATTGTAGGCAATATGCTTCATATCGGAAACGCTTCATTTTCTATTCCTGAAGGCAAATTAAAAACATTAAAAGAACAAGGCTATATCGGCAAAGAAGTTATTTTTGGCATTAGACCAGAAGATATCCATGATGAGCTTCTATTTATTGAAGCATCAGAAAATACAGCATTTGATGCAAAAGTAGATGTATTTGAGCTAACTGGTGCAGAAAGCTTAATCTACTCTACTTTATCAAACAAGGAGTTTGTTGCTAGATTGGATTCAAGAGCTAATCTGTCAGCAGGATCTTCTGTACAGCTTGCCTTTGATATGAATAAAGCGCATTTCTTTGATAAAGAAACAGAAAGCAGAATTCGCTAATTCTATCATTAATGCGTGATAAAAAGTTCAAGTTCTCCATTTTCTAAGAGTGGAGCAAACTTGAACTTTTTGTCTGTTCTTTTATCACTATTTAATGATCTTTCGTCCCCCTTAAAGGATGAGGATGATGAGAGAAAATAAAAAATCTAAGCGGGTAGAAACTTGCTGAGTAAAAGCCTGATTGAAGTTCTACTTTATTCTTGCACAAATACTATCTCTTCACTTCCACAATGTTCACATATCACTAAATGCGGGCATAAATGCTCCTGCAAATCTTGATAGCCATCCTCCATCTTCATTTGGTCAATCGGCATATATGCACTATAATCATCATAATAATCCATTATTCTTCCTTTATCCTCAACTGTTTTTTGGCAATGAGAACAGACAGAAGCAAGTTCCTGCCATCCATTGCAAACTGGGCAAATAGCAGTCATTATCCACCTCCAATGATTATTTGGCTGCTCCTAATTTATTTTGCAGCTTATAGACAAGCTCTAAAAAGAAAAATAGCTTTCATGTTATTCTCTATTTTTTGTTCCAAATAAAAATCTATTCTATTTATACTTTTTTTCTTAAAAGCAAGTTAAGACAGGCTGCCCGCAAAGCGTTCGCTCTCTTCGTCATCCCCCTTTTCTGTGGTGCTCATTACCCAAAAAAGGTAAATCCGCTCCTCAAAAAGGGGAATTCCTAAGGTAGTCAAACGTTTTCATTCAGCCTGAAGGTTTGCTTCATAGCTTTTTTGACACTCTGAAGTTAACAGGATTTTTCAAATATATTTAGCCATTAAAAGGAATTAATTACCTTCTATTTAAAACGCATAACAAAACAGTAACCATCCATACTATTAGTACAAGCGGCAAACATCAATTAAAAAATTCATTGGGTTAAGCCAAGCGGCAATAAGATTCACTTATCTGTTGGTGCAACTCCAACTAACCCAACCAAAAAAATTTTTTATGAGGAGATGGAACATAATGAACAATTCATCAAGTAGAGGCAATTCCTCAAATCAACTATTAGTACCAGGTGTATCTCAAGCACTAGATCAAATGAAATACGAAATTGCTAGTGAGTTTGGAGTATCTTTAGGTGCAGAAACAACTGCTCGCGCTAACGGATCTGTTGGTGGAGAAATTACAAAACGCCTTGTACAAATGGCTGAAAAACAACTAGGCGGAACTCAAATCTAATTTAACTTTATATAATTGGCTAAAGCCCCCAAAAACTTTTTGGGGGCTTTTATTCTTCTTTATTAAAGAGCCATTCTAATGCATGTAAAAATCGCTTTTTAAAAATCTTCTTATTATGTACAGCGTTTTTCCCCAAATCAAATTTCAATTGGTGATCCATCATTCCTGCCATCTTTAATAGTTCATTTGCATGTTTATTATGTTCCACCATAAACTGCTGAATATTTTTTTGTCTTTCCCTTCCTCTTCCCCAACATATAAATAAATTTTTTTATTTAAAACAGCCGGCATCGGCGTTGTTTCTAAAAATTGCATAAAGCCTTTGTACCACAGCGAAGGCGACAGCAAAGCGATTTTGTCTATTTTGTCTATTTTGTCTGGATAATGATATAAACTGTAAAACGAAATCAGCCCCCTAACGATGCTCCCACCATTCCTGTTGACTGTGGAGAAGGAATGGTTAAAAAATGCTTATCAATAAAAGCTTTTACCTCCTCTATCACAGCATGCAGATAAATGGCTCCTTTTCCATTAAAGTCGGGAAAACAGCTAGCAAGCGCTGGAGCTTTCCATGGGGTATATTCATCCAGCCGATTATGCGGCTCCATGCCAACCAATATTATTTCCCTTATTCTATTATTGCTGAACATCGACTCTAGCTGCACCAAAGAATCTTTAAACAGATAGCTGCCATCATGAACATACACTACTGGATATTTTTTTATTGAACAAAAAATTAAGGTAAATCCTCAAAAGCAGTCTCTTTTAGGCCACTCTTTAGGGGGACTCTTTGTTCTATTTTGCCTTTTTTTAAAGCCAGATGCATTTCAGTACTATATTGCAAGCAGTCCTTCCATTCACTGAAATGAAACAATATTATCAGATCAAAAGCAGCTGTTCCTAAAAAGTTTGTCTAATCAAAAAGCGCACATAAAGCTTTTAATAACAATGGGGCAGTTAGAAAAAAGCCATTTTTCTAATATGTATAAAAAAGCAGATATGCTCGCCTCTGAACTGCAAGCATATGATGGAGAAATTCTCAAAACCACTTTCTATGAACTCCAAAGGAAGATCATATTACCGTTCTAATGCCATTAGTAAATAAATGCATTGCTTTTATAAATGATAAATCTATCTAGTCCTGCCTCTTAAAAAAAACTATTGACAGCAGCATCAAGTGAAACTTCAATCAGGCTTTTACTCAGCAGGTTTCTCCACACCTAGATTTCTCATTTTTTATCATCATCTCTTAAGGAGACCAAAAGCCCATTAAATGATGGTAAAATAGAAAGGGGCATCCAATCAGCAAAAACTTGGCTGATTGGATGCCCTTCCTCTACATTAATTCTATTATCCCACGCCAAGCTTTCCTTTTTGCAGCTCATACATTTGATGATATTTTCCTTTTTGCTGCATCAGCTCATCATGTGTTCCCTTTTCTGCAATTCTTCCATGATCCAATACAATAATTTGGTCTGCATTCCGAATTGTTGATAGGCGGTGTGCAATAATAAAAGTAGTTCTTCCTTTTTTTAATACTTCCATAGCATGTTGAATGATCTGTTCTGTTTCTGTATCAATGCTGCTTGTTGCTTCGTCTAATACTAAAATAGCCGGATCAAAGGCAAGCGCCCTCGCAAAAGAAATAAGCTGCCTCTGGCCACTCGATAATGTGCTTCCCTTTTCAATGACTGGCTCGCCGTAGCCATGCTCTAAATTTTTTAATACTCGATCTGCGCCTACATCTTTTAAAGCTTTTTCCATTTTCTCTTGCGTAATAGCTGGATTATTTAATGTTACATTGGAAGCAATGGTTCCTTTAAATAGAAATGGATCTTGTAAAACAATGCCCATATGATGGCGCAAATCTTGCCTTGACATTTCTTTTATATTAATGCCATCAATCGTTATGCTGCCTGATTCTATATCATAATAACGAAACAACAAATTTAAGATGGAACTTTTGCCCGATCCTGTATGCCCCACTAAAGCGATTGTTTCTCCTTGTTTTGCTTCAAAAGTTATATCTTTTAGCACATATTCCTTTTCTTTGTAAGCAAAATAAACATGTTCAAATTTAACATTGCCTTTATAGCGTTCCATTTTCTTTTCTTCTACATTGATTCCTTCCATATCCATTAATTCAAAAACCCGATCTGCAGCAACAAGCGCCTGCTCCAAATTTGCCAATTGATTGACAATGCCCACAATCGGCTGAAACAGTCGATTAATATAATCAACAAAAGCATATAAAACCCCTAGCGTAACAGCTGCTGTGGCATTTAAAGATTGCCCAGCCACATACCAAATAAATGCGACAAATACAACATTGCGCAAAACATTTACCAGGTTATGAGATGTTAAGCTATTTAAATTCAGCATTTTATTCTGATAGCGGAAGTGTTCTTCATTTAATGCTTCAAACTCATGTTTTGTTTGTTTTTCTTTTTCAAATGCTTGAATAATATTCATCCCTTGTATGGATTCATTTATTACTCCATTAATATCGCTATTTCTTGCTCTTATGATTTGGTTATAGCGGCTGGCAAATTTCCGGTATAATTTAATCCATAAGAATAAAATAGGAATTAAAAATAAACAGATAAATGCCAATTTCACATTTAAAATAAATAAAGCTACATAGATTCCTGTAATGTAAATAGTGCTGGAGAAAAAGTTGGAAAGTACTGTCACATACAGTTCTCTCACCGCTTCTGTATCATTTGTTACCCTTGCCACGACCTTGCCTGCTGGCAAATTATCAAAATATTTAATGGGCAGGCGCTGAAGTTGGGCAAATACTTCTTCCCTCATCTTTTGAATCACTTTATTTGCAGATTTCTGCAGATAAAAATGCTGGCCATATTGAAAACCTGCTGCCACAACAACCAATGCAAAGTAGACTGCCAACAGCTTTATAATCTCCGAAATTTCTGGTTTATAAAAGGAGAGTACCTCTGTTTTTGTTAATTTTTCTGCAGGATATTTGGCGATTTTTTCGCCATCTGCAATTATTAATTGTCCATTCGCATAAGATTTTTTTCCATCGAACACAATATCTTCTTTTAGAAAAAGAAAATGATGTTGAACCTGCATAATTTTCGCAGGACTTTTTTCCATTTCTGCAGTTGCTAATGCTTTTTCTTTTGTATACTCCTTCCCTCTATATAAAACAGAATTGGGGTTAGAAAAATTAGTTTCATACCACGTTGTTTGAATGCCTGATACATGATCGTCTATGATTTTTTTTGCAATAAACGGTCCCGCTAAATCAGCAGCAACTGCAATAGCTAGCATTGTTAATGCTGCAATAATTGTTTTTCTTAATGTGAAGCCATATCTAAATAATCTTTTTCCTGTACTCATGCCTGCACCTCCATTTCTGTAGATGCTTCTACTTGCTGTGTTGTAAATTGCTTTTTATACCATCCATTTTTTTGCATCAGTTCAGCATGTGTTCCATGTTCTATAATCTCGCCATCATCTAACACAATAATTTGATCTGCATGCTGTACAGCAGTCATTCGATGTGTCGTAATAATAGTTGTTTTCCCTTTTCTTTCCTTTTTTATATTTTCAATAATATTTTTTTCGGTTTTTGCATCAACTGCTGATAATGAATCATCTAGTATTAATATTTCTGGGTTTCTAATCAGTGCTCTTGCAATGGAAATCCGCTGCTTTTGTCCACCAGAAAGCGCTACTCCCTTTTCGCCGACTAATGTAGCCAATTTATTTGGCAGCATATTAAGATCCTGTTTAAATGAAGCTAATGAAATAGCCTTTTCTAACTCTTGTTCATTTGCCTGTTCATTGCCAAACAGGATGTTTTCTTTGATAGATTTTGAAAATAGCACATGGTCTTGCGGTACATAGCCAATCCATCCCCTTATTTGCTCTAATGGCTGCTCTTCTATGTTTATTCCATTAATGCTTATACTTCCTCTGCCCGCTGGATACTCCCTAAGCAGCTGCTTAACAAAGGTTGTTTTGCCGCTGCCTGTTTTCCCTACTATACCGATTGTTTCCCCTTTTTCTATTGTCAGATTTATGTTTTGCAGATTATCAGTATTAGAAGAAGGGTAGCGGAAGGCAACATTGTTAAATACTATCTTCTCTGGTATTTTTGCATTTTTTAATGTACTGGCATTTGCCACATCAGGCTGGTAATGCAATGTTTCTTGCACTCTATCTAATGAAGCATTTCCTCTTTGCATAATATTCATCAGCTCTCCGATTGCAAACATCGGCCAAACGATCATTCCCAAATAAACATTAAAGGTAACTAGCTGTCCTATGGAAATTTCCTGCTTAAAAACTAAAAAGGAACCGTATCCTAATCCAATTAAATAGCTTAATCCCACTAAGATGCGCACTGTTGGCTCAAATAAAGAGTCAATCTTTGCTACTGCTATATTTTTGTTAAAAACAGCATTCGTTAATTGATGGAATTGTTTTTCCTCCTCTTTCTCCAATACATAAGCGCGAACCACCCGCACCCCAGCTACAGACTGCAAAACACTGTCATTTAATTCACCGAATGCATCTTGCGCTTCTGTAAATCGCTTGTGAATTTTATTGCCATACACTTGCATCAGCACTGCCATAATCGGCAGCGGTAAAACAGCCGCTAACGCTAGCTTCCAACTCACTAAAATACACATAGTAGCAATTATAGTAAGCATAAACGCTGTAGAATCAATTAATGTCAAAATTCCAAAGCCAGCTGTAGTAGAAATAGCCCGAAGATCATTTGTTGCTCTCGCCATTAAATCTCCAGTTCGGTTCTTTTCATAGAATGTAGCAGTCATTTTCAACAAATGACCGAAAAAGTTGCTTCTTAATCTTCTTTCTAATAAAAAAGCTCCTCCAAATAATTGGTACATCCAAATGTACGTAATATAGTAGGTGAATGCAGTAATTCCAATAACAGCAATAATATAATATGCTGATTTTGCTGCTGTAAGTGTTCCAACGTTTATTTCATCTATAAACATTCCCAATAGCTGGGGCGGAATAATTTCTACTACGCCTATAAAAAGCAATAAAAAAACAGCAATCAGATACCTTTTTTTATGTTCTTTAAAAAACCATTTTAATTTAAATAATATAGAAAACATGTTAGCCTCCTATTCCAGTTTTACTACCCGCTTTTTGAATACCTTTTCATTATTCCTTTTGGTGTATTGCATCTAATCATTTACATATTCCTCCTCCTTCAGTATTAATTATAAAAAGAGGGAATCCCCTCATTTTTTAATAAAGTGAAACTTCAATCAGTGGAGTTTTCCCGTATCCCCGCTGCTTGTTAGTTGAACCTATCAGGCTTTTGCAAGCAGTTCCCCCCACCTAGATTTTCATTTTTTCTCATCATCCATTCAAGAGAACAAAAGCTCGTTAAATAGCGATAAACAAAAAATAGACCGCAACAATGCGGTCTATTTTACGAAACAAATGCATTTGCTACAAATAATTGCAACCTCCATTTGTCCAGCTATATACTTTCATTTTTTTTAAATATAACATCAAAGCTATTTTATTTGCATAGCTTCCTTATGTAAACAGATGGAAGGGTTACAGAAGTATTCAATTTTAGCTGTTTATTATTGATTAATCGAAACATTCTAAACCCTCCATTCATTATAATGATCTCCTAATATATCTAAATATTACCATTATCTCCTAATGGAGTCAATTGCCAAAATTCCAGCCAAACAGCAGCACTTCATAAGGCGAAACTACAATCAGCGGGAGATTACTGCCCGTTAAATAGTGGTAAAAGCTGCACCCTTATTTCCCCAAATCTTTTGTTATTTCTAAAAATCTTTCCCTAGCTTCTAGTTCGCTAAAGCTGCTGAAAATTCGAAAATGGTCCTCATCTATAATTCGGTAATGCTTGCTGATGATATTTTGCTGGAGTATGTATTCCTTGCATACTTCTATCTCACGCCACCACACTTTTCCGCCCATTGTTTTTTCTTTGCGGTAATCCATTCCATCATGTGCAATGGTTTCTATTACTTCTAATGGTTCATCCCCAAAAAAATGCCGCACTGTTTCTGTTTCTCTAAAAAGAGCGCAGACGGCTACTATTGTTGACCAGCCTGCATATAAACGCCCTTTTTCTATTTGTACAAGTGTTTTTTTTGAAATTCCAATAACTTCTGCCATTTTATCTTGGGTATAGCCTGCCTCCGTGCGAATTAATCTCATTTTTTCTGATATTTTGCTAATAATTTCTTCTCTAGTCAACATATTCATCCCTTTATTATCAACGTGTAATTTTACACTTTTTACTATTATAAGCTTTCCGCAAATAAAATTCAATTTCAATCATTATTTTCTTGTGTCTCTACTAACATAAAGTGAATCGAGTAGGAGGAGGCGCCTAGCCTCCGACCTCTCCCACCACCGTACGTACGGTTCTCGTATACGGCGGTTCCATTTAAGTCTGACGCAGATGGAAATATCTTTCATAGAGGCTTTTCAAG
>Ga0182738_1000331_pt1 | contig 69642 bp, 56 predicted proteins | sample eDN5th30CBELigMG_FD_128876 | JGI IMG/M metagenome (GOLD analysis project Ga0182738, IMG submission 128876) | Enriched Miracle-Growth compost microbial communities from Emeryville, California, USA - eDNA 5th pass 30_C BE-Lig MG (version 2)... ... | reverse complement strand
GTTCGACTACCGGACGGTGGACGGGGCGGCACGGGCCGGTGAGGACTACACGGCCTTGAGCGGGACGCTGATGTTCCTTGCGGGGCAGGTTGAGGCAAGTGTTCGGGTGGCGGTGTCGGGAGATTACGACCTGGAAGCGGACGAGACATTCATGCTTTCGTTTATGCCTACCGATCAGGTGGCGAACGGCACGAATCCGATTGACGTTACCGCGACAATTCTGACGGACGATTTCCAAAATTCACCAACGGCAGCTGAAGATAGCTATACCGTTGCTGCGGGTACGTTCCTGTCCGTCAACACCGCTTCAGGTGTGTTGGCAAACGATTTCGATGTTGAAGGCCAGGCACTCACTGCCAGCTTGGTTCAAGGACCATCCAAGGGCAATATTTCCCTCAACCCCGATGGAAGCTTTACATATGCTCCCGATCCAGGAAAAACGGGAACCGACCAATTCACGTATCGAGCTTTTGACGGTATAGCCTTCAGTAACGAAACTGTCGTTGGAATCACCATAGAGGAAGATGCTGCTGGGACGCCAGGGGAGTTTCTTTTTGAGGTCAACGTTCCAGAAACTCTTGCGCCAGGCACAGCAGGCCCCGCCCAAATCAGCTATGAGCGCGGGACCCCCGAGGGTGAATCATTGCCGATCAACGCTGCCCTTTTCTTTGTCACGGGGCAAGCAGCGCTTGTGCAAGACCCGTTAACCGGAGGTTTCGACGATCAGGCTTTCCTGCTTTCTTACGGAGACGGAGTGGGTGATATCGCTGTTGGCGAAACAGGCACCAGCGAACTGGTCGTCAAGGGAACCGGCGGTCCCCGCGCAGACTACACTGTCAGCGCCAGCATCATTGATTTCGATGCTGTCATTGACTGGGAGGCTAGCATCGACCTCTTGCGACCTGCAGGGATAACGAATACGGCATGGACAGAGCTATCCACACTTCTAATCAGTCGCCTTGGCAGCACCGGTGCCGATTTTGCAAATGCACTTGCGGAGTATGGGCAGAAACTCCAGACGTTCGGGTTGAATGGTGAAAGCGCCAGTGCTGCCCTGGCGTTCTTGACGGAGGTGGTAGGTGATTTTGGGAGCATCGCCAGTCGTGCGGCTGCCGGTTCCATGGGTGAGGGCTGGGCAACCCTGGCAGATATCGGTTTGTCCTTCGAAGGCGACACGGTCATCCTGAAGGGATTGCCGGAGCTTTCATTGCTGCGCACCCTGAATCCCTATGGAGCAGCCTTCTACACGATTTCAGAGTCCGCGTCGCGGGCATCGACGCTCACAGGCAGCGTGGTTTCAACTGGGCCAACCAGCGGTATCCAGTTCATCGAGACGGAGGTCGGCACCTATACATCCACCTCGCTGACCGACGCCACCCTTGTCGAAACCAGCGACGGGTTTGCGGTTGAATACTCGGACGGTGCCCGCCTTTTGTTTGATGCCTCCGGCGCATTCCTCAAATTGGTCGAGGCAGACGGACGAGAGATCACAGCGAGCCGCGGTACGGAGGGGGCGATTTCTGGATTCACAGGGCCTCAAGGCTCCACGATGACTTTTACCCGCAATGCGAACGGCAGTATTCAGACGATCGCCGACACGAAAGGGTCGAGCATAGACCTTGCCTATGACGCGGCAGGACGACTGATCAGCGCGACATCAGATATGGGAACCGCTGAGTTCGGCTACGACGCTTCCGGCAATCTGATCTCTGTAAAGGCACCTGGTACCGCGGCTGCGCAGATCACCTACGATCCGGGATTGCGCCTGGCTTCGATAGATTATGCTAACGGTCTACAAGCCGAAACCTTCAGCTATGACGGTGTCGGCGGGGTGGCCGTCACCGACGGCGAAGGCCGGGCAACGACCGTTGATTATCTTCCGAGCGGTGTGGTGGGTCGCGTGACGGATGGCGAGGGCAATGTGTCCTCACTGATTTTTAATGAAGAAGGCGATCTGGTCGGGCTCAGAGCGCCCGACGGTACGGAAACCGCCTTCACCTTCGACGGTTTCGGCCGGATTACCAGCCTCACCGACGCCAACGGCGCCACTGTATCCTTCGGCTACGTGGGGGACTCCGAAGTTCCCGCTACATTCACCGATGCCGGCGGCTCGACCCGTACCTTCACCTATGACGAAGGCGGGCGGATCACCGAGGCAGAGTGGGCCGACGGCACATCCCTAAAGTTCACCTATGACCCTCAGGGCAATCTCGTCATGTCCGAGAACCGTCGCGGCGAGAGTGTCGACTATACCTATGACAGTAGCGGACGCCTGATCGCGCAGAACAACGGCTCAAGCGGGGCGGTGGCCTACGGCTATGATGGTCAAGGCCACCTCATCTCGGCGGTGGATGGGCGCGGCACTACCAGCTTCGAATACGACGGTGCCGGGCGGATCACCAAGATCACCTACCCTGAAGGCCGCAGCCTCGCCTACACCTACAACGAGGCAGGTCTGCGCACCTCCATGACCGATCAAAGCGGTGACGCGTTGTTCTATGGGTACGACGATCTCGGGCGGCTCATCGGTCTCGACGATGCAAATGGCATGATTGTCGATTATACTTATGATGCCGCTGGTAACCTGACCCGCGAGGAGAACGGCAACGGCACCATCTCGACCTTCGCCTACGACAATGCGAACCGGCTGACCGAAATTGTCAACGCCCAGGCTAATGGCACTGTCAATTCCTTCTACCGCTATACCTACGGCCCTGCAGGGCAGCGGGTGGAGATGGAGAGCCACGACGGTACCTGGAGCTATGGCTATGACGCAATCGGGCAGCTTACCTCAGCGAACTTCGTCTCGACCAATCCGCTGATCGCCGACAAAAGCCTCGTTTACGAGTACGACACAGCTGGGAATCGGACCCGCGTGATCGAGGATGGCGTGGAGACGCTCTATACCGCTAACGCATTGAACCAGTACACCCAAGTGGGCGATACGACCTTTGCCTATGATGACGACGGTAACATGGTCTCGAAGGCCGATCCATCAGGGACGACGACCTACGCATACGACCTCAACAACCGACTGGTGCGCGTCATCGAGGCGGACGGATCGGTGCACGAGCACGAGTACGACGTGCTCGGGAATCGGGTATCTACGACAACGGATGGGGTGCGGACTGAGTTCTTTGTGGACCCGTTTGGGTTCGGAAACGTCGTTGGAGATTATGCATCAGATGGAACGAGGGGAGCGGAGTACATTCATGGTCTTAACCTCGCATACGCCGAAATCGACGGAATTATTGGCTACTACGATGTTGATGGTATTGGGTCAGTTGGAGCACTTACAACCAGTGACGGCTCAATTGTTAATCGCTATCAATATGATCCATATGGAATCAGTCTTCTTGAGTATGAGGGATTAAATAACAAGTATGAATATGTTGGGGCGTATGGCGTTTATGAGGATGTCGATGGTTCAATCGCTATGCGTGCTCGTAATTATGAAGTGCAGTTAGGTGGTTTTCGCTCCGAAGATCCCCTGTGGCTTTCTGGTGATATTCAGAACTTTTATCGATATGCTGCAAATGGACCAACGCTCTATTCAGATCCAGAGGGTTTACGGGTTTATACAGCGGGCGTGGCTGGTAGTATCTTCCTAGGGGTGGGTATAGGTGGAGGTGGAGGTATTTATTATGATGAGGAAAGTGGCGATTATGGCATATATCTATCGGGCAGAGCCGGTTCAGGTCTTTCCGTCGCCGTCGGAGGAGAAGCGGTAATTACTCAGGTCCCAATGGTTTAGGCGGTCTTGCTCTCTACGCTGAAGTTGACATAGGCGTTTCATTGAGTGGTTCTATTAGTCCTGGTGGTACCCGTTCTGCGCCAGATCCGAGCAAAACTGGAACCGGTTTCGCAGTTGGAACTGGTCTTGGAGGAGGCATTAGCGCAGGAATAAGTGCTACTGGCATGTATTCAGTACGAGACATTTTTGAATTCTTCTTCCCTTCCGAGGATAACAGTGATTCAGGTCAGAATAATGACACCAGCAGCAGCGTAGGCCGTGGCGACCCCTGGATATCGAGTTTCGACGGCAGCGGCACTGCCTTCAATGCGGTGGGCGAGTTTGTCTACGGACGTTCAGACGACGGTCAATTTGAAGTACAGGCACGCCAGCTTCCGTACGGCACGAGCACGACGATTTCGAACATCTATGCTGCGGCTACGCGGATTGGTGACAACAAGGTCGAGATCCAATGGACTGGAGCCTATGATTCGCTGGTCCTCGTCAATGGGTCACCCATTGCCATCGAAGCGGGTGAATCCATCGCAGTCGACGATGGCTCGATTTATCGCAGCAGCGATAGCGGCTACGTGGTCAGCAACGGCCTAGGCGACGGCATGGCGATACGCGTTGGTCGTGCCTTCATGGATGTCTATCCGTTCATTGATCCATCGCGGACCGGGGCGGTCAAGGGCATACACGGCAACTACGACGGTGATTACACCAATGACTTTGCGCTGCCGGACGGAACTGTCCTGTCGAATGCGAGTGGAGGAATATCCTTCCAGGAGCTCTACACCACTTTTGCCGATGCCTGGCGGGTCACGGACGACACCTCGCTTTTCACCTATCTGACCGGTCAGGGCACGGCCGACTTCACCGATCTGAGCTTCCCGCGGGGTCTCATCCGGCTGGAGGATCTTGATCCCGATGCCGTCGCGCAGGCTAGGACCATCGCCATCGCGGCAGGGCTCGAACCTGGTACATGGCTGTTCGAGACGACGGTTTTCGACATCGCCTTCACCGGGGATTCCAGTTATGCCGAGACGTCGGCTAGCGCGCCAGGCTTCGCTTTCACTTCCCCGAACGGATCGCCGGTCCAAATCGTGACTACCGGGATCGATGTTCCACCTATCCTCGGCGAGATCACGGCCACGGTCGACGAAGATGGCTCGGTCGTGATTGACGTCCTTGCACCGGCTGCCGACCCCGAAGGCAATCTATTGACGCTCGTTTCAGGCAGCGATCCGAATGGTGGAACCGTCACGGTTGAAGACGGGAAGCTCGTATTCGTTCCCGCTTCCGACTTTGAAGGTGAAACGGTACTGACATATATCGTTCGCGATGAAGCCGGCAACGAGGTCGAAGGCACTGTACCCGTGACCGTTGCTGGGGTCCCGGATGCGCCTGTTGCTGCTGATGACGGTTATGTAATGACGGCAGGAACGGTTCTGGATATTGCGCCTGATACCGGGTTGCTGGCCAATGATTCCGATGCGGATGGTGACCAGCTTCTGGTAACCGCATTTGATGGGGCGGCTAATGGAGCTCTGCTCGTCGCGGCAGATGGCGCATTCAACTACACACCAAATGCCGGTTTCTCCGGCCAGGAAACGATTGGCTACACAATCAGCGATGGCAGCAGCACTGCAATGGCAACACTGAAGATTACCGTCGAGCCACAGGTAACGGGCATAACTGTCAATGCCGGTGACGATGCAGTCATCGATGAAGGCGATACCTTCACAAGAAGCATCTCATTTACCGATGGCGAAGATGCAAATGCAGATGGCTGGACCTATAGTGTGGATTGGGGTGATGGGTCGGTTGCCGAGACAGGGAGTATCGCCGCCGGTGCCAGCAGCTTCGATATCAGTCGCTTATTTGTCGACGGCAATGCAAGTCATGATGTCAGCGTAACGGTCACGGATGCGGAAGGAGATTCGGATACCCGGCAGTTCCGGCTCGATGTGAATAACGTCGCCCCAGTCATTGCCCTGGCAGGTGCGGCGGCAGCCGAGGCCGGGGCAAGCTACACGCTCAGTCTGGGCGCGGTAACCGATCCGGGTGTCGACACGGTCAGCGGCTACATCATCGACTGGGGTGATGGAAGCACCACCCAGACAGTGGCCGTGGCCGGTGACATAACCCATGTGTACACGGATGCGGGCGACCGCACCATTGCCGTCAGCCTGGTGGACGAGGATGGCACGCACATGGCGGGAACGCTTGCCGTCCAGGTGGGCTTGATGACACCGACGCTGAGCCTGGACGCAGGCGGGGAGGCGACAGTGGATGAGGGCTCGATATTTGCCCGCACGATCAACTTCAGCGATGGGCAGGACAATGGTGCCGCAGGCTGGAGCTACACGGCAGACTATGGGGATGGCACGGTCGTCAGTGGCGGCGTGCTGGCCCAGAGCATCGAGCTTTCGCATGTTTATGCCGACGGCGGTGCAAACCACACCGTCAGCCTCACCGTTACGGACGAGACAGGCGAGAGCATCACCGACAGCTTCGGCGTGACGATCAACAACGTCGCCCCCGTTGCATCGATATTGGGAGCGGATGAGACGGACGAGGGCGACGCCTACGTCCTGCAAGTGGGACCTGTGACGGACCCAGGGGCGGACACGCGCAGCGGCTATGGCATCGACTGGGGCGACGGCGTGACAGAAAGTTTCACAGCGGCGCAGTGGGCCGCTGCTGCAGGCAGCTTCAGCCACGTATACGCCGACGGGGCGAGCGGCGGGACGGCGCGCACGATCACAGTCAGCGCCACGGACGAGGACGGTACCTTCATTCTGGGTAGCAAGACCCTGACCGTGCATAACGTCGCCCCGGCACTGGTGCTGGGGGGCAGCGATGGGGATGTGTTGAACGAAGGCGATACCTATGTGCTGAGCATTACCGGGGCGGATGCAGCAGGTGCAGATGACACGCTGCGCTATCGAATCAACTGGGGCGATGGGACGACTGAGCAGATACTGACGGCGGCACAACTAGCGGCACTGGGCGGAAATGTCGGGCATGTGTATGCCGACGACGAGGACGGCCCAGGCAACAGCACAGCGCGCACCATTATGGTGGAGGCAGATGACGGGGAGGGCGGCATTACCACCCAGAGTCGTATCGTTCAGGTCGACAATGTCGCGCCGGATCTGAATGTGACTGGCAGCACGACCGGGCAGGTGGGCCAGCCGTACGAATTGACACTCTCCAGTCTGGTCGATCCTGGAATCGACACGCTAGTGCAGGATGGCATCAGCGTGGATTGGGGGGATGGCACGGTGACGACCCATGACGCGCTGGGCGACATCACCCATGTCTATTCCGGCAGCGGGGCTTTCAGCATCAGTATCTCGCTGACGGACGAGGACGGCGTTCACACCGGGGTGGCTACCGCCGATGTGAACATCGTGGCCCCTGAAATTCGCACCGTGGAAATTGGTAATGCGCCTGATCGGCTCTCGGGACGCGGAGACCAGTGGATGAATGCATGGACGGACGCGGGCGTGTCGATCAGTCACAAGGCAGATTCCACTGACGCCGCGGAAGCGTGGAGTGCGGTGAAACTGTCCAGCCTGAGCCCTCAGGGGTTGGCAGGAGGTGACGTTTACGCAGGGGACTTGGGTGTGAGCGGCCAGTCTGCCGTGACCAGCACTGTGCGCCAGGAGATCGACGGCAAGGAGGGTTTGCGCATCGATCTCGGCCAGGAAGCCAATGCGCTCACGCTGCACCTGTCGCGCTTCTTCGCCCAGGATGACGGCACTCCGTTGGTCGAGAGCGGGCGTGTGCGCCTGTTGAGCGAGGACGGGAGCCTGGTGGGCGAGACGGTGTTCCATGCCGACTCCCTAAATGGATTTAAGGAAGTCAGTCTGGTTTCCAGTTCCACTTTTACAGCCATCGAACTCAATGCTGGAGCGTACGACGGCAGCGAGTTCGTTTTCGGTGGATATGCAAATGCGGATGGAAGCTTCGGTTCGGGCATCATAATGGACGGTACCGGCACCCAGCATGGCAGCGATTTTCTGGTCGATGCGCTGGCCTTGCAGTTTCCTGTCCTCGGAGTTCCCGCCGATGCAGGTGACCTGGCGGCTTGACAGTCATTTTAAACCAACAGGGTGGAAGGCGCGAAATGCCCTTCCATCCAGGATTCAGTGGTAGTGCTCATTCATTATAAATAATACGAAAAATGGAAGATATGAAGATTTCATCGATGTGCCTGAGGTTCTTTGGTTTTCTGCTGGCCGGCGGCATGGTGTTGCTCCCGGCGCCACTCCTGGCTGTCCCGTTGCTGGAAAAGCTTCCGGGAAGCCATCTGGATGGCCTGCAGTCCGATGCTGGGAGCTCGCCGTGGATGGAAGGGTTCAGCATCCCGGGGGCGGCGACCCTCACAAAGGTGTCCTGGTGGGGATACTACCTGGAGGGCACAGAGGATGCGGAAGCTGGCAGCTATCTCTTTTCCGTGGATATAGGAGGGAGCGGTCCGTTATCCGGCACAGTCACCCGATCCTTCGATTCCGTCATCATGGATGCCAGCGATCCTCAATTCAGCCTGAATCTGTACCGATATGAGTTGGACCTGCCGAATATTTCCTTTGCAGGAGGAAGTTCGACACTGGAAATCTCGAATAACAGCCTGGACGTCGTCTGGTTGTGGCAGGGTTTGAATGGAAATGAGCGTGCATTCAGTATCGAGGGAGAGCAGGCGGTTCAGCTGGTGCCCGAGCCCGGCATTCTGGCATTGCTCGGGATTGCCTTAATGGGATGGGTTTTGACGTCCAGACGCACGTATAGGTATTCCTGATCTCATACCCGGGCAGGAGCGGCTCTCCCAGCCTGCATGAACACGCACATATCCCCGTATCCTGAACTGAAGGATGCGTTTCTGTCTTTTCGCCGGGCCTACCTGACGGTCGGGGCGTTCAGCTGCGTTACCAATGTCCTCATGCTGACGCCATCGATCTATATGCTGCAGATCTATGATCGTGTACTGGCAAGCGGCAATACAGCCACGTTGCTGCTGCTGACCCTGGTTGCGGTGGGCCTGTTCGCGCTCATGTCGGCGATGGAGTGGGTGCGATCCAGGGTATTGGTACGGATCGGTGCGCACGTTGATCTCCAGATCAATGCGCGGGTATTCGAAGCTGCTTTCGAGCGTAATCTCCGGCAGGCGGGCCAGAATCCGTCTCAGGCCCTTCAAGATTTATCTTCTCTTCGCCAGGCATTGACCGGTGCAGGAGTGGTTGCGTTGATGGATGCACCATGGGCGCCCATCTATCTGGTGGTGATCTTCCTGTTTCATCCCTATCTGGGAATTTTTTCCCTGCTTGGCCTGTTCGTTCTGGTCGCCCTTGCAGTGATCAACCAGACAGTATCGAAAGGCCCCCTGGAGGAGGCCCAGAAGATGGGCATGGCGGCCAATATGCAGGCGGGAAATCATCTGCGCAATACCGAAGTCATTAATGCCATGGGAATGCTGCCTGCCATCCGCAGGAGATGGTTCGAACTGCATCGGAAATATCTTGCGCAACAGGCATTGGCGAATGACCGTGCGGGACTGCTGGCGGCAACCAGCAGATTTGTACGTATATCTCTGCAATCCCTCATTCTCGGTTATGGGGCCTTGCTGACAATCGCCGGGCAGATCAGTTCAGGGATGATGATTGCCGCTTCCATTCTGATGGGTCGTGCCCTAGCGCCTGTCGAAATGCTGATTGGCAACTGGTCGCAACTGATGTCGGCCCGGGCCGCCTACCAGCGTTTGTCCCAACTCCTGCAGATGTATCCTGCCAAGTTCAAGGGAATGCCGCTTCCCAAACCCAGGGGAGAGCTTGTTCTCGACAATGTTGCCGTGGCCGTGCCCGGCTCGAATATGCCCATCCTGAGGAACGTGAGTTTCCAGGTCGACCCGGGAAAGGTAGTGGCGGTGATAGGGCCCAGTGCGTCCGGTAAATCCAGCCTCGCACGGGTGATGGTAGGCACCTGGCCTGTCTTGTCAGGCTCGGTACGACTTGACGGGAGTGATGTGTTTCACTGGAACAAGGATGAACTGGGGCCGTATCTGGGATACCTGCCACAAGACATCGAGCTGTTCGAGGGAACGGTTGCCGAGAATATTGCCCGTTTTGGGGAAGTGGATTCGAAGCAGGTGGCGGCGGCGGCGCAGGCTGCGGGAGTGCATGAGCTGATATTGAAACTGCCGGGTGGATATGACGCTCCGCTCGGGGACGGGGGCAGTATGCTTTCCGGCGGCCAGCGACAACGTATCGGACTTGCGCGGGCACTATATGGAAACCCTGCCCTGATTGTGCTGGATGAGCCAAATTCCAATCTCGACGATCAGGGGGAGCGCGCTTTAGTGGAGACGATTGAGCGGATCAAAGCGGGCAAGAGTGCTGCGCTGGTGATTATCACGCATCGTGCGAGCACGCTCAAAGTGGCGGATGCCATGCTGCAGGTGCAGGAGGGGAGCGCAAGAATGTACGTCCCGCAGGACAAAAGCTCTGTGCTGTCATGAAGTATGCACGCACCATGACGGATATCGACTGCCTATTCCTCGTTTCATGTTCCATGGTTCCCGCGAGCCGGGAGAGGGCAGGATACACATGTCACTGAACCTGCCCGGCAGAACGGAAGCACTTGAGAGCCGCTTTCCCGGTAAGGCATCTACTGTATCGTCATCAGATGTGGATATCGACTATGGCAGGCCGTTACGCCTTGGCTGGTTCCTGCTTGTCGTCGGGTTTGGCGGATTCGTCGTATGGGCGATCCTTGCTCCCCTGGATCAGGGTGTGCCCGTGAGCGGAACGGTAGTGGTTACAGGTAATCGGAAGGTGGTGCAGAACCTGAGCCCCGGAGTAGTGGAAGCCATCCTGGTCAAGGATGGGGACGAGGTGGAGGCGGGGAATATCCTGGTCCGTTTTGACGCCACGATGGCACGGTCCCAGTATGAGGTGGCACGCAGCCAGTGGCTGGTGGCTAAGGCAGCGGAAGCACGCCTGATGGCGGAGTTCGAGGGCAGGGAAGAAATAGTATTTCCGGATGAATTGTCCGGGGAAGAAATGGATTTGCGCGCCACCAATTCCATGAGGGTGCAGAAGCAACTGCTGCGCTCTCGCCGGGCTGCGCTGCAGGCCGAGCTGGGAGCCATGAAAAGCAGCATCGTCGGGCTCGAATCCCACGTCAGGGCGCTTGTGGCCACACTGAGCGCCCGGAAGGAGCAAGCAAGGCTGCTTCAGGAGGAATTGAAGGGTTTGCGGGATCTCGCCGCTGAGGGATATCTTCCGCGTAACCGTCTGTCGGAGCAGGAGCGTTTGCTGGCACAGTTGACCGGCGCCAGGTCCGAGGACTTGGGCAATCTGGAGCGTTCGCGACAGAACATTGCGGAGATCCGCATGCGTATGGAAGCACGACAGCACGATTACCGCCGTGAAGTGGAAGCTGAATTGTCCGACATACAGAAAGAGACATCCGGCTTGGACAACCGGATCAAGGCTCTGGCATTCGAACTCACCAACACCGAAGTCAGGGCGCCCGTCGCGGGGGTGGTAGTGGGATTGAATGTTCACACTGTCGGCGGCGTGATTGCTGCCGGATTCTCTCTCATGGAGGTGGTGCCGAAGAACGAACCCCTCAAGATCGATGTAGAAATCCCTACCACGCTGATTGACAAGACAAAGGCCGATCTTCCAGTCGAGATCATGTTTCCAGCTTTCAATCAGCGAACCACACCGAGGATTCCGGGGAGAGTGCTGCTGGTTGCGGCTGATGCATCGTTCGATCCTCATGGCATGCGTCCTCCCGTATACAAAGGCCAGGTCGTGGTGACCCAAGAGGGAATGGAAAAGCTGAAAACTCATGAAATCAAGGCGGGAATGCCTGCCGAGGTATTCATAAAAACCGGCGAACGAACGTTGTTGAACTATCTTTTCAAGCCGATTTCCGATTACATGCGTTCCGCGCTTACCGAAGACTGACCATGGGGCGGATAGCGGCGGGACTTGCATGCGTGTTCATGGCGGGGTCCTCATGGGCGCAGGCGTGGAGTCTGCTCGATGTGTACCAGTCAGCCCGACAGAACGATCCCGCCTTTAGGGTGGCCCGTTATCAGCGCGATGCGGGAAGGCAGTCAACCGCGATAGCGCGAGCCGGCCTGCTGCCCAACGTATCCATTACCGCGTTTCGTGCCAGAAACGAAGGAGATCGAGTTTTGATTGGTTCGGGCATCAAGCAGCCACTGGACTACAACGTCGTTCAGGACGCCATCACCCTGAGGCAGCCACTCATCAACTACGAAAGCTTCGTGAAGTATCAACAGGCCGGGATACAGGTGGCTCATAGCGAGGCGATATTCAGTGCCAAGGAGAGCGAACTGGCGGTCAGAGTAACCACTGCTTACCTTGAGGCGCTGCTGGCCACCGAGAAGCTAACCTTGTCCGATGCTGAAGTGGCTACCTTTGAGGAACAGTATAGGATGGCGCAACGCAGGATGGCGAGCGGAGAAGGGACTCTGACGGAGATCGCCGAAACGGAATCGCGCCTGCGGATCGCAGAGGCAGAGCGAGTAGGAGCCAGGGATGCGCTGACGATAGCGGTGCGTGTGCTGGAGGACATGACGGGAGAATCTATGAGCGGCTTCTCCATTCCTCCTTCAGATTCGATACCGGCAAGCATACAGCCGGATGATCTGGATGCATGGATCAGCATTGCCCAGGAGCACAGTCCGATCATTTCCTCTCAACGCAGGTTATTAGAGTCGGCACGCATGGATGTGAATCGCAACCGGGCGGGACACTTGCCCAGATTGGATTTGGTGGCAAGTATCACCCATAGCGAGAACGATTCGGTAGCACTTCTCAACCAGAAGATATCAAATCGCTCCATAGGGGTGCAGCTGACTGTTCCTCTGTTTACAGGATGGGGAGTGATGGCACAGACGGATCAGGCCATTGCAAATCGGGAAAGGCTGTCGGCGGAGCTGGATGCTACTGTTAATGAGGTTCTGGTCGAAGTCAGACGGCAGTTTCTCAATAGCCGCACCAGTATCACTAAAGTAAGCGCCTACAGGAAGGCGGTTGAGGCGAGTCTAACGGCCGTTGAAGGGACCAGGAAGGCAATGGCAGCGGGAATACGAACTAATGCTAATCTTCTGGATGCACAACGAGAAATGTTTTCTGCGAAAAAGGATCTGGCTCAGGCACGATATGAATTTCTAGGAAGCCAGATCAGACTCAAGGCGGTGGCTGGAATCCTCTCTGAAAACGATGTGGCCGATGTGGATAGAGTGCTTGTCTCGGAGGCCCCGAAATAAGAGGGTGATGGCGAGGTTTCAATAAGCATTGTCATTACGAATCGGATGAAGTATTCGATGAAAGATTTTAAACAAAAGAGCGCTCTGCCCTGCTAAATTTTACCCATGATAACGTATTTTATGACGAGTAAATTCCTGCTCCGGATTCCACCCCGAAAGTATAATAAAGTATGATCATAAGGCATCTGTTGCCGCCGCCGAAGTTCCGCAAACCTCGCACGCTGCATCCTTTCTCAGTTCTGACGATTTCCATTTCATGGTAAGACAGTCCAGCGTAAGCAGGCGGCCGTTCAAGGTTTGGCCAATGTTGGTGAGAATTTTCATTGTTTCCGCAGCCTGCATGCAGCCAACGATTCCTACCAGCGGCGCAAACACGCCCATCACCGCACAGCGCATGTCCTGATCTTCGCCACCTGCTGGAAACAGGCAGTGATAGCATGGACTGTTCGAATGCCTGCGATCGAATACCGCGACTTGCCCCTCAAAACGCACGGCTGCGCCTGATACGAGCGGTTTGCGGCGAAGGACGCAAGAATGGTTGATGGCATAACGGGTGGGAAAGTTATCGCTCGCGTCCACGACCACATCGGCGTTCTCGACCAGTTGCAGCAATCTTTTTTCATCCATGCGCTCGGTCAGTTCGATCACTTCGACTTCAGGATTGATTTTCGCAAGGGTCTTTCTGGCAGAGCGTGTTTTCGGTGCCCCGATGTCGTCCGTACCGTGAATGATCTGGCGCTGGAGGTTCGTCAGGTCAACTCTGTCATTGTCACAGATGGTGAGCCTGCCCACCCCGCTCGAAGCAAGGTACATGGCGACAGGGGAGCCGAGGCCGCCCGCGCCGACCACCAGTACATGCGACCGGATCAAGGCTTCCTGACCCTGTATTCCTATCTCTGGCAACAGGATGTGACGGCTGTAACGCAGCAACTGATCGTCATTCATCTGGAAAATGGTCCGCCGCTGTCCGGGAGTGCTACTGGATGTCACCCTTTTTTAGAAGATGGGCGTAGCGGACATAAGTGAGGCATACGGGGGACATAAGGACAGATGCAAAATAATCAGATGGGCATATATCGATGTGAACTTTCAGGAGACAGGGGAAAGGTGGGAGCGTAATAAATAAGCGAAGCGATGCACCAAGCGAAGCGCGCTCGACCTTATGCATAGCATCTGTGGATTTTGCAGAGAGGCAGGCAGCGGAAGAATTATGGCATTTCGCCTCGATTCTTTCGCTGCCTGATGTTCAGGCAGTTGCCTCAGTTTTCTACTTTTGCAGTTGCCCGCTTGCCTGCATTTTCCTTGATATAGCTGATCGCCTGAACCAGCAGCAGATCCTCGCTGGAGCCGAATTCAGCAGGTGACTCACGTTTCTTGTTCTTGTCTTCTTCGTTCTCGGACTTGGCCGGCTTGACTCCCGGTTTTGGCGCCACCTTCGCTTCCGGAACTGCCTTCGTTTCCGGGACTACCTTTGCCTCTGGCGCTACCTTCGCTTCCGGCGCTTGTTTCGACTCCTCCGCCTTGCCATTGGATAGATGACGATCGAGATCAGCCTCACGTAGGCGCTCGACTTCATCCTTTGCCAACTCGTCCATGACATCAGGCGTAATTCCCTTAGCCTGGATGGATTGTCCATTTGGCGTATAGTACCGCGCCGTGGTCAATTTGATGGCTGTGTTGTTCCCCAGCGGTAAAATGGTTTGCACCGAACCTTTACCGAAGGTTTGCGTTCCCATCACGATCGACCGTTTATGGTCCTGCAAGGCGCCGGCGACGATTTCCGAGGCTGAAGCCGAGCCGCCATTTACGAGTGTCACCATCGGTACTGTCTTGATACCCGGTGGGAGCCGCTTGACATAGTCGTTCTTCGTATCGCGCAGATAGAACTCAGGACTGGCCTTGAGTTTCATCTTCGCATCCTCACTACGGCCATCAGTATAGACAACCAGAGAATCCTCCGGTAAAAAGGCCGCCGATACTGCCACTGCCCCATTCAGCAGACCGCCCGGGTCATTACGCAAATCCAGCACCAGTCCCTTCATCGACCCGGCATTTTCCTTGAAAAGCTTATCTATCGCTTTTGCCAGATTTTCCCCCGTCTGTTCCTGAAACTGGGTGATACGAATATACCCATAGCCGGGTTCGATCATTTTCGACTTCACGCTTTGTATCCTGATGACGGCGCGAACCAGCGGGAACACGATCGGCTTGGTCTCACCCTTGCGTACCACGGTAAGGGTAATAGGAGTATCGGGCTTGCCACGCATACGTTTGATGGCCTCCGTAAGCGAGAGCCCCTTGACTGCCGTATCGTCCAGCTTGATGATAAGATCTCCCGGTTTTATCCCGGCGCGGAAAGCGGGTGTATCCTCTATAGGAGAAATGACCTTGACAAACCCGTCTTCCATGCTCACTTCGATGCCCAAACCACCGAACTCGCCCTGCGTGCCAATCTGCAGCTCCTTGAATGCATCCGCATCCAGATAGGCGGAATGGGGATCGAGGCCTGTCAGCATGCCATTGATGGCTTCGGTGATGAGCTTTTTGTCTTCCACCGGTTCGACGTAATCATTTTTTATCCGGCCGAACACTTCTGTGAAGGCGCGAAGTTCCTCCACCGGAAGGGGATGCAGGACCCCCTGCGGTTCCTTATCGGCAACAGCAGAAAAATTGAGGCTCAGCATCACGCCGGCGATTGCACCGAAAATGACGAGGCCGAACTGCCGCATTTTGTCGCCCATTAAATATTCTCCAAACAAGTCAAATTGTTGCTTAGATCATTTTATTCTGACCCAGTTCAAAGGGTCAAACGGTTTGCCCTGATGGCGCAATTCAAAGTATAGGCCGGTATCGGAGTTTCCACTGCTATTGCCTACTGTGGCTATCGTCTCTCCGGCATTGATCACGTCTCCCACCCGCTTATGGACCGCTTCATTATTTCCATAAAGACTCATATAGCTGTCGCCGTGGTCCAGAATCATCAGATTGCCGAACCCTCTGAGCCAGTCAGCGAATACGACGCGCCCATTTGCAATCGCCTTCACACTCTCGCCGCCAGCGGCGCGGATGAACAACCCTTTCCAGGTAACACCACCATCTGCACGTGGACTCCCGAAGCGGTTTGCAAGTTCCCCGCGCACTGGTGAATTCAAGCGGCCGCGGAGGGAGGAGAAGGACGTTCCATTCGTGAATGGCATCGCATTCTCCGGTGAATCGGGGGAACTGCTGTTGCTGGCAGGAGCAGGGGGTGCGCCTGGCTCGGAAGGTTTTTCAGATGCTTCGAATTTCTTTTTCTTCGCAAGCATCCTGGTGAGCTTTTCCACCAGCCTGGTGAGACGGTCTTCATTGCGCCTGAGCCGGTTGATTTCGCGCCGCTGCTCTTCGGCTTGCAGTGATATTTCTGCCAGAAGCTTCGCATGACCGTCTTTTTGTTGTTCGAGCTGTACTTTCTGCTCGGCGTGCCGTGCGTGCACACCCGAGATCTCCGCACTTTTTTCCCGGCTGGCGTGGCTGAGCGTTTCGAGCTTCTGAAGATTCGCACGCAGGTCATCGATACCTTCCTTGCGAGCGCGTGAGAAATATTCGTAGTAGTGAAGATTGCGGGCTATTTCATTGGGATTCCGCTGACTCAGCAAGAGACTCAAGTACTCTTTTCGTCCACCTCCGGCGATATAGAGCCCGTAAAGCAGGTTCCTCAACTGCAATTGCTGCGCCGCTATTTCCTTTTTGATCTGGGCGGACTGTGCTTTCAGTTGGCCAAGCTTGCTGTTCGCCGCACGCCGCTGCCTGGCGAGTTCCGCAAGCCGCCGGTTAGCGGCGTCGATCGCTTTTTCCGATTCACGCAGCGCACCCGCCGCTTCGGATCTGTATCCTTCCGTATCCGTGAGTTCCTTTTCCAGCGTCTCGATCTTGTTTCTCAGTTGTTTCAGTTCTTCACTATCGGATGTCTCCGCAACCACAGGTGCTTGCCAGATTAACAGCGCGCAGACAGGAATAAGTGTGCGGCAGACCTTGAGCCAGGGATGAATACGGATTGAGGCTGAAATTTTCAAACGTATCGAGCGTGAGCAAATCCTACGCCATCGAGCAGTGGGAGGAGAAGGAAAAGGCAGCCGGATCAGAAGTCAGAGAGTATGCGTATAAAGAACGGGTACGGCAAGCACGACACCAGGAAAAGCAGAGATTAAACCAAAAATTAAAGGTTGGGCAGAATTTTTCCCTGATTTGCGACGACCTGCATGGCCTGCTCGATTTTTGCCTGGTCTCCGAGGTAATAGCTGCGGACTGGTTTCAGGCTGTCGTCAAGCTCATATACGAGCGGAATGCCGGTCGGAATATTGAGCTCCATGATTTCCTGTTCGGAAAGGTTGTCAAGATACATGACGAGGGCCCGCAGCGAATTTCCGTGCGCGGTGATAAGCACGCTTTTGTCACTTTTGACCTGCGAGGCAATGCTTTCACACCAGTAGGGCAGAAACCGTGACACGGTATCCCGCAGGCACTCGGTAAGGGGAATATCCTGCTTTGGCAAATTCCGGTAGCGAGGGTCGGATCCGGGATAACGGGGATCATCGGGAGTGAGCGCAGGCGGGCGAATATCGTAACTTCGCCGCCAGACCAATACTTGTTCTTCACCATATTCAACTGCTGTTTCAAGTTTGTTCAGGCCTTGCAACGCGCCATAATGACGTTCATTCAGCCGCCATGACAATTCGACGGGAATCCACATCTGATCCATTTCATCCAGCACGATCCATAATGTGCGAATGGCACGCTTCAGTACCGAAGTGTAGGCGATATCGAAAGTGAATCCGGCTTCCCGCAACAGGCGTCCGGAATTGCGCGCCTCCTCCACTCCTTTTGGAGTCAAATCCACGTCGGTCCAGCCCGTAAAGCGATTCTCCTTGTTCCAGGTGCTTTCTCCATGTCGCAGGAGAACGAGTTTTTTCATGTTTGTTCTTGGGCAGATATATTTTCCGCGATGGAAAAACTTCAAATTTTACCGTATTTTCGACACTACCGCAGCAGCCAGACCAACTACCAGCCGCCACAAGGAGCGAAACAAAGACTGAAAAAGGAGTGAAGCGTGAGAATTCCGCACACCTTCTGTCTCTGATAGAATAATCGGTTACCCGGATTTGCGCGGAAAGTTCCTCCATTCGGAAAGCTCCTCCATTCATGAGGAGATAGATAGCATAGCGCGGACGCTGGAAGCATCCATTCAGGTTTATAATTTGAGCCATGCAACGACTCCAGGCCTATAAATTCGAGCTAAAGCCCAACGGCCAACAGCAGTGCCTCATGCGCCGCTTTGCTGGCTCCTGCCGTTTCGTGTTCAACAAGGCGCTGGCGTTGCAGAAGGAACGCCATGAGCAAGGAGAAAAGAAGCTCGGCTATGCCGCCCTGTGCAGGAGGTTGACAGAATGGAAAGCCCAGCCGGAAACGCCATGGCTGTCTGATACCCCTGGCCAGGCCTTACAGCAGGCGTTGAAGAACCTGGAACGGGCCTACAGGAACTTCTTCGACAAACGAGCGGATTTCCCCCGCTTCAAGAAAAAAGGTCAGTCAGACAGTCTCCGCTATCCGCAGGGCTTCAGGCTCGATCAGAGCAACAACCGCGTATTCCTGCCCAAGCTTGGCTGGATTCGCTACCGTAACAGCCGTGATATTCCCGGCACGGTAAAAAACATCACCGTGAGCCAGTCTTGTGGCAAGTGGTTTATATCCATCCAGACCGAGCGGGAAGTAGCGCAGCCAATTCCGCAAGGCAATGCGGTTGGTGTCGATATGGGCATTGCCCGCTTCGCGACACTCTCGGATGGCACATACTACACGCCCCTCAACAGCTTTAGGCGTCACGAGGATCGACTGCGCAAGGCGCAGCAGGCGATGAGCCGCAAACAGAAATTCAGCAGCAACTGGAGACGGGCGAAAGCCCGCATCCAGCACATCCATGCCCGTATCGGCAACGCCCGCCGCGACTACCTGCACAAGACCACGACAGCTATCAGCCAAAACCACGCGATGGTGTGCATCGAGGACTTGCGGGTGCGGAACATGTCAAGGTCGGCCGCAGGCACAACCGGGAATCCGGGCAGAAACGTTCGGGCCAAGTCCGGCCTGAACAAAGTCATCCTCGATCAGGGCTGGTTCGAGTTCAGGCGCCAACTGGATTACAAGCTGGCGTGGAACGGCGGCTGGCTCATCGCCGTTCCGCCGCGGAACACGAGTCGCACCTGCCCGTGCTGTGGCCATGTATCAAAGGATAACCGCCAGACGCAAGCCAGGTTCGGGTGTGTGGAATGCGGGCTCATAGAAAACGCCGATGTGGTTGGTGCGATCAACATTTTAAGGGCGGGACACGCCCGGTTCGCCTGTGAAGTGAGCGGTGCAGGAATGCTGCCAGCAGCAGGAACCCACCGAAGTGATTCAGTGCAGCGTGCTGCACTGAGCGCGCCGTAGGAATCTCCGGCCTTCAGGTCGGGGAGGGTGTCAAGAAAGTCAAGGAAACCAGAGACGAGACGGAAGCCAGAGACTAAAGGGATTTTTAGGAGACTTGGTGTGTCATCATTCTTACAGAACAACATTACGCTGATTGTTGCTGCCCTTGCGAGCGGTATCCTGCTGTTATGGCCGCTGGTTTCGCGTCGCGGCAAAGAAGTGGATACGATGGCAGCGGTGCAGCTTATCAATTATAAGGAGGCGTTGGTGCTGGATGTACGCGAAGGGAGCGAATATGAGTCGGGCCACGTTCCCAATTCAAAGCATATTCCAGCCGACAAGCTCGAACAGCGGTTGCAGGAATTGGATAAGTTCAAGGACAAGCCGGTGATATTGATCCATCGAAGTGGGGCCAATACCACCGGCAAGGCGGGTTTCCTTCTGCGGAACCAGGGTTTCCAGCACGTGCACAACCTTGCGGGTGGTTTTGATGCCTGGCAGCAGGCCAATTTGCCGGTAACAAAAAAATGAGCGAGGGGTCTGCAAAGGTATTGATGTATTCCACCGGTTTCTGCCCGTATTGCGTCATGGCGGAACGGTTGTTGCGAGCCAGGGGCGTGGAGGAGATAGAAAAGATACGGGTGGATCTTGAGCCCGCACGCCGGGTGGAGATGATGGAGAAAACCGGACGTCGCACGGTTCCCCAGATTTATATTGGTGATACGCATATAGGCGGTTACGACGATCTGGCGAAGCTCGACCGCAGTGAAGGGCTGGCAAAGCTCCTCGCAACGTGAGTTGCCTCTCGAAAAGGGCGAGGCAGCGAGGAGGGTTGCAGCAAGTTTGAGCAGGATGGGAATATCTTTTGTGAACAGTTTTTATTTCCGGGGTTATGGTTCGGATTAATGTTCACCTGATTCACAGTTTTATCATTCTTTGGAATCCGACATGAGCAACGAGCAGCAGCAACCGGTTTTCAGCATCGAAAAGGTCTATGTCAAGGATCTTTCTGTTGAAATACCAAACGCGCCCAGAATATACCTGGAGCGCGAGACGCCTGAGGTGAACATCCAACTGCACAGCAAGAGCGAGCGCATCGATGAAACCTTGTATGAGGTCGTGCTGACAACGACCGTCACCGCAAAGGTCAAGGACAAGACGATGTTTCTGGTGGAGATACAGCAAGGGGGTGTTTTTCAGATTCGTCATGTCCCGGAAGCTGAAATGGAGCTTGTGCTCGGTATTGCATGCCCAAATATTCTCTTCCCTTACCTGCGCGAGGCGGTTTCGGATACTGTGACGCGCGCGGGATTTCATCCGGTCATTTTGAATCCGGTGAACTTCGAGGCACTTTACTACCAGAGAAAGCAGCAGGCGGAGAATTCGGCAGCGTCGCAGACTCCAGAGACACAGCAAATCACGCATTAAATAAAAATGAGGCTTGTGCGCGGTTCATCGCTGAAAATATCATCCTCGCTGGGCCGGGGACTGGCCATTCTCGGAATGGCGGTGTCGATGTTTCCATCGCTCGCCATTGCGGCGCTGGAGTTTTATTCGATCAATGACAACGTCGCAATAATGTATGACGCGCCGTCACTCAAGGCGGGGAAGTTATATGTGGTCGGCCGGAATCTGCCCGTTGAGGCTATTGTAAAAGTCGACGGATGGGTAAAGGTTCGCGACAGTGAGGGAGCGCTTGCCTGGGTGGAAGAAAAAGCCCTGAGTGAGAAGCGCTATATCATCGTTACCTCGCCACTGGCGGACGTCTATCAGGTGGCAACTACCAATTCGCCCCTGATGTTCCAGGTACAGCAAGGTGTAATTCTGGAGTGGCTGGAGCCCCCGGCCAACGGGTGGGTGAGGGTGCGACACCGTGACGGTCAAACCGGGTACGTCAGGACCAGCCAGGTCTGGGGCTCATGAGAATAGCGGTAATGGGAGCCGGCGCATGGGGCACCGCGCTGGCTCTCAGTCTTTGTGCAAACACCGCCTATTCCCACCGGGTAACATTGTGGACCCGCAGGCGCCAGCATCTGGCTGATCTCGTTTCACAGCGTATCAATCGCCGCTATTTTCCCGCTTTTCCTTTACCGGCATCATTGCGGTTGACCGCAGGACTCGAAGAGGCTGTCGAGGACGCCGACCTCGCCCTGATCGTTGTGCCGGTTTCGGGTTTGCGCGAGACCTTGCGGAAAATTGCAGCAAGCGGCAAAAAGGTCCCTGTAATTTGGGGATGCAAGGGATTTGAATCGCAATCGGCAAAGCTGCCTCACCAGGTGGCCGAGGAGGAATATGCCGGAGAAGCGCCATATGGCGTCCTATCAGGACCGAGTTTTGCACTTGAAGTCGCGCAAGGCTTGCCCGCGGCCCTGACTCTGGCCTCCGAGGATGGGGAATTCGCACGAGAGGTTGCCGCGCAATTGCACGCCCCGCGGCTGCGCGTTTATTCCTGTACCGATGTAGTGGGTGTGGAAACGGGTGGGGCAGTCAAGAACGTCATATCGATTGCCGCAGGCATTTGCGACGGCATGGGGTTCGGGTACAACGCCCGCGCGGCCTTGATTACCCGTGGGCTGGCGGAAATTACCCGGTTGGGTTTAAAACTGGGAGGACGTATGGAAACCTTCCTGGGTTTGACCGGGGTGGGGGATCTGATACTGACCTGCACAGGGGATTTGTCGCGCAATCGCCAGGTTGGGCTGGCGATTGCAGCGGGCCGCTCCCTGCCCGACATTCTGCAGGAACTGGGGCATATCGCCGAAGGCGTTCACACGGCCCGGGAGGTATTGCGATTAAGTCACCTGATGGGCATTGAAATGCCGATCACAAAGGGTGTGTGCAGTATACTGGATGACGGTGTTCCGGCTAGGCAGGCGGTAGAAGCACTGCTCAATCGTGAACCGAAATCAGAAATCTATTGAGCGGATCAAAAGCCAATAGAGAAGACAGTACACCCTACTCATCCAGCGCTATGCGAATTCCATCTGGCGCCACGCCTCATAGACTATCACTGCAACGGTATTCGACAGGTTGAGACTGCGGCTTCCCTCTGCCATCGGTACGCGAAGGCGATGCTGCTCAGGGAAATTTTCCAGCAGATCGGCTGGCAGGCCGCGGCTTTCAGGGCCGAAAAGAAAAGCATCGCCAGGCGAATAGGTAACAAGGTCATAGCGTTGTTTTCCTTTGGTGGAAATCGCAAAAAAGCGCCTGCTCCTATCCCCGAGTTCGTCCATACATTCCACCCAGTCTGCATGCACACTGATACTGGCAAATTCGTGGTAATCCAGTCCGGCACGAAGCAGTTGTTTGTCTTCCAGCGTAAAGCCGAGGGGCTTGACCAGATGTAAGCGGGCGCCTGTATTGGCGCACAGGCGAATGATATTGCCGGTATTGGGGGGAATCTCGGGCTGATACAGAATTACATCGAACATATCGATTCTGTCTTACATGTTTTTATGGAGCGCCGGGAAGCGTGCGTGCGACCACCCACGCGCTGACATGAACGGCGCCGCATTTACGCAATACCCTCGCCAGTTCGTTCAACGTTGCGCCGGTGGTCATCACGTCATCGACGATAGCAATACGCTTTCCGTTTAATTTTCCCTCGCAGTCAAACGCGTCTCGAATATTTTTTTCCCGTTCCTTCCACGGAAGCCCGGTTTGGGAAGCTGTATCCCTGACGCGATGGCATAGCGCGGGTCGCAGGGGAACGCCAGATTTTTTCGATATTCGCCGGGCAATCTCAATGGCCTGGTTGAAACCCCGTGTCCGCAGTCGTGCCGGGTGTAATGGCATCGGAATGATGAAATCCGGTAATGCAGCCGTGTCGATCTGCGCCAGCAGCAAATCTGCCAGTACCGGCGCCAGGGCAAGATTAGTCCGGTATTTGAGCGAGTGGAGAAGCGCATCGATCGGAAAGGCATAATTTACGGCGGAGAGCGTACGATCAAAGGCCGGGGGATGAGCAAGGCAAGCACCGCAGACGCGGGCTTCCTCCGTCGGTAACGCACAGACCGGGCAATGCTGCGATGAAAGATGAGGCAGGCTGTGCCGGCAAGGCACGCAAAGGTCTTCAGCAGCGACACTTCCACAGAGGAGGCAGTTTCTCCCGAATAACGACTGCACTATTTTTGATCGGTAGTTCAAAAAACCCCAGGAAAAAATTGACAACAATGGCGCAATTTGTGATTATGCCATTCGCTACTGAAGACGAGGCGGGAAAATGAGAGCCATTTGGCTTTCATTTCGTCTGTCGCGAACAGGGGTTCAGACAAATCGATTGCCAAACATTGAAGGATAGGGTATGAGCCAATCAGCTCCCGGTATCGTTGACATGGAAACGCCTTCGGGCGGAGCGAGCGACAGTTTCGCTGACAAACTTTCCAGTGTCAGCGCTGATTTTCGGCGCTGGGATATTCGCCGCATCGAAGCGCTGCTAAATCTGCCGTTTAATGACCTGATTCATCGGGCGCAACTGGTTCATCGTCAATATCACGATCCCAACGGAGTGCAGCTTTCCACACTGATTTCAGTCAAGACGGGGGGGTGTTCCGAGGATTGCGGATATTGTCCGCAAGCAGCGCGCTATCATACGACTGTAGAAAATCAGGACATGCTCACGGTTGAAGAGGTGGTAGCAGCAGCGGCAGCCGCCAAAGCGCAGGGGGCCACGCGGTTTTGCATGGGCGCGGCGTGGCGCGGTCCCAGAGAGCGGGATATGAAAAGCGTGGTGGAAATGGTGAGGGCTGTAAAAGCGTTGGGACTTGAAGCGTGCACGACGTTAGGCATGTTGAAGCCAGGGCAGGCGGAACAGCTTCAAGAGGCGGGTCTCGATTATTACAATCATAACCTCGATACGTCGCCCGAATTTTACGGGGAGATCATCACCACCCGCGATTACGAGGACCGGCTCGACACCTTGCAAAAGGTTCGTCATGCGGGTATCAATGTGTGTTGTGGAGGCATTGTGGGCATGGGCGAATCACGCCGCACCCGTGCCGGATTAATCGCCCAGTTAGCCAATCTCGATCCTTATCCCGAGTCCGTTCCCATCAACCATCTGGTGCAGGTCGAAGGCACGCCCCTTCACGGGACAGAGGCTCTGGATCCTCTGGAATTCGTGCGCACGATTGCAGCTGCACGCATTACGATGCCGAAGGCAATGGTAAGGCTATCAGCTGGAAGGAGAGAAATGCCGGATGCAGTTCAGGCGCTGTGTTTTCTCGCTGGCGCCAATTCCATTTTTTATGGCGATAAACTGCTTACTACCGACAATCCTGAAGCGGAACGGGATAAAGCGTTATTTGACAAACTGGGACTGCATTCCATATAGCGGCTTTTCACCCCGATCTCCTTTATTTTCCACTATCTGCGGCAAATGATCCTATCGGGCAACCTCTGCTCGTATGCGCAACGACTCGGATTCAATCCATCAGCCGGGTGAAGGCCTGCGCGAATATCTGCGCAGCCGTGAAAACCGGAGCCTGTATCGTTACCGCCTGACGCTTGAGAGTCCTCAAGCCCCTCGGGTTACGGTAAGCGGTCGTGAATACCTGGCATTTTGCAGTAATGATTATCTCGGTCTTGCCAATCATCCCGAACTGATTGCAGCACTTTGCGAAGGTGCTGCGCAGTATGGCGTGGGAGCAGGCGCGTCGCATCTCGTCAGCGGCCATTCACGGGCACACCATTTGCTGGAGGAAGCGCTGGCATCCTTTACCCGGCATTCCCGGGCATTGCTGTTTTCCACGGGATACATGGCAAACGCAGGCGTAGTAACAGCGTTGACCGACCGGGGAGATGCCATATTCGCGGACAAACTCAATCATGCATCGCTCAACGACGCGGCACTTCTATCGCGCGCGAGGTTGAGTCGTTATCCCCATCTGGATCTGGCTGTTCTGGAGCGGCAGCTTGCCGCATCTCAGGCCAGGCGCAAACTCGTGATATCGGATGCAGTATTCAGCATGGATGGAGATATCGTACCGCTTCCAAAGTTGTTGGAGTTGTGTGAAAGATACGACGCCTGGCTGTTGCTCGACGATGCGCACGGGTTCGGGGTGCTGGGCGCTCAGGGGAGGGGGATCCTGGCGCACTTCAATATCAGTTCGCCGCGCATTATCTACCTGGGGACACTCGGCAAGGCGGCGGGCGTATTTGGGGCTTTCGTAGCTGCCCAGGGAGAAATCATCGAAATGCTCATTCAGTGCGCACGAAGCTACATCTATACCACTGCGACTCCGCCGTTCTTGTCTCATGTCTTGCTGAAAAGCCTGGAACTGATCGCAGGCGGTGCGTGGCGACGTGAAAAACTGGCGCGACTCACCGGGCTGTTCAAGCAGGAATGTCGTTCCCTGTCCTGGAAATTGCTTCCGTCGGAGACTCCCATCCAGCCGCTGGTCATGGGAGAGAATGCCAAGGCTCTGCAGGTCAGCGAAGCGTTGCGCCAGAAAGGTATACTGGTAACTGCCATTCGACCGCCTACCGTGCCCGAGGGAACAGCGCGCTTGCGCATCTCATTATCCAGTTCACATGATATCGAGGATGTCGTGCAACTGGGTGCAGCACTGCGGGAAATCGACCGGGATATGGAATGACTATGGAATGACCCGGCACCTTTACACCGGATATGACATTCGCCTTGTAAGGGCGACGATCGTGGAGACGATGTGGAATGGTGGATGGGCCAGATGAGCATTTACGTTGAATCTCTTGGTGAAGGCCCCGATCTCGTTCTGCTGCATGGATGGGCCATGCATAGCGGAATGTGGGGGAAAGCTCTGGAATTTCTGGCGCAGCATTTCCGCGTGCATCTCATCGACTTGCCGGGCCATGGGTTCAGCCGACCCGCCTTCCTTTATGAAACGGGAGAAAAAACCGATGTCGGCGAGTGCATGGTCGAGAGGATAGTGGAGGTTCTGCCTCCCCGCTGTGTAATTTGTGGATGGTCACTGGGTGGCCAACTCGCCATCGAACTCGCATTGCGCGAGCCGGCGCGCGTGAAGAAAATCATATTGACCTCCACCACGCCCAGCTTCGTCAAACGCAAGGACTGGCAATGGGGAATGGAGGAATTGACATTGAAGGCGTTTGCGGAAAATCTCAAACGAGACTTCAGCACTACCATGAAGCGGTTTCTTACCCTGCAGGTGAATGGGGGAGGAGATGCCGGGAAGGTATTGCCCGAGATGCGGAGGCTTTTGTTCGAGCGCAGTGTGCCGGAACCGGAAGCATTGGAATCGGGGTTACAGATCGTGCTTGCGAACGACCTTCGCCGAAAGCTGCGAAACATCGTTCAGCCCGCTTTGCTGATACACGGTGAGAACGACGTCATTGCCTATCCCGAGGCAGCGGGATGGATGAAGCAGCAGTTTCAGGATGCCGAGCTAGTCATGCTACCCGATTGCAGCCATGTGCCGTTCCTGTCCTATCCTGATAAATTCGTTGCGAATATCGTTCGCTTCACTAATGAGTTCAAATGAGTCTGCGGTGAATCACGACCATTTCATCGATAAGCGCCGGGTGCGTAAGGCGTTCGAACGGGCTGCACCCTTGTATGACCGAGCCGCGATTCTCCAGCACGAAGTGTGCGACCGGATGTTGTCTCGCCTCGAATACATCAAATATACGCCTGATGTTGTTCTCGATGCGGGAAGCGGCACCGGCTATGGCACGCGCAAACTGCTTGAACGCTATCCGGATGCATCCATGCTTGCCATCGATATTGCACCGGGAATGCACTGGCAGGCTCGACATCAAGTGAATTCCACAATCCCGGGCTGGCGCCAGCTGCTCGGGATGGGCCACAAACGGGGCACAAACCGGATCCGCTACGTCGCAGGCGATATCGAACAACTGCCGTTGAAAGATTCCTGCGCCGGTCTCGCCTGGTCCAACCTGACACTGCAATGGTGCAATGATCTCAAAAAAACCTTTGATGAGATACGGCGTATCCTGCAAACCGGCGGCTTGTTCATGTTCAGCACTTTCGGGCCCGATACACTGAAAGAGTTGCGGCAGGCTTTTCGCCAGGCGGATGATTACAGCCACGTCAATCGCTTTACGGATATGCACGACATTGGCGACATGCTGGTGCATAGCGGCTTTGCAACTCCGGTTATGGATATGGAATATATTACGTTGACCTATGACGAAGTAATCGGCGTGATGCGCGATCTCAAAGCCATCGGCGCCCATAACGCCACTGAGGCGCGGTCCCGGGGCCTGACCGGAAAAAATGCGTGGCAAAAAGCGGTCGGCCATTATGAGGCGCTGCGTACAGGGGGAAAATTGCCAGCGACTTTTGAAGTGGTGTATGGCCATGCGTGGAAACCCGCGTCTCGAACATCCATTCTTACACCGGAAACACGCCGCCACATCGGTCTGGAATAAGGGTATTTCGCCTTATGGGAATGGGAAGCGGGTATTTCGTCACCGGGACAGATACCGGCGTGGGTAAAACGCGCGTGAGCTGTGCTCTGCTGCATGCTTTTGCTGCCACGGGGAAAATTGTGGCAGGCATGAAGCCCGTCGCAGCCGGATACGAAAACGGGGCGTGGCCGGATGTCGAATTACTTGCTGCGGCAAGCAGCGTTTCCGTGCGACGCGAGCATATCAATCCTTATGCGCTTGTTCCTCCGATTGCTCCACACATTGCCGCAAGCAGGGCAGGCGTTGAAATCGATCTCGAAGTCATTCGTCAGGCATACCTTGAACTGAGAAAAAGAGCGGATATCGTGATCGTGGAAGGAGCAGGCGGATTTCTTGTTCCTTTGAACGATCATGAGGACATGGCAGCTATGGTGCAGGCTTTGGATTTGCCGGTCCTGCTGGTGGTCGGGATGCGGCTTGGCTGTATCAACCACGCGTTATTGACGGCCCACGCCGTTCGAGCAGCCAAACTCTCGCTGGCAGGATGGGTGGCAAACCGGATTGATCCCGAAATGGCGGCTTTCGAGGAGAACGTACTGACCCTGCAGCGGCGGCTCGACTGTCCCTTGCTGGGTATATTGCCTTACGATCAGAGTCATGGCACCGGGGATTTGTCGCCCTTGCTGGATATTGCAAAAATCAGGATGGACTTCTGACTAATACAGAAATGCGTCTCACGAGGATCTGCTCAGAAGTCTTTATCAATATACGAGAATGAGGACGTGAACTTTGGTTTATTGCCCTCAGATCATCACGCCTTTTTGCTGAGTGGGCATCTCAAAATAATTCTTTTCAGGTTGAAATACCATCGTGCCGATGAACAGGCTGACGACCGTGACAACGATACTTGCAAAAAAGGCAGTCCAGAATCCGGAAATCCTGAATCCGGGCACGAGTGCCGATACCAGCATCATCATAAGTGCATTGATAACCAGCAAAAAAAAGCCGAAGGTGATCAATGTCAGCGGGATGGTCAGAATGATGATGACTGGTTTTACGACAGCATTGACCAGGCCCAACAGCAAAGCGGATATGAACAGAGATTTTTTACTGCTGAATGAAATTCCCTGAAACATCAGGCTTGCGATCCATAGCGAGAGCGATGTGACGCCCCAATGGGCCAGAAATGCCATCATGTTATCCAGCATTTTTCAGTCCTGATTTCCGGGGTCATATTTAATTGGTATATTAGCAGCTACCGCCAGGTGAGCGAGAGAGTTTGGCATGATAGTACATTCGCCTTCAGGGATATCGATAAATTTTACAGCGATTTGACTGTCGTTTGGGAAGAACGGCTTGCATGGCGGGGCCAAGCGGATGGCACAGATCCTGCTTATTTTCAAAGTGCGGCATTTCGGTATCGGTTCTGATGGATTGCGAGTCTCCGGTATTTGTTCTGTGGTATTCCAAGCTTCCACTGTTGTAGGGGGGCGTGAACAGGATTATGATGCGGCGTCTTCGCCCCCATCTACATAAGGGGTAAATCCGGGTAATCAATCTGGCATGCAAGCGGACGAGCGATGCTATAAAGCAACAGATTGGGTTGAGAATCGGAACAGAAATTATTAGCCATGGACGGCCAGCGTTAAACAAGTATTAAAACGGAAAATTCGATGACGTCTTCTGCCGATATTCTTAATGCCCGGATTTTAGTGGTCGACGACCGGAAAGGTAATGTCGAACTCCTTCACGGCATGCTTTCGAGCGCGGGCTACACTTCAATCGCCTGCACCATGAATCCTCGGGAAGTGTGCGATCTTCATCGCACCAATCGGTATGATCTCATTCTCCTCGATCTGATGATGCCGGGAATGGATGGATTTCAGGTGATGGAATGTTTGAGAGAAATAGAAGCGCAAATAGAATCGGAAGCAGGATATGAAAGCGGACTTCAGGTTGAATCTCAAGGTGAGCGTTCTGCTCTTCCCGTCCTGGTAATCACTGCCCAGCCGCAGCATAAGGAGAGAGCCTTGCAGGCAGGCGCAAAAGGTTTTATTACCAAACCTTTCGATCGTCTGCAGATGTTGACCCATATTCACGATGTTCTTGAAATCAGGCAGTTGCAGAAAAAGCTGCAAAAGCTGCAGAAATTTGCTGTGCGAAGTGAAGTCGTGCCAGGAGAGAAAACCTTTCCCCGGGAAACTGGAGATTTGTTCGATCAGCTTGCGGGTAATCTTCCCCAAGTTTTCTGGATCTGGGATGTCCATGACAAAACCTTTCGCTATATTAATCCTGAGTGGGAGAAAATGACGGGGCAGCGGGTTGGCCAGGGAGATAAGCTGGAAACGATTTTCGAGCCTGTGCATCCCGAAGACCTGGAACGTGTCTTGCGCGAAGCGGCAAATCTGCCGCTCGGGGGGGTGGATCATGATTACCGCTTGCTATTACCAGACATGTCGATACGCTGGGTCCATTCGCGCACTTTCCCGATCAAGGATTCAGCCGGTGTGCATCGAATCGTGGGTGTAATGGATGACATCACCCAGCGCAAGCAGGCTGATCAGCAGCTGCTACAGGTTTCCCATTATGACGCGCTCACGCATCTTCCCAACCGCGTCCTGTTCTATGAGTCACTCCGCAAGATAATCAAACAATCTGAAATGAATCACCGGATCGTTTCAGTACTGTTTCTCGATATTGATAACTTCAAAAATATAAATGACACGCTGGGTTTCGTGCTGGGAGATGAATTGCTGCGCGAATTCAGTCTTCGTTTGCTGGAATGCCTGCGTGTAACCGATATCATCGCGCGCATCGGAGGAGATGAATTCGGTTGCATTCTTGTCAGTGCTGACGGTTTGGGGAATGCAGGCGTGGTTGCAAGCAAGATCAGGGAAGCATTGCGCCAACCCTTCGATTTACAGGGTCATCAGGTCACGGTAACAGCGAGCATTGGAATCAGCGTATACCCGATAGATTCGATCGATGCCGATACGCTCGTAGAAAATGGAGATACTGCGATGTATCGGTCGAAGACAGCAGGCAGGGATACCTACCGCTTCTTTACGCCGGAAATGAATGCACGCGCTATCGAGAAACTCGACCAGGAAAATGCTTTGCGGAAGGCGCTCGATCGGAATGAATTTGTCTTGCATTATCAGCCGAAGGTGGATCTCTCCAGCGGATGGGTCACAGGTATGGAAGCTCTCTTGAGATGGAAGAGGCCAGAACATGGCGTGGTAGGGCCGCTGGAATTCATTCCGGCCCTCGAACAGACCGGGTTGATAACCCAGGTAGGCGCCTGGGTTATCGAGAGCGTATGCAGGCAGATTGCGGAGTGGCGGCAGGCGGGGATAGGAGAAATCCCGGTTTCGGTCAATGTCTCGGGAAGACAGTTTTCACGGAGCACCTTGAACCAGGATATTATTCGGGCAACTCAGGCTAACGATATCCAGCCCGCACTGCTCGAATTCGAATTGCAGACGGAAAGAGCATTGCGGGAAAACAGCATCGATTCCGATCTGCTGGAACTGGAACTGACGGAAAGCTCTTTGATGACGCATGCAAAAAAGACAGTAAGTATTCTGCAGAGATTGAAGGTGCTCGGAATCCAGATATCGATCGACGATTTCGGAACCGGCTATTCAAGCCTGGCATACGTAAAACGGTTTCCAATAGATGTGCTGAAGATCGATCGTTCTTTTATCCAGGAGATCACTACAAATTCCGCCGATGCCGCCATTACGACTGCAATCATCGATATGGCGCACAGCCTTCATGTGAGAGTGGTAGCGGAGGGTGTGGAAACTGCTGAACAATTTGATTTTCTGAAAGGAAAAGGCTGCGACGAAGTGCAGGGTTTCTACTTTTCACCTCCGCTCCCGGCAAACGAAATATCCCAATTGTTGTTGAGCGGAAACCGTCGGCTTAAACCCGCTCCATGCCGGCCCAATGCCGGCGAATCTGCCTGTAATCCTTGATTTCCACGCCTGGACGCCTGGCAGATTCTTCCACTTCTCCCTGGAATGATTTGTTCAGTGGTTCCTTCATCTGCATTGAATGTGCTGCCACGATCGCTGATTGCGCGCCACGCACAAACCGAGTGCAAGGAGAAAAGAGGAAAGGAAGTAATAAATTCAGGATCAGGACAGATAACATTACTGTTGGGATCTGGAACGGGTAAAATATGTACCTGTTCCTTTCTGTTATCTCTCATAATTTCTTTTGTTCATGAGCATGCGCTTTGCCTGCTTGGGAAGTGGTTCGCAGGGCAACGCTCTGGTAGTCGAAGCAGGGAACACCCGGTTATTGCTGGATTGTGGTTTTACGCTCCAGGAAACCGTTATTCGCCTCGCCCGGCTTGGTCTCGAACCGGGCACGATAGATGCGGTTGTCGTAACCCATGAGCATGGCGATCATATTTGCGGTGTTGCCCGGTTTGCACGTAAGTTCGGCATCCCTGTCTGGTTGACACATGGCACGTTGCGCAGTGCGGGAAAAGTGTTCGGAAAACTGTCAGGAGTCAATATCATAGAGGGTTACCAGCGTTTTTCCATTAAGGACGTTGAGGTAGAACCTTATCCGGTCCCTCATGATGCACAGGAACCTGCGCAATTCGTGTTTGGAAATGGTTCACTGCGATTGGGCGTATTGACCGATACAGGTTGCTCGACTCCCCATATCGAAGCGGTCCTGAGTGACTGTGATGCTCTTGTGCTGGAATGCAACCATGATGCCCGGATGCTGGCAAACAGCGACTATCCGGAAAGCCTGAAGCGAAGGGTGGGGGGGCGTTTCGGTCATCTTGAGAATGCTGCTTCGGCAAGTCTTCTCGCCAGACTCAATTGCAACCGCCTGCAGCATGTCATAGCAGCCCATTTGAGCCAGAAGAACAATACACCTCTGCTTGCGCAGGGAATGCTGAGCGATGCTTTAAACTGCGAAGCAGCCTGGATTGGCGTAGCCACCCAGAGCGAGGGCTTTGGATGGCGCCAGGTGTTCTGACAGGAACAGCAAAAATCAGGAGCAGCAAAAAAAATAAAACCAATGAACCAATGAACCAATGAACCAATAAACCAATAAAAAAGCCGTCCTGGGACGGCTTTTTTATTACGTTAAAAAGCGTTTTACTTTATTTGCCAGCTTCGCCGGAAGGAGTATCGGATCCGGCAACAGCCTGATCCGGAGTTGAGGATTCTTGCGACATGATTTTCGCGTGGTTTTCCTTTTCCTGCTCAGGAAGCGCCTGGTTCGGCTTGCCACAAGCGGTCATTGTCAGCACTACTGTGGCAGCCAGGAGCGAGAGTCTTATCATTTTATTCCCTCTTGATAGTCTATTATGAAATCAACATTCTACATCGGAATGTCTTTGTGCTTCAAGAGACAAGGAGAATAAGGAGATAGGATCGCTGATGAGCAGCGCGGGAGGTAACAAGTCATCAGGCAAGTGTCGTTCGCCTGCTCCTGTTATCCAGGGATATCGACTATTTGTAGCAAAAAAAACCATCCAAAAGGATGGTTTTTTTGCCTGGTACCTGGGCTTAGTGTCCTTCCGGGATTGCGCTTTGTCCCTCTGGCAGAGGATTGCCATTCCCGTCGAGTTGATGTCCAGGGAGAACAGCCTGGCCGGAGTATTCATCATCCGGACTTGTGCCAGCGGCGGAAGCAGTTGTCTCACCGGCTGGAGCTGCTGAAGTCTTGTCGCCATCAGTCTTGTCGCCATCAGCCGTGCCACGCTCTTGATCCAAAGTCGTACCCTCTTGAGTCCGGGTTCCATACGAGGTCGAATTCGCAGGCAAAGCCTGTTCCGGTCTTTTGCATGCGGAAAGAGCGAGTGCTGTCATCAAAGCTGCGGCGATAAGTGAAAGTTTCATTGTCAAGCGTCCTTAATAAAAATGAATGATATGACGGGAATTATATTATATAGTAAAAAATTTCCATTCAATCGAAATTTGCTATTTCAACATCGATCTGGTTGATTCGCAATTACTGACTGACGAAAATGCCTTGCCTTTTGTGTTATTGCGCCGGAGCCTGCTTGGCATCATCTCCGTTAGCTCCTGAAGCATTGCCCGGAGTTTCTTCCTTATCAAGTTCGCTGAAATCGGGTGCCGAATCGCGCTCAACCATCGCGGAGGGAGGCGGTTTATCCATAGGATGTTTTTTGTATTCACAAGCGGACAGCGCAACTGCTGCCAACACAATGGCAAGGAGTGAGTATTTCATTATTCAATCATCCTATAGAGTACAAAAACGATAGTTTAACAGAAGCATTTGAGGATTCAAATCCCCTTGTTCCGATCCTTTTCTCCCTGGAACGGGAACACAACGGAATCTGGATCCAGGCCATAAAAAAGGCCGTCCCGGGGGACGGCCTCTTTTTAACGCTTGGTTAGGCGTATTGTTACTTTGCCTCGTCTTTCGGTGGTTCATCTTTCTTTGTCTCCGTCCCGGCACCTTCTTTCTGGGCCGCTTCAATATCCGCATCACTGAGCTGTCCTTCACGTTTCTCCCAAAGGCTAGGCGGATATTGGCCAGGTTTTCCTTCTCCCGGCTGATGTTGTTTCATTTGATCGCATGCGGAAAATGCAAGTGTTACCAACGCTGCAGCGAGGAGCGAGTACTTCATTTTTTTAATCTCCTTATAAGGTTTATAACAAATCATGAGTAAGTTACAAGAGCGTTTCGGCCATTCAAATCTGAGCGGACCACCAACTAGCACCACCTATCGTAATAGCAGAATTGCCATTACTTTAATAGCAGAATTAGAAAATATTGTCTAGTCGTTGTGTTTACGCCATTCCCCTGTAATGGTTTTGGTTCTCATTGAGGGATTGGCCGAGATATCCATTTTTAACTGGAACGGGATTCGGAGAACTCGCAGATTGCATTTCTTTATTCTGGGAGAACCTATGCCCACGGATAGCCGCATCCATGGCAGAAGTGGGCGCATAAATGATGCATGATGCGGATGACGTGAAAGTCGTTTGACTCCGCTCTTGCATTAACTCGAGTTTCCGCTTGCCCCGTCGTTTATCCTCCCATTTTTGCTGACCTCGATAAGATAGATCTTTCCTGCATCGGAGTGATGAGTATTTGCTGCCTGTATCAGGGTATCAAATATAATTTTTACCAATTCGTCAGGTGCAAATATTTCAATGCGTTTTTTCGGGGTATAAGGGGTAAAACCCTCTTCCACTGGATTTCCGTCGAATCCTTCGCAATCGGATACGTTCATACCAGGGAAGCCAGGTATCTTAAGTAATGTCTGGGTTACCCGTGGCAGCATGAACGGCTGGATATAGGCACGGATTTCTTTCATGAAGAGGCCTTCCGGTTACACCATTCCTCGATCGTGCAATAAAGGGTGGAAAGTATGGCCAAGTTCAGCAGTGTCACAGTAACCAGTCCACCGATGATCACCACCGCAAAAGGTTTGGTCGTCTCCGAACCGACGTCTGTCGACAGGGCTCGCCTATAAACCCGGCATCGCCATCAGGGCTGTCATCATCACAGACACAGCCGCCTGGGGGAATCTTGCAGGATTGCATCCCGCATGGGAACGCCTTCCTATCGCAGCAGATTGATTTGCGATAGGCGATAGGAGAATAACATTATTTTGCACGGCAATGCCGAAAAGAGCGATGGATCCAATCGCTGCCGATGCACTTAAGTGTTATGGTGTATGCCTGTCAACAGCAATGCCACGAGCCCTCCAATCAGGGAAAAAGGCACGATCAATACGGCAAGCGTTCGAAAGACAGAACACCGATAATGAAGAGCAGCAAGGCAGTACTGATGACAGCAAGCGTTGCTGGAGGCAAAATGCAATGATTCTGTGAATCACTGCCTGCTTTCTCTGGCTTGCTGCTCTGTTTTTTGCTCGGCGCGCAGCATCAAGGCGCCGTTCACCACAAGCCGCTCACCCGGCTTCAGGCCGGAAAGGATGACCGCGCGGTCCTTGAGGCGGAGGCCTACTTTGACCGGGCGCAATTGATAGTGATAGTCACCCGTGTTTACATATACCCAGTCGGATTCATCCTCGACAAACAGGGCGTCCAGCGGAACGACGATCGATAAATCATCGATATTGCTCAGTACCGTGAGGCGGGCAAACATCGCGGGCAAAAGCTTTCTTTCCAGGTTGGGCACAATGCACCGCACTTTTACCGTTCGCGTGGTTTCATCCACCACCTTGCTGATATAGCTGACTGTCGCTTTAAATTCCTCTCCCGGATAGGCCGGCACCTCCAGCAATACCGTGGTGCCGACATGGATCAATCCAATATCCTTTTCAAAAATATCCATCTGGGCCCACAATTGATCCAGATCGGAAATGACGAATAGGGGCGTGGGCAGATCGGGTCTTACTTCCATGCCAGGGTTGATATTACGCTCGGTAACTATCCCTGAAATCGGCGAATGTAAAACGAAGCGGTTATCGAGGCGCAGATTATCCGCGCCCAGATTAGCCAGTTTGAGGCGCGCCCGTTCTGCCTCACTGCGTGCGTGGATCAATTTGTCCTCCATCAGCTCCCACTCCTTGCGCGGGGCGATATCGTTGTCAAACAGCTCTTTCGTGCGTTCGTAGTTGAGTTTCGCCAGTTTGAGATCGGCTACTGCATCCCTGTAGGCGGACTGCGCCTGCCCGAGTTCCGGGCTGTCGATCTCTACCAAGGTGTCGCCACTGTGGATTTGGTCGCCCAGCCCGGCAATTGCACCTGTCACCCTGCCGGAAACAGGGGAGGAAATACGTGCGGTATTGCTCTCGTCGTAAACTATTTTGCCTGTGACGGGCTCCATCAGCGGGCGCTGGATCGGTTCGATGATTTTGTCCTTGATGTACTCGCGTTTCGGGGAATCACCGCCAAGTATCACTTCATCATGGGTGGAGGTCTGGCTCGATTGCGGCGCTTCGTGGTCGTTCGATCGACAACCCGGTAAAAACAGGCTTAATAACCCGACGGCTAAACAGATAAGGTAACGAAATCCGGAATTCATGGATCTGCTCACCTGTCAGTTGGTTCGATGATTTCAGGTCATTTCTTCTCTATTATCGATTCCTGGATTTCATCAACCTGCTTCGGTAGCTTCAACATAAACGTAACCATCGAGGTACCACTGATAAAGCAGCGCCTGTGCTTCGGCATCGATATCCCTCACAGGGGATAAGGCAAGGCGATCGGCCAGCTCTCCTAATATCCGTTGTGCAGTTTTTCCAACTTCATATACGTCTCCGTTCAGGAAAATCCTGCTTTCCCTGAAGAGCATGCGGCTTTTCAGATCCAGTTGCAGTTTCCCCTTTCTCATCCGACGCGCGAATTCCCGTTCGGATATCGGCTCCGGGGGAGGCGTAAAGAAAACGTGAGGTTTGGGCCCGGTTAAATACGTGCCGATAAAACGTTCCACTTCAGCATTGTCCCACTCGATTTTGTCGAGCGCCGCGCTGACCTGGTTCAGCATCGCTGAATTGATTCGCCCCGGATGGGTTTGAAGCCTGAGATCCGGGTCCTCGTACATGCCCGCCATTTCGCAGTTATCCTGGAGATGAACGAGAAATTGTATCGCGAGCTCCTGATAGGTTGGCGCGCGAAAACCGATGGAGTAGGTCATGCAGGGTTCCACCGCAACCCCGTCGTGCGCGTAGCCGGGCGGCAGATACAGCATATCGCCCGGTTCCAGCACCCATTCCTGCTCCGGTCTGAAGTCCTGCAGAATCTTGAGCGGCGCGGCAGCCACCAGCGTCCTGTCCTTCTGGGCCGATATCCGCCAGCGTCTGCGGCCTGCTCCTTGCAGCAGAAAAACGTCGTAGGAGTCAAAGTGGGGCCCCACGCCTCCGTCTTCGGGAGCGTAGCTGACCATCAGATCGTCGAGTCGGGAATGCGGAATGAAGTTGAATTTCAGCAGCAGTTCACGTGCCGCCGGAAGGAAGTGATTGACGTCCTGGACCAGCAGAGTCCAGCCTTTCTTCGGCAGGCGCGCGAAGGCGCGAGGCGCGAAGGGGCCGTGCCTCATCTCCCACCGGCCGTTTCTGCGGGTAACCAGACGCGACTGCGCATCTTCCTGACAGGCCAGATCGATAAGCTCATTGGCATCCAGCAGCCCTCTGAAACCCGGCAAGGCTTCGCGTATCAGCAAAGGTTTTTTCTGCCAATGATCCCGCAGGAAGTCGCCGGGCGAGATGCCGCCTAAAAGCTGGATTTTCGTCATGGGATCATCGAGTGTGGGCGATCGAATGTGAGTGTCTGGGTAAAGGTAACTAAAGGTAACAATGACTGCGCGACAGGCAGAGGCAGGTACAGCGGGATTGGGGTGCAACGCTTCCCGGTCTTCAGGCGACCTTACCTGCCACGCATGAACATCTTATCCAGATCAACACGGCTGATCTCGAACCATGTCGGCCTGCCGTGATTACATTGACCGGAACGTTCGGTGATTTCCATTTCCCGCAGCAGTGCATTCATTTCCGGGATGGTCAGGGTACGGTTGGCCCGAATCGCTCCATGGCAGGCCATGGTGGCGAGGAGTTCGTTTCGCCTGCCGGTAAGTACATGGCTTCCTCCAAATTCCCGGATTTCATTCAACACATCACGCGCAAGCGTGACCACATCGGCATCCTTGAGCGCGGCAGGTACGGCTCGTACCGCGAGCATCGCGGGTGAGAACGGGGAGATCTCGAATCCGATCTCATGCAGAACAGCGCTGTTTTCTTCCGCCGTGACGATATCCTGGCTATCTGCCCGAAATGTGGCCGGAATCAGCAAGGGCTGCATCGAGAGCGTATGGTTGTCGAGCGCCGACTTGAGTTTCTCGTACAGAATGCGTTCGTGCGCGGCGTGCATATCCACGATAAGCAGGCCTCTTTCATTCTGCGACAGGATGTAGACGCCGAGAAGTTGCGCCAGCGCGAACCCCAATGGCGGGATTTCCGGTTCCCGAACAGTCCCTTCCGGCTCCATGGAGGCAGATTGATCATTGAACCCAGTCTGATATCCAGTCTGACGAGCGCTGGCATCGGAACCGGGACCGAAAAGTACCTGGTAGAACGCCTGCGGTTGAGCCGCTTTTATCTGAGGCGGCGCCGAGGCAAAAGGAATCGCGTCCTGCCGGGAATAAGCGGGAGGCGCACCGGACACTTCTTCGTCTGCCTTCCGGGTGAATTCAGGAAGTTTTCCGGCTACAGGTACTGCTGCTCCACTCGCCAGATGCGGCATGGCCAGAGCCTTGTCCACCGTGTGGAAGATGAATTGATGGAGTGCACGCGGATCGCGGAATCTCACCTCTGTTTTGCTTGGATGCACGTTGACATCCACCCCGCCACCATTTATTTCCAGGAATAGTACAAATGCCGGATGCCGATCCAGATGGAGGATGTCGCGATAGGCTTCGCGCAGGGCGTGAGCAACGAGTTTGTCACGGACGAAACGCCCATTGACGAAGAAATATTGAGCATCACCGGAAGATCGGCTGTAGGCAGGAAGTGCGGCCATGCCCCATAACCGTAGATCTGCTGCCTGATCATCGACGAATACCGAAGCCTGACTGAATTCATCTCCTAATACTGCCGCAATGCGCAACCTTGCATCCGCTGTCCGCAAATGGCTGCGTACTACACTGTTATGTTGCAAGGTGAAACCGACGCCAGGTCGTGACAGGGCAATACGCTTGAATACGCTCTCGCAATGCGCAAATTCGGTAGCTTCTGTTTTCAGAAATTTCCGTCGGGCAGGGGTGTTGAAGTAGAGATCGCGCATTTCCACGGCTGTTCCCTGGGTGAATGCAGCAGGCTCAGGCTGGGTGAGCTGTCCTGCTTCCGCCTCTATCCGCCAGGCGTGCTTATCTCCCGCACTGCGGCTTACCAGAGCCAGTCGGGAAACGGAAGCGATGCTTGCAAGCGCTTCACCGCGAAAACCCAGACTGGGCACATTCTGCAAATCCTCCAGAGTCCTTATCTTGCTGGTGGCGTGGCGGGCAAGTGCAAGGGGCAAATCTTCTCCGGAAATTCCCGCTCCATTGTCTGCCACCCGCACAAATCTGACGCCGCCCTGGCAAAGTTGCACCGTTACTTCGGTTGCCCCCGCATCAAGGCTGTTTTCCAGCAGTTCCTTGAGTGCCGAAGCGGGGCGTTCAACGACTTCTCCCGCCGCAATCTGGCTGATGAGAAGATCGGGCAGGGGTTGGATTGCATTCATGGCCGCTCCGTCATGGCTGCCGCAACGGTTGCCCGATCAAGATGTGGGGCAAACATTTCGATGAAATCATACACGTATTTGCGCAGATAGCTGTTGCGGCTGATACCAATGCGTGTCGTGCTGGGTTCGAACAGGTGGCTGGCGTCGATCGCTCTCAAATGCCTGTCGCGCGAAGGTTCAAACGCCATCTGCGCCAGTATCCCGATTCCCAGTCCCAGTTCAACATAGGTTTTAATGACATCTGCATCAATTGCCGTGAGCACGACGTTGGGGACCAGGCCTTTTGCATCGAATGCCTGATTGATCTTCGAGCGTCCGGTAAATGCAAAATCATAAGTGATGATCGGGTGCTCGGCGATTGCTTCCAGCGTCAATTCCTTGAGTTTGAGCAGCGGATGCCTGGGCGGAACGATTACGCAGCGGTTCCACTGGTAGCAGGGCAGCATGACGAGTTCGCTGAACAGTTCGATCGCTTCCGTGGCAATCGCCATATCGGCCACCCCGGAGGTGACCAGTTCAGCGATCTGTGTCGGATTGCCCTGGCGCAAAACCAGTCGCACCTTGGGGTAACGTGCGGTAAAATGCTGAATTGCGGAAGGCAGTGCATACCGCGCTTGTGTATGGGTCGTCGCGATCGTCAGAGAGCCGCTGGCTTCATTGGCAAATTCCTGCCCCACCTGCTTCAGGTTTTTTGCGTCTCTTAACATTCTTTCGGCAATTTCGAGAATCGCCCGGCCGGGGGGCGTGGTTTCAACCACCCGTTTGCCGTTCCGTACAAAAATATCCACCCCCAGTTCGTTTTCCAGCAGGCGGATCTGCTTGCTGATGCCGGGCTGGGAGGTATGGAGAATTTCCGCCGCCTTGGATAAGTTCAAGCCCTGGTTGGCGACTTCGCATAGATAACGTAATTGCTGCAATTTCATGAGTCGTGATCTAAATAATGTTTAGTTATGTTAATCTAACATAATATTCTTTCACGATATATATGTTCATTGCTATTATCGCGTTTTCGATGCATCATGCGCGGTTTCCTGCTCCTCGCATGCGTGGGCGAAGCGGGGAGAGGTGATGGGATATGGCATACACAGTGGAATAGTGGAGGATGTAAATGGGTTATCTGGATAACCTCGCAAATGACGGGGAAATAGCTTTATACGATCAGTCGGTACAGGAGTACCGCGATCTGAAAATGGATGTTACGCGCTTTACTGCCGGCCGCCTTCAGATGGGGATTTATGGTCAGCGGCAGGAAGGGGTCAACATGGTGCGTATCAAGCTGCCCGGCGGACGGGTATCCGCTCCGAAACTGAGAACGATCGCCTCCGCCCTGGAGAAATTCTCCCGGCATGACGTGGTCCATATCACCACGCGCCAGGATATCCAGATGCATTACGTGCCCCTGGAGCAGACACCGGCCACCTTGCGTCACCTGGCGGAGGGGGGGTTAACCACCCGCGAGGCCTGCGGCAATACGATACGGAATATAACGACTTGCCCGCTTTCCGGAGTGTGTCCTCGCCAGCATACCGACGTTACCCGTCACCTGGAGGGAACGGTGCGGCATATGCTTCGCAATCCCCTGACGCAGCAGATGCCACGCAAATTCAAGATAAGCTTGTCAGCGTGCGAGGCCGATTGTGCTCAGGGGATGATGCATGATCTCGGGGTTATCGCGGTACGTAATGGCGACCGCTTCGGTTTCAAGGTGGTCGCGGGTGGTGGTCTCGGACACAAGCCGCATGAAGCTATCGTTGTAGAAGAATTCATCGAAGAGAAGGACCTGCTGGCAGTGATGGAAGCAGTGATTCAACTGCACAACCGCTATTCGGATCGTACCAAACGCGCGAAATCGCGAATCAAGTTTCTGGTGGACAAATTCGGTCCTGAAGGGTTTGTCGAAAAATATCGCGAAGAGCTGGTGCGGACCAAATCGGCACTGGCCAACATTGATTACCCGAAAGGCGAATGGAGTCCCGGCAAGGATGGGGAAGCGCCGGGCATTGGCGCCCCGCGTCGTATTTTCCCGCAGAAGCAGGCAGGTTACTATGTATTCCCCATCAGCGTGCCGATGGGCAACCTGAACGCAAGCCAATTGCGTGGCCTTGCCGATATCTGCGACACCTTCGAGTTGCCCGATATCCGCACCAGCCAGGATCAGAACATGTTCCTGTCAGACGTGCCCGAAGCCAAAATCGAGCCCTTGCGCACTGCCCTTGCTGCATTGGGGCTGGGAGTGCCGAAGGCGGGCGATGATGTGGTGGCCTGTCCGGGAACATCGACGTGCCGTTTGGGGATTACTTCCAGCACGATTGTGGGGCCCAAACTGAGCGGGGGCGAGCATGACCTGAAGATACGGGTATCGGGATGTCATAATGGCTGCGCGCAGCCGGAAGCGGGAGATATCGGCATCTATGGTGAAGGCAAGCGCATGCACGGCAAACTCGTGCCGCATTACCAGATGCACTTCGGCGGTAATGGGATGGCGCGCGGCGCGCTGGCATTCAAAGGTCCATCGGTACCAACGGCGCGTATCGAGGAGGCGGTGAAACGGGTGCAATCGGCTTTTTCAGCCACACGTGAGGCGGATGAGCCATTCTTTTCCTGGGCGCATCGGAAGGATAAAGCCTATTTCAATGATCTGCTGGCGGATCTGGTGGAGGTCAAACCCGAACAAGTGGAATCTGTTCTACGCGATCATGGTCAGAAGGCTGATTTCAAGGTGTTGCAATTGGGCGGGGGTGAGTGCGCCGGTGTGGTGCAGACAAGGACTGGTACGAGCTTTTTCGAAGCGGCGCATGAGCGCAATTATCGGGATGCGCTCAAGTTTCAACTGAAATTTGCCGATTCCGTCGCGTGCGCCGAAGAGATTGCGCGCTTGCTCGCACAAGGCACGCTGGAACTGATTGGCGGCGAGAAGCGCGACGACCTGTCGGGTTTGGCGGAGGAGTTCCGACGTTTGCTGCCCACCAAGCCGCGGCTGTCCCGGCAGTTGGCCAAATTTGCAGAAGATTTCGCGAGCCCTGCGGAAGAGTTGAATGACGCTCGCCTGACCGAGTGGTTTGCCGAATTGGATACGTGGACGATGGAGGTCGCGCAGTTCTGCCTGGATTTCGACCGCGGTCTCGATCTGGAGGGTGCGCTGCCGAGGCCGCTTCCCGCCAAATCTGCGTTGGGACGGATGCCTTCATCGGCGACTGTCTGATTAACTCGAGGAATGATTGGCTGAGAATAATTGGTTGAGGACATGAGCCTGGATCAAAAAATTGCAGAGGTGCGAACACTGCTCGAGAGGGTGCAGAAAGATTATTTGCCTGCTACTTTCGCAAACAGTTTTGGCGCTGAGGACATGGTGCTGACCGATCTCATTGTGCGGCATTATCCGGATATCGAAATGTTTACATTGGATACGGGGCGGCTTCCGCAGGAAACCTATGACCTCATGCAGCAGGTTACCGAGCGGTATGGCATCCGGATTCCAGTCTATTTTCCGGACGCTGCCGCAGTGGAAGCGTACGTGGCGCAGAACGGCCCCAATGCCTTTTACGACAGCGTGGATTTGCGCAAGAAGTGCTGCCACATCCGCAAGGTCGAACCATTGAAACGCGCCTTGAGGGGCAAGCGCGCATGGATCACCGGCTTGCGCCGGGATCAGGCGCCCACCCGGAAGAATCTGGCCGAATCGGAGTTCGATGCCGAGAATGGGCTGCAAAAATTCAGCCCCCTGCTGGACTGGAGCCAGGCTGATGTGTGGGCGTATCTCAAGCAGTTCGATGTGCCCTACAATGCGTTGCACGACAAGGGTTACACGAGTATCGGATGCGCTCCTTGCACTCGTGCTATTACCCCTGGTGAGGATGTTCGCGCCGGCCGCTGGTGGTGGGAGGATCCGGAAATCAAGGAATGTGGGCTGCACCCTAACAAAAAACGCGGCGCCCATAATATCGCCAGCGCCACCACTGCCGGTTCAGGCGCGGCAGTAAAGGATTTGGCTGTTTCAGACTGAATGCGGGCCCTGGAGAGCGGGAATAAAAGACATCAGCGAGCGCAGCAGCGGTAGCAGTAGCAGAATAGCAGAGATAAGGGAATCGGGAATCGCATGAAGCGCCTCCTGAACTGAATGGGGATTGTTTGATGGACGTTATTTTGAATCAAATGGATGAATTTGCACCTGTTGCAGGGCCGGTTGCAGGTCTTGTGATGAAGAATGAACCGGTGGTCATCAAGCGGCGTGTCGTGCGGCAACTTGGCCACCTTGAAGCACTGGAAAGTGAAGCAATCCATATCATGCGCGAGGTCGCGGCCGAATGTGCCAATCCAACTCTACTCTTTTCCGGTGGCAAGGACTCGATCGTTCTTCTGCGTCTGGCGGAAAAGGCTTTCCGTCCAGGACGTTTCCCATTTCCTTTGATGCATGTCGATACCGGCCATAATTTTCCGGAAGTGATCGAGTTTCGTGACCGCCGTGTCAAACAACTCGGTGAGCGTTTAATTGTTGCCAGCATGGAAGACTCGATCAAGCAGGGAAGGGTAGTGCTGCGCTCAGAAAATCAGAGCCGTAATCCCTTTCAATCCGTAACGCTGCTGGATGCCATTGCCGAACACGGTTTCGATGCCTGTATTGGCGGCGCGCGGCGCGACGAGGAGAAAGCGCGGGCCAAGGAACGCATATTTTCCTTCCGGGATGAATTCGGCCAATGGGATCCGAAGAACCAGCGTCCGGAATTATGGGATCTTTACAACGCACGAGTTCATCCGGGAGAAAATATCCGCGTATTTCCCATCAGCAACTGGACTGAACTCGATGTGTGGGAATACATTTCGCGCGAGGGGCTGGAGGTGCCGCACATCTATTTCGCCCACAGGCGCGATGTCATCCGACGCGGCAGCGGTCTTTTGCCGATATCGCACCTGGTTCAGCCGAAAGAAGGGGAAAAGGTTGAGAATCTCATGGTGCGCTTTCGGACGGTGGGTGATATGAGTTGCACCTGCCCGGTGGAGTCGGCAGCGGTCGGTATCGGGGAAATCATTGCAGAGACGGCGATTACGCGAATTACTGAGCGGGGTGCAACGCGCATGGACGACCAGACATCGGAGGCTTCCATGGAGTTGCGCAAGAGAGAAGGATATTTCTGAGACAGGCCTTGCCATTTCCCGAGCAGCTCCGTTTCCCCTTTTTAAACAAAATGACAGCTTCGGAAAGAAGATAATCTCCGATCCTTTCCACCTTTGTTGCAGGCCAAATGAAGTAACGGAGAAAAAGAATTTCCAGACGAGTGTTAAATGTCAGCTATTGAAAATATTTCTTTCGATCATTCGGAGTTGTTGCGTTTCATTACCGCCGGTAGTGTGGATGACGGCAAAAGCACGCTGATCGGCCGCTTGCTGCACGACTCAAAATCGATTTTTGAAGATCAGCTGAGTGCGATCACTCATACTTCACGCAAGCGCGGGATGGAAGCTGTCGATCTGTCGCTGCTCACCGATGGCCTCCAGGCAGAACGCGAACAAGGTATTACCATCGATGTGGCCTATCGTTACTTCGCCACCCCCAAGCGTAAGTTCATCATCGCTGATACGCCGGGCCATGAGCAATATACCCGCAACATGGTGACCGGCGCTTCCACCGCCAATCTCGCCATCATCCTGATCGATGCGCGCAAGGGCGTGCTCACACAATCCCGCCGTCATGCCTATCTCGCCAGCCTCGTCGGTATTCCTCATCTGGTGGTGGCGGTCAACAAGATGGATCTGGTGGATTACTCCAGGGATGTATTTGAACGAATCTGCCAGGAATTTCACCGTTTCGTTGCCGGACTCAATCTGAAAAACATCGCCTATATTCCGATGTCTGCCCTGAACGGCGACATGGTGGTCGAGCGCGGCAATAACCTCGGCTGGTACGAAGGCATGACGCTGATGGATTTACTGGAAAAGGTTCCGGTTGACCATGACATCAACCTTGAAGATTTTCGCTTTCCCGTGCAATTGGTGTGCCGCCCGCAAATGGAGGAATGGCATGACTTTCGGGGCTACATGGGCCGTATCGAATCCGGCTCCATCAGTGTGGGTGATGAGGTGCAGGTTCTGCCTTCCGGCTTGACTTCGCGCATCAGGGAGATTGTTACCTATGAAGGAAATGTCGAGGATGCGATTGCGCCCCAGTCGGTAACGCTGACGATTGAAGATCATCTGGATATATCAAGGGGAGACACGCTGGTAAAAACCTCCCAGCTTCCCCAGGTTACAAAAGAATTTGATGCGATGCTGTGTTGGTTGTCTGAGCAGAGCCTCGACCCCCGGCGCAAATACCTGATCAAGCACACTACACGGTTGGTAAAAGCCGTCATATCCCGCATAGATTATCGGCTGGATATCAATACCCTGAAACATGAAGCCACCGATATTCTCAAAATGAATGACATTGCGCGGGTATCGCTCAAAGTCCATCAACCGCTGGTATGGGATGCATACCGGCGCAACCATGCGACCGGAAGCTTCATCGTGATTGATGAGGTTACGAACAATACCGTGGCTGCAGGGATGATCTGTCCTTCAAAAGGCTAGGGGGCCAGGGCTGACGGTAAGCGAGGGGCTGTCAGGTAGTAGCCGGATGGTTTTAGTGCTGCAGGGCTGGCAGCAACACGCATTCCGGAAAGCTAACAGGGTCTGTGAGCAGACAGGGACAGACAAGGGGCGGATAAGGGGAGCAGGCCCTTGCCGCTTTTGTGTTTTTAAAGCGGGAAAAAGCACAAACTGAAAAGGGATATAAAACTTTCCGTACATAATCAGTTCTGATAGCTGATGATTTTCGCCTCTTTTTGATTTCACTTATAACTTTTGAATGACTTTATCATGACAAGTTTACAATCGGCGCTTTACCCGGCACAGGCATATGACGTTCCATCTCCGGCGCTGGGGTTTGGCATGGCTTTTGCCGACCTGTATCGCCGGGAAGGGCTGGTGAGACTGGATCAGGCATTCCTTCAATTCCTCTCCGAAGGAGAGCCGGGATTATGTGTTCGCCTGGAGCATGCGCGAATCCAACCCGATCATCTCGATCGCAAGGAAGAAGCTGCGCTGCTGATTGAAGTCGCGCCCTGGATGGAGGATTTCATTGCCAAACTGTTCGGCATAGAAAAAGAAGTCGGAGCGCTTGCCGCACGTCATCATCAGCTCGCGCCCCTTTATTCCTGCAAGAGGCTGTTCGTGCAGCGGCGTGCCATGAACAAGGTCAGTGAGGCGGATGCTGCTGCGGTGGATGGCGTTGCACTGGAAGCAAAACTGGCGGCCGAATTCGACACTCCTTTCTCAGAACTGGCTTTTGCAACAAAAGTGACGGAGTGGCTGCTGGACGAGAGCGCGAATGAAGACCGCCTCAAGGATGCCTTGCTGTATGCCGCCTGGGCGTTGAAGACTCCTGCGGGACGGGAGCGCAATGCAACTGGCGTATTGTTCAAGGCCCCGGCCAAGCTCGATTTCCTGCATCTGCTGTCAACGGAAACGGAAACGTCGGCAGGTTATACGGTTCACAAGCTTCATCATATACGCCGTCGGGAGGGATTTTCCCTCACCGATCGGGGAACTGATCTGACGGGAGCCCTTGATGAGGCGAATTACTGCATCTGGTGCCATGAACAGGGAAAGGATTCCTGCTCCAAGGGGATGAAAGAAAAACAAAAAACACCTGATGAGCCTGTTACCTTCAAAAAAAGCCAGCTTGGCGTGCTGCTGACAGGATGTCCCCTGGAAGAGCGCATTTCGGAATTTCACAAACTCAAGACGCAAGGAGTGGCGATAGGCGGCCTCGCGATGATTGTCATCGACAATCCCATGTGTGCCGGCACGGGTCATCGTATCTGCAACGACTGCATGAAATCCTGCATTTATCAGAAGCAGGAACCGGTCGATATCCCGCAGGCGGAGACGCGCACTCTCAAGGATGTCCTGGAACTGCCGTGGGGATTCGAAATCTACAGTCTCCTGACCCGCTGGAATCCGCTCAATCTGCGTCGCCCTGTGCCGAAGGCGCCAACGGGCCGCAAGGTGCTGGTGGTGGGCATGGGGCCGGCGGGATATACCCTGGCGCATCATTTGATGAATGATGGCCATACCGTGGTTGGAATCGATGGCCTCAAGATCGAGCCTCTGGAACCGGAACTCTCCGGCGTGAACAAGCAGGGAGAGCATGTTCCATTCAGGGCGATTCGCAATACCGATGAACTGGCAGAGAATCTGGATGAGCGTATGCCCGGTGGGTTCGGCGGTGTTGCGGAATACGGCATCACCGTCCGCTGGGACAAGAACTTTCTCAAACTGATCCGCCTGCTTCTGGAGCGGCGGGAGGAGTTTGCGCTTTTTGGCGGGGTCCGCTTCGGCGGAACGCTCACTGCCGACGATGCCTTCGCCATGGGGTTCGATCATGTAGCGCTCGCTGCGGGAGCGGGGCGTCCTACCGTGCTTGATTTGCCCAATGGTCTGGCCCGTGGCGTTCGCGCCGCGTCCGATTTCCTGATGGCATTGCAGCTGACGGGGGCAGCTCAGAGCAACTCGGTTGCCAATATGCAGTTGCGCCTGCCGGTGGTGGTCATCGGAGGTGGGCTGACGGCCATCGATACTGCGACCGAAGCATTGGCATACTATCCCGTGCAAGTGGACAAGTTCCTCCGTCGCTATGAAATTCTTACGGCCGTCCAGGGCGAAGCAGCGATCCGTGGAGCCTGGGATGAGGAAGAAAGCGAAATCGCCGAGGAGTTTCTCAGCCATGCCCGCGCCATCCGGGCAGAGCGCAAGGAAGCGGAAAGGGAAGGACGCGCCCCGCGGATACTGGAGTTGCTGCAATCCTGGGGAGGCGCGACTATCGCCTATCGAAAACGCCTCATCGACAGCCCTTCCTACACGCTCAACCATGAAGAAGTCGAAAAAGCGATGGAGGAGGGTATATGGTTTGCCGAAGGGCTCACTCCCCTCCGTGTGGATACCGATAGATGGGAGCATGCGAAGGCAGTGCATTTTGCCGTCCAGGCGCTCGACGAAACCGGTTCCTGGCAGAAAACCGGGCAAGCCGTATTACCTGCCCGCGCTGTTCTGGTCGCAGCGGGAACGCAGCCCAATACGGTGCTTGCGCGGGAGGACGATAAACATTTCAAGCTGCATGGACGCTATTTTGCCGCATGCGATGAAAACGGCGATCCGGCCAGTCCGGCACGCGGGAATCCCAAGCCTGAGCATCCCACCGTACTGTTGAGCCGTAATGAGGATGGGCGTTTTATCAGCTTCTTCGGCGACCTGCATCCGTCCTATTCGGGGAACGTGGTGAAAGCGATGTCCAGCGCCAAGCAGGGTTATCCCGTGGTCAGCCACGTGCTCGAACGCCTGGCGCCCGCTTCGACGAAGCCCGCCTGGCTGTTTTTTGCAGAGATCAATGGCAGGCTGCGTGCAACCGTGCATAGGGTCGAACGCCTCACACCCAATATCGTGGAGGTCGTCGTACATGCGCCGATGGCAGTGGAACGTTTTCATCCGGGACAATTCTATCGTTTCCAGAATTTTGCAACGCTTGCCACAACCGCGGGCGATACCAAACTGGCGATGGAAGGCATTGCGCTTACCGGCGCTTCGGTGGATGTTTCCCGCGGCCTGGTTTCGCTCATCGCCCTGGAGATGGGCGGGTCAGCGGATTTATGCGCAAGGCTCAATCCGGGAGATCCTGTCGTTCTGATGGGCCCGACCGGCACGCCCACAGAGATTCTGCCGGATGAGACCGTGGTATTGGTCGGCGGAGGGCTAGGTAACGCCGTGCTGTTCTCCATCGGCGCTGCGGCACGCGCTGCGGGATCGAAAATTTTGTATTTTGCCGGTTACAAGAAGCTGATCGACCGGTACAAGGTGGCCGAAATCGAGGCTGCGGCCGACGTGGTAATCTGGTGCTGCGACGAAGCACCCGGCTTCACACCTTCCAGGCCGGGCGATTACAGTTTTGTGGGAAATATCGTCGAGGCAATGGCCGCTTATGGAAGCGGTGCCTTGGGACCACAGAAAATCCGGCTGGCGGATGCCGATCGCATCATTGCCATTGGTTCCGACAGGATGATGGCGGCTGTGGGAGCTGCCCGTCATACCAGTCTGAAGCCCTATCTGAAAACAGACCATTTCGCCATCGGCTCCATCAATTCACCGATGCAGTGCATGATGAAAGAAATCTGTGCTCAATGCCTGCAACCGCATAAGGATCCGAAGACCGGAGAAATTACCTATGTGTTTTCGTGCTTCAATCAGGATCAACCACTCGATCAGGTCGATTTCGGTGGGCTGGCGTCGCGTTTGCGCCAGAACAGCGTGCAGGAGAAACTGACCACCCGCTGGATCAGTCATTGCCTGAAAGAGACGGGTCAGCCAGAACTCGAAGCTTCTGCGGAGCCGGTCATCAAATAGGGAACATCGCCTTTCAAGAAAACGGGAACCAGGCCTTTTCCAAACCAGCACAAGTGTAGGCCGGCTCTGCCGGACGATGAAAACGTTATCGGGCAGAGTTCTCCGCCTACGCTTCTGCGCTTCCATGAATTGTTACAGCCAGAAGTGAGAAGTGGTCGGATCGGGGAATCGGAATCATTTCATGCCTGGGGCTGATCCCTTTGCAGGAATGGTTGCCGGAAAGCTGTAGAAAAGAACCTGTTTTCGTTTGATGAAGCACTGCATCATGCCCAGGTTCATTTATAATCCGAAGTTTTTGTTGGAACAGGCCTCCGCGACAGTTGCAAGAGGCTTTTCACCTCGCTACCGAACGTGGCGCATACAAGAAAGATAAAGGGAGATATTCATGCATATAGGAATACCGGCAGAGACCCGTGGGGAAGAGACCCGGATTGCCGCCACGCCGGAGACGGTCAAGAAATTTACCGCCAAAGGCTTGCATGTCGTTCTGGTACAGTCTGGCGCGGGTGCGGGCGCGAGTATATCGGACGAGGAGTACCAAGCTGCCGGCGCAAGTATTGTTGCCGATCCCGGCGAGCTGTATGGCCAGTCTCAGATCGTGCTCAAGGTGCGCGCGCCCGAAGCGTCTGAACTCGCATTGATGCGAAAGGATGCCGTATTGGTTGGGCTGCTTTCTCCGCATCAGGCCGAGGGCATCGAGGCGCTCGCCGCTCACGGCATAACCGCTTTCTCGATGGAGAAACTGCCGCGCATCTCGCGTGCCCAGAGCATGGATGTGCTGTCGTCACAGGCTAACATCGCCGGATACAAGGCAGTGATCATGGCAGCCAATATCTACCAGAAATTTTTTCCCATGCTGATGACAGCCGCCGGTACGGTAAAGGCGGCGAGAGTATTGGTTCTGGGCGCAGGAGTGGCGGGATTGCAGGCCATTGCGACCGCCAAACGGCTGGGGGCGGTAATCGAAGCATTCGATGTGCGCCCGGCAGCCAAGGAGCAGGTGGAAAGCCTGGGCGCCAAGTTCGTCGAGGTTCCGCTCAACGAGGAGGAAAAGGCGCAAGCGGAAACCGCGGGCGGATATGCGCGCGAAATGTCCGAGGATTACAAACGCCGCCAGGGCGAGCTGGTGCACCAGCGTGCCTCGGCAGCCGACATCATCATTACGACGGCGCTGATTCCCGGCCGGCCGGCTCCTGTGCTGATCCGGGAAGAGACGGTGCAGGCGATGAAACCAGGTTCTGTCATTGTCGACCTGGCGGTTGAAGCCGGCGGCAATTGTCCCTTGTCTGAATTGAACAAGGTCGTCGTGAAACATGGCGTGCATCTCGTCGGCGTTGCCAATCTCCCCGGACTGGTAGCCGCCGATTCCAGCGCCCTTTATGCACGCAATCTGATGAATTTTCTCAACCTGATGCTCGACGCGAAGACGGGCGAACTCAACATAAATCGTGATGACGAAATCATCGCCGGAACCCTGGTGTGCGCCAATGGGGAAGTCATCGGAAAAACCTGAAAGAACACGGACCCAGGCGGAAAAGCGGCGCCCAGGTTTTTATCGTTGCTTTTCCTCTCCGGCCCGTGTCCTGGTAAAAAGTTAACAGATTAGAAGGAGCGATCATGATTGGTGAAATTGACCCAACCATTATTAATCTCACGGTATTCGTGCTGGCCGTATTCGTGGGTTATCACGTGGTCTGGAATGTGACTCCGGCCCTGCACACGCCATTGATGTCGGTGACCAACGCGATTTCCGGCATTATTCTCGTCGGCGCCATGCTTGCCGCCGGGCCGGCGGAAACCGACTGGGGCGTATGGCTGGGGGCTGCCGCGGTAACGCTGGCTGCGATCAACGTATTCGGCGGGTTTCTTGTTACCCAGCGGATGCTGGAAATGTTCAGAAAAAAAGATAAAAAAGGAAGCTAGTCAATGTCGGCAAATACGGTCGCTCTCGCGTATCTTATCGCCTCGGTTTTCTTCATCCTGGCGCTAAAAGGTTTAAGCTCGCCGCTCTCCGCCCGGCGCGGTAATATGTTCGGGATCATCGGAATGGTAATCGCGGTCATTACCACGCTTACCATTACCAGGAACTGGGCGCTGATCATTGTCTGTATCGCGCTGGGAGGCGCCATTGGCGCTGTTGTGGCGCGACGTGTGCAGATGACCGCGATGCCGGAACTGGTCGCGTTCATGCACTCCCTCGTCGGTCTGGCGGCGGTATTCATCGCCATCGCCGCAGTCAACAATCCCGCTTCTTTCGGCCTGCCCGAGACATTGCCAATGGGCAGCAAGCTGGAACTGTTCCTCGGCACGTTCATCGGCGCCATGACCTGGTCGGGTTCGGTGATAGCCTTCCTCAAATTGTCAGGCCGGATGAGTGGTGCGCCCATCACCTTCAACGGTCAGCATAAGGTCAATCTGGTCATGGCGATCATCATGGTTGGATTCGGCCTGGTGTTTTTCTTCAGCACCACCACGAACTGGACTGCCTTCGCCATCATGACCGCGATTGCGTTCGTGCTCGGCTTTCTCATCATCATTCCGATTGGCGGCGCTGACATGCCCGTGGTCATTTCGATGCTCAATTCCTACTCCGGCTGGGCCGCAGCCGGTATCGGGTTCTCGCTTGGAAATCCCATGCTGATCATTGCGGGATCGCTGGTGGGCAGTTCAGGCGCGATCCTGTCCTATATCATGTGCAAGGCGATGAACCGCCCCTTCCTCTCGGTCATACTGGGCGGATTCGGAAGTGAGGGAGGAGCCGCCGTGGCAGGTGATGGGACGCAGAAAACCTACCGCAGCGGCAGCGCGGACGATGCCGCTTTCATCATGGGAAATGCTGACAGTGTCATCATCGTGCCGGGCTACGGGCTGGCCGTGGCCAGGGCTCAGCATGTGGTGAAGGAACTGGCGGAAATGCTGCACAAGAAAGGCGTGAATGTGCGTTTTGCCATCCATCCTGTTGCAGGGCGCATGCCGGGGCACATGAACGTGCTGCTGGCGGAAGCCGAGATACCGTATGAGCAGGTGCTGGAGATGGATGAGATCAACAGCGATTTTTCCAATACCGACGTGGTGCTTGTGCTTGGGGCAAACGACGTGGTGAATCCGGCGGCAAATGTGCCGGGCAGCCCGATCTACGGCATGCCCATCCTGGACGCGCATAAAGCGCGTACGGTAATGGTGGTCAAACGCAGCATGGCTGCGGGTTATGCCGGCCTGGACAACGATCTCTTCTATATGGACAAGACCATGATGATATTCGGGGATGCCAAGAAGGTCGTCGAAGACATGGTCAAGGCCCTGTAGATCGAACATCGCCTGTAATTGGATGATGCCGGATGTAACGACGCAGTGAGCACAGTCAAGGGCTTTTCGGAAGAACTGTTCACTGCGGGCGACCATACATTCCCGATTTTCCGGAAAGGTGCGGGGCGCGGCGTCATTCTCCTGCACGAACTGCCGGGCCTCACTTCGGAGACTGTCGAGTTTGCGGAGTGGCTTGCGGATAGGGGATTTCACGTCGTTATGCCACTTCTGTTCGGCAAACCGCTCCAGTCCATAACGCTCGGCCTGCTGAAAGCGCCTTTCGTATGCGTACGGAAGGAGTTCAACACACTTGCGACCGGCAAATCGAGCAGCATCACGGTACCGCTTCGGGCTTTGTGCCGAAAAATACATGCGGAATGTGGCGGTCCCGGTGTGGGCGCCATCGGCATGTGCTATACGGGCGGCTTCGTTTTCGCCATGATGCTCGAAGCAGCACTCCTCGCACCCGTGGCCGCACAGCCGAGCCTGCCGTTCTTTCAACCCGAAGGGCTCGATATCGAACCCGAAGTGCTGGCCTTTGCATCCAGCCGCAAGGATACGATGTCGTTGCTCGGACTCCGTTTCGAGGACGATGCGTATTGTCCCGCAGCTCGATTCAGGCGGCTGGAAGACTCACTTCAATCTGCCCCGGGATCATCCATTCCGCGCTTTCGTTCTGTTACCGTGCCCGGAAAAGCGCATTCCACCCTCACACTGGATTACCGGACAGCTCTCGACCACGGAGTCGATACTCGCAAGCGGGTGCTCCAGCATTTGCGCAAACAATTGCTCGGCTCTCCATAATTCTTTACCGGTTACGGCGCCGGTCGAATATTTTTTTCGAGTGATTTCACGCCGGTTGTATACTTGCGAGAATGATGGGAGACGCTTTCCGGCAACATTTGCGCGCTGCCCCTGTTAACTTTTCCAGACTCAGTCATACACAAGAAACGTTCTCCTCATTTCCTGGTTACCCCAGTTATATATGCCTATGCTGATCGGATTGCCCAAAGAAACGAAAGACCATGAAAACAGAGTCGGCATGACTCCAAGCAACGTCAAGGCATTGACCCGGCGTGGCCACCGCGTGCTTGTGCAAAGCGGGGCGGGGGAAGGCAGTTTTCTTTCGGACGATGAATATCGCCTGGCAGGGGCTACGGTTGTTCCCCGGGCGGAAGATGCGTGGGCAGCACAGCTCGTGGTCAAGGTGAAGGAACCGACTCCTGAGGAATACGGTTATCTGCATCAGGACATGATGCTTTTTACTTATCTTCATCTGGCCTCGGATCGTCCTCTTGTCGAGGCTCTGCTCGAGAGCGGTGTTACGTCTGTGGCTTACGAAACGGTGCAAACCGCAGATGGGAAATTGCCGCTGCTGGCGCCCATGAGCGAGGTGGCCGGACGCATGGCTACTCAAATCGGCGCGACCTACCTGCAAAAAACACAAGGGGGGCGAGGGGTGCTGATGGGCGGTGTTCCTGGTGTGGCCGCGGCCAACGTTGCCATTCTCGGTGCGGGCATCGTGGGAACGAATGCTGCGCGCGTCGCCGCGGGATGTGGCGCCCAGGTCACTGTGCTGGATGTGAGCCACGACCGTCTGAAATACCTGGATGACATATATCGCGGGCAGCTGCAGACGCGCTTCAGCGATGAATACAATATCGAGGAAGCAGTCTACAATGCCGATCTTGTCATCGGTGCGGTTTTGATTCCGGGGGGACGAACCCCCTGGCTGGTAACGGCGGATATGTTGCCGAAAATGCGAAGAGGATCTGTCATCGTCGATGTGGCGGTGGATCAGGGGGGATGCATCGAAACAAGCCGACCCACTACCCACAGCAATCCAACCTATGAGATCGACGGGGTGGTACATTATTGTGTCGCGAACATGCCCAGCGCCGTTCCTCGTACCAGCACCTTCGCGCTTAATATCCAGACGGCGATCTATACCGTACAGTTAGCGGATGAAGGCCTGGAGGCGATCAAAAAAAATCCGGCATTGAAATACGGAATGAACACGCATCGCGGATCGGTCACTTATCCCGCTATTGCGCAGGAATTTGATATGCGATATGTCGATCCCTTGCAGGCGCTGGGGAATGATTGAACAAAATCCTGTAAAACCCTGGCCTGCGCAAATATTTCAGTGGAATGGTCCATGCAGCCATGAATGATACTGGCTGAGAAGTTTCTCCGGTACCGGAGGCGGAAATCCGGGCCATGATGCTTGCCGGATTGGGATTACCTGGCCAGCCAAGCGCGACCCGACGCAGGGGCTCACGTCAACTCGGTTCCGATATGTCCGGATTACTCCGGATTATTCAGCCCAGACATTTTCAGGCGCCATAATAATAAAATAAACCATCGTCTTTCCATGTCGGCGCACGCCGAACCCATACCGCTGATCGCGTTCCTGTGTCAGTTCTTGACCCCGTTCAGGCGAATTCCTGATAAACCTGGCAGGAAAAGAGGTTTATCATGGGGTGATCACTATCTCCATCGGCAAATTCCATGCCCCACAGTTTTACCCTGATCACCACCATTGCCGTCAGCTTCGGTCTTGCGTTGCTCATGGGGGTGATCGCCAACCGGCTGAAGTTACCGGTACTCGTCGGCTATCTGACCGCAGGCGTCATCATGAGTGCCAACACGCCGGGATTCGTGGCCGATATGGAGCTTTCAGGCCAACTGGCGGAAATCGGTGTCATTTTGCTGATGTTCGGAGTGGGATTGCATTTCTCGCTCAAGGATTTATTGGCGGTACGCCGTATCGCTTTGCCTGGCGCTCTGGTTCAGATTAGCGTCGCTACGGCCTTCGGCGCCGCTGTTGCTCTTTCCTGGGGCTGGAATCCGGGGGTCAGTATCGTGTATGGCGTGTCGCTTTCGACCGCGAGCACCGTTGTATTGCTGAGAGCCCTGGAGCAGCGGGGCTTGCTCAAATCGGTCAATGGTTCGATTGCAGTGGGATGGCTGATCGTTGAAGATGTGGCAATGGTGCTTGTTCTTGTATTGCTGCCCCCGCTTGCGGACTGGTTGCGCAGCGATGCGAGCGGAGCCACAACGGGCGTGTCGAGCCTGGGTTTGCTGGTCTCGGTCCTGGTTACTTTTGGCAAGGTGGCCATTTTCATTGCGCTGATGCTTGTCGTGGGGAGGCGCGTTTTTCCCAGATTGCTCTGGTATGTTGCCAGCACCAACTCCAACGAACTCTTCATCCTGAGTGTGATCGCTGTTGCGATAGGCATCGCCTATGGCTCGGCCATGCTCTTCGGCGTTTCGTTCGCGCTGGGCGCGTTCTTTGCCGGCATGGTCATGAGGGAATCGGATCTCAGTCATCGCGCCGCTCATGAATCACTGCCCCTTCGGGACGCATTCTCGGTTTTGTTTTTTGTCTCCGTGGGAATGCTGTTCGATCCCGATGTATTGATAGAGCAGCCTTTTCACCTGATCGCCACACTCGGCATCATCATCATTGTCAAGTCGCTCGCCGCCTTCCTGCTGGTACTCGCCTTCCGCTACCCCTTGAATACGGCGCTTACTGTATCAGCCAGCCTGGCGCAGATCGGCGAATTCTCGTTTATCCTTGCCGGTCTGGGAGTGTCGCTCGGACTCCTGCCGGTTGAAGCGCAGAGTCTCATACTCGCGGGAGCCTTCATCTCGATCACATTGAATCCGCTGGTATTCAAGCTGATTGAACCGGCGCAGGCATGGATACGTTCCCGTTCCGGAGTGGCGCGTATCCTTGAGCGTTCGGACGATCCCCTGGCGGAGTTGCCGACCACTGTTACATCAAGTTATGTTACGAGTCATGTCGTGCTGGTGGGGTATGGGCGCGTAGGGGAGCGAATCGGTGAAACGCTCAGAAAAGAGGGTATTCCCCTGGTTGTGGCCGAGCAGAATCGGGAGACCGTCGAAGGGTTGCGCAAGCGCGGCATTCATGCTGTCGCTGGAGACGCGGCGGAGCCCGCGGTGCTTATCCAGGCGCATATCGCGCGGGCCGCGATGCTGGTGATCGCGGTTCCCGATACACTACGCGCTCGCCGAATGATCGAAACTGCACGTATACTTAACCCGCCGATCGGGATTATCGTGCGTACGCATAACGAAGAAGAGGCAGCGCTACTGAGAAAGGAAAGTGGAGGAATGGTGTTTCTCGGGGAACACGAACTTGCGTCCAGCATGGTCCGGCATGTGCTGGCAAACTTTCCCACAGCCGACATGGATACCGAGCATGAGGTACACGAACAGATAAAGCGGAAAGGTTTGACTTAGGTTTAACTTAGGTGTGATTTGAACGCGTTTTCATCGTTTCGCAGGGTGAATTACCGGATCCGGTAGAGGTTCAGGGTCCAGGAAGGAGATAGGAAGGAGAATTCAATGACTGACAGGATCACCATTTATCAGAAACCGACATGCAGCAAATGCAGGGCGACGCTCGCTCTGCTGAAAGAAAGCGGGGAAGAGTTCGATGCAATCAACTATTATGACGCACGGCTGACCGTTGAACGGCTGCGCGAACTGATTGACAAGCTTGGTATTCCGATAATGGAGGTATTGCGTCGCGAGGAATCGCTCGCACGCGACCTCAAGCTTGCCGAGCGGCACCAGTCGGGGCAGTTATCCGATGAGGAATTGATGAAAATCATGGTGGAGAACCCGGATCTGATTCAGCGTCCGATCGTTGTAAGAGGCAATCAGGCGGTGCTGTGCCGTCCGCCGGAGAATGTAACGAAGTTGTTGTAACATATCCTCTTCAAAGCCGGCTCCGTTGATACGTCGTACGCCCATGAAAGGGATGCTGTCCCGGAACCGGGAAAACTCGCGAATCAATCTGTGATATGCTAACCATGTGCGAAAAACGATAATGAATTTCAGGCTAATCAAAGTGTTAAGGATAATTGCCTGCCTTATTCCCGCTGCGCTGGCGGGAGCGACCGCTACAGCTGCTGCGGAAGCCGAATGTTCCGGATGTCTTTGCCCTGGAAATCCCTGCCGGTTGTGTCCGTTGCCACCTTCATCAAAAAATGCTCCTGCGATGCAGGATGAGCAGGAAGAGCCGGATGTCTGTCGCAAGATCAGGGAAAAGGTGCCGCCGGTTTCCGCAAATACCGAACCCGACGAGCATTACGCGAGTCTGGATAAATCGATCATGGAATGTGTAAGAAATGGTGGTGACGTTGTCATGAATTCACGGCGGAACAAGGAGTTTCCTTCCAAGCATTATTGCAAACCTTATCTTGCTCCCGGCGCTTCCAGTGCCGCAGCAAATTCGTCCCGGACGAAAAAATAGAAATCAGAAAAGGCCGCATGCCCGGACTGGATAGCGTACTGGATAGAACAGTAAGCATCCTGCATCAGCGCTGCCGGATTCCGGCACTTCCAATCGTTTGAACTGCCTCAATGGGATTTTCCAGGCCTGAGGAGCAGAATCAGTATGAGGTAGGTGCAAATAAAATTGCTCCGATTCCTCAAAGGAACCAAAGAAGAGAAATGATTGCCCCCGGGGAGGCCGGAAGACAGGATAGCGCAAGCGGTTCGTGGGTAAGACTGCGGCGTAAGCCCAAATCCTTTGTCAAACTCATTCTGCTGGGCTTTGCACTGGTCGGCTTGCCGCTGATCGTTGCGCTCATCAATAGCGCTTTTTCCATTGACCGGTTGGCGAACCAGAGCCGGAAGGCCGTATATCAGGCGGCGGAGATTGCGCACAGCAGCCGCGCTCTTGCGGATGAAATCGCGAATATGGAGCGGGCAGTGCGCCAGACTCACATTCTGGGGGATACTGCCCTGCTGGAGGGTTATTTCCGCGGGCATGCCGGATTCGAGAAAATCGCTGCAAGCCTTGCCGAGCTTTCTCTCAGCGACGAGCAGAGGCGATTGCTGGTGCAATTGAAATCAGAGGAAGCTGTCATTTTCGAAAGGGTTTCCGCTGTCAAGGAATCACCGGAAGAGCTGCGTAAACTGATCGGCAACTTCGGTCACCTGCGGGATTCCGCACGCTTCTTTTTCTCGCTCGGGTACGCGCTCATAGAGCGCGAGGTGGACGAAATGCAGGATATGGCAGGATCCGCGCGCTTTACGGTTGGCTGGCAACTGCTTGCACTGATTCCATTTGCCGTATTGCTCGCCTTCTTTTTTTCCTTCCGGATCGCTCGCCCGATCCGCCAGATTGAAGAGGCCATTCGCAGTATGGGGCAGGGGAAGCTGCACAAGGCGATTCGGGTGGATGGCCCGCAGGACCTGGTTTATTTTGGCGAAAGACTGGACTGGATGAGGCAGCGCCTGCTAAAGCTCGAAGAGCAGAAGACGCGGTTTCTGCAGCATGTTTCTCACGAACTCAAGACCCCGCTGACGGCCATGCGGGAAGGGGCGGATTTGCTCGTGGAAGGTGTGGCTGGCAAGCTGACGGAAGAGCAGCAGCGCGTTGCCAGCATCCTTCACAGCAATAGCCTGCAGTTGCAGCGTCGCATCGAGGACTTGCTGAGTTATAGCGCCCTCCAGACCGAGAAAGCCGCGCTGGTGAAACAGGAGGTGAGTTTGAAGAAGATTCTGGATGCGGTATTGCACGATCAGAATCTCATCATTATGAACAAAGGTCTGAGAATGGATTTGTCTTGTCCGGAAGTGATGCTGGAGTGTGAACCGCAAAAAGTCAAAGTGATCGTGGACAATCTTTTATCGAACGCCGTGAAATTCTCACCCAGGGGAGGATGCCTCCGCATCTGGACAAGTGAGACAGCGGGGATTGCGCAACTGGATATAGTGGACGCCGGACCCGGAGTGGATGATGCCGATCGGGAGAAAGTGTTCGAACCGTTCTATCAGGGGCGGAAAGTGCTCGACAGCCACGTGAGGGGAACGGGCCTGGGATTGTCTATCGCCCGAGAGTACGCGCTTGCGCACGGCGGGAACATCGAGCTTGTGCCGCTGGCTGATCGCGGCGCCCATTTCAGGCTCACCCTCCCCGTTCACGATGTGCCTGAGGGATTGGCATGAGGAGCGTGCTGCGCATGGAAGAACTATGGCCGGTTCTGCCGGTAGCGGCGTTGATGTTTCTGACCGCGTGCGCAGTCGTTGAAAGCGTTGAAAGTCCCCGGGCTGTCGAACCGCCGCCGACTGAACTGGTTGTGACCGGGCAGATGGATGATATGATGGAGTTTTATGATTCCATCCGCAAGCAGTCGCCGGCGGAGTTGAGCCGGGTATACGACAAGGCGAAACAGAGCTTTCTGCGGAACAAAAGCGACACCAACCGTGCCCGTCTGGTATTGCTCCTCATCCTGCCGAATACTTCCTTTCGAGACGTTACCTCTGCCATGCATCTGCTCAACGAATGGCCGAAAGATCCGAAATCGGCAAATAATTTGCAGAGTTTCAGAAACCTGCTGGCAGGCTTGCTTGCGGAGCAACAACGGCTGAGCCACAGTATCGAGGAACTCTCGCAGAAACTGAAAGATGAGCAGAAGCGTGCAGAAACCCTGCAGAGCCAGATCGATGCCATAAAAAGCATGGAAAAGAATCTGCTTAAGGAATTGTAAAGAAATGTAAAATCATGTCCGATGCAAAACCCAAAATTCTGATCGTCGACGACGACACCGATCTGCTTGAGCTGCTGACCATGCGCCTTACGGCGGCGGGATACAAAGTGGACGCCGTCCCGAGCGCAGAGGCTGCCCTGAACTATCTGGATGTGTCCCGTCCGCAACTGGTCATCAGCGATATGCAGATGAGCGGCATGGATGGCATGGCATTATTTGAGCAAATCCATCGCACCTTGCCAACCCTGCCGGTGATCATACTCACGGCACACGGAACGATTCCGGATGCCGTCACGGCTGTCCAGCGAGGAGTATTCGGTTATCTTGCCAAACCTTTTGACAGCAAGACGTTGCTGGCCAATATCAGTCAGGCGCTCAAGTTCGTTCCGGGCGCCGTATCGCAGAAAGAACTGTCGCAGGCACCGTGGCGCAAGAATATCATCACCCAGAGCGCTGTCATGGAGGATCTTCTCACCCGGGCGGGACTGGTTGCGGAAGGTGATGCCAGCGTGCTGATCTATGGAGAAAGCGGCGTGGGTAAGGAACTGTTCGCGCATGCCATACATGATGCCTCCAAACGGTCCGACCATCCGTTTGTCGCCATCAATTGCGCGGCCATTCCGGAACAGTTGCTGGAATCCGAACTGTTCGGGCATGTCAAAGGAGCATTTACCGGGGCTGTCAGGGATCATAAGGGTTTGTTCCAGCTGGCCGAGGGAGGCACTCTCTTCCTCGACGAAATCGGCGATATGCCGGTTTTGCTTCAGGTCAAGCTGCTGCGTGTTCTGCAGGAACGGCAGGTTCGCCCGGTTGGATCGACGCAATCGATCCCGGTGGATGTGCGTATTATTTCGGCCACTCACCGCGATCTGAAAACAGAAATCGCTGCTGGAACATTTCGGGAAGATCTGTATTACAGGCTGGACGTGGTGTCACTTACCATCCCGGTTCTGGCGCAGAGGCGCGAAGATATTCCCTTACTGATAAATTACTTCCTCAGCACGTTTTCAGAGAAATACCAGAAAAATATCAACGGTTTCTCTCCCGAGGCAATGGAAACGCTGGTTGCCGCGTCCTGGCCCGGCAATGTGCGCCAACTCATGAACGTCGTCGAGAGATGCGTTGCCTTGAGTACTGCGCCCCTTATTTCGCCGGTGCTGGTCTACGATGCGATGCACCGGGAAGAAGAGCAGCTCGTGTCTTTCGAGGATGCGCGCAGAAGTTTTGAACGGGATTATCTGGTGCGCGTGCTTAAAATCACGGGAGGAAACGTTACCCAGGCAGCACGCCTCGCCAAGCGCAATCGCACGGAGTTCTACAAGCTGCTGCAGCGATACCAGCTCGATCCATCCGTCTTCAAGCAGGCGCAGGTCTGAGAAAAGGAAGGACTGGACTAAGCGGTACAGGTTCTGCTGGCGGTCCTCCTTTTCCCTCTCTGACCGGATCAGGTTTGACCCGCGATGGGTCTGCGCTCATCCTCGACATATTGGTCGCCTTTCTTCACGATAAAGCCCAGTTCGGTCCACCACCGGACCATATCAACATAGTCATCTATGCCACGGGAAAACGGCTGCAGTCCGGAGGCGGTGACGACATCGACAGGGCGTTGAGCCGGCCACCACAGCTCCCCACAAGCCAGAAAATCCGCCTGCCAGGGTAACGCCATCCGTTCCGTCAGAAAACCCGGCGGAAGCGTCTGCCTGATCCGAAAGGGTGCCTGGTAAGTTGCTGCCTGCGCGATCACATACGTGACCTCGATACCTGGAAAGAACGGTGCTCCGATACATCCTTCCAGGGCGGCACGGGTCAAAGCGTCCGGCTGCTGATTCAATGGCAATTCGTCGAAAGGAACAGGTGGTGGTTCACCCTTCCAGTCTGCTTCGAAATCACCCTGCGCCCACCTCTCCATGAGGGTGTACTGATACTCCGTGAGTGCGGTGTATTCTCCTTGCGTGGGGTTGTCCGGATCCAGTCCGCTGTTCACTTTAGGCATGCTCGGTGGCGTCTGGCGCGGCGGGGTATTGGGATCGACACGTGTGTTGGGTTTCGTCAGCCAGCTTAAGACCGTCTCGCGCGCGGACCTTCCATTCTCGGTCTTGTCCGCGAGTTTACTCAATCGAGCCGCATTCAGAAAATTGCCGGCACCCCCGTGATGCCGGTTTCTCTCCTCGACTACCCAGTGAATCAGGACTACACGCTTCAGTATCGGATAAATATGACGAGTGAACGACGGCACATTTTTTATCAGAAGAGGAGAGAAGTTTCTGGAGGCAACATTGACGGCCTGATCGTACCAGGTGGTTACGTTTTCGATGCCTGGCGCGTAGGAAGGCGGGGCGACGACAACCCAGGCGCCTTCTTCGGCAGTAACGGGCGCTTCTCCCTCGACCTCCACCTCGGCATTCACCGGACCATCGGAAACCCCATCGTACCAGCCATCATTGTTGGCAAAACTATTCAATCCCTTCCCAAGGGGAGAGCCTGACTTGCCTGGACCGCCAACAACGATCAGCCGCCCGTTTTCATCCGTGAGCAGCCGCCCGAGCTCGATCTTTGTACTGCCTTCGACGTTGCCATCCTTCCTGAATTCCATCTTTCCGCTCAATGGGAGGTTTGGCCTGCTCTTTCCCGATATTGACTGTAACCCCGCATCAACGATGAGTCCCGCGCGATCATATCCTGGGTTCCGGGGCGAACCTCCAGGGCCGCCTGGAGGAAAATTTCCCCCTGCTGCTTTGCTATTGACTAGGTGAATGTTCCATGTAATCGTCGTTTTTTCATTCGCAACGATCTCGCTGTCGATAGTTTCCTTGCCGAAATCATCCCGGATGAATTTATAAATCCGGAATCGAACTGCCTGCGGCTTTATTTTTCCCGCGCCATCGCGATAGGGGCCGGCAGGAACAATTCCCGGAGACTCCGGACCCAGAAAATAATCACTCTCGCTGTTTCCTATGCGCGCAATTCCTACTGCCGGATAAATGCGATAGACCGTTTTCATTCGAGTCGCTTTCCTTTTCGTTCTTTCCGTTGATTGTGCGGCGAATATCAGCCACTCCAAATCATAGCTGCTGCCACAAATATTTTCATACTTTCTTTGTTGCTACCGCTTTCCATAATTCTCAAGCTGGTTTGGTGAAATATCCGGCAGCTGACTATGTTCGGCAACGAACGGAAAAGGAAGCCAGCGTCCTACAAACTATCCAGATAACGGGGTCATTTTGTCGCATTACTCCATTCGTTTTTGCTAAGTACCTGCGTTTAATCACTAAGGATGTGCGCTATGAGCTCCTTGTATGATGATATTTCTGAAGCCCGGGCTGTTCGCATCCCGGCAAGCGAGGTCGTGCTGAATGCCGATCTGACGATGCCGTCCCACGCGCGGGCCATTGTCGCCTTCGCTCATGGCAGCGGCAGCAGCCGGCACAGCATTCGCAATCGCTACGTGGCCGAAATGTTGAATACATATAACTTCGCCACTCTCCTTGCTGATCTCCTGACTGAAGAGGAGGAAGTCATTGACATGCGCACGCGGCATCTGCGGTTCGATATCCCGATGCTGGCGGACAGGTTGATCGATATCGCTGCCTGGCTCCAGCAGGAGCCGCAGACGAGAGATTTGAAAATAGGCTGGTTTGGAGCGAGCACCGGCGTTGGGGCAGCGCTGATTGCAGCGGCGCGGCGTCCGGAAAATATCATGGCTGTGGTTTCACGAGGCGGACGTCCCGATCTCGCGGGTGCTTATTTGCCGGAGGTTGTAGCGCCTGTACTTCTCATCGTAGGGGAAAACGATCCGCAGGTTCTGGAGCTCAACAAGGAAGCGCTCGCCCGCCTCAATACCGAATCGAAACTGGAAATCGTGCCGAACGCCACTCACCTGTTTGAAGAACCGGGAACGCTGGAGGCAGCCGCCGGTCTTGCCGCCGAATGGTTTCAGGGCCATTGCTAGACAAGTAATAGACAGGCAATAAAGCCATGCCGAGCGACGTATATCACTTCGCAGACAGAGCCGAAGCAGGAAGGATGCTGGGGGAAGCGTTATCGGTCTACGCGGGAAGAATCGACGTGCTTGTTCTGGCGCTTCCACGCGGTGGAGTGCCGGTTGCCTACGAGATTGCGCGGATGCTGGCCGTACCGCTGGATATATGGCTTGTACGGAAACTGGGTGCGCCGGGCCAGGAGGAACTGGCAATGGGAGCGATGGCAGGGACAGACACTCTTGTCCTCAACAAGGAAATCATCAAGCTTCTGAATATCGATGAGGCTTCCATCGATGCTGCCATAGCCAGGGAGCGGACTGAACTGGAACGGCGCAACAAACTTTATCGCAGAGGCATGCCTGCCCCGGACATTCAGGGGAAAACAATCATTCTCGTCGATGACGGCCTCGCTACGGGAGCGACCATGCATGCTGCCATTGTTTCTTTACGCAATGCCGGCGCTGCAAGAATTGTTGTGGCTGTACCTGTCGGCACAACATCGGCATGTCGAAAAATACGTCAGGAGGCGGACGATCTCGTGTGCCTGTATACACCCGAACCTTTTTTCGGGGTAGGGCAATGGTATGACAACTTCATGCAGACTGCGGATGAGGAGGTGCTGGCGCTCCTGGGGCAGGAAACCACCCATCGGCGAACAACCGGAGCTCCAAAGGGAGCGGTTTAAGGGAGCGGTTTAAGGAAGGATTCAAGGAAGGATTCAAGGGAGCAGGGGAGACTGAGGGAATTGCAGGGCTCCATTGCCTGAGGGTCCAGGAGGATTTCATTATGGCTGATATCGATTTTGATTACCATTTGATCGATGTGCTGGAGCAGGATGCTCGCGCTGTGGCGGAATACGATGCTGGCCGTGAGTTGATACGCGCGGTACGCGAGCATGTGCAGGGAAAAAAGTTTGTCCTGATCGGTGAAGCAAGCCACGGTACAGCCGAATTTTATCGGCTGCGTGCTGAAATTACTCAACACCTCATTGTCGAGGACGGATTCGACGCTGTTGCAGTCGAGGCGGACTGGCCGGATGCCTATCGGGTTAACCGCTTTGTTGCAGGCCGGTCGGAAGACAAGGATGCGGATGCGGCCTTGTCCAATTTCGAACGGTTTCCCACGTGGATGTGGAGGAATACCGAAGTATTCGCTTTCATCACATGGCTGCGCAACTATAACAAGGAGACGGGGAGATACAAGCGCGAGCAGCAGGAACCGGTGGGGTCAGTGGGATTTTATGGGCTCGATTTATACAGTATGACAACCTCGATGCGGGCCGTGCTGTCATATCTGGATAAGGTCGATCCGGAAGAAGCCGCTGCGGCACGGACGCGCTATGGTTGCTTTGGTCAATTCATCGAAAATCCGCAGGCGTATGGTTATGCCATTGCTTCTGGGCGGTGGGATTCGTGCGAGCAGGAAGTGATCGCACAGCTCATGCAGCTTCAGCGAAAAGGGCGGCTTTATGTTGAAAAGGATGGCGCGTTTGCCGGAAACGAATATTTTTCGGCGCAGCAGAATGCTGAGCTGGTGAAAAATGCGGAGGAATATTATCGTGCCATGTTCAGGGGAAGGCCCAATACCTGGAACCTGAGAGACCGGCATATGTTCGAGACGCTCGAAAAGCTCGCGAGCCATCTGGAAGACCAACTGAAGCGGGAAGCGCGCATTGTTGTCTGGGCTCACAATTCTCATCTGGGCAATGCGGCGGCCACCGAGATGGGGCGGCGCGGCGAATTCAACATCGGCCAGCTCGTTACCGAGAAATATCGGGACAAGTCGCTGCGTATTGGGTTTTCGACCAGTCGCGGAACAGTGACAGCAGCGACCGACTGGGACGGAGCCGCCGAAACGAAAACCATTCGTGAACCGCTGGCAGGCAGTTACGAAGAAATTTTTTCGCAACTCGAAAAGAAACGCTTCTTTTTCGACCTCACTGCTGGAGGCGAAGCTGTGGGATTCTTGGGGGAGGAGCGGCTGCAGCGTGCGATTGGCGTAATCTACCGACCTGAAACCGAGCGCATGAGCCATTACTTCTATGCCTGTCTCCCGCGCCAGTTCGATTTCATGATTCACATTGACAAAACGGAAGCGCTACAACCGCTACCGGCATCCGTCCACCGCCGGGCCGGTGAAATGGATGAGACGTATCCTTCAGGCTTCTAGGATATCGTGTTTCTCAATTCTTAAGGTGGGTGGCTCAGGAAGCGAAGCATGCTGCCCGTCCGGGATATGCTGCATATCTACTGAACGGAGATTCGAAAATGAAAAATGAAATGGGAAAAGTTTCTCCCCTTGAAAAAGATATATTGGATGCAGCTATCAAGGCGGTAAATGCAGCATATTCCCGTTCATCAGTTATCGAAAAAAACAGAAAGCATGAACAATCCTCAGCTGTAAGTGCTGATTGTCAGAATCTTCGTGAACGAATGCTCGCAGTAGCCGGAATCGACCAGATTGAAATAGAGCAATGTAGTGAGCGAAATGCCAATGAAATGCGAGCAATCTTTAACAAAGAGAAGCAGTCGTTCATCGATCAATCTACCATTGTCGCCCAGCAATATGATCAACTCAATCGCCAAAGCCAGGAAATACTCTCCCATTTAGGAATTTTTGCTAAACCTCAACTCCTGATTACATTAGATGTAGCAGACGCTATTGTCTTAAATCCACCCGTCAGCCAAAGATCTGATGATTTTGAGATTGACGTAAAGAGTGATCCCCCTGCTAGTAATCATAATTTTATAAAAGCTTACATGTACAGTCATACATCATTCCATCCTGGACCCCGATTCTGCATACCTGGCTATGCTGAATTTACCGCGGATTTCTATTTCCACTGGACCGCTAACGTAGATGTTTACGTAAATACGGTCACATTTGTGCAACCAAATGGGACCGGTTTTGTATACTCGGGATGGGATCCCTTTCATTCTAACAAGGAATGCGTCACCTATTCCTCAAGCCTCAGGTATTTCGTTCCGCCGCCTAGTTTCGATCTGCATCAAAATTCAGAAGGCTATCTTATCAGTAACCTTGCTAATACAGTCAGCCAGACTTCTGATCAATATGATTATTGCGCAGAAACTGGCCCGTTCGATTTTTTAGGGGCTGCTAATCATGGATATCTAAATGACCAGTCTACACTGTTTGATAATGGTCAATTCTATCTTCCCGCTGGCTATACCCTCATTTTCGTGGTCGGGGTAAAAGGCTCGTTTCTCCAGATAGGATGCCAACCTAGCCTCCAAGAGATAGATTTCTACAAGGGTGATTTTGGAATTAATATCCCTGGCGTATTCTTAGGGGTATTTCCTGTATCTCCGATTCCCTAGTTCTGAGTTAGAAATTCGCATACAAACTCGCTCGAGTTCAGCTCGGCCATAAACTTCGACGTTATCTATCACGAGCACGATGTTACGTTGCAAGTAACTGCTGTACCGGAGCCACAGCAGTACCTCATGTTTCTTGCGGGACTCCTGCTGCCTCAACCCGTCCTTTCTACAATCCATCACTGAAATTCCGCCTCAGAAACATGGGAAGGGGTCAATGCGTGAATAGGACCGGCTTTGCCTTGAATTCCAGTATCTTTATCCTGCCGGGAACCGAATAAGTCTTCTCCTTTCTCCTGTTTGCGAATAGTTGGCGAAGCTCCTATCTGACCGGCCGCTCTGATTCCAACGAGTGGAAATCCGCCTCCGCTATCTTCGATATGAATTCATACTCAATGCTCATTTCCTTGCTTTTTGAAAAATGCGGTCTATTTTTAAAAATGTTGCCCTTGTAGATAAAAAGAAGCCGTGAACAGACAAAAATCAAATGAACTCGGAGGAGGCATAAAATGAAAACTACGAAGAATAATCATCAGGGTATAAAAATTGAATCCGTGGGTCGCAACGTTTTTCAGATACTGCCGATCGCAGCAGCAATGGCTGCATCCGGCGTTATTCAGCCCGCTTTTGCTGTCGATCGCACATGGTTTGGTGGCACGGGAGAATTTGGAGTCGATACGAACTGGTCGCCCACGGGTGTGCCGGGCAGCGTTGATAAGGCAATTATCGATAGCGGGAACTCCACTCTGTCGTTCAACACATCGATAACGAGTCTTGATTTATCAGGAGGCATCCTTGGAGGTACAGGCAATCTTACGCTCAGCGGTTTGAGTACCTGGACGGCGGGTTCCATTACTGGTGGGGCCACCACGACCTTTAACAGTACGCTGGAACTGAGTGGCAACGGCGCCAAGGTTATTTCAGGTGGACGCACAGTGAATGCCGGCAATACCACCTGGAGCGGCAATACAGGCAACGGGGTCAACGATCTCTTCTTCAACAACGGC
>Ga0182738_1000330_pt1 | contig 69869 bp, 72 predicted proteins | sample eDN5th30CBELigMG_FD_128876 | JGI IMG/M metagenome (GOLD analysis project Ga0182738, IMG submission 128876) | Enriched Miracle-Growth compost microbial communities from Emeryville, California, USA - eDNA 5th pass 30_C BE-Lig MG (version 2)... ... | reverse complement strand
TCGAGGTGCTGTGCTGTCCGCACACCGACACTCCTGGAGGAACCGTGATCGCTTTCGGGCCACAGCTCATCGGCCGCACCGAGAAGGCCCTCAACGCTCTGCTGGCCGTAGCCCTTGCCGACGAGGACCTGGTCGAGACACAGTGGGTCGCACTGCGCCTCGCCGAACGATCCGACGGTTCGCGGGCTCTCGCCGCGCTGCTCCACGACACCACCTACGCACCGGACACTGCGGAGGTCGTCGATTCCCTGATCGCTCGCGGTCTGGTCCGCGACGACCGGCTCAGCGCATCCGGACGAGATGCCGTGGCGCGGATCGAACATCGCATCGAGGAGCTGACGTCCGGTATCTGGGATGCCGTCGACCCGTCCGATCGCGCCGCCGCCGAACGCGCACTGAACACCGTGCTCGACCGCGCCCGATCGGTCCTCGCGACTCGGTAGTTGCCGGTGCATCTGTACTGGCGGTCGCGTGATGCTGATCGGTAAGGGTGTCCGCGCACTGGGCTGACGTCCGCGACGGATTCCGATACCGCATCCTTCGAGGGATGATTCGACCCTGGCACCACACTTACCTTAGCGCTAAGATAAGTGGCACCGTGTCCCGAAACCAGGAGTGATCACGATGTCCTTGACCACCGTCAGCGCTCACCATCCCTACAGCCCCGCCTTCGTCGCCGGCGATCTCGTCTTCGTCTCCGGCGCCCTGTCCGTCGACTCCGAAGGCGTGGCGGTCGACGGACGCGACGAAGCCCTCGACGCCGCGATCGACCGCATGACCGACCGGCTCGCCGTGGTCGGCGGCAAACTGGAGGACGTCGCCAAGCTCACCTACTACGTCACCGACCTGTCGCTGCGCGAGGAGGCGAACCGCCAGTTCGAGCGACTGTTCGCCGAGCCGCGACCGGCCCGCACCTTCGTCGAGGTCAGCGCCCTGCCCTACGGTGCGACCGTCGAGATCGACGCGATCGCCACGGCGACGCGCTGAGACCCGAACTCCCCACGCCCCCGCGTTGCCCGTATCGTGAAGGATGTCTTGGCACTCAACCACTGAGCCCGGATATTTCCGACAGCACGAGGAGGGGCACGTGGGGCGCGACAGGGTTCCCGACCGTGACGCCGTCGACGACATCGTCGACCAGTGGGCCCGCGAGTGGCCCGGACTGGACGTCACTCCCCTCGAGGTGCTGGGACGCCTTCACCGCACGTATCTGCGGTATCAGAGTGCGATCGGCCGAGTCTTCGACGAGTACGGCATCAACATGGCCTCGTTCGACGTCCTGGCCGCACTGCGCCGCGCCGGAAAGCCGTACCGCATGACCTCGGGTCAGCTCGCGGAGAGTTCACTGGTCACCACAGGTGGGATCACACTGCGCATCGACCGCCTCGAGAAGGCCGGACTGGTGCGGCGTGAACGCGACGCAGAGGATCGGCGCATCGTCTACGCCGAACTCACACCTGCCGGAAAGAAACTCATCGACGAGATCGCCGTCGCACACTTCGAGAACGAGACGCGCATGCTCGCCGAGCTGCCGAAGAACGATCAGGCCGAACTCGTGCAGTTGCTGCGCAAGCTCGAGCACTCGCTCGTCCGGCACCAGGGTGGCTGACCACTGATCGTCGATACCGTTGCATGCCGACGGATCACACACCCCACATACGCGAGAGCGGCGGAGACCGAAGTCTCCGCCGCTCTTCCGTTCGTCAGCCGGCCATCTCCTTGGCGAGTTCGTCGGCGCGGGAACGGTACAGGCGACGCAGGCGCATCACCCCGAGGTCGTGCTGGTAGAGGTTCTCGGCCTGATCTGCGTCGGGGGCCATGCCCTCGAGCATGATGCGGTCCTGTTCGAGGACCTCCCAGTGACGTTCCTCGAGCACCGTGCGGTACAGGAACCGCCACACGTCGCGTTCCCAGCCCTGCACCCGGCGGTAACGCCAGAAGAACACCGCTGTGGTCTCGGCGTCGATGGGGGTGCCCATGCCGACGATCCCGAACGGTCCGCCCGGGCCGGCCGTGGGCGGATACGGGATCTCGAGGTCCACCCAGTCGACGCCGGTGCGGCAGTACTCGACCCAGTCGAAGTTGACGCCGCGCTGATCGGTCTTCTCGAAGAAGAATCCGCGATCGGTCTCGCGGATACGGAACCGCGCGGAGGTCTCGCCGCCGAACATCGAGTGCGATTCGTGGTGCAGGAACGCACCGTGCATGGGGTCGAGGAGGTTCTCGAGGGCGAACCGCCACGGTGCTTCCCATTCGGCGTAGCAGAGGAAGGCCGAGACATCCTCGTCCACAAGCGGGTCCGGAAGATCCAGCGGTGCGGGTTCGACGTCGGGGTCGGTGCCGAACCACGCGAGGATCGCGCCGCCCACCTCGCGCACGGGCAGGGAAGTCACCAGCTTCTTGCCTTCGAGGTTGCAGCCGGGCATACCCGGAACCTTCGCGACGGTGCCGGTGCCGTCGACCTCGACGCCGTGGTATTTGCAGGCGATGCGGTCGCCGAGGTGCACACCCTGCGAGAGCGGTGCGCCGCGGTGCGGGCAGCGGTCTGCGAGCATGCGGACGGTGTCGTCGGAGCCACGGTAGAGGACCCAGTCCTCCCCCAGCCGGCGCAGCTTGCGGATGCTGCCGCGTTCCACGAAGTCCGAAGGGCACACGGCGTGCCACTGGTTGCGCATGCCGGTCGCGAAGATCTCGTCGGCGGTCAGGTTGCGGTGCAGTCGATTGACCATGGTCAGGCTCCGATCCGGCGCATCTCGGCGGTGAACGATTGGGCGGTCCATTCCTGCGCGTCGGGCGCGTGGATACCGGAGGCGTTGAGTCCGCGGACGAGTCCGTCGAGGTCGTGGACGCCGGATCCGAAGACGGCTTCGATGGCCTTGGCGAGTTTGATCTCGTAGGGGGTGGGGTCGGCCGTGCGGGCCTGATTGATCACCAGGTACCGATCCATCGGGAGGTCCTTTCTACAGATCCAGCACCAGCTCGGTGGAGCGGGCGCGGGAGACACAGATCATCATGGTGGCGCCGGACTCCTGTTCGGCGGCCGAGAGCAGGGAGTCGCGGTGGTCGGGAGTCCCACACAGGACGCGGGTCTCGCACGTGCCGCAGATTCCTTCGCGGCACGAGTTCGGTACGTCCACACCGGCTTCCTCGAGGGTGTCGAGGACGGTCTTCTCGGGTGCGACGGTGGCGGAGATTCCGGAGCGTTCGCACACCACCGTGAACGACGCGTCGGCAGCAGCGTCGGCCTCGCGTTCCCTGGCCTTGAACCGTTCGAGCCGGATGGCCTCGGCCGGCCAGCGGTCGGCGAAAGACTCGACGGCGGTGAGCAACCCTTCGGGACCGCAGGCGTAGACGAGGGTGTCGGGCCGGGAATCGCCGAGGATCGATGGCAGGTCGAGCATTCCGTCGGCGTCCTCGGCGACGAGGTGCACCCGGTCGCCGTAGGGCGCGAGTTCGTCGAGGAAGGCCATCGTCTCCTTCGAGCGGCCGCCGTAGTGCAGCTCCCAGTCGACACCGGCGCGGTCGGCTTCGCGGACCATCGCGAGGATGGGGGTGATGCCGATGCCGCCGGCGAGGAAGACGTAGCGCGGCGAGGGCAGCAGCTCGAAGTTGTTGCGCGGGGCGCTGACGGTGACGACGTCGCCCGGGCGGATGATTTCGTGGACACGACGGGATCCGCCGCGGCCGGCCTTCTCGTGCAGTACGGCGACGCGGTAGCCGGTCTTGTCGTCGGGGTCGCCGCACAGGGAGTACTGCCGGATGTGACCACCGCCGAGGTGCAGGTCGAGGTGGGCGCCGGGGGTCCAGTGGTCCACGGCCGCTCCGTCGGGTCGCTCCAGTCGGAGCGAGAGGACTCCGGTGGATTCGACCCGCATCTGACGGACCATGAGGTCGACGGTCTCAGCAGCCATGATCACCCTCCGAGTAATTGATTCAGTGCTTAGTATCTTAGTGCTAAGATGTTACGCGCGCCACAGTCGAGCGAGATTTCTTTTTTTCAGCTCGTCTACGTGCCCGGGACCGTCACCGGTGGCGTGAACGGCGCCGGCATCTCCCCGTACGAGGCCAGGTCGACCTCGACGATCGCCGGGGCCTGCAGCGACACCGCACCCTCGAGCACCGGGTGCGCCTCCCCCGCCGATCCGATGCGCCGGTACTCGACCCCGATCGCCCGCGCGAGCAGCGCGAAGTCCGGGGTGGTCAGGTCGACGGCGTAGGGCCGTTGCCCCGAGCCGGTCTGCATGTTGCGCAGTACGCCGTAACCGCCGTCATTGCACACGAGGAGCACCAGCCACGGCTTCTCCTGCGCCATCGTCAGGACCTCACCGAGGTGCACCGCCAGTCCCCCGTCCCCGACGAGCGCCAGGGTCGGCCGGGTCTCGTCGGCCAGGGCCGCGCCGATCGCCATGCCGAGGCCCTGCCCGATGCCGCCGCCGCGCGGGAAGATGTTGCTGCGCGGGTCGTAGACGGGCAGGAGTCGGTTGCCCCACGAACTCGACGCGATCGTCACGTCCCGGGCGATGACGGCATCGTCGGGCAGCACGGCGCGCACCGCATCGCACAAGACCGCGTGGTCACCGAGTCCGTGGCGCTGGTTCTCCCGTACACGCTGCCGGGTCTCGCAGGCGCGTTCCGTCCACGCTGCCTCGACGGCATCGCCGAGTCCATCGAGTCCCAGTACCGCCGAGAGGAATTCACCGACCTCGCCGACGACCGGCAGATCCGCGGCGAACACACGGCCGGGCGCGGCCGGATCCAGGTCCACCTGCACGTGCCGCGGGGGCATCGGGATCGAATAGTCGCCGGTCTCGTTGGAACGGAAGTGGGTGCCCAGCGAGACCACGAGGTCGGCGTCGGCGAGCAGCGCCCGGCCGAGCGGCGACGAGCCGTAATTGCCGATGCACAGCGGGTGGCTCTCCGGCACGGCGCCGCGACCGGAGTTACTGGTCAGCAGCGGCACACCCCAGCGGTCGACGAGGGCGGTCAGCGCGTCCCCTGCCCGCGCTGACCCGCCACCCGCCCAGATCACCGGTCGCCGGGCCTGCGCGATCGCAGCGAGCGCCGCCTCCACCTGGGTGCGGTCCGCGTTGCGCGGCGTCCCGAGCGTGACCGGTGCCGGTTCGAGGGTGTAGTCGTCGGCGTACTGCAGGTCGATCGGCCATTCGATGCTGGCCGGTCCGCCCGGTGTCGACAACGCGTGGGCGACGGCTTCGCGCAGTACTTTTCCGGCGCTGCCGGTGTCGAGGATCGTCGCGGCGTGCGCCGAGACCGCCTCGAGCATGCCGAGCTGGTCCTTCGTCTCGTGGATGAACCCGCGTCCCGAGCCGAGGAAGCGCGACTCGATCTGTCCCGTCACATGGAGCACCGGCGTTCCGGCACTGAGGGATTCAATGAGGGATCCGGCGGCGTTGCCGGCCCCCGTGCCGGTGCTCGTGAGGGCACAGCCGAGTCCTCCGGTGGCACGGGCGTATCCGTCGGCGGCGTTGACGGCGGTCGCCTCGTGTCGCACGGGCACGAACCGCAGTTGCCGGCTCACCGCTTCCACCAGCGGCTGGTTGTGCACGCTGACGATGCCGAAGACGGTGTCGACACCGGCCTCGCGCAGCACCTGGACCAGCAGATCCCCACCGTTACCCGAGCGTGCGGTCATGACATTCCTTTCAGACATAGCGCGCGACACCGCCGCACACGTCGATGCTGGTGCCCGTCACGTACGACGAGCGGGGTGAGAGCAGGCCGACGATGTGGAAGGCCACCTCGTCGGCGGTGCCGAAGCGTCCGAGCCCGATACCGCGGTCGGCGGCGATCTCGGCCTCCCACTCGTCGAAACTTCCGGTGTAGCCGGAGTTCTCGTAGCGGTGACGCCACTGGCCGGTGTCGACGAGACCGAGGGCGACCGAGTTGACGCGGATCCCGTCGCGGGCCAGTTCCAGCGACAGCGACTTGCTCAGATTGAGCAGTCCGGCCCGTGCGGCGCTGGTAGTGACCAGCTTGGTCTCGGGCTGACGCGCGAGCACCGCGGAGATGTTGACGATCGACGCCGCATCCGATTTCCGCAGCAGCGGGAGCGCTGCGTCGACGGTGTTGAGCACGCTCGAGAACTTCAGGTCGAACTCGTCGCGCCAGTCGTCGAGGGTGGTCTCGGCGCGGGCCTTCATCCGCGAGTTGCCGGCGTTGTTGACCAGGCCGTCGAGTCCGCCGAACCGCTCGTATCCGCCCTGGACGAGAGCAGCCACCGCGGCGGGGTCGCGGACGTCGCAGGCTGCGGCGTGCGCCCGGTCGCGGCCGGGCAACGCGTCCAGCGCAGTGTTCAGTCGATCGAGGTCGCGGGCGCAGGTGACGACGTTGGCACCTTCCGCGAGCAACATGGCGACGGTCGCAAGGCCGATGCCGGAGCTGCCGCCGGTGACGAGACAGGTGCGGTTGTTCAGAAGCAGGTCCACGACCCGGTCCTTCCGTGAGATCAGTGCAGGACTCGAAGAGTCAGTGCAGGACGAAGCCGCCGTCGACGACCAGTTCCTGCCCGGTGATGTACGACGCCTCGTCACCCATGAGGAAGGCGACGGCGCCGACGAGATCGGCGGGTTGCTGCGGCCGGGTCAACGCCCGGTTCAGCCGGTACAGATCGTGCCGGTGTTGCGGAACGAACTGTGCCGATTCACTTTCCGTCAGGCCGGGCGAGACGGTGTTGACGGTGACCCCATACGGGCCGAGGTCGCGGGCCATCGTGCGGGTCAGCGCCGACACTCCGCCCTTGGAGGCGATGTAGTGCGTCAGGCGCGGCGATCCGTACAGCGCGGCGTCGGAACCGATGGCGACGACCCGGCCGGTGCCGTGCTGCTCGGCGTAATCGAGGATCGACGGGACGAGGGCGCGGCTGACGAGGAAGGTGCCCCGCAGGTTCACGTTGAGCACCCGGTCCCAGTCCTCGACGGCCAGCTCGTGCACGGCCTTGCCGCCGACGCCGTCGGCGAGCGCGGCGTTGTTGACCAGTCCGTAGATCGGTCCGTCGGCGGTGACCTGCGCGGCGAAGGCATCGACGGAGTCGGCGTCGGCGAGGTCGACGTGTACGAACCGCGCGGCGATGCCGTCGGCGCGCAGTTTCGCGGCGGCGTCCTCACCGTGCGGGTTGATGTCGGCAATCCAGACCGCGGCGCCGGCGTCGCCGAGGCGGCGCGCGATGGCCAGTCCGAGGCCGCGCGCCGCTCCGGTGACGACGATCGTGCGGTCGTCGAGGGTGCCCACGCTCAGTCCCGGGAGATGCCGAAGACGGCGGAGGTCTCCGGGTAGGTCGGGACCTGCGGCTTCTGCGTGCCGATGATGACGCAGAACAGGGCGTCGGTGGTGCCGGTGTTCTTGAGGCTGCGCGGCACACCGGCAGGAACGACGATCATGTCGCGGTACCCGAGTGTGCGCTTCTCGACGGCGCCGTCGCGGTGGATGCCGACCTCGACCTCGCCTTCGAGGACGAAGAACGCTTCCTCGGCGTCGTGGTGGGTGTGCTCGGGGCCTTCGGCACCGGCGGGCAGCAGCATGTTGGAGAAGGTGAAGCCGCGCGACGGGATGGTGCGGTTGTCGTTCTCGTGGTTGCCGGTGGCGCCGGAACCGACGTAGCGGATCTGGGCGCGGCGGAACCGGTCGCCGGCCTTGGCCTGGAATCCGAGGGTGTCCCAATCCTCGTGGCGGGTGCCGCGGGTGAGGATGAGCGAGTCGGTGAATTCCTTCAGGTCCGAGGTGGTGTAGTCGAGTGCCATGGTGATGCTCCGTTCCGGGATAGGTGCGGGGGGTCAGACGTGCGCGGGGGTGTGTTCACGCAGGCGTTCGGTGATGTGGACGAAGGATTCGGTCCACGCGTTGAAGGCGTCGGGGCGTTCCTGGTTGGCGAGGTGCCCGGCGCCGCGGAGGGTCACGAAGACCGCGCCGGGGATGCCGCCGGCGAGTACTTGACTCGCGGGGACACCGGTGACGGTGTCGGCGTCGCCGCACAACACGAGAGTGGGGACGTCGATGTGCGCGAGGTCGCCGGTGTGGTCGGTCGCGGCCATCGACTCGGCGGCGTGGCCGTAGCCGGGTAGCCGGACCGAGCCGGCCATGATGTCCGTTGCGCGGTCGACGAGGTCGGCGGGTGCCTCGGGTGAGAGCAGGCGCGGTGCGCGTCGGGCAGCGAAGTCGGCGGGGCCGTTCGCTGCGAGGTCGGCCGCCCGGGAGCGCATCGCCGAGGCGGTGTCGGCGTCGGTGCCCGAGCCGACGGTGGAGTCTCCGAGGATCAGGCTGCGTACGAGGCCCGGGTGGCGCAGGGCCAGCCGGGTCGCGACGACGCCTCCCCACGACATGCCGAGGACATGGGCGCCGTCGTCGCCGCAGTGTGCGCGAATGACGTCGGCGGCGGCGTCGGCGTAGTCGTCGAGGTCGAACGGGCGGTCGGGATCGTCGCTGTGGCCGTAACCGGGCGCGTCCCAGGCGAGGATGCGCAGGGAGTCACCGAGGCCGGAGAACTGCGGGGAGAAGCTGTCGCAGCTGCCGCCGATGCCGTGCAGCATCAGCACGACCGGTCCGGTGCCGTAGTCGGCGACGTGGATCATGACGCCTGCTCGAGGTCGTAGCGTTCGAAGGCACCGGGGTCAGGGATGCCGGCCATGTGCTCACGCACCTGACGCGAGGGTGGTCCGGCGGTGCCCCAGAGGTCGGACAGTTCCGGGACGCGGCGCCACACCCGGCACAGCCAGCGGTCCTCGTCGACCTGTGCGATGCCGGAGGTGTACTCGCACACCAGGCCGGCGGGGTCGGCGAAATAGGAGAAGGTGTTGTCGCCGGGTCCGTGCTTGCCCGGCCCCCACAGGGGCAGCTGGCCGTGGTGGCGCAGCCGGCCGATGCCGCGCATGAAGTGGTCCACGGTGGGCATCTCGTAGGCGACGTGGTTGACCGACGTCCACTGCGCCTGGTTGAAGGCGATGCTGTGGTGATCGGAGTTGCAGCGCAGGAATGCCATCTGGTGTTCGGACCAGTCGGAGACCCGCATGCCGAGCACGTCGCAGTAGAAGCGGACGGCGGCGTCGATGTCGACGGTGTTGAGCACGACGTGGGTGACCCCGACCGGGACGGCGTCCTCGCGGCCGAGGGCGGGGACGGCGAGGGTGTCGGCGACGAGCTCGAGGACGCGGCCCTCGGGATCGACGATGCGCAGTCCGTAGCCGCCGCCGACGTCGTCCAGGGGGCCGGGACCGAAGACGACGGGGATGCCGCGGGCGGCGACGCGTCGTGCGGCCTCGTCGACCTCGGCGGGAGTGGAGACGGCGAAGCTGACGCGGCCCAGCCCGTTTCGCTCGGCCTGGGTGAGCTGCAGGGCGTGGTGCTGGTCGCCGGTGCCGCGCAGCCAAGCGCCTTCGCGGCCCTGTTCGACGACGCGCAGGCCCCAGACCTGGGAGTAGAAGTCGGTGGATTCGGCGGCGGCGTGAGTGCGGAGCTCGACGGAGCGTAGACGCCGCAGTCGGGCGATCGGTTCGTTCATGACGATCCCTCCAATGTCTTACAAGTCACTATCTTAGCGCTAAGATATTTGGGTGTACAGAGGCGATTCCGGCCGGGTGGCCGGGGATCAGTCCGCCCAGGCGTCGGGGCCGTCGTCGAGACCGAAATACACGCTCTTGCACCGCGAATAAGCGGCGATGCCGTCGCGGCCCTTCTCGACACCGAGACCGCTCTCCTTCACCCCACCGAAGGGGGTGGAGATGCTGAACCGCTTGTAGGTGTTGATCCAGACCGTGCCGGTGTCGAGGCGCCGCGCGAGCCGCCACGCACGGCGGTAGTCGCGGGTCCAGATCCCGGCGGCCAGACCGAACACCGAATCGTTGGCCTGCGCGACGAGATCGTCCACCCCGTCGAACGGCAGGACCACGAGCACCGGGCCGAAGATCTCCTCGCGGCACACGCGGGCGTCGTTGCTCAACCCGTCCACGATCGTCGGGAGGTAGTAGGCACCGTCCGCCAGGGTGGGATCGTCGGGTGCTGCTCCCCCGCACAGGACGCGTCCGCCTTCGCGGCGGGCCAGGTCGACGTACGAGGCGACCGAGTCGCGATGGGCGTGGTGCACGAGCGGGCCGACCTGAGTGCGCGGATCGCGGCCGTTGCCGATGCGCAGGGCGCGGGTTCGTTCGACGAGCCGCGCGACGAACGGTTCGTACAGCGACCGGTCGACGAACAGGCGCGAACCGGCGATGCAACTCTGCCCGCTCGACGAGAAGATCCCGTACATCACACCCGCGACGGCCTGCTCGATGTCGGCGTCGTCCAGCACGATCGTCGGCGACTTGCCCCCGAGTTCGAGCGATACGGGCATGAGCTTCTCGGCCGCGGCATGGGCGATCGTGCGACCGGTGCGCGTGCCACCGGTGAAGGTGACCTTGCCGATGCCCGGATGCTGCACGATCGCATCGCCGACGATCGAGCCCTTGCCGGGCAGCACCGACAACAATCCGGCGGGCAGACCGCTGTCGTCGATGATCCGTCCCAGCGCAAGCGACACGAGCGGCGTCCACTCGGCCGGTTTGAGGACGACGGCGTTACCTGCGGCGAGAGCGGGTGCGATCTTCTGCGCGTCGCTCGCGACCGGTGAGTTCCAGGGCGCGATCGCGCCGATCACGCCGATCGGTTCGTGCACGCTCATCGACAGGTAATTGCCGCGCGGCACGGTCAGGTCGTCATCGCCGGATTCGAGGACCGCCGCGAAGTACCGGAAGGTTCCCGCCGCACTGCCGACGAGGGCGGTGGTCTCGGCGAGCGTCTTGCCGGTGTTGTAGCTCTGCAACAGTGCCAGTCGCGCGGAGTTCTCCTCGATGCCGTCGGCGATGCGGTGCAGGTAGCGGGCGCGCTGGTGCGGAAGCAGTCCGCGCCAGGCCGGACCCTCGGAGGCGGCCTTCCCGGCCGCGACGGCGTCGTCGACGTCGGCGGCGACGGCCTGGTGCACGGTCTGCAGGACGCGGCCGGTGGCGGGGTCGGTGACCTCGAAGGCCGGGCCGGTAGCACGGCGCCAGGTACCGGCGACGAGCATCTCGTCGGGGACGGGCACGAAGTCGAGATCGGTGTCCGTGAGGGCGGGGTGGAGTGCGGTGGTCACTGGGAGATCTCCTCGAGGGTCTTCTCACGGGTTTCGGTCGCGAACAGGCCCACGACGATCGCGCCGATGAGGGCGACGAGTCCGAACAGCCCGAAGACCAGGGTCAGGGTGCCGCCGGCGTCGAGGATGCCGCCCAGGACGAGCGGGCCGACGATGATGCCGAGGCGGCCGGCGGCGCCGCCGATCGCGCAACCGATGGCGCGCATCCGGGTCGGGTACAGCTCGGCGGTGTAGACGTACAGGGCCATGTTCACGGCGAAGACGAACAGTGCCGCGCCGGCCGACCACAGCAGCACCGTCACGGCCGAACCGGTGCCGGTACCGGCGAGCAGGAACAGCAGCGCCGCGCACAGAACCATCGACGACGTGATGCAGATGCGACGGCCGAGATTGTCGATGAGGAACGCGACGGCCAGGCAGCCGACGAGACCGGCGACGGTCGTGAAGATCGAGTAGTGCAGCGCGGTGTCGACGCTGACCTCGAAGACGGTGCGGTAGAGGGTGGGCAGCCAGGAGGCGATGCCGTAGTTGACGAAGTAGGCGCTGCCCCAGATCGCGGCGAGCATGAGGGTGCGGCGCAGGTACACACCTTGGAACGCCTCGATGAAGCGGCCGCGGGAGGTGTCGACGGCGACGGCGGAGACGATCGGGCGGGGTTCGGGCAGTTCACCGTGGCGACCGGAGATCTCGGTCTCGATCCGTCGCATCGCGGCGTCCGCGTCGTCGAGGCGGCCGCGGACTGCGAGCCAGCGGGGTGACTCGGGCAGCCGGAACAGGGCCGGCAGCAGCAGGATCGGGATGGCGCCGAGGGCGAACAGGATCTGGTAGCCGAAACGCGGGACCACCCAGGCAGAGACGATCGCGGAGGCGACGAGTCCGATGGGGAAGATCACCTCGTAGAGCAACACGAAGCGTCCGCGTTTGTGGGCCTTGGTGATCTCGCCGATATAGGTCGCGGCGACGGGGACCTCGGCTCCGAGTCCGATGCCCTGGACGAAGCGGAAGACCAGGAAGAGCATCAGCGAGTCGGTGAATGCCATGCCCAGGCTCATCACGGCATAGAGCGCGAGTGAGACGATGATGACGTTGAGGCGGCCCATGCGGTCGGCGAGCCAACCGCCGCCGAGGGCGCCGACGAGCATGCCGATGCCACCGATGGCGATCACCCACGCGACCGAGGCGGGGGTGAGATTCCATTTGGGGATCAGGACGGGGAGCGAGTACGCGATCATCAGCTGGTCGAAGCCGTCGAAGAAGGTCACGGCGCCGACGGCGACCCGCGCCTTGATGTGCCACCGGCTCATCGGCAGTCGTTCGAGGCGTGCACTGATCATTTCCGCACTACTGGACATGGTGGTCGATACCGGTGTCATAGGGTCCTCGGTTTCGTGTTCCAGTTACTTAAGCCCTCAATGGCTTACCGCTAAGATGTAACCTGCAGCACTCGACATCCGTCAACCGTTGACTTTCCGGCCCGCATGACCTATGCGGGCGCAGACACCGTCGGGTCACCTCCTCCGTTCGAGCATCGGACCCTTCGAGGATGCCTCCCACCTTGACACGCCCGACCGACCCGGAGGGCACATACCAGGTTGCGACAGCGGTCAGTTCACGTGTGCGCGCAGCACATCCACCACCCGCCGGACCGCCGGGGCCGGGTTGTCGCGGCGCCACGCGAGCGCGATCGGCAGCACCGGACTGTTCCGCAGCGGGACGTACCGCACGCCCGTCACGGTGATGTCGGTGGTCGACGCGACGACGACCGCAACCCCCACCCCGGCGCCCACGAGAGCCAGCAGACTGTAGGGGTCCGGTGCTTCCCGGGCGATCACGGGGGTGAATCCGGCGGAGTGGCACACCGTGAAGGTCATCTCCCGCACGCTCGACCCGTGGGCGGCGGGATAGACGACGAACCGCTCGCCGGTCAGATCGGCGGCGTCGAGTTCCTCCCGCGCCGCCAATCGATGATCGGCCGGCAGCGCGACCATGAGCGCTTCGTGGCGCACCGTCACGGTGGCGACGTCCCGGGGCACCGGAAGGCCGACGATCCCCATGTCGAGCAGTCCCTGCGAGACGAGATCGAGCACCTCTCCTGTGTAGGTCTGCGGACGCAGATCCAGCTCGATCCCCGGGCAGCGTTCCTCGAGGCGCCGGGTCAGCTGTGAGATCACCGTGTAGCCGCTCGCGCCGCCGAATCCGACGCTCACCACGCCGGTGACACCCGAGGCCGTCGACCGCACGACCGTCCGGGCGATCTCGATCTGGGCGGCGATCACGCGTGCGGGCCCGAGCAGCGATTCACCGGCCGCGGTGAGCTGCACCGAACGGGTGGTGCGGGCGAACAGCTCGGCGCCGAGGTCGCGTTCGAGGGCGCGGATCGTCTGGCTGAGCGGCGACTGGGCGATGTGCAGTCGCTCCGCCGCGCGTCCGAAATGCAACTCCTCGGCCACCGCCAGGAAGGCCTGCAGTTGCCGAAGTTCCATGCCGACCTCGACTTTGTCGGTTGATCTACACAATCGTGCTTGATTAGGTCTTGGACTTTACACGGTTGCGACGGTGATAGTGATCCACGACTCATTCATCCGCGGACCGAGTCCGCTCGACGCCCTCGGAAGTGCAGCGTGAATACTTCTCCAGAGCACACCGCGACCCCGCCGTCACGCCCGATGCACGACACCCGGGCCGCACGCCGCGCCGGTGTGACCGCCTTCGTCGGCACCACCATCGAATGGTTCGACTTCTACATCTACGGCACGGCCTCGGCCCTCGTCCTCGGGGCACTGTTCTTCCCCGACGCGTCCCCCGCCGTCGGCACGCTCGCCGCTTTCGCGACCTTCGCCGTCGGTTTCATCGCCCGCCCACTCGGCGGCATCGTCTTCGGCCACTTCGGCGACCGCTTCGGACGCAAGAACGCCGTCATCATCACCCTCGCCCTCATGGGCGCAGGCACCATCGGCGTCGGACTGCTGCCCACCTACGACCAGATCGGGATCTGGGCACCCGTCCTCCTCGTCCTCCTGCGAGTACTGCAGGGCATCGCGATGGGCGGCGAATGGGGCGGGGCCGTGCTCATCGCCACCGAATTCGCCCCACCCGGCAAGAAGGTTCTCTACGGTGCGTTCGCGCAGCAGGGTTCGCCGGTGGGCAATCTCCTCGCCACCCTTGCCTTCCTCGGGCTCACCGCGATGTCCGACGCCACCTTCGAGGGCTGGGGCTGGCGCATTCCGTTCCTGGCGTCCGCCGCGCTGGTGATCGTCGCCCTCTACATCCGCGTGCGGATCCAGGAGACACCCGAGATGCGCGTGGCCGCCGCCGCGCAGGAACGCACGAAACTGCCGCTCGTCGAGGTCCTTCGCTCCCATCCGGCGTCGCTGCTCCTCGGTGTCGGTGCCGTGGTGGCGGGCGTGGCGATCACCTACGTCAAGACGACCTTCGCCCTCGCCTGGGCCACCACCGATCTCGGGTTCACCCGATCGGACTTCCTGCTCGTGATCACCCTGGCGCTGGTCGCGCAGGTGCTCGTCCAACCCTTCGGCGCGGTTCTCGCCACCAGGATCGACGCCCGACGGGCCGTGCTGTGGATGCTCGGACCCGAGCTCATCGTCCTGCCGCTGATGTTCGTGCTGATCCGCACGGGTTCACTCACCTGGGCGATCATCGGCATGGTGCTCGCCACCGCGCCGCACGCGATGTACTACTCGGCGCTCGCCGGCATCCTCGCGCAGGTCTTCCCCACCCACGTGCGCTACACCGGGATCTCGTTGTCGTACCAGATCTCGACGGCGATCTTCGCCGGCACCGCACCGATGGCGAGCCAGTTCCTCCTCAACCGCACCGACTCGATCTGGCCGGTCGTCGGACTCGGGATCGGATACGTGCTGATCTCCCTGGTCTGCATGACCGCCCTGCTCAAACGCTCACCGACCACCACCGGGCCCGACGAACCACGCCCCGCACCCGCCCGGACGACGGCCGACGCCTCCTGACACCGAACGGACGACCATGAACTACGCCCACACCGACCCGGCCCTGCACGCGGTACTCGACCGCTGGATCTCCGACGCCGACCGGCCGCTCACCGACCGTCTCCTCGAGCGCCTGGGCGCCGACGCCGCCGACCGTCTCGACGCGCTCGCGGCCACGGCGAACGCCCATCCGCCGGTGCTGCACCAGTACGACCCCGACGGCGAGCGCATCGACCGCATCGAGTACCACCCCGCCTATCTCGAACTGTGCCGCGCCGCCTACAGCGAATACGGTCTCTCGGCACTGTCGCACCGCCCGATCCACGACTGGACGGACACACCCCCGCATCTTGTGAAGTACCTCGCGTCGTATCTGTTCGTGCAGGCCGAGTTCGGCCTCGCCTGCCCGGTGTCGATGACCGATGCCGCCGCACGCACCCTGCGGATGTTCGGCGACCCCGAGGTGTTCGGTCCGTGGATCGACGGCCTGACCTCCACCGATCCGGCCACCGCCCTGACAGGGGCGATGTTCATGACCGAGACCCAGGCGGGCACCGATATCGCGAAGACCGGGACCCGCGCCGAATTCGACGGCACCGCATGGCGATTGACCGGCCGCAAGTGGTTCGCCTCCAACCCGGACGCCGACGTCGTGATCACCCTCGCCCGGTTCCCCGGCGGGGACGAGAACTCGACCCGCGGCGTCGGAATGTTCATGCTGCCCAAGCGGCTTCCCGACGGGAGCCGGAACTCGTACACGATCGACCGCCTCAAGGACAAGCTCGGCACACGATCGATGCCCAGCGGCGAGGTCACCCTGCACGGGGCGTACGCGCTGCAGGTCGGCGACCTCGACCGTGGATTCCGGCAGATGACGGAGATGCTGAACACCTCCCGCCTGTCGAACGCGATGCGCTCGAGTGCCCTGATCCGGCGCGCTGTGCGCGACGCCGTCGCTCACACGAGGGATAGGGTGGTCTTCGGAAAGTCCCTGTTCGATCAGCCGCTCATGCGCGCCACCCTGCTGCCGCTGCTGCTCGACGCCGAGGCCGCTCTCGCGCTCGTCGCCTACAGCGGTGCGACCCTCGATCGCGCCGACCACGGCGACGAGCAGGCACGCAGTGTCGTCCGGATCCTCACGCCCGTCGCCAAGCACTACATCTGCAAGCGCGCTCGTACCGTCACCGGTGAGGCGATGGAGATCCGGGGTGGCAGCGGCTACATCGAGGACCGGGCTTTCGCCCGCCTCGTCCGCGACTCACACCTCGGATCGATCTGGGAGGGTTCGAGCAATGTCATCGCGCTCGACGTGCTGCGGTCGATGCGCAAGAACGGCGCGCACCGGGTCCTGGCCGACGCGCAGCGCACACTGCTCGACGCGGCGCATCCGGAGTGCGCCCCGATCACCGCGGCACTGCGGGATCGATGGGATGCGCTCGAGGCGCGCGGCGAAGACCTGCTCGCCGGCGACGACACGCACGCGCAGACCCGCAGCGCGATCTACACCGATGATCTCGCACGGACGGTGATGGCGACCCTGCTCGTGGACCTGGCGTCGCACCGCATCGAGCACGGTCTCGGCCACCGGTCGCTGCTCGTCGCCCATGCCTACCTCGACGGGCTGGCCGGTGAGCCGAATGCCGTCGCTCTCGACCACCTCGCCGCGATCGCCGACGGCACCGACGTCGACCCCTCCGTCGCGGCCGCGGCGGCGCCGAGCACCGCCGCCGATGCGGTACCGACTGCACTGACAGGAGCCCCCTCATGAGCACGCATCCCACCGGCCCGGCCCCGCTCGCCGGCATCAAGGTCCTCGACCTGTCGAAGATCCTCGCCGGACCGTACGCGACCATGTCGTTCGCCGATCTCGGCGCCGATGTCACCAAAGTCGAGCACCCCGACGGCGGTGACCCCACCCGAGTGTGGGGGCCACCGTTCGTCGGCGACGACGCCACCTACTACCTCGCGGTCAACCGCGGCAAGAAGTCGGTGACGATCGACCTGAAGTCGGAGGAAGGGCAGCGGATCGTGCACCGGATGCTCGCCGACACCGACGTCGTGGTCGAGAACTTCAAGCCCGGCAGCGGCCTGCAGAAGATCTTCGACCACCGCGCCCTGTCCGAACAGCACCCCCACCTGATCGTGCTGCACATCTCGGCCTTCGGTGACGAGGGCCCGCTCGCCGACCAGCCCGGTTACGACATGGTCGCCCAGGCCGCAGGCGGTCTGATGTCGCTGACCGGGGAACCCGGTGGCGCGCCGATGAAGGCCGGCTACGCGATGGGGGATCTCGGTGCGGCACTGTTCGGGGTGATCGGGGTGCTCGCCGCGCTGGTCGAACGCGCTCGCACCGGTCGCGGCCAGTACGTCACCACGTCGCTGTTCGAATGCCAGCTGGCGATGCACGTCAACTGGGCCACGAACTATTTCGCCACCCGGGAGCGACCGCACGCTCTGGGCTCTGCGCACCCGAATCTCGCTCCCTACCAGTCATATCCGGCGAGTGATGGCTACTTCGTCGTCGCGGTCGGGAACGACGGATTGTGGGAGAAGCTGTGTGTGGCACTGGAAAGGCCGGAACTCGCGACCGATCCGCGGTTCCTCCGCAACCGTGATCGCATCGCACATCGCAGCGAACTCGACGAGGTGCTCACCGCGGCGTTCGCCACCGGGACCGTGCAGCACTGGTGCCGCGTCCTGGAAGAGCACGGCGTGCCGGTCTCCCCCATCCGGCACCTCGACGAGATCTACAACGACCCGCACACCGCCGCGATCGGCATGGTCGGCACCGTCGACCATGCGTCCGGACCTCTCGAACAGATCGCGTTCCCGGTCAATTTCGGAGGGGTACGACCGCCGCTGCGGTCGGCGCCGCCGCTACACGGGGAACACACCGACGAGATCCTCGCGGGATATCAGGAGATCTCCGTTCCGTCCTAGCGACGAACGTCTCGAATATCGCTGACCTACGGCCGTTTCCGATCGATCGGGAACGGCCGTAGGCCTGTTGGGCCAGGGCGGCGATGGCGGCATTCCACTGCGGTGTTGCCGGGGTCACGCAGTGCGGCAGCACTTCTGAGGTCGACGCGTCCGGATTTCTCCGCGATACGCGGGGGTAACGTCCGCGAAACAAGAACCGCGCATGATCGGCATCGATTGCACGACCGCCGACTCGCACGAAAGAACGACATATGCAGCTGACTCCCGCCGACACCGAGAAACTCCTTCTGGCCGTCGCCGGCATGGTGGCGCGCGACCGGCGGGGCCGCGGCGTCCGACTGAACTATCCCGAAGCCGTTGCCCTGTTGTCCACCTGGGTGATCGAACGGGCACGCGAAGGCGCCGACGTCGCCGACCTCATGGTGAAGGGACGCGAGGTCCTCGCCCGCGACGAGGTCATGGACGGCGTCGCCGAGATGCTGACCGACGTGCAGGTCGAGGCCACTTTCCCGGACGGACGCAAGCTCGTCACGATCCACCACCCGATTTCCTGAAAGGAGCCCCGACATGGCATCCGGACCGACTTCGGGACCCGGAGCGATTCGCGTCGCCGAGGGCTCCCTCACCCTCAACGCGGACCGCTCCGACGACGAGCGCATCACCCTCGTCTTCCTCAACACCGGTGATCGTCCCATCCAGATCGGCTCGCACATCCACCTGCCGGACGCGAACGCGGCCCTCGAATTCGACCGCGAACGCGCGCAGGGCTTCCGCCTGGACATCCCGTCGGGGACCTCGCAGCGCTTCGAACCCGGCAGCAGCCGCGAACTGGGCGCCGTCGCCCTGCGCGGACGACGCGTCGTACCCGGCATCCAGGTGCGGAAGCAGGAGGACTGAGAACGTGGAGATCACACGCGCCGAGTACGCGGCACTGTACGGACCGACAGTCGGCGACCAGGTACGCCTGGGTGACACCGACCTGTGGATCCAGATCGAGGAGGACCGCACCTTCGGCGGCGAGGAAGCCGTCTTCGGTGGCGGCAAGTCCATCCGCGAATCGATGGCCCAGGGCGTGACGACCCGGGCCGAAGGTGCTCCCGACACCGTCATCACGAACGTGATCGTTCTGGACTGGTGGGGCATCGTGCGTGCCGACGTCGGTATCCGCGACGGTCGCATCGTCGCCCTCGGCCGCGCCGGTAACCCGGACATCGCCGACGGCGTGCACCCGAGGCTGCAGATCGGCCCGTCCACCGACGTCATCTCCGGTGAGGGGCGCATCCTCACCGCGGGTGCCTTCGACTCGCACGTGCACCTGCTGTCGCCGTCGCAGATCGTCGAGGCACTCGCCACCGGCATCACCACGATCGCCGGCGGTGGAACCGGTCCGTCCGAAGGATCGAAGGCCACCACCGTCACGCCGGGCCCGTGGCATCTGATGCAGATGCACCGCGCGCTCGACGCGCTGCCGGTGAACGTGCTGTTGCTCGGCAAGGGCAACACCGTCTCCGCCGAAGGACTGCGCGAACAGGCCCTCGCCGGGGCCGCCGGATACAAGGTGCACGAGGACTGGGGCTCCACACCGGCCGCGATCGATGCGGCATTGCGCGCGGCCGACGAGCACGGACTGCAGGTCGCGCTGCACTCGGACTCGCTCAACGAGGCGGGCTTCGTGGAGAGCACGCTCGCCGCGATCGGCGGACGCTCGATCCACGCCTTCCACGTCGAAGGCGCAGGCGGCGGGCACGCCCCGGACATCCTGAGCATCGCCGGATTGCCGCACATCATCCCGGGCTCGACCAACCCGACGTTGCCGCACACGATCAACACCGTCGACGAGCACCTCGACATGCTGATGGTCTGCCATCATCTCAACCCGGCCGTCCCGGAGGACCTCGCGTTCGCCGAGTCCCGGATCCGGGCCACCACCATCGCGGCCGAGGACATCCTGCACGACATGGGCGCGCTGTCGATCACCTCGTCCGACGCCCAGGCGATGGGTCGCATCGGTGAGGTCGTCACCCGCACCTGGCAGGTCGCGCACGTGATGAAGAACCGGCGCGGGGCGCTCGACGGTGGCATGCCCGCCGACAACGAACGGGCCCGACGCTACGTCGCGAAGTACACGATCAACCCCGCGATCGCGCACGGTGTCGACCACGAACTCGGTTCGATCGAGGAGGGCAAGCTCGCCGACCTCGTGCTGTGGGATCCGAAGTTCTTCGGCATCCGGCCGTCGCTGGTCATCAAGGGCGGATCGATCGCCTGGGCCGCACTCGGCGACCCGAACGCGTCGATCCCGACGCCGCAGCCGGTGCTGCAGCGCCCGGCGTTCGGCGATGCGCTCGCCCCGCACACATCCGTGTCGTTCGTCTCCCCCGCCGCCCTCGACGAGGGCCTGGAGGAGCGACTCGGGTTGCGCCGCACGCTGCTCCCGCTGCGGCCGACCCGGCACATCGGCAAGGCCGACATGAAACAGAACGACGTCCTGCCACGCATCGAGATCCGCCCCGACACCTTCGACATCGACATCGACGGCGAGCGGGTCGTTCCGGCGCCGGCCACCGAACTGCCTCTCGCGCAGCTGTATTCGATGTTCTGATGTTGCCCGGAACTCTCTCCCCCACCACGGTGCTCCTCCTCCTCGCGGACGGGCGCGCACCGGTCGGCGGGAACGTCAACTCGGGTGGGCTCGAACCAGCCCTCCAGGGTGGGATGTCACCGACCGAGGTGCGCCGCTTCCTCGTCGCACGGTTGCGCACCTCGGCGGCAGTCGAGGCCGGCGTCGCCGTGGTCACCCGGCACGCCGTGGACTCCGATGCCGGAACCGCCCCAGCGCTCCGGATCGACGAGATCGAGGACCACTGGGCGGCGCGCACTCCGGGCCCGGCCCAGCGCGACGCGTCCCGGTTGCTGGCCCGCGGTTACCTGCGACTGGCCCGGAACCTGTGGCCCTCCACCGTTCTCGACGACCTCGACGCCCGGACCCCGCGACCGTCGCGGGGACTGGTCGTCGGGGCCATCGCGGCGCTCGCGCGCATCCCGGCGATCGACACCGCGCGACTGGTGCTGTACGAGGAGGCGCAGGCGATCGTCGCGGCCTTCCTCAAACTGCACCCCACCGACCCGGCCATCGGTTCGCGATGGGCACTCGAGGCCTGCGCTCATCTCGAACCTCTCATCGCCGAGCTGTCCGCCCTCACCGATCCGGCGGACATCCCGGCCACCGGTGGCCCCCAGACCGAACTGTGGGCCGAAGCCCACGCATCCGCTCCAGAAAGGCTGTTCCGTGCCTGAACACACCACCACCCGTTCGCTCCGTCTCGGCGTCGCCGGTCCCGTCGGCACGGGCAAGAGCTCGCTCATCGCGACCATCTGCCGCACCCTCGCGTCCGAGCTGCAGCTCGGCGTGATCACCAACGACATCTACACCGACGAGGACGCCCGCTTCCTCCGCTCGGCCGGCGTGCTCGATCCCGAGCGCATCCGCGCGGTGGAGACCGGTGCGTGCCCGCACACCGCAATCCGCGACGACGTGACCATGAACCTGCTGGCCGTCGAGGATCTCGAACGCGACTTCGCGCCGCTCGACGTGGTGCTGGTGGAGAGCGGCGGCGACAACCTCACCGCGACCTTCTCCCCCGCGCTCGTCGACGCGCAGATCTTCGTGCTCGACGTCGCCGGTGGTGGCGACGTCGCCCGCAAGGGCGGTCCCGGCATCAGCCGCGCCGACCTGCTCGTGGTGAACAAGACCGATCTCTCCCCGTATGTGGGTGTCGACGTGCCCCAGATGGTCGCCGACGCCGAGAAGGCCCGCGAGGGCGGACCGGTGCTGGCGCTGTCCCGGACCGACGCCGCATCGGTGCAGGCGCTCGGTGACTGGGTGCGCGAGATGCTGGCAGCCCACCGCACCGGGTCGCACACCCCTGTCGATCCCGGTCCGATGGCTCCGCACTTCCACGCCGACGAGGACGACGACCACGATCACGGCCATGGGCACGGGCACGGGCACGGACACGGACACGGACACGGACACAGCCATGATCACGCCGTCGCACCCTCGCACGACTGATCATGTCCCGCACCACGATCCGTATCGACCGCGCACCGGGCCGCGCACGCCTGACCCTGCGGGCGGGCATGCTCGTCCCCCGCACGGTCGAGGTCGGTCCGGACCACGCGCGGGTCGCCCTCGTCGCCGCCGGCGCGTTGTTGCTCGGTGGTGACTCGGTGACCGTCGACGTCCACGTCGACGCCGGATGCACGCTCGAACTGCAGGACATCGGTGGCACCGTCGCCTACGACGCCGACAACCGGCTGTCCCGGTGGGACGTGCGGATCACCGTCGCCGAGGGTGGCACTCTCGTCTGGGACACCTACCCGTTCGTGATCGCCACCGGCGCCCGCGTGCACCGCGCCACTCGGATCGAACTCGCCTCCGGCGCGGCCACGAGCATGCGGGAGACGCTCGTCCTCGGGCGCCACGGAGAAACCGGAGGTGCGCTCCGCAGCCGTACCTCGGTGGTCCTCGATCGTCGTCCCCTCTTCGTCGAGGAGTTGTACGCGCACGGTGCGTTCCCCGAACCCGGGATCCTCGGTTCCGCGCGGGTGCACGACGTCATCGCAACCTACGGACGACGCGCCGAGGGCGACGGTGTCGTCCAACTCGAAGGACCCGGCAGCCTGCTGCGGTTCCTCGGCGCCGACGCCCACTCCTCGCCGCTCGAGTCGACCTGGCGCTCCTGGCGCTCCACACACGTTCACCCGTCCATCCTCGAAGGGAGTCTCACCCATGCACGTCCCTGACCATTTCCTCCCCATGGGCGCCACCGCGCCGGCCGCGGCGATCGCCACCGGTGCGGTCGTCCTGGCCGCCACCGCCGGGCGCCCGCGCATCACGACCCGGGACACCCTTCTCGCGGGCACGACCGCAGCGATGATCTTCGGCGCCCAGATGGTCAACTACCCCATCGCCGGTGGCGTCAGCGGCCATCTCATCGGCGGCGCGCTCGCGACCGCGCTCCTCGGGCCCCGGCTCGCCCTTCTCGCGATGACCGCCGTGGTCGGCGTGCAGGCATTGCTGTTCGGAGACGGCGGCATCAACGCCCTCGGGGTGAACGTGCTGCTGATGGCGGTGCTGCCTGTGCTCGTCACCGCCGCCGTCCGCATCGGCGCCGAGCGACTCGGCCTCGGGAAGCTGACGCGGACCACCGCCGCCATCAGCGCCGGTCTGTCCGTGCCGGTGAGTGCCGCGGTGCTCGGCGTCGCGTACACGGCTACCGTCGGAACCGGTGCCGCAGCAGCGTTCATCGGCGAACTGACCGCGGTCCACCTGGCCATCGGTCTCGGTGAAGCCCTCATCACCGCCGCCGTGCTGAGCGCCGTGACGGCGTTCGCGCCCGGCGTCGCCGCGTGGGACACACGGCCCTCCGTCACCCCCGTTGCCGTCCGACGTGGTTTCGCGGCGATCGGCGGTCTGGGCGTGGTCAGCGCCTGCGCGCTGGCGCTCGTCGCGTCCGGCAACCCCGACGGTCTCGAGCACATCGTCGGCGCCTATTCGCTGCCGGTCGGTAACGCTGCCTTCGCCGGTCTTCCCGGCCTGGCCGACTACGGCACGCTCAGCGGAACCGAATTCCTCGCGGCACTGGCCGGCCTCGCCGCCACCGCGGTGCTCGGCGCCGCCCTCGCCGCGATGGGCCGCCGCACGCCGGTCCGTCAGGGCGTGTAACGGTCCTCTCGGAACCCTTCGAGCGGTGCGGTCGCTGATGCGGCCGCACCGTTCCGCGTTCCACGACCGGCCCGACTTCCGCTCTGTCGCAGCCCCGTGACCTCGGGTTTCCACCGCCGATCAGAAAACTCGGAAATTTTTTCGATTCGACGGGAACCTTTCCACCTCCCGGTCCCTCTTACCTGTGTCAGTCACCGAGACACCGAAAGAGGCACCGACCATGGCTACCAACTCCTTCCCCGGCAGCAGCTCCTCGAACGCCGACCGTGCCGCGTCGCAGTCCACCGCCAGCGACCGCGCCGACTCGTCGTACGGCTCGCAGTCCTCCTACGACGGCAACTCCTCCTACGGCTCGTCCTCGGCCGACCAGTCGGGATCGACGAGCTATGAGTCCTACGAGCGTTACGAGCGGTACGACAGCTCCGGCTCCTCGAGCTCGGACTCGTCCTACGGCTCGGCGAGCAACTCGGGTGCGTCGAGCTCCGCCGGGTCGGCCTCCTCGGCCTCCGATCGCGCCGCTGCGGAGAACACCGAGTCCACCTCGCGCGTGACCTCCGGCTCCGCCTCCACCGAGCCGGTCGTGCTCGACGAGTACACCCTCGGTGACGGCACCCGCGTCGCCGACGTCGATACGGACGGAGACGGCCGGGTCGACCTGTCGCTGGTGGACTACGACGGCGACGGCAGGACCGATGCGCAGATCAGCGACTCCGACGGCGACGGCAATGCCGACCTGATCGAGTTCGATCGCGACGGTGACGGTTACATCGACGCCGCCGCCGGTGATCTCGACGGCGACGGCCGGCTCGATCTGGCCGTCTTCGACGAGGACGGCGACGGCGAGGTCGACGTGGTGGTGGACCTGCACACCGGTGCGGTCGACTACGACGGTGACGGCATCGCCGACGACTACGTCGACGTCTCGGCCTTCGACACCGGGTCCGAGTCGACCGACACCGGTTCCGATCTGGTCTGAGCCCCACCTCCGACCGATCCGAGACGAAGGGCAAGCAGGTGATGTCACCGCAGATCCGTGAACGGATCGACGAAATGATCGCGGCGGCGGATGTCGCAGCGGAGGGGCCGGAGCGCGCCGCCGCGACCGCACGACTCGCCGATCTGGGGGTCGAACGTCTGACCGTCGAGCCCGGTACGCGGTTCGATCCGAGCCGTCACCGTGCGGTGGCGGTGACGCCGGCAGTAGCACCGGCGGAGGCGAACCGGGTCGCCGCGATGATCCGGCCCGGCTGGTGTCACGAAGGGCAGATCCTGCGCTACGTCGAGGTGCGGGTGGAGGTTCCGCCGGCGCAGTGCCCCGCTCCGGGGGCGTCGTGACACCCGCCGACGGGCGACGGCCGTTCGCCGCTATAGAGTCCGCGACGGTCATCGCACCGTCCATGCAGGTTTTGTGGGTTCGCATTCGAGAGGCACGATCGAGATGAGCTGGGTTCTGGCGGTCGATTTCGGCACGTCCAACACGTCGGCGGCGCACCGGATCGGCCCGGACCGGGTCGAATCACTGCCGCTGACCCACACCTCCAACCTCATGCCGTCCTCGGTGTACGTCGACCACACCGGGGCGATCACCACCGGCGACGTGGCCATCAACCAGGCCACCGTGGACCCGGCCGGGTTCGTCGCCTACCCCAAGACCCACGTCGCGGTCGGATCGGTGATGGTCCGCGGCCAGGACGTCCCCGTCGCCCACACCATCGCTTCGGTCCTGCGCACCGTCTACAACCAGGCGCTACCCCGGCACAACAACCATCCGCCGGCGGAGGTCGTGCTCACCCACCCCGAGGCCTGGTCCCAGCGCGAACTCGATGTGCTGCGGCACGCCGCATCCCTGGCCGGACTCGGCGGCAGCGTCTCGCTGATCTCCGAACCCCGAGCCGCGGCGTTCTACTACTCGCGTCAGCACGACGCGAAGATCGTCAAGGGCTCGACGATCGCAGTGTTCGACTTCGGTGGCGGTACCCTCGACATCGCCGTACTCACCGCGACGAGCGAGTGGACCTTCGAGGTCATCCGGGCCGGCGGCGACAACACCCTCGGCGGCAAGAACCTCGACGCCACCGTCGCCCGCTGGGTCGACGAACGCCTGCGCGACGACGACCCGGATCTCGCGGCGTGGTTGCGCACCCCGGACGGGCTCGATGCCCGCCGCACCCTCGACGATCAGATCCGCCGCGCCAAGGAACTGCTCTCCGAGCATCCCTCCGCGACGATCCGGGTCACCGGCAACGGCGCGGATCTGACCTTCACCATCACCCGCGACGAGTTCGAGCAGCTCATCGAACCGCAGATCACTCGGGGCGTGCACCTCGCCGGCCAGGTGCTGCGCGATGCCGGGGTGGACAGGTCGGGGCTGCAGGCGCTGTATCTGACCGGCGGCTCCTCCCGGATCCCATATGTGCATCGACGACTGTCCGAACTCGGTTCCATCGCCACCCTCGACGACCCGAAGACCGTCGTGGCCAAGGGCGCGGCCGGGTTCGTCGCCGGCGGACGCACCACCGAACCCGCTGCCGACCTCGACACCGAGGTGCTGCGGCCGGACACTCCCCGACCCGGAGCACCGCGACCCGGCAGTCCTCGCCCGGGTACCCCGGCGGCACAACAGAACGCGGCACCGGCGCGCGACGCGGAGCGGTCACAACCGTCTCGGCTCCTGCTCATCGCCGGGGGTGCCGTGCTGGCGGTACTCGTCGCCGCCGGGGCGGTCTTCGGTCTGACCCGTGGCGGAGCCGACGACGGAACATCGGCCGGCGCCGCGGTCGCCCCCGCTGTGGCCGACGACAGGTCGGACACCGGCGCACCACCTGCGGCGACGTCGGATTCGGTCTATCGCAGCGAGAGCACCGACGAGGTGGTGGAACTGTTGCCGACCAAGTTGCTCACCGGGTCGAGTTCGTGCGAGAAGTCCGGCTTCTCCTTGGAGGGCGCCCTGCGGGTGCGGTGCCAGATCAGCCCCAACTCCAATCTCGGCAAGGCGCTGGGTATGAAGCCCACCGACTACGAATCGGTGTCGGCATACCGGGACGATCAGTACGCACGCTCGAACTTCATCCGGCTCCGCGACGCCAAGAACGACAACACCCGGGTCGTCTCGTCGGACGGTACGCGGATCGCCGACTACGACCACCAACCGGGCGGGAACTCGTACTTCACCGTCATCGACAAGTCCACCGGACTCGTCGCCGAGTTCTCCACGACGACCGAGCGCGGCGAAGCACTGCTCACCGAACTCGGTTGGAACGCCTGACCTGCCCTTCTCCCGTACCTTCCTCCTCAGGAGTTCTCTTCCCATGCACAACTCTCGAACCGGGCGCCTCGCCCTGGCCATGGCCGCTGCCGCCGTCGTCACTGTGGCCGGTTGCGCGTCCGACAGCGACGCCACCGTCGTCGACGAGACCACCACGACCGAACGGGCTTCTGCCGGCGTGGATCTCGACTCGCTCGATACCGGCGACTACAACACCCAGCCGCGCGATTTCGTCGCGCTGGGCATGGCGGCCGAGGACTTCGGTCCTGCAGTGGAAGGCCAGCGACTCGCCGAGTTCGTCGTCCACCCGCACACCGTCGACCCGACGCTCACCGTCGGCGGGTCCACCAACGGGGTCTTCCTCGGCGGCACGGGCAACATCTTCTCCGGCAGCGAGAACGAGATCCTGAAGGAATTCTCGATCATCAACGCCTTCACCAGCTTCCGGAGCACCGACGACGACAGTCGCGAGTTCGGTGTCAGTGTCTGGCGATTCCCCACCCCCGAGGATGCCGGCGGCGCGGCACAGGCCCTGTACGAGTACAAGCTCGCGCCCGCGGACGGCCCGTTCGCCACCGGTCCGGAGACCCCGACGACGTTGCCGGACCTGCCCGACACACTGGCCACCACGTATTCCTGGCCGGAACTGGACACCGTCTCCCTGAGCACGCTCACCACACGCGGCATGTTCGTCGTCTACACCTACAGCGGCGACGACAGCGGTGGAACCGACTGGCTCACCGATTCCGCGACCCGCGGTGTGCAGCAGCAGATCGAACTGCTCGACCGGTTCCCGGCCACCCCGACCGACGAGATCGCCTCGTTGCCGGTCGATCTGGACAAGGTCATGGCCCGAGCCGTGGGGTTCGTCGACAGCGAGTACTCGCGTAACTCCGACATGGCGGTCTACGGACCCGACGGCTGGTTGCACTACGACTCCGCGCCGGCCGACACCGAGGTGGTGTTCGAGCAGACCGGCACCGACCGTGTCGCGAAGGTCAACAGCAACGTCTATCGCACCGCCGGCCCGGACGAGGCCGAGGTCCTGAAGGACGCGTTCGCGGCCCACACTGCAGCGACCTATCCGGATCTCGTCGAGGATCCGTCGCTGACGCAGGGTCTTCCGAACACCACCTGCTGGTCGGGGGATGTCGCCGAAGGTCGAGCTGCCGCGTGCCTGATGACCTACGGCCGCTACATGGCCGAGCTGTCCGGATTCCGTTCGATCGGCAACGAGAACCCCGATTCCGACACTCTGCGCACCGTGCCGCAGCGCGTCGCGACGCAGTACGTGAAGTTCGTCCGCGCCGAGGAGATGGGTCTGGGCGAGAACTGACCTCCCTCGCGGTCCGGTGACCGTCGGTGCACGACATCGATGACGGTCACCGGACCGCTGTGCGACGCGGCCGGGTAGGTTACTCCGCGTACAGATGGGGGTGCCATGAACGAGACCGAGTTGATCGAGCGGTGCCGGTCCGGCGACCGGGCCGCTTTCGCCGCACTGGTGGAACCGTCCCGCACCCAGGTGTGGGCGGTATGCGTGCAGATCACCGGCAACCGCCACGACGCCGAGGACGCCCTGCAGGACGCGTTGATCGCCGCCTGGCAGAACCTCGACAAATTCCGGGGCACCGCCCGCTTCGGCTCCTGGCTCTACCGCATCGCGAGCAACGCCGCGCTGGCGATCGTGCGCAAGCGCCGCGAGATCCCCGACGACGAGATCGACCTCGGCCGGACCTCCACGGTGCCGGGACCGGCCGAGCGCGTCGTCGACACCGACGCGGTGCGTCACGCCCTCGCTCAGCTCCCGGAACAGTTCCGGGTCGCGGTGGTGCTCCGCGAATACGCCCAGATGAGCTACGCCGAGATCGCCGAGCACCAGAACGTGCCTGTCGCGACGGTCAAGACCCGCATCAACCGGGGACGAGCGCAACTCGTCGAACTCCTCGACCCGGCCCGCCTCGATGCCGTCGGTCTCGAGCCCTGACCGGTAGATTGGGACGTGGCAGGAACATTCCGGGGCCCGCACGACTCCAACCTGACGACGATGGACAACGGGGGAAGAAGGAAGAGCCCATGACAAGCGATGAGACCGATCCGCTGCCCTCACTGGGTGAGCTGCTCGGTATCGATGTGCTCGCCGACCTACCGGAACTGCCCGATCAGGTCTGGGAGCGCGCGCTCGACATCGCCACCGACCCCGGCACTGCCGCGGTCGATATCTCACTGATCCCGGACGACGACGAGATCGACCCCGAAGTGGTCACCGCCGACTCTCTCGACCTCGACCCCGATGCCGACGCCGACCTCGTCAGCGCAGGTGGAACCGACCCCGTCCTCGTCGACGACGACGAGCCTTCCCCCGACGACGAGGCCGCCCCGACCGGCTTCACCGACACCTTCGACGAGCCCGATCCCGGCATGTGACCCGCCGACCGGGTCAGTATCCGCGGGCGATCACCGTGTAGGCGTGTGTCAGCGCCGTCAACGCAGTGTCCTCCGCAGCCGACCGCGTCGACACCGTCTGTGCCTGCACCGCGACGAGTCTCTGTTGCGCCGCCGCCCGGATCTGCTCGGGTGACGCCGTCGGCTCCAGCCCCGACGCCTCGGCGATCGTACCGCCGCGCAACACCTGGACCAGTTCGTCGACCACGGGCGCGGTCGGGTCGGCCTGCAGCAGAGACCGCAACGCCCGCAACAACTCCACCGGTACCAGCGCCGGATCCGTGCGCAGCGCCGAGACGATCTGCCGGATGGCGTCGCGCGCCGGATGTGAATAGACGAGGGAGTCGAGTTCGGCGAGGATCCGCCCGGCGCGGTGCAGCACTGCGAACCGGCGCAGCGACTGCTCGAGCACCGCGCGCAGCGGATGGATGCCGGAGACTCCGGACAGCCACTGGTTGACCTGGTGCGCACCACCGGTGGCATGCGCGCGGGCGTGCACGAGCCCGTACTCACCGATCAATTCGAGCAGGCGCCACACCTGCTCGCGCGGGACCGGCAGTGCGGCGGAGTCGGCGTCGAGCAGATCGAACAACTCCAGCGGCGCCAGCGGGGCGAGGTCGGCCAGAGCGCGGGCGTCGGAGTCGGTGAACGCGCCGGTATGGGAGGTCTGTGCAAGCAACCCGGCGACAGGAACCACCGTGCCGACCTGTCCCGCCAGCCGCCGCGCAAGGACGTTCGCGTGTTCGGCGGCGTGTCCGAGCGGATCCCGATTGCCCAACACTCCACGACCGAAACCGTCTGCGCGCGAAAGCACTCCGAGGGTGTTCAGCGGAGTGAAGCCGAGGCGCTGCAGAAATTCGACCTCGTCGGTGCGCGGCATCGAGTCGAACAGGAAGACCGCCGCGTCGGCATCGACGGACGCCGAGCGGGTCTGCTCGAACCCGTCGATCAACGCCCGCTCGGTCGCGGTGGCGTTGGCGACCGTGAGCGTCGCCAGCCCGGGGGTGTCGACGAGAGTGATCGTGCTCAGCGCGTGAGAAGGCAGACAGCGGTGAACGTACGCGACCTGCTCCGGCGGGACCCCGACCTCGACGGTGGTACCGAGCGCCAGCGGCACGGGTCGGCGCGCGCCGTCGGTGAACACCACGTCGGCGCGGGAGGGCGCACCGTTCTCGTAGACGGTGACGACATTGGTGGCCTCGAGCGCTGCCGTCTCGGCGACCGGAGCGCCGATCAGCGCGTTGACCAGGGTGGATTTGCCGGCCTTGAGGCGTCCGACGACCACGATGCGCGGCGGCGACCACAGAATCGCACCGATGCGGTTGGCATGCGATACGAGATCACCGCCGAGCGCGGCGAGCTGGTGCAGTGCCGCGTCGATGCGCTGGTGCACCGGATCGGGGGCCCCGGTCTGCGGTGGAGTGTGCGGGGCGCTCATGCGGCATCCCCCGTCAGCGTCGTCTCGATCGGGGTGATGCGGGCGCGGGTGATGCGCAGGTTCTTCTCCAGTCGTTCGATGTTCGCGGTGCGGGTCGCAGCGTCCGCCTGCGCGGCGCGCTTGGCTTCGTCGATGCGCTTCTGCAACTCGGTGATCCGGTCCTGCAGGTGCTTGCGACGACGCAGCACGATCTCCGGGCGGGTGGTGGCCATCGCGGCCTCGAGCATGCGGGTGGTGACCGTCCGCACGGTCGCGAGGGTTTCGCGCAGCCAGGTCAGCAGGTTCGTCTTGCCGGTGCGCATCGCCTTGAACCCGAGATTGATCGCCACCCAGGCGACGCCGGCGATGGCTCCGGCCCCGATGACCGCACCGAGCATGGTGGTGCCGATCATGCCCATCGTCAGCACGCTCGGATCCAGCAGCCCTTGGCGTTTCGAGCCCACTTCCCCCGTCACCAAGGGATCGGTCTGCAGCGCCTCGAGGGTGATCTCGCGGATGTGCTCCCATTGTTGCGGGTCGTCGAACAGGTCGGCGACGATCTTCTCGAGGTCGTCGAGGAACACCTGGGCGGTGGTGGCCATTGCGTCGAGCAGGTCGGCCTGGATCTGCGCGGTGAACACCTGTGGGGACCGCCGCAGCACCTGCATCGACGACTTGTTGATGCGCGTCGTCCAGTCCTCCCGCACGCGGGTGATCTCCTCGTCGAGGCGGGTGACGGCCCGTTGCCGTGCGAGGGTGAGGTCGCGCTGCAGGTGCTGCTCCCACTGCTGCGCCTCGTCCTTGAGACCTTTCAGGCGTTCCATCTCGGCGGTCAGGTCCGGGATGGCGGATTCGCCGTCACGCACGACGGAGAGTTCGTCGGCGATGTGCGTTTCGATGCGGCGCAGCCCGTCGAGGGCGACGCGCAGCGCGTCGGCTTCGGGGCGGTGCCGGGCGGCGGCGACCCGCTCGTCGAGCATCGCCCACAGCCCGGGGACCCCGGAGCAGGCGAGGCTGCGCTCGCGCACCGGGGAGGGCGGCAGGGCGGTCGCGGCCAGGGAGCGAACACTCGACACCGCCACGACGGGGATGTCTCGGCCGACATGTTCTGCGATGGCGCGGCGATTCTCCGCGACGATCTGTTCCCAGCGAGTGAGGTTCTTGTCGGTCTTGGTGACCACTACCAGCACGTTCTCCACACCGGCGGCGCTCTCGCGCAGGAACCGCATCTCCGGTTCGGTCAGCGGGGTCGACGCCTCGCACACCAGCACGAGCACGGCGGCCCGGTCTGCGGAGCGGGCCGCCATCGCGGCATGCCGGGGGTCGAGGCCGCCGATGCCGGGAGTGTCGACGACCGACGCGTTCGTGAGCTTCTCGGAGGCGATCGGCACGATCGCTGCGACCGGCAACGTCTCGACGGTCGGGTCCTGGACATGGCGGCCGCCGGTGGTGATCCACTCCCCCAGCTCGGCGCGGTCGACGCGGCGACTCCCGTCGGGGAACACCAATTCGGCAGTGCCCTCCGGGAAGTCGTCGGTGGCGGTGACGAATCGGGTTGCGACGGCGGTCGAGTGCTCGACATCGTCGAGAGCGGCGCCGTCGCGGTCGATGAGAGCGCTGACCAGCAGACTCTTACCGCGCTTGATCTCCCCCACCACCACGATCGACGAGGACCGGCCGGTGGCGGCGAGTTTGCGTTCGGCGCGATCGGCGACCTCGTCGTGCTTGTAAGCGCGCAGCACCTTGCACGCACCGTCGATCAGTTCGGCCACAGACGGATCAGCAGACACGCGACGACACTACATACCGGGTGGTACGGGGCCACGTTCCGCTCCGCCGTTCGGACTCGTGGCCGCGTCCACGATGATTTCCGGTTCCTGCCCCGGTCAACATTCGTGAACGGATCCGTCCGACTCCGGGAGACGTCATGACCCAGCAGACCGCCCGCGCCCTTCCCCCGATCGTCGACGAGCAGACATGGCGTTCGGCACTCGATGACCTCCGTCGACGAGAGAAAGCCGCCACGCGCGAACTCGACGCGATCGCAGCGCAGCGCCGCAGGCTGCCGATGATCGAACTGCCCGACTACATGCTGATCGGCGCCGACGGCCCAGTCCGGCTCGCCGATGTGTTCCAGGGCAGGTCTCAGCTCATCGCCTATCACCACATGTGGTCCGACGGCGCCGAATGGCAGTGCGGTGGATGCACGAGTCTCACGACGCAGTGGACCCGGCTCGGCATCCTCGACAACTACGACGCGCGCATGGTCGTCGTCACCAACGGACCGATCGACGAAGCCCTCGCCTACAAGGCGAAAGTGGGCAACACGATGGAGTGGTACTCATCATCGGAGAGTTCGTTCGGCGCCGATGTCGACGCGCCTCCCGGCGGAGGGTTCGCGGTCAATGTCTTCCTGCGCAACGGCGACAAGGTCTACCGCACCTGGCACACCACCGGCCGCGGCACCGAACAGCTCAGCTACACCTTCGCGCTGATCGACATCCTTCCGTGGGGCCGCCAGGAGGAATGGCAGGACTCGCCCGAAGGGTGGCCGCAGTCGCCGACCTATTCGGGGTGGCTCGATTCCCCCGACGTGGCGCGACTCTACGGTCCGGGCACCGGCGCGCGGTGAAGGTCGGGTGACATGCCGGACTCGACTCCCCCGCGCAGCGGGCATCTGCCGATCAACGGCCTGAGCCTCTACTTCGAGGTGCACGGCAAGCTCGACGGGTCACCTCGGCCACCCCTGCTGCTGATTCCCGGCGCGTTCATGAGCACCCGGCCGATGTCGTCCTGGGTGACCACCTTCGCCGAGCAGCGCCCGGTGATCATTTTCGACCAGCAGGGGCACGGTCGTACCCCGGACACCGATCGTCCGATGTCGTACGAACAGTTCGGTGATGATGCGGCGGAGTTGCTGCGGGCGCTGAACGTCGAGCGTGCGGACGTGATGGGTTACTCGCAGGGCGGCGGGGTGGCGCTGCAGGTCGCGCTCCGGCATCCCGACCTCGTCGGAAAGCTCGTCACGTTGTCGGCCACCTACCGGCAGAACGGTTGGTATCCGTCGGTGCTCGAGGGCATCGGACATCTCGATGCCGAGGTGCTCGCCGGTTCCTCGATCGAGAAGGTGTTCACGGAGCACACGCCCGATCCCGCGGCGTTCTCCGCCTACATCGACAAGATGAAGGTCCTCAACATCGAGGATCAGCAGATCACCGACGAGCAGATGCGGTCGATCACTGCGAACGCGATGGTGATCGTCGGTGACGCGGACGGCGTGGAACCGGAACATGCGGTGGCGATGTTCCGGTTGCTCGGTGGCGGGGACGAGGAGGCGGCCGCGACGGGGACGCTCCAGAAGGTTCCCCGGGCACGCCTGGTGATCCTCCCCGCGATGTCACACCTCGGCATCTCGGGAGAAGCGGACGTGCTGGTGCCGATGGTGACGGCGTTCCTCGACGACGTCCCGCCGGTGACGCCGGACCTGTTCTGAACCGGCCGGCGATCCTCACTCGGCGAGGTAGCGCAGCATCACGGCGGTGGTGAACTGTCGGGTCTCGACCAGGCGCAGTTTCACGCGCTTCTCCAGGGGCGGGAACATGGGTGTGCCACCACCGAGGAGCACGGGTGAGACGAATACCTGGTACTCGTCGATGAGACCGTGCGGGATCAGCGACGCGGCGAGGTTCGCCCCACCGACCTCCATGACGCCGTCTCCCTCGGCCTTGAGCCTGCGCACCTCCTCCACGGCGTCGTCGCTGACGAGGCGACTGTTCCAGTGGACCTCGGTGAGGGTGCGGGAGAAGACGACCTTGGGCGTGGTTGTCCACAACTCGGCGAAGTCGCGTTCGATGGGCGACGCGTCCTCGGGCAGGTGCGGCCAGTACTCGGCCATCAGCTCGTACATCCGCCGGCCGTGCAGCGAAAGCTCGAGCTGACGGAACCGGTCGTTGTGGAACCGGTGCAGATCGTCGTCGGGGTCGGTCCAGTCGATATTGCCGTCGCGGTCGTTGATGTAGCCGTCGAGGGACACGCCGAAGTCGTAGATCAGTGTTCTCATGATCCGATAGACCGCCGGCACGACCCGAACTCATCGAGCCGAGTGCGACCGTGTGGAACTACGGCTGGAGCAGCACGTCCAGGCCACGCTTGAAGTCGTCGATGCGGCGACCGAGGGCGTGGTGACCGCCGTTGACGAGCTCGGACACACGAACGATCCCGGCGGTGTCCGCGACCTCGTTGAGGTTGCGCGACGTCCAGTACCAGGCCGCGGTGGTGAAGGCGTTCTCCGGCGCAGCGAGCAGCTCGGGGTGCGCGACGAAGTCGACGCCGGTGTGCTCGCTGACCTTCTCGTAGTTGTGACGACCCGTGATCTGGATCGCGCCGCGACCCTTGTAGCGCTCACCGTCCCCGGGCTGAGTGTTGCCGAGGTCGGCCCGACCCTCGTAGGCGCGTCCGGACGCGTACTCCTCGAAGGTACGGAAGGAGTCCGATTCGACGGCCAGCTGGGCGATGAACGCCGCCTGACGGACCGGGTTGTCGATGCCATTGCGCGTCATCGCCTCGTTCAGCGGCGCAATGAACTGCTCGACCTTCTCGGCCGGGATACCCGGCACGATGCGAGCCAGCTCCTCGGGTGTGACGGCGGGCGGCGCAGGGGTCGTCTCAGCGACAAGCTCGACCACCTCGGTCGCCTTTGCCGAGTCGGTCTCCTCTTCATCGTCCGTGACGGTCCAACCGTCGGCGGCCAGGGAGTCGAAGTCGAGCGCCCGGAGAAGGTCGCGGGGCTCCTGGAAGCGGGTAGGCGCAGAGGTGGTGGGTGCGGTGTCGGCATGGGCGGAGGAGGTACCGATACCGATCGCGGCGGTGAGGACGGCCGCGGTGGCTACCGCGGCACGGAAACGGCGTAATGATGAAACGGACAAGGGTCGTGCTCCAAGATTCGCCGAAGCTGGGTTCGGCCTTCGAACGGGGCCGCGGGCATAACCGGCGGGATCGTTACCACCGCACGGAGCGCCAACACGCGACCATAAGGTCACAACCAGGTAACGTCGCAGGTCGAGAGGTTTTCAAGCGATAGTGGCCGACGCCACCTGAACCATCGAAAGTGATGCGTGACACACTCGAAAGTCGATCATTGCGGCGCTCGCATCCGCCCGACCCGGCGAGAACCCGCCGCACCAGCACCTGGCCGATCCCGCCGCTCGCCCACCGACGACCGACGGTCGATCCCAGAATTGGTTGTGCGGCAACACTATCCATCAATCGGGCGTAGGCGCCGAGTGCTCGTTCCACAGATGATCGAATCGAGGCCGCGGCGGGTCGCCCCCTCGAGAACAGACCGGTCCGATTCGGCCGCGGAGACGAACACCCCGACCTGGGTCGTAATCTTTTCGTGTCCGACGACACACCTCGATAACGCGTGGCCGCGACCCCTGCCGAGACCGCCCGTGTTCACTGTGCAACGGTCCGGACAGGAAGTACCGACCGGTATGTTCCTGCAGGTCGAAGGACGCGATTGTCCGGTCGTCACCTTTCGCGGTTCACGTCGAACACATCCGGACCTCCGGGCTCGGTCGCTGCACGCAATTGCGAGAATGCGGCACGCGACCGTTCGACCGGCGGTACGAAACGACGGATGAGGAATTCATGACTGCCGACGACCACCCCTGTGTCCTTCGACTCCACGACGTCAGCGTCGTACGCCAGGGCCGGGCACTCGTCGCCCACGTCGATCTCGACATCCGTGCCGGCGAACAGTGGGCACTGCTGGGACCGAACGGCGCCGGAAAGTCCACATTGCTCGCCCTGTGCGGCGCGCAACTGCATCCGACCACGGGCACGGTGCACGTCCTCGGCCACCGGCTCGGACGAGTGGACATGCGTGAACTGCGCACACATATCGGACATGTGGATCCCCGTACGCGGATCGACCCCTACAGCACCGTGCGTGAGGCGGTACTGACCGGTCTGTACGCCGCGACCGCATTGCCACGACGCGCTGCCCCCTCGACCCTCGAACAGCAGAAGGCCGAGGACCTGATCACCGTCCTCGGTCTGGGTGCGATCACCGACAGCCCCTGGTCGGTGTTGTCACAAGGAGAACGGGGCCGAGCGTTGATCGCGCGGGCTCTCGTCACCGACCCGGACCTGCTCCTTCTCGACGAACCGACCACCGGTCTCGACCTGGCCGCCCGCGAGATCCTGCTGAGTGTGCTCGCCGAACTACGGCAACTCCGACCCGAACTGTCCTCGATCCTCGTCACCCACCACCTCGAGGAACTCCCCACGTCCACGAGCCATGCGCTCGTCCTCGCTCACGGCACGGTCGTCGGCCGCGGACGCGTCGAGGACACGTTGACCTCCGAGACGATCACGCGCGCCTTCGGGCATCCGATCGTCCTCGAGCGGCGCGCCGGACGGTGGACCGCCACCGGAGCAGTCGACGCACACAGCAACTGACTCCACTCCGGTCCAGGAGCCTTATTTGCTGATGCGGCAGAGGATCTCGCCGTGGACCGGTGCGAACCAGCCGTCCCGGTCGGCCGCCCGGATGTGCCAGCCCGCCGAGATGCGAGCGAGATCGTCACCGGTCGCGAACCCCAATTCGAGGGCCCGGTCGGCGTAGTTGGATTTCAGGACCCTCACCCGCGGTGGGCCGACAACAACCAGGCCGGGAGCATCGAGCGACCCTTGTCGTCGTGCTGCCACACGGCAGCCTCCTCGTCGCCGAGCAATGCGTGGATGAAGGCCGGCCGCACGTCGTCGACGGTCCAGAATTCGGCGACCGCATCACGCAACTCGTCGTCCGTCACCGGGTTGGGTCCCTGACCTTCCTCCGGGAAGGCATCCTTCGCGAAGGCCAGGACGAAGAAGGACGCGCTCGGAGCAGCGGCACGGGTGACGGCACTCAGGTAGGCGCGGCGCCGGTCCACGGGCAGCGAATGGAACAGGGTGCTGTCGACGATCGTCGCGAACCGGCCGTCGAAACCCGTGAACGAGCTGATGTCGGCCACCTGGAAGGTCGCGGTCGTCAGGCCCCGCTCCGCCGCCGCGGCCCGAGCGGCCTCGATGGCTGTGGGCGACAGATCGAGACCGACCACGGTGTATCCCTGTGCCGCCAGACGGAGGGAGGTCTCGGCATGCCCACAGCCTGCGTCCAGCACGTCGCTGCGGAATCTGCCCTCGTCGATCAATCGGGCGATCTCGGGCTGGGGTTCGCCGATGTTCCACGGCACGGGGCCCGAAAACCCTTCGGCGACGCCCCGGTAGATGTCGTCCCACGGTGCAACCTGGCCGTCCTCGGTCATGGATCCGACGGTACGCCCGCGGCCGGATCCGTCACACCGATTCGAAGTTCGGCACGGATAACCGGTTCACTCGGCCGGGATTGTGAGGAAGGATCGACAAGCGCCACCGCTCGAGAGGGGAACTCACTCGTGACCGAAACTGCCGCATCTGCACCCGCCGGCCCCGGCCGGGAACGTCAGGGGGTCGTGTACCGCAACGGCGCGCTGGGCCGACGTCCCGTCGTCCCCACGTCCTTCGGCGACCTCGAACGCGCCGCGCGACGCGCGAGTTCGAAGCGGGCCTGGGCGTATGTCGCGGGCGGTGCCGGCGAGGGACGCACGATGCGCAACAATCGGCGTGCGTTCGACCGATGGGCGATCGTCCCGCGCATGGCCCACGGAGTCACCGAACGCGACCTGAGTACGACCGTGGCAGGCACGTCGCTGTCCTCACCGCTATTGCTGGCACCGATCGGCGCGGGAGCATTGATGGCCGCGGACAGCGACCTGGCGATCGCGCGGGCGGCCGCCGCGACCGGCGTGCCGTACATCTTCTCCAATCAGGGCTGCAATTCCATGGAGGACTGCGCTGCCGCAATGGGCTCTGCGTCCCGCTGGTTCCAGCTGTACTGGAGTTCGGACGAGGATCTCGTCGACAGCCTGCTGCAACGGGCCGAAGCGGCAGGCGCCGAGGCCGTCGTCGTCACCCTCGACACGACGATGCTGGGATGGCGTCCGCAAGATCTGAATCTCGGGTCGTTGCCGTTCGCACGCGGCGAGGGCATCGCCCAGTACACCTCGGATCCCCGCTTCCTCGACATCGTCCGGCAGCGGATCGACGCCGCCCGCGACACGCTGACGGAGCGACCCGATGTCACGTTCGGCGCCATCCGCACACTGCTGTCGATGACCCGTAACCATCCGGGCCGATTCCTCGACAACCTTCGCTCCCCCGTCCCGCGCGCCGCCGCGGAGACCTTCCTCGACATCTACTCCAATCCGGGACTGAGCTGGGAGCATCTGGCGACGTTGCGTGATCGGACGCGACTTCCCATCGTGCTCAAGGGAATTCTGCATCCCGACGATGCGTGTCGCGCCGTCGACCTCGGCGTCGACGCGATCGTGGTGTCGAACCACGGTGGACGTCAGGTCGACGGATCGATCGCCTCACTCGATGCCCTGGTCGACATCCGCACCGCGATCGGTCGCGAGCCGACCGTGCTGCTGGACAGCGGTATCCGCAGTGGCGCCGACGTCTTCGTCGCGCTCGCGCTCGGTGCGGACGCCGTGCTGCTCGGCCGGCCCTACATGTACGGCTTGGCGATCGCGGGTCGGCAGGGCGTCGAGGAGGTGGTCCGCAACGTGATCGCCGAGTTCGATCTCACCATGGCGTTGACCGGTGCCCGTTCGGTCGCCGATATCGACGAACGGTTCGTCCGGCCGAATCCCTCCTTCTGAAACGGCATCAGGCCTTGCGCGCACGCACCTTGCGGTAAGGGGTCTCGTCGATTCGCGTGGTGATCTCGGCGACCATCCTGTCGTACGACTCGTTCTTGCGGGCGATGCCGATGAGCCGCTTGGTGGTGCTCGCGGCGGCGCGGAGGTTCATCGGGCGCCCCTCGATGCCGTACATCAGGCGCGCCCACTCCGGCAGGAGCGACAGCATGCCGTCCTGCACGACGACGAAGGTGAGCACCTTCACCGGATTACCCCACAGGTTCGGCTTCCGGAGCGCGTGTGTCACCTCGGCGGCGGCGAGCGACAGCGACAACCAGTGGCGCTGCTCGTCGACGTACGCCTCGAGGTCGGCGCGGGTGGCGGGCAGGCGGGCCGGGTCTGCGCCGACGAGCTCTGCGGCGATGTGCTGTTCGACGACGAACTTGTCCTGTTCGGCGGGGGTCAGGTCGAGACCGAATGCCTCCGCACCACGCAGCAGCGCGAACGCGAGAGCGTTGTGGGTCCAGTCGATCCAGGCGGGCTCGTCTGCGCGCAGCGTCGTGCCGGTGTGCGGGTCGTCCCAGACGGCGTGCGCGTGCATGCGGCGCACCGACGCAGCCGCGGCATCCGCATGGGCCTTGTCACCGAACATGACCGTGTCGAGATAGCGACCGGTGCGTTCGTCCCTGCCCTTCGGATCGACGTACGCGGCCGACGCGTGTTCAAACAACCGCATCATGCCTGGATTGAGTGCCTGCAACAGCAGGCCCGCCATGCCGGCGACGCGAGAGTACGGATCGGCGTACACCTTCCACGAGACGGAGCCGGGGCCGAAGTAGCCGTCGTCTTCACGCGGCGCGTTCTGGGCAGGGTGGGGGGTGGTTGCGGTCACGGGTGGGGGCTCCTTCAGCACCGGGGGAAGTGCATGTCGGGAGAATGTTATTTCCGTATGCGAAGTTTCGCGCGCCACGCGCGCCCGTCACCACACATTCACCCCTCGAGATCACCTCATGTCCGCAGGTACGACAGGGCCGACCGGGCGGCGTGGTACCCGCACATGCCGTGCGCCCCGGCACCCGGTGGAGTCGCCGCGGAACACAGGTAGACACCGGGAACGCCGGTCGCGTAGGGATCGAGTGCCGGGCGGGGACGGAGCACGAGCTGCACCGCACTGTTCGCCCCGGTGACGATGTCCCCGCCCACGTAGTTCGCGTTGTGGACGGACATTTCTGTCGTCGTCCGCACGTGCACGGCACGGATCGTGTCGCGGAAGCCCGGGGCGAACCGTTCGATCTGGGCGGTGATCGTCTCCGTTGCGTCGCCGGTATACCCGTGCGGGACGTGCGCGTAGGCGTAGAGCGGGTTCAGGTTCCCGGCGGAGCGCGACGGGTCGGCGAGGAACTGCTGGCCGACCAGGACGTAGGGACGATCGGGCATGATCCCCCGGTTCACCTGACGTTCGGCCTCCGCCGTCTCGGCGTACGAACCGCAGACGTGGACGGTGCCGGCGCGTCGGGACGGTTCGTGCTGCCAGGGCACGGTGCCCTCGACGGCGTACTCGACCTTGAACGCCCCGGGCCCGTGCCTGTACCGACGGTAGGCGCGGGCGGTGCGGCGAGGCAGCCTGTCGCCGACAATCCGCACGGCGTCGGCGGGTGAGGTGTCGAGGAGCACCAGATCGGGGTTGCCGAGTTCGTCGAGGGACTCCACGCGCACCCCGGTTTCGACGGTGCCGCCGTTCTTCTCGATCAGCGAGGCCATCGCTGCAGCGATGGCGCGCGATCCTCCTTGCGCGACCGGCCACCCGTAGGCATGCGCGGCCGTGCCCAGCGCGATGCCGATGGCCGACGACATCGGCGAGCCGAAGGGCCGCAGGGCGTGGGCCGCCACGCCACCGAAGAGGGCGCGCGCCTCGGGTGTGGACCAGGCGCGTGCGAGCACGTCGGCGGGCATCGCGGCGAACATCCCGAATCCGGCGAGCAGCACCGGATGGACGGGTACGTGCAGCATCGGGCGCAGGAAGTCCTCGGTGATGCCGCCGAATCGTTCGGTCAGTGCGCCGAAGATCCGGCGCCACCTGGTCCCGTCGGTCCCGAGTTCCGTGGCGGTGTCGTCCACGGATCGGTAGGCCGCGCCACCACGTCCGCCGTCGAGCGGGTGGGTGTACTGCACCTCGGGCCACGACCAGGTCAGTCCGTGTTCCGCGAGGTCGTACTTCCGGCTGAAGGGTGTGTCCACGGCCAGCGGGTGGAAGCCGCTGCATTCGTCGTGGAGCAGGCCCGGCAGGGTCAGTTCGCTGCTGCGCGTGCCGCCACCGATCGTCTCGGCTGCCTCGAGCACTCGTACCCGTACGCCCTCGGAGGAGAGGACGACGGCGGCAGCGAGCCCGTTGGGCCCGCTGCCGACTATCACCGCGTCGGTCATGCTCCAACCTTGACACGATCGGACCGGACCTGAGGGTGGAGGTAGGTCGTCCCGGCCGGTTCGTAACCGGCCATCCGCCAGGTGACAGTATGCGGGATCGGACCGTCGGGCAGCCACGGCTGCGCCGAGACCGCGTCCTCGATGTGATAGTGACCGCGTTCGACGACACCGAGCGCCGCGTCGATCACCTTGTAATCCAGCGTCTTCCGATGGATCGGTTGGGATTCGATCCACACGATGACACATTCTCCCGGTTCGAACCGGCACCGTTCCTGCACCGCGCTGATGGTCTGCTCGTTGTGCAGGTGACCGTCACCGAACTGCCAGCCCACCAGGGTCGTGCAGGTGAACTCGCCTTCGCGGATGCGGTAGTTCTCGAGCTTGTCGAGGTGCCGCATCATCAGCGACATCAATCCACGGCCCTGGCTGTGCATGGTGCGCCATGCGACGGCCTTCTGCATGAAGATCTCGGCGACCTCCTTGCCGAACGCCCCGCTCAACTGGTCGATCTGGTTCTCGTTGAACTTGGTCAGGTTCTCGTTGAGCTTGTTCTCCGCCTCGTCACCACGGAAGGCCCACAGGGCCGACGCCCAGTTGCCGGCGTACTGACGCATCGACGGCAGGAAGGAGACGAGGTCGGGGCGCAGGTTGCCGAGGATCGGGAACAGCAGGAAGGCGACGAGGATCGGCGCGAGGATCCAGACAGAGCTCACGTCGCCCACTCCGTAGCCGGCGCCGGCGGGGAATCCACCGAAGAGCCAGACCGCCGCGAACATGTAGAAGACGTTCCATTCGAGCGGGACCGCCAGCGGGAAGGTCGAGGTGATGAAGATGTGGAACATGACCATGCCGATGATGGCGAGCCAGGTGATCGTCGTATTCGTGGAGAACAGCAGCACCAGTGGGACGACGAGTTCGACGACGGTGCCGCAGACGTGGGCGAGGAACCAGCTGACCTTCGACGGACGCAGGTCCTGGGGGAAGTTGCGGTAGAGCGAGCGCTTGAACCGCTTCGAGGTGATCCACGGAGTGTTGCTGAGCATCGGCGGGATCACGTTGGTGAAGTGGTGGCCGAACTTGGATACGCCCGCGCCGAACCACACGGTGACCAGCGCGATCTTGGCGGCCAGGATCATGTCGACGTGGTTGCTGAAGATGCCGAAGAAGAACATGACGGCGACGTACTGTTCCGAGCGTGCGGCCAGAAAGACCACCCGGTCGCGCAGGCCCATGACGACGATGAGGCCAACGTAGGTCAGCAGCGCCCACTGCGGGAGCAACCCGACCTCGCTTCCCGGAAGGGCGGAGGTCGTCACGCCGGGCCCGAGCAACAGGAACAGCAGGGTGGCCAAGAGCGCGAAGTAGATCGCGACGTCGACGACGGTGCGGTGGTCACCGCGGGTGAACGGCACCACCTTGGGCCAGGGTGGGAGCCGCAGGGTGCCGCGGCGGGTCCAGTAGCGCCAGCCACCGGTGAAAGGCTTGAACTTGAACGCCAGCGGGCCGGAGGACGAGGCGTAGCCGGTGATCTCGAACAGGATGGTCCACACCATCAGCTTCTGGTAGACGATCGGCTCGCCCCACCAGCCTGCGAGGTCGGTGAAGCCCAGTCCGGGGGTGGTGAGTCCGACGACCGCCATCCCGCCGAGAACGTAGAAGATCAACTTGTAGACGTAGAGCATGTGCATCTGCTTGGGGCTGCCGAAACCGTATTCGGCCCAGTGGGTCGCCAGCACCCGCATGCGCTCCATGAAGGGCATGTCGTCGTAGGTGGCCGGGTCGACCGGTGGCATGTCTGCCGTTTTGAATCCCATTGCGACTCCTGAAGGTGGGCAGGGTTCATCACCGCGAGGGGCGCTCGCGTCGAGGTAGGACGAGGGATGGGGTCAGGCGTGTTGCAGCGTTCGCCTGAGCGAGGGTTTGTCGATCTTGCCGACTGGGTTCTTCGGTAGTGCCTCGAGGATGTCGATCCGCTCGGGCACCTTCGCGCGCATCAAGTGCCGTCGGCAGTGTTCGAGGAGATCCTCGGCGGTCGTCGCCGCATCCGGGTACAGCACCACGTAGGCGACGGGAACTTCACCGAGGACCGGGTCGGGCCGCCCGACGACCGCGGCTTCGAGGACGTCGTCGATCGAGGTCAGGACGGTTTCTATCTCCTTGGGGTAGATGTTCTCGCCGCCGCGGATGATCATGTCCTTGACGCGGTCGACGATGCGCAGATAGCCGTCCTCGTCCAGGATCCCGATGTCTCCGGTGTGGAGCCAGCCGTCACGGACGGTCTCGGCGGTCGCGTCGGGGCGATCCAGGTAGCCGCGCATGACGGTGGGTCCCGCGATGACCACTTCCCCTGTCTCGCCGGGCGCCAACAGTTCACCGTCCGGCGACATGATCGCGATCCGCTGCCCGGGTAGGGCCGGCCCAACGGTTCCGAGCTTGCGGACGCCGTCGACGGGATTGCAGGCGGATGCGCAGGTCGCCTCGGTGAGTCCGTATCCCTCGACCATGACGAACCCGAAACGGTCGTGGCACCGCTGCAGCAGTTCCTTCGAGACCGGAGCCGCGCCGCACACCACGAACCGCAGCGACGAGGTGTCGGGGCGGACGGTGTCGGGCAGCGCGGCGAGCATCGCGTAGATTGCGGGTACAGCGGAAAAGTATGTGGGGCGGACCTTTTCCACGTGGTCGAAGAATCGACTCGCGGAGAACGATCCGATCACACTGAGCTGTCCGTGCGAGCGCCAGACCGCCAGTGCGCTCACCATGATCGCGTTGACGTGGAACAGCGGCAGGACGAGCATGCAGTGGTCTTCGGCGGTGAGACGGAAGTGCTGCGCCATCGTCGACGACATGGCCTCGGCGTTGTCGTGATCGAGCATCACGCCCTTCGGTCGGCCGGTGGACCCGCTGGTGTAGATGACCAGGCCCAGTTCGTCGCCGCGCAGGGCCACGGGTTCGGGTCCGTCGCCCTCACCGGCGAGATCGTCCGCCGCGATGCTGGGTCGACCTCCGTCGGGTGCGTCGACCGAGGCGTTGACCACGAGAACAGCGCCGGAGTCCGAGATCTGATAGGACGCTTCCGATTCCGTGAACGCCGGATTGACGGGTGTCGCGGCAGCACCGAGACGCCACGCCGCGAGCATCGCGACGAGCAGTTCGACGCGGTTCGGCAGCATGATCGCGACGATGTCTCCCGCGCCGACGCCGTGTCGCGCGAACTGCGCTGCGACAGCGCGGGTTCGGTCGTCGAGCTGGGCGTAGGTGAGTTCGAACCTGTCGTCCCGGACCGCCGTGCGAGAGCGATCCTCGGTGGGGACGTTCCAGGGGAGAAAGGGAAAGCGGGAGACGGGCATCTACAGCTCCTCGGTCCGACGAGCACGTATCGGTTGTGATGCACGACACTATGCGGTCGGACCGAACCAGGACACGTCCCCGCAAAACCAACTTCCACGCTGCCGTTGTCGATTCTGCACAAAAAATCGGCTCAGCGACCGGACGAGCGCTTCTCCTTGGGCAGCAGAACGGGTCGTCCGAGCACATGACAGACGTGCAGAGCCAGCTCGAGATCCAATCGGTTCTCGGAGATCGGCCGTCCCCGTTCGTCCTCCGCCTTCTGCAGTCGGTACTTCACGGTGTTCCGGTGGAGGACGAGTTCCTCGGAGGTCTGCACATAGCTTCCGCCCGTCCGCAGGAACACCCGCGTCGTGTCCCGCAGACGCTCCGCGGTAGGGCTGTCGATCGCGAGTCGGCCCAGCGTATCGGCGACGAATCGCCTGGTCGTCGCGAGGTCACGTGCCAACACCGCAGTCGCGGACATGCCATCCTCGCCGTAGTACACCGCTCGGCTGTGCGGAACGGTCGCAGTGCTCGCGACGATCCGCACAGCCTCGGCCTGCTCATGGCTCCGCCGGAACCCCGCGACCTCGACCCCCGGCTTCCCGAATGCCACACGCAGCCCGGGGACGGCCTGCACAGCCGCCCGAAGGCGTGGCACGTCGACGACCGCACCACCCGCCGTCGCCGTCCACAACCAGGCCGTGCGCCGATCCACCGGAACGAACAAGGGTGACCCTCCCCCACCGGCCGCGGCGGTGAGTGGCTCCGCTGCCGCCGCGAGGGTGGGCGTCTGGTCTGCGCCCTGGGCAGGACCTTCGATCCACGCGATCGCACCGAGGTGGGTTCCGTCGAGCCGGTAGCCCGTCTTCGTCGCGAAGTCCTCGGTATCGAAGGCGCCGCCGCTCAACACCTGCTCCACCAGCGCCGACGTCACGTTCTCGGACTGCTGGACCAGCACCCGCTGTTCTTCTTCGTGTGCGTCGAGCAAGACGCGCGTCATCCAGTCCACGTACTTGTGCATCCACCCGGCGAAATGGTGGAGCAGTTCGAGTTTCAGGTCGGGGGCACAATCGAGCTGCTGGATCTCCGCGAACATCTGGTTGAACAGGTCGTCGGAGCCGATGTGGTAGGCCCGGCGCAGCGCCGCCGCAGGAACGCCGTGCCGCGCGAGCCTCACCGCATACTCCGTCGCAGCGGTGATCGGCTGGATGCGATCGAGCGGGATGTCGTTGCTGATCATGTGCAGGATGGTGGCGACGTTGCCTTCTACGCTCGCCCGCAACATGTCGGTCAGTTCGGACTCGCCGAGATTCTCGACGGCCGACTCGATAGCCGCGTCCATACTCGCGACGATCTCGTCGGACCGCCGTTGCAACCGCTCGCCGACCACCACGACGAGTTCCTGCACGTCGGTGGCCCGCGCGTCCTTCGACGGAGTCCCGCGTCGGGCGTCATCGTTCATTGCACTCGTCTACCAGAAAACTCGATCTGCAGGTCGTGCTTGCGCCGAACGGCGTCGACGCCGGGAACGGTCAGAAGGCGTATGCCGCCGGCACCACCAGCACGGACAACGCCAGCATGCCCAGACAATTGACCCAGAACGACCGTCCCAGGAACCCGGTCCGCACGTGCGCAACCGCAGCGCACACGAAATAACCGACCACGGCGACCGCGGCTGCGGCTCCGATTCCCGGATATGCCGCTCCCACCAGCAACCCGGCAGCCGCCAGCAGCTTCACCACCACGAGAGCCCACCACCAGTCCCGGGGGAATCTCACCCCGTCCAGGCACTCGCTGATGAATCGTGGCGGGCGGATCGACAACAGCGCATCCCCCACCAGAATCGCCGCCAACACCACCGACAGCCACCACCACCCGGTTGTCGCGATCATTTCTGTCCCCCTTGTCATCCGTTGGATCGGTCGAGCACGAGCTCGATGACCTCACGCAGTTGGTCCACTTCGGATCCGCCGACGGTTGCACTGTTGCCCGCGGTCAGGAGCAGACCGAGGTACGCGAAGTACACGACGCGTGCGCCACGTCCGGCGTCGGCCGCGTCCAGTCCGGCGCGACGAAAGGTGTCTTCCAGCTCCGAGACGAGTGCCACTGCCAGCCCCTCGAAGATCTCCGATTCGTGTCTACCGCGCACGATCACCGCCGCATATTCACGTGAAAGATCCTGGTCCTGAACGAAGTACGCGACGAAGGGCGCGAACAACTCCAGAACGGCCGTGACCGCGGAGGGCGCGTCGAGTTCGTCCTGCGGCGAGGCCTCCCGCCGTTCCCGGTGCACCCCGGCGATCCAGTCGTCGAACACTGCGACCAGCAACGCATCCTTGTCGCCGACGGCCATCACGGTTCCGACGCTCACGCTTGCCGCGGATGCGATCTGCCGAACGGTCGTCGCGGCGAAGCCCTGTTCACGGAACAGTGTCTCCGCGGCGGCGAGTACCACCCGACGGGTGACGTCCCGTTTCTCGGCACGAGACTGAACACGTTCAGTGAACATGTTCATGATCATGTACGGCGGTGCGCTTCACGTCAACAGGTACGTGAAACGAGATCCGGCGAAAGTCGTCGCGTCAGCCCGCGGCTTCGTCCCGGCATGCCGCATAGCCTCCGGCGACGAAGGTCGTCGCGGAGCAGTACACGGCGTCGGGATAGTACGGACCCATCACCGTCGCGGGATCGGCACCGGTCGCCTGCGAGGCCTGGATCGACTGCGGGTAGAAGGCCGACGACGGCAGCATGTACCGCAGGAACAGCACCTTCTTCGGCACCGTGGTATCACCCCACGGCAGCACGGTCACGGTCGGATCTGCGACCGAGGGAAGGTCGGTGGGCGCAGCGACCGCATACGTGTAGTAGCCCGATGCATCGAGCGAGGTCTCGAAGTCGCCGGCACACGCCACCACCGGATACGGCGAGACCAGATCGTTCTGGCACATCGACCAGTACCGGACCTGCTGATCAGGATCCGTGACCGGCACCCCCGCACGGGTGTCGGGGAACAGCGGCGCCTTACCCCGCACCACGACGATCCGCCCCGGCTGATAGGTCAGCGCCGTTCCGAGATACTTGTTGTCGCCGTTGGGGAACAGGCCCGACGAACTCGCCGGGTTCACGAACACCGTCTCGGGTGTGCCACCGGGGAACGCGCCGCTCGCTGCACCGGCGATGACCTGGTCGAAGCCTGCCTGTGCGAGCTGTGCGACGGGTCCGGTGTAGGAATTCGGGTCGAACGGCTGCTCGCACGGCTGCCTGAGCATCGTCGCCCCACCGAGGCGCATGGTCACCTCGGGCAACGGCACGCCGCCGCTGACAGATGTGGCGTCGTCGGGCACGTACACGCGGATGATCAGGAAGCCCACGGGGGCACTCTGCCCCTCTGGAACCCCGCGGATCTCGTTGCGCGCGTGGTCCGCCGGACCGGGTACCACTGTGGCACGTCACTTCCGCTGTGACGGAGGAAGATTCCTCGCCGTCGCATCCGCGAACGGGTTCCCGCTGCCCGGATCCGGCACGATCATGTCGTCACGCAGCGTGTCGACGGTGTCGAAGTTCGTGCCGTAGGTGTTGAGCGAGAAGTACCGCGCGGCCGGATAGGTGCCGGACACCTCGATCGAGTCGCCCGGGCCCAGCGCATAGGGCAGCACCCAGTAGGTGGCGTTGACGTCGGGGAACGCCACGTTGAGCACCGTCTCGTTCGACATGAACCGCCACGCGCACAAGGCCGGTTCGGCGCCGGCGGCCGGGGGCACGGTGACCGTGATGCTCGCGCACAGGAACGCGATCGCGGCGACGAGGCGAGCGCGGAGGGCTGGGATGAATTGCGGGACACGGGGACTCCGTTCGTCGCATACACGATAAACGCAGGTCACCACCTGTGGAACGGATTCGGTGGACGAAATCGTCGATTTCACCCTCGCGTCAGGCGAGGAGGGCGGCGTCGAGCACTCGGCGCGCCGCTGTGGGATCGTCGACGTGGAGCGCGAACCGACTCACGAGTGCCGGACGGCGGCGGTGTTCGAAGAAGGCCGGCAGCAGGGCCTCGACGGGTTCCGCGAGGATGAGGTCGAGGTTGGTGCCGTCGGGTCCGGGCAGGAACAGCACCTCGCCGTCCACGCCCGTCTCCGTCGGCTGGAAGCGATGGCACGGGATGCATTGCTGCAGGTTGTCGGCGTCGATATGGGCCACGACCTGATGTCCGGAGCGCAGAACCAGGCCGTCCCGCGTCAGAAGATGCGGGTTGACGACACGATCCGCGAGCCACCCCACGAGGGGAAGAAGCGAGTACACCGACACGATCAGCAACGTCCAGCGCAGCCATTCCCAGGGCACGAGTATGTGGACCACCGCGATCTCGATGCCCGATGCCACGAGCCACGCGATCGGCACGCTCATCGTGCCGCGGGTGTAGCCGATCGTCGTCACCTCAGGTCCGGCGCCGACGCGACGCCGTCGTATCAGGAACCACAGTGCGCGGTAGCTTCTCAACTCTGCGCGGATCAGGGTCGCGGGCACGCGGCCGACGAGTTCGTCGAGCACCCCCGCCCGCGGTGTTCCGGATCGGCGCAGAACTCGGACGCGCAATGCTCCGACGATCAGCACCAGGATCCCGAGAGGTAGCTCGAATCCGAGCCAGAACTTCAGCGCGGTCGTCGGGGTGAGGACACCGAACGCGGCGAGGACCGCGTTGGTACAGGCCACCACCACGGTGAGGACGAGGGCGGTTCGGTGGGCGAGCCGGACGGTGCGCTCGGTCATGCCCGCACTCCGTCCTGTTGCGGTCCCGACTGTGCAGCGACGCGCCGGACGAACCCGATTGCAACGGCCTGCTGTGCCGGGTCCGGAAGGAACTCGGCGAGCACTTCGGTGTTCGATTCGAGAGCCGTTGCCGCCTCGGCCGCCCACGAACCGAGCACCTCCACCATGATCGGGATGTCGTCGAGCAGCGCGGTCATGCCGTCGATGACGGCGGTGATCTCGTCGGCCGCCGCGGTGGAATCCTGCCCGGCGAGCGCACCGAAGCGTCGGTAGACGGCGACCATGGCGTGCCGTTGTTCGGGGTCGTCGAGCAGGGTTCGCATGGCGTCGAGATACTCCGGTGATGCCTGCCCGGTGAGGGCGAGCATCTCCCAGCTGTCGCGTTCGCGCACGAACAACGTCCGGGTGTGCGGGTCGTCCTCGCCGTCGATGAGTTCGTCGAACGCGTCGACGATCGGTGCCGGCAAGGGCGAGAGCCGGTCGCCGGCGCGGTGACGCTCGAGAATCGCGGCGAGTGCCTCACGTTTGACCTGCAGCGTCCGGATCTGAGTATCTGCCGCCTCGAGCAGCGACTCGAGATCTGCGGTGAGGTCGGACTCGGCGTCGTGGTCGTCGCTGTCGGTGACGTGGCCACCGAGGACGGTCGCCACCGAACCCAATGGAACACCCGACTGGGCGAGCCAGCGGATACGCAGCAGCCGCACCAGGTCGGCCAGTTCGTAGTCCCGGTATCCGTTGGGTGTCCGTGGGGGTTCGGGCATGAGCCCGAGCCGGTGGTAATGCCGGACGGCGCGAACGGTGGTTCCTGCGGCCTGGGCCAAGTCGCTGATCCTCATGGTTTCAGCATCGACCCTGACGCTGCGTCAGGGTCAAGTCGTGGATGCGGCGCACCTCGGGTGGGAACAACCCGGGGAGGACGGCGGTTGAGCGCAGTAAGGTAGTTGACAAATCAACTACATGACCGAGAGGGGTTACCGTGCCCGCCGTAACCATCGACAACATTCTCGCTCTTCCCCGCGTCGAAGAGCCCGCACCCGACGCGCTCTCGCGTCCTGTCCTGTCGGTGACCACCGCTCCGCGTGGCTTCGAAGGCGAAGGCTTCCCCGTCCGCCGTGCGTTCGCGGGCATCGAGACGAAGTACCTCGACCCGTTCATCCACATGGATCAGATGGGCGAAGTGAACTACGCACCCGGCGAACCGAAAGGCACGCCCTGGCATCCGCACCGCGGCTTCGAGACCGTCACCTACATGATCGACGGCATCATGCAGCACCGCGACTCCCACGGAGGCGGCGGCACCATCGGCGGCGGCGACACCCAGTGGATGACCGCCGGCAGCGGCATCCTGCACATCGAAGCACCACCGGAACACCTCGTGGTCAGCGGTGGACTGTTCCACGGCGTGCAGTTGTGGGTGAACCTGCCCAAGGCCGAGAAGTTCGTCGCACCGCGGTACCAGGACATCGGCGGCGGCGAGGTCGCCCTGCTGTCCTCGGCCGACGGCGGCGCGCTCATCCGGGTGATCGCCGGAGAGCTCGACGGGCACCGCGGCCCCGGTTCGACGCACACGCCGATCACCCTGCTGCACGCCACCGTGGCACCGGGAGCGAGCGTCACCCTGCCGTGGAACCCCGAATTCAACGCGCTGGCATACGTGCTCGCGGGCGATGGCGCGGTCGGACCGGAACACCGTCCGATCCGCACCGGACAGACGGCCGTCTTCGGCAGGGGCGAGAGCCTGACGATCTCTGCTGCCGCGACGCAGGATTCGCGCACCGACGCCCTCGAGGTGTTCGTGCTCGGCGGCAAGCCGATTCGTGAACGCGTCGTCATGGCCGGTCCGTTCGTCATGAACACCCGGGCCGAGCTCATCGAGGCGATGGAGGACTTCCAGGCCGGGCGATTCGGTTCCATTCCCGCCGTGCGCGGCTCGGACGAGAAAGACCTGGACCGATAGTTGCGATTCGGGTGGTTTCGACCCCGGAAAGCGAGGTCGAAGCCACCCGAATCGTCTATCCCCTGTGGTCCACGAAGCGATCGCCGACGAGCACGGGCACGGTCGCACTCCGATCGACCTCCGCTGCCACGGCGACATCGGATTCGTATCCCATGTCGATCAGCTCCCGACCGGATGCGCATGCTTCCAATGACGAGTTCACATTGCCTCGAACTGCATGCCAGGCGGCCACTGCCATCTCGGCCTCGGTCGACGCGGTCAGTTCCGCACGCCGAACCAACACGTCGGCAAGCACCGCGCCCGCACCCCACAGATCTTCGACGCACGGTCGCAGAGACCCGTCGGGCCACTTCTCGCCGGCGGCGATCACTGCCACGGTCGCACCCTCCGACAGCACTTCCGCGATCCATGCTGCCACCGCAGTGGCATTGCGCAGGCACGCTCCGACGACGACAGTCGACGACGTAGCCGGCAAGTATGCGATCGACGACCCGTTCGGCGAGGGCAGAACGAGGCGATGCAGGTTGTCGGCGTCGCGAACGGTGCGCGGAGACAGGCTCACCTCCCCCGCCTCCGCTCGGCTACGCCCGACCGCCAGGACGGCATCATGTCGCGCGGCGTACTCGGCGGCCGAATCGTCTCTCGCCCAGTACGGCAACACCTCGATTCCACGATCCGCGGCGACCGACAGCGTCGTAGTGAACGACAGCACGTCCACCACGACCGAGATGTCGGAGGCCCCGAGAGCAACCGCTCCGGACAGGCCCCACTCGAAGCGAACAGAAGCATGCGACTGCTGGTGCGCGGGGTTCACGCCCCTACCCTCACACATGCCACGAATCCGGTGTTCCCGACCGCGCTGAGCGAGGTCGAGAACACCAAATCGTCGGCCGCGCCGCTTCTACGCCAGCGCCAGCGCCACGAGCGCGACCAGCGACGGCACGCTCTGACAGAGCGACCCCACCGCCCCGGCTCCCCGCGGACGGCTCATCGCCATCCGATCCGAGGCGAACAGTGCGATCCCGGCCAGGAACATGAATGTGCACGTGTAGACGACGAGCGTGCGGCCCGGCGCCTCGTGGCCGGTCCACCACAGGATCACCCCGGCGAGCGCTCCGGAGCCGAGAAAGAGGTTGTAGAAGCCGACGTTGAACGCCCACATCCGCACCGGCCGGACGTCCTCGGTCGGGATGCGGAACACGTCCCGGTGGATGCTCGGACGGCGGAAGAGGATCGTCTCCCACACGAAGGCCAGCAGGTGCACCGCGGCGGCGGCGAGGGCCGCGAGTTGCGCAACGACGATCATGGCAAGACCTCCTCGGCGAATCGGATGCCGTAACGGGTGGCGATCTGCCCGAACCTGCTCATCAGCGCGTCCTCGGGCAGGTACTGCTTCCCCAAGGCGTCGACATCGGTGAAGAAGCCGCTCATCCCGGTCCCGGGACAGACGAGGAGAAAGACCGCATCGTCGGTGAGGACCGAGAAGCTGTTCATCGTTCCCGCCTCGATGGTGAGCGTGTCACCGGTGGCGAGTTCGCAGCCCTCACCGTCGAGCAGAACGAGGATCCGGCCGCGCAGCAGGTGGAAGGTCTTGGGCCAAGGCTCGGAGTGCAGGGGCGGTGGGCTGCCGCAGGGGGCCTCGACCAGCATGAGCTCGTAGGCGTCGCCGGTGTGTTCACCGGACGACAGGACGGTGACGACGGCGTCCGGCATCGACAATCGCCTGCCGGTACCGGCCCGTTCGAGATGAATCGTGGACACAACTGCGACGCTAGGGACTCAGAAGCAGCCGAACCATCCCCTGAATCGGGGATGCTCCCGTCTCCCGGATCCGGCGCATACTGGGCTCATGCTCGAAGTGCGGGCGGAGCGGCTACGCCGCGAGATCCTGGAGTTCGCGGGCACCGGCGCCGGCGTCACCGCACTGCACCAGCGTGCCATCGAACTGGTCGATCGCACCGTACGCAGCGAGCTGACGTGCTGGGCGCTGTTCGATCCCCTGACCCTGGCGTTCGGTTCGATGACGAGTGGGCGCAACCGCATTCCCGGTGAGTACGAGCCACTACTCGCCGAATCGGAATGCGGTGGACACGATCCCGCGACGTTCGCAGACATCGCCCGCAGTGGACGAACGGTGGTGCGGGCCTCGGATCTACCGTCGACCGAACTCGCCCACAGCCTCCGGCACGCTGCGGTGTGGCGCCCACTCGGACTCGACCGTGAGGTGCGGGTCGTCTTCACGGTGGACGGGTTGTGTTGGGGATCGGCCGGTTTCGTCCGATCGGGACCGGACTTCACGGATCGGGAGCTGGAGTTCCTGACGATGGTCGCGCCGGCGCTGGCGGCCGCGACCCGGGCGGCCGCCGTCCACACCCTGCGTGCACGCCCCGGAGCCGATCCGGGACCGGCCGTGATCGTGACGGATCCAGCGGGTGAGCCGGTCGCATCGACGGTCGCGGCGCGGGCATGGGAGGAACGGCTCGCCGGTCCCGTGCGGTTGGCACTGCTGTTGCGGGCGGCAACGTTCGGGGCTCGGGCGAGTTCGACCGGAGTGTTCCGGGCGCGTATCCGCAACGAGGGTGGAGGCTGGATCGTCGTCCGTGCAGCGCCGTTGAGCACCGACGGCGACGAATCCCGCACGGCGGTCACCATCGAACCCGCGGCCGACAGTGAGCTCACAGAGGTGCTGTTCGCCGCGTACGCGCTGACCGCACGCGAGTGCGAGGTGTGCACCGACGTGCTGAGCGGACTGTCGACGGCCGAGATCGCTCGGCACCGGGGCATCACGCCGAACACGGTGCACGACCACCTCAAATCCGTCTATGCGAAGACGGGAGCGGGTAGTCGCGCGGAACTCGTCGCTCGGTTGGCCGGCCGGCAGATGCCCCGGCCGTCGCTGTCGTCCCCTATCTAACGCAGCACCACCGGAATCAGTTCGGTGGGCGCGTCGGACCCCGTGAACGCCGTGGTTCGACGCTGAGAATCCATGTCCTCGAGGATGGCGCTCCGGGCGGCCGGGGGCAGGGTGTGCAGGATCGAGCGCACCCGCTCCTGCCGACGCGCCACCGCCTGCCGCTCCGGCATCCCCGGCGTGGCCTGCATCTGCGGCACGATCCCCTCGATATCGTCCACACCACCGGCATGATGACCGGCATCGACGAGCGCCTGCTCGTGCGCCATCGTCGCCTCGTCCTTCTCCTCCGACATCCCGATCGGACCGATCATCGTGCCGTTGAGGAACTGCTTGACCACCGGCTCATCCGAGGTCAACAACACCTCACGCGGACCGAACATCACCAACTGCCGACGGAACAACATCCCGATGTTGTCCGGCACCGTGCGCGCCAGATTGATGTTGTGCGACACGATCAGGATCGTCGCATCGATCTCCGCGTTGATATCGATCAACGTCTGCGAAATATAGGTGGTGCGCACCGGATCGAGACCCGAATCCGGCTCGTCCACCAGGATGATCTCCGGATCCAACACCAGCGCCCGCGCCAGACCGGCGCGCTTGCGCATCCCCCCGGAGATCTCACCCGGGAGCTTGTCCTCGGCGCCGAGCAGACCGACGAGCTCGAGCTTGCTCATCACGATCTGCCGGATCTCGGATTCGGTCTTCTTGGTGTGCTCGCGCAGCGGGAAGGCGACATTGTCGTAGAGGTTCATCGACCCGAACAACGCCCCGTCCTGGAACAACACCCCGAACAGCTTGCGGATCTCGTAGAGCTCCTTGCTCGAGCACTGCAGGATATCGGTGCCGTCGATGACGATCGAGCCCTCCTCCGGGCGCAACAGACCGATCAACGACTTGAGGAACACCGACTTACCGGTACCCGACGGACCGAGCAGCGCACTGACCTCACCGGCCGGCAACGTCAACGTCACGTCCTGCCAGATACGTTGCGAGCCGAAGGACTTGGTCAGCCCCTCGACGGAAACCTCGACTCCCACACTTACCTCCTGATGGACCCGACGCGGTGCCGGGTGATGATCCGTTCTGTCGATCCGCGGTGCGGTTACCGCGTGATCGGTCCTCGACGCAGGCGCCGGTACGTCGCATACGCCGTGAGTGCGCGTCGATCGGCGGCGCCGACGTCGACCTCCCACAGCGTGCGCGCGGCCGGGTGCAGCAGCGCGCGGACGACCCGGGCCGGGATCCCACGCTGCACCCAGTCGCGGGGCTGCAAGATCTGGTCGCGGTAGCGGTCGCCGCTGGGTGTGCGGGCCAGGACCGAGGCGCAGGTGTCGTCGAAATAGTCCGTGAACTCCGCCCAGTCCTGCGGCATCCGCCGATCGGAGATGCCGTAACGCCGGTACCACGCGCAACTGTCCAGGTAGAGCGCCTCCTTCTCCCCCACCTCGAGGCGACGGACGAAGACGTCGATCATCGTCACGAGCGTGTCGACGTAGGTGGCGTGCTGGAAGAAGAAGACATCCGGGTCGAGCGCGTGGTACCGGCGGCCGAGGTCGTCCGTTCCCTTCACGTCCTCGTGCGCGAACCGGACGATCGGGCGGATGTGACGGTCGTCGTAGGCGGCACGGACGAGCACCGGCACCGTCCGGCGTTTGTGCAACCAGAGCCGGCGCGGCGTCCGCGAGTGGTCCATGCCCGCCGCGATCGCCGGATGCAGCATCTGCAGCGCCACCGCCCGCGGCAGGGCGAGCAGGAAACGCCGGTCGTGCAGGTAGCGCCGCAACAACCCATCCGGGTCGATGTCGGTGTCTGGAACGGTCATGCGCCTGTCAGATCAGATTGCGACCGGACTTGACGCGGCGACGCAGATCGGCGACGAGCGCTTCGCTTCCGCCGTGCCGCAGGAAACGCGGGATGAACCGATTGACGAACGAGACGAACACGAACAAGTGCTCGTAGCGTCGGCGGTCGGCTTCGCTCCATTCCAGGTCGAGCGCTTCCCGGAAGATCGGGGGCAGGCTCCCGATGGTGAGGAAACGCAGGAGATTCCGGAACATCAGGCGCATCGGCCAGTTGATCATCTTCAGATCGACCAGGTCCATCAAATACGCCTTGGTGGTCTCGTCGAAGACGACCCGCTCGCAGGCGATGTTCCAGTACCTGTCGAAATCGGCCCGCGTCGCGGGCCACATGTCCTCGGTGACCTGCAGGGTTGTGCCGAGGGTGGAACCGGTGCAGTAGAACTCCTCGAGCTGCTCGTCGTCGAGCTTGCCGTGCAGCAACTGGTACATGTCCTCGATGCCGATGTACAGGCAGGCAGCGACCCACAGTTGCAGTTCGCGGTTGAACGCGTTGTACTTGACCGGGCTGTTCTCGTCGGATCGCACGAACCGATGGGCACCGTTGACGGCCTCGCGGTAGGCCTTGCGGTCCTCGTCGTTGCCGAGGATCGCCACAGCCAGGTAGGTGGCGGTGGTGCGGGCCCGCTTCCACGGGTGCTTGACCAGCGAACCGGATTCGACCTTGCTCTCCATGACGCCGTACGCCACCTCGGGCCAGCCGAGCTGCATGATGACGTTCGCGGCGGCCCCGGCAAAGGACCAGAAGTCGACGGCGTCGGACACCTTGTGCTGCTTGCGACTCCATCGGTTGGGGCCGCTGGTGATGGTGATGCGGGTCCGGCGCGAGCTCAGTACCGGTTCCCGGTCCAGGTCGTCGAGATAGGGAGTGGGCATCGCGTGTCTCCTCGTGGTGTGGGTCAGAGTGTTTCGACGTTGTCGACGAGCCAGCGGTCGTCGATGCGGACCAGGGAGAACACCATTCGGAAACGCGAGGTGCCCCCGTCGGGTGTCGAGACGTTCGTGGCGTTCTGGTCGGCGAAGACGAGCACCGTGGCGGTGTCGCCGTCGGTGTGCTCGGTGGCCGCGTGCAGCGCCTGCGCTTCAGCGCTGCCCTGCCCCTCGGTGACGAGTTCACGCAGCGCGTCGACCATCGATCCGTAGCGTTCGGCAAAGGCCGGCGTGGACATCTCCGCGATCCGTTCACGGTTGGCATCGAGGTTCTGGTAGTCGAAGGTCGACATCACCACGGCGTACTCGCGCGCCAGTGCCACCGCCTCCTGCTCTGCCTGCTCGTCGGTGCGGTAATCGACGAGGACCACGACGAGCGCTGCCAGCATCACGAGCAGAGCGTTGATCGAGAGGACCAGCGCGACCACCAGCCCGCGGGGCTTCGACGAGCGTCGTTCGACGGTCGCGGACTCTGCGACCGGAGTCTTGTCGAGGACTGCCGTACCGGTGTCATCGTGTGCCATGAGTGTTGCCTTCCAGCAGGCTCTTCCAGAAATAGAGCAGTTCGGTGCCGCTCGGGATGAGGATCGGATCGGCGACGACAGGCGGTCCGATCACCGTGCCCGGGGTGGTGCCTCCGAGCCCGAGATCGTTGGGGCGGGGTGCGTTGCGTGAGCCGCGTTGCTCGAGGTCCTGCCCCGGTGGGCAGTAGTAGTCGAGGTTCGGTTCGATCGGGGACGTGTCGCCGAGCGCGCGACGGGGATTGTCGTAGTAGCAGGCCGGTCCCTGCGTGGCGATCAGGGCGAAGTCCGCGCGGTCGCCGTGCACGATCGATTCGAGTGCCGCTAGGCCGCGGGGAATCGCGTCCAGACCGGTGCGCAGCGCCGCGGACCGGTCGGAGATCACCGGACCGACCGCGCCGAGGTTGGCGAGCACCGCGGAGAACGACTCCTGGTTCGCGCCGATGGCCTCGTCGGCACGGCGCATCGCGTCGGGGCCGGTGGCCATCATCGAGGCGATGCGATCCTCGTTGGCCTGCAATGATTCGGCGACGGTCCGCGCCGACGCCATCCCGTCGACGAACTCGGTGGAGTTCTCGGCCATGGTGCCCGTCAATCCGGCTGCGCGATCGAGCAGTTCGGCGAGGGCGGGCGCGTCCTCGGCGAGCTGCGCGGAGATCCGGTCGGCGTCGGTGACGAGACGGGCCAGGTCGGGTCCGAGTCCTTCGAACGCGCTGCCGAGCTCCTGACCGACTGTCGAGATCACCGCGGGGTCGATGGTTTCGAGCAGATCGGCGGTGCGGGCGAGGGTTTCGGAGATCTGGGTGGGCTGCTCCTCGGCGGGCATCGTGATCTCGTCGCCGTCGGTGAGATAGGGGCCGTGGTCGACACGCGGGAAGATGTCGACGTTGAGCATGCCGGCCATGGTGCCCTGGGTGATCTTGGCGTAGGAGTCGACGGGGATACGGGTGTCACCGTCGAGTGCGAAATCGAGGCGGGCACGCCGGGTCTCGGGGTCGAATCCGATACCGGTGACCATGCCCGCCTGGACACCGCGATAGGTCACGACGGTGCCCTCGCCGACACCGAGGGCGTTGTCGACCGTGGCGTGGAGGTTGATGCGGTCGCCGACACCGGTGGGTCCGACGATGTAGTAGATGCCGTAGGGCACCACGGTCAGCGCGGTGATGACGAACAGGACCAGCTGAACGACGACGATCTTCTTCATCGCTCCCCTCCGAGCAGTTCTTCCAGCGAGGCCGGTGCGGACGCGTCGTCGAATCCGGTGAAGTCACCGGTGAAATACCCGCCGGTGAAGATCGTGTCGAGGCTCTCCGGGATCTCCAGGGCACCGTCGAATACCAGGTAGTCGCCGCGGACGGAACTGTCGAAGGCGGCCATGAAGGCGTTCATGTTGGCGAGGGTGGTGCCGATGCGGTCGTTGAACGACGCGAGCGTGGCGGTGATCGTGTCGGCGTCGCGCAGCAGCCCCCCGGCCCCGTCGGGGGTCGCGGCAGTCAACTCGTTGACGTTCGCCGCCAGGCGCGTGGTGGCGTCGAGCAGGGAAGCCATACTCTCGCGTTGGGCCACCAGGACATCGACGGCGCCGGCGGTTTCGACGAGATAGCGGTCGAACATCTCCTCCTCCTCGACCATCCGTCGGGTGACGTCGGCGGCGAGCGTCATGGCCTGGTCGAAGGAGGTCTGTTCGTCGATCGCGCGGGTCATCATCTCGGTCGCGGTGTCGGCGAGGGCCTGGACGCTCCCGGATCGGCCGGTGAATGCGACGTTGAGTTCGCGCACGACGGTCTCGAGTTGGGTCAGTCCGCTGCCGCTGACGACATTGCCGAGCGCGGCGAGCATCGTCTCCACCCGGGGACCGAGGTCGACGTTCTGCTCCGATACGACGTCACCGTCGGCGAGCAACGACGAACTCGGGTTCGGTGGCGGGACGAGCCGCAGGTACGGGCTGCCCAACGCGGACGGGATCTCGACGGAGACGAGGACATCGGACGGGACCTCGAGGTCTTCCTCGAGCGAGACCCGCACGTCGGCGCCACCGGGTGCGGTGTCGAGTCCGGCGACGCGGCCGACGATCTGCTGGCCGTAGCGCACGTCGGCGCCGAGGACCAGGCCGTCCGCGGACGGCAGTTGCACGGTGACCTCGAAGTCGCCACCGCCGATGGAGCGTCCGACGGGAAGATCCTGGATACCGTAGCCGCATCCGGACACCACCGTCGCGCAGGTGAGAGCGGCACCGACGAGGGCCAGGCCCCACGTCACGGAGCGACGCGGCGATGCTGCAGAAGCTGAGCTCACGGGTTGCCTCCTGGTTGTCCACCGGTGACCGCGCTGACGATGCCGAGCGGATCCGAGGCGCTGATCGGGAAGGAGATCGGGTTGGTGAAGCCGGCTCCCGTGCAGAGCGGGAGCGGATGTTCCGCGCACAGCGGGGCCGCGACCGCGAACTGCGTCAGCGCGGTGGAGATGTTCAGACGGATGCGGCCGCGACCGTCGGGGCCGATCGTGTCGGTCAGGTTCTCCATCATCAGCGGGACGAGGTCCATGAACTCGGCCAGACCCTGAGGGTTCTCCCCGAGGGTGTCGCCGATGACCTTCAGGTTGTCGGAGATCGCACCGAAGCTCTCCTGGTGCTGCGCGACGAAGGTGTCGACCTCGTCGAACACGACCTGCAGTTGCTGCAACGGCTCGGTGACGTCGAGATCGCTCTCCTCCCAGACCGCGGCGAGCGCGCTGAGATCGGTGACCATGCTGTCGAGACCCACCGACCGTTCGTCGAGGGCGCGCAGCAGTGCCGAGAGGTTCTCGACGAGCAGTGCGAAGTCCTCACTGGATGCCCCGACGACGCCCGTGGCGGCGGCGAGATCGGCGATGGCGTCGTGGAAGGCCGCGCCGCGCCCCTCCCACACATCGGCTCCGCTGGTGAGGACGGCGCCGAGGTCGGCGTTGTCCGGTCCCATCGTCTCGATGATCGTGGACAGGCTGTCGAGCATGTTGTCGATGTCGATCGGCGAGTGGCTGCGGTCCTTCGGGATCACCCCGCCGTCGGCGAAGGTGGGACCGCCGTCGTAGGCGGGCCCCAGTTCGACGTAGCGTTCGCTGATGATCGCGGGGCTCATCACGTAGGCGGAGACGTCCTCGGGGAGGGTCACCTCGTCGGGGACGGTCATCGTCACTCGCACGGACGTTCCCTGCGGTTCGATGTCGGTGACGGTGCCGACCTCCACGCCGAGCACGGCGACGGTACTGCCCACGTAGATGCCGTTGACGTATTCGAAGTCGGCGTGGACGGTGTGACTGCGGTCGGTGCGGCCGAAGACGTACCACGCGGGCAACGCGATCAGAAGGAGTAGGACAAGGGTCGCCGCGACGATCTTCTTCCGTCGCGAGGTTCTCGTCGGTGTCGAGGTCACCGGCATTCCTGCATCACTCCGATCGCGCAGAGAAGATTGTCGGGAAGGACCGTGGCGGGGGTGACGACGTCCGCCCACGAGCCGTTGCCCGTGGCATCGGTGACGGTGCGCAGGGCCGGGGGTAGGCGGTCCATGAGCATGCCGATCCGGTCGGCGTTGCGCTGGAGGGTCCCGGAGACCTCCACCAGGTTGGCGACGAGGCGGTCGGCGTCGCCGCGGTTGGCGGTGAGCGTCTCCGACATGGTCGCGATGACGACCCGCAGGTTCTCGACGAGCCGGGTGAGTGTGTCCTTGCGGACGACGAGGGTCTGCACGAGGGTGCGGGCGTCGACCGCGTTCTGCACCAGGGTGTCCTGCTGGTCGACCGCCATCTCCGACAGCTTCCGGGCGGTGTCGAGGAGCTGGTCGAACTGTTCGCCGTGCCGGGAGAACGTGGTCGAGGCGGCGCTGATACCGGTGAGGGCACGGTCGAGCTCGTCGCTCTCCCGCGGCAGCACCTGCGACAGGGTGCTCATCATCTCGGTCATCGCGTCGAGGTCGAGGTCCTCGGCGACCGCGTCGGCGCCGGCTCCGATCTCGTCGAGCGAGTAGGGAACGGTGGTGCGGGCCAGCGGGATCCGGTTCGCTCCGTCGTCGACCCCGACGGGACGGAGATCGAGATACCGCTTGCCGAGGACGGTTTCGAGCCGGACCGATGCGGTGGAGGTGTTGCCCACGGCGCGCTGCTTGTCGAGGCGGAAGTCGACGTCGACGTGGGTACCGGCGAGCCGGATGCCCTCCACGCGCCCGGCCGGCACGCCCGCGACGTAGACCGGATCGCCGGTGGCGAGTCCGGCGGCGTTGGCGAACTCGGCCGTGTACGGCTCGGTGCGCACCTGGTACCACACCCGCGGAAGTCCCACGGCCGCACCGAGTCCGACGACGAGGACGAAGATTCCGATGGTGCCGAGCACGAGCGGCATGTGGGTGGTGTTCTGCCGTCGGCCACCACCGAACAGGAACTCGAGGGCGCCGACGAAGACGTCGATGAGCTTGACGAGGAACATCATCGGGTGAGTGCCCCTCCCCCGGCTGCCGAGGCTGCGTCGCCTCGGAGGACGTGGACGAGATCGTCGATGTAGGCGATGCCCACCGCGACGAGCGAGACACCGGCGACCGCCACCACGACGACGACCGTCCAGGCCGCGAACCGGGGCACCCGGCCGATGCGGCCACCGAGTGCGGTGACGAAACGCACGAGCAGATCGATGAATCGGGTGAGGGTCATCATGAGCACACCGGCGAATGGGTCGGGCCGAAGATGTTCACTTCCGCGTCGCCTGCTTTCAGGGTGAAATTGCAGAGATAGAGACTGATGAAGCTGCCGTACTGCCCCGTGTGGTTGATGTTGTCGGCGAAGGCGGGCAGGCCGGCGAGCATGCGCTCGAACTCGGGTGTCGACGCGATCCACTGGTCGGTGACGGCGCCGAACTGCTGCAGGCTGCGGGTGAAGGCGCCCTGCGAGTCGGCGATGGTGTCCGCCAGTGCGGACACGCTCTGCGCACCGGTGTCGAGGAAGGCGGCCAGTTGCTGCCCGTCCCCCACCACCGAGGCGCCGAGCGCGGCCAGCCCGTCGGTGAGGTCGCGCAGTTCGTCGTGCCGGTTGTCGAGCGAACCGAGGATGCGGTTCATGTTCGTCGCGACCTCGCCGAGGATGTGTTCGCGGTCGCCGAGCTGCGTCGACAGCACCGCCACCCGGTCGAGGAACCGGGCGACCGCGTCGCCTCGGCCGTTGAAGGTGTCGACCACGTTCCGGGCGAGGACATTCACCTCCTGCGGGGGCAACGACTCGAACAGGGGCCGGAAGCCGTTCATCAGCGCGGTGAGGTCGATGGGTGGGGTGGTCTGCGAGACGGGCACCACGCCTCCCGGTTCGAGCACCTCGGCGCCGTCGGATTCGGCGGGCACCCCCGCCTCGGTGCCGTCGGATCCGGCGGCGACTCCCGCCTCGGGCAGGGTGAGCGCCACATAGCGGGCGCCGAGCATGTCGCCGTACCGGACGGACGCCTCGACGTCCTTCGGGAGGGTGCGTCCGCGTTCGACCTCCACGGTGACGCGGGCGAGCGCGCGACCGTCGTCGGTGTCGGCGACGTCGACCGCGTCGACCCGGCCCACCCGCACGCCGGACAGGGTCACGGGGTTGCCGGGGTTGAGCCCTTCGACATCGGTGAACTCGAGGACGTAGTTGTCGCTGGCACCCCGCACCGGCACGGCCAGCGCGTTGTAGACGAGGGTGCTGCAGACGACGCCGATGGTGCAGTAGCCGACCAGGGTCGAGACCTGGAGTCGTGTCAGTTTCACGGAATCCGTACCTCGCTTCCGCGGAAGAGGGGGGCGAGCAGTGCCGTCACCGCGGCGTGCGGTCCGGTCGGCTCCGCCGTGTCCTGTTCCGCCGGCGCCGCGGCGGGCTCGCCGCGCAATTGCTGTTCGAGAAGTTGCAGGGGGCCGGCCTCGGCGGCCGCGTTGATCACCGGCTCGGCGGCACTGTAGGAGCCGTTGCCGGGACTGTTGCAGTTCGCGCCGGTGAGGGACCCGTAACTGGGGCAGTCCGCAGCGGTGTAGGGCAGCGGGCCGGCGAAGGTCGGGACGGCGGTGATGTCGAACCGGCCGCTGCCGAAGACCCGGGCACCGGCGGCGCCGAAGGTCTCCGCGTTCGCGAGGGTGGCGTAGAGGCCGTCCGGGTCGGCGCCGGTGGTCGCGAGGATCGTGCCGATCGAGTCGGTGACCGTGATCATCGTGTCCAGTCGGGGGCCGGTGAATCCGTCGACGGAGGCGGCGAGCAGAGTCGCCGCTCCCATCGTGTCTGCCAGGTCGCCGCGGTGTTCGACGATGGCACGGGAGACCTCGGTCGCGGCGGACAGCATGCCCACCATGTCCGGGGTCGCGGTCTGGAGCGATTCCATGACCGTGACGAATTGCGGTGTCGCGTCGATGAACTCGTTCAGCGACGGAGTGAGCTGGTCGGTGGTCGCGGCGAGCCGGTCGATGGTGCGTCCGATGGTCTCACCGTTGCCGTCCAGGGCGCGCCCGAGCGCGTCGAGGGCCTTGGCCATCTCCTGCGGCTGCATCTGCTCGAGCACACTCGACATCCGGGTGAACACGTCGTACATCGCGACGGCCTCGGGGCCGGTGTCGACGGCGATCGAGTCGACGTCGGCGAGGGCGACCGCCTCGGTACGCGCGGAACTGCCGCGCGCGGCATTCTCTTCGGTCGGATCGGTCACCAACTCGACGTAGATGTCGCCGAAGAAGGTGCGGGGCACCACGCGCGCCAGGACGTCGGACGGGATCGTGCGGGAGGCATCGATGTCGACGGCCAGTCGCACCCGCGATTCGGTGGCGCCGGCCTCGATCGAGGCGATCCGGCCGATGTCGACGCCGAGATACCGGACCGGTGCTCCGGCGTTGACCAGGCCGACTGCGGAGGGCACCTCGACGAAGACGTCCTCGGTCCGATCGAGCGCGCCGGTACCGCGCAGCACCATCACCGCCGCGACGCCGAGGGCCACGGCGAAGGACACAGCACCCCGGACCAGATAATTCAGTCGTTCGCGTGAACTGGGACGGTCCACGAATCACACCCCCATACCAGGAATTTCGGGAACCAGTCCCCACAGCGCGAAGGTCAGCAGCACGTCGAGCACACCGATGGACAGGATCGCCGTGCGCAGCGCCCGGCCCGCGGCGGCACCGACGCCTGCGGGACCACCCGAGGCGTAGTAGCCGTAGGCGCAGTGCACCAGGCTGACCACCATCGCGAAGGCCATGGCCTTGATGCCCGAATACAGCAGGTCCTGCGGGGTGAGCACGAGGTGGAAGAAGTAGTCGTAGGTGCCGGCGGACGCGCCGTTGAACACCACCACGACCAGTCGGGTGGACAGGTAGCTGGCCAGCAGTCCGATCATGTAGATCGGGATGACACACACCATCGCGGCGATGGTGCGGGTGGCGGCCAGGAACGGGATCGACTTGATGGCCATCGAGTCGAGCGCGTCGATCTCGTCGGAGATGCGCATTGCCCCGATCTGGGCGGTGAAGCCGACGCCCACCTTCGCCGACAGGGCGATGGCGACGACGACCGGTGCCAGCTCGCGGGTGTTGGCCACCGCGGAGAGCATGCCCGACATCGTGGTCATCCCGACGAGTTCGAGGCCGCGCTGGGTCTCGACGCCGAGCATCATGGCCGCGGCGAGCGACATCGCGAAGACGATGCCGATCGTGCCACCACCGGAGAGCAGTGACTGGGTACCGAAGCTGACCTCGCTGATCTGCGCGATGACGTGCTTGCGGAATCGGGTGAGCGCGTAAGGGATCGACGCAATGGTGCGGCAGTAGAAGGTGACGTGCATCCCGAGCGTCGCGAGATTGTCGCCGGTCTGCCGGATCGGCTGCGCCAGCCGGGTGGCCTGCAATCGGACATCGGTGCTCATCGGAACTCACCCACTGCCGGGACGATCACCGTGTACAGCGCCGACAGAGCGGTGTTGACGATGAAGACGAGCGCGAAGGCGATGACGACGGCTTCGTTCACCGCGTCGGCCACCCCGCGCGGGCCGCCCTTGGTGTGCAACCCCTTGAACGTGGCGACCAGCGCCGCGAGCAGGCCGAACACCGCGGACTTCACGAGGGCCATGACGAAATCGGCCGGTCGGCCGTACTCGGCGAAGGTCGCCATGAACGTGCCGGCGGGCAGATGCTGCACGTAGATGTGGTAGAGCCAGCATGCGGCGACACCACCGACCGTGACCATCGAGCACAGCGCCAACGAGACGATGACCGCTCCGACGAGCCGGGGGGCGACGAGGCGCTCGAGGATGTCGAGACCCATCACCTCCATCGCGTCGATCTCCTCGCGGATCTTGCGGGACCCGAGATCGGTGCAGATGGCGGAGCCGGCGACGCCGGCGAGCATGAGCGCGCAGACCAGGGCCGAGGCCTGTCCGACGATGATGAACGCGACGACGGCACCCGAGTAGCCGCCGGCTCCGATGCGGCCGGCGAGTTCGCCGACGGACACCGCGATGAACACCCCCACCGGGACCATGAGCAGCAGGGACGGCCCGGTACATACCCTCCCGATGAAGAGTGTCTGAGTGACCGTCTCGTGCAACGAAAGTCGCCGTCTGAGCACCGCGGCCGCGAGGACCACGAGCGATTGGACGGCGAAGCCGATGAGATAGCCACCTTCCGTCGCGACGTCCCTGATGGGACCACGCGAGTTCGGCAACTCGTAGGTCATCTACCGGTTCCCTTCATCGAACCCCCCTGGATGTCGGCGCCGGAAACCGCCCGTCGGCGCCGAGTGGAACTGTCCGGCCGGTGGCGGAGCGCGTCACGGTCCGAGCGCGTGAAGTGTGCCACACCCGTCCTGTGCCGGACAAGAGCTAAGTGAACAACCATTCCGACGTTCACGTCATGCACACGTCGGAGAAGATGAGGACCGGCCAGCACACGATCGATCCGAGGAACGAGATCACCAGATCCACCCCGTCCATGGCACCGAGATGTGAGGTGTGGGTGAGGGTCCAGATCACCCCGACCAGGCCGTACGGGATTGCGACGAGGATGACGAGTCCGATGAACTCGGCGACGGTCATCTCGTAGGACAGGATCCTGCGGGCGATGGCAAGCATGGCAGAGCCCTCCTCGATGGATGGAAGAACGAGTGGAGAACGACGGTCCCGGCCCGGGCCGGATCAGGATCGATCGAACCGGTCCGCCGGCACGACCGCCGGGGAGGTTATCAGGAACATCCGAAATTTGTGAACGGTCATTCCGAAGGTCTCCGAAGACCCGATCGACGTCGCGCGGACATCGTTCGGACGGCCCCGATGGCAACAAGGAACCGGCCGCTCGGATGGATCGATGCCCCGCCGGTGTGTACGCTGCTCGCAGAACGGGTCGAGAATTTCCCCGACGGAGCGACACCGATCCTCCGCGAACGACATCCAGAATCAGTGAGGCGAACACGCGTGGTCGGCAAGACGTCCCCCGACACCGGACGACGAACCCGCCCGAAGGATCGTCGTGCGCGAATCGCCGCCGCAGCTGCCGTCGCCTTCGCCGAGCGCGGCTACCACGGTGTGAGCGTCGAGGACATCGCGACGGAGGTCGGTGTCACGAAGTCCGCGCTCTACCGGCACTTTCCGGGCAAGTACGCCCTGTTCCTGAATTCGGCGCTCATGCTGATCGATTCGCTCGAGGGCGCCCTCGATTCCGTGCCCGACGACCCCGCGCGCGATCCACGGGAGACCCTCCGTGCCCAGATGTCCGCGATCATCGCGGTGACGGTCGAGCAGCGTCGGTCGGCCGGGATCTACCGATGGGAGCGCAGATATCTCCGGAAGGAGGACCGCCCCGCCATCCGCGAACGCTCCTGGGCGGTCAATGCCCGCATCCGTCGCCCACTGCACCAGATCCGGCCGGATCTGTCCGACGAGGACGCGTTCGTGCTCGTCGTGGCCATGCTCAGCACCATCGGCAGCATCACCGTGCACAATCTGACGCTGCCTCCGCGGTACATGGAACAACTACTGCTCGATGCGTGCACCGCGCTCGCCGAGACCCGCTTCTCCCCCGCTCCCGCCGCGCCCGAGCGAGTCGCCGCCGCGGATCGCCCGGGCCAGGACAACATGCGGGAAAACCTGCTGCGTTCGGCGGTCGGGCTGTTCCACCAACGGGGCTACAACGAGGTCGCGGTCGAGGACATCGCTGCCACGGTCGGCCTCCCCGCCTCCGGGATCTACCGTTATTTCGTGTCGAAGTCCGACATCCTCGCTGCGGCCTTCCACCGAGCGGCCGACCGACTCGAGACAGCCGTGGCCGCCGGGACGGCCGCAGCGTCCGATCCGGAGGACGCGTTGCGATCGCTGGTCTCGATCTACGTCGACCTGTCGTTCTCCCAGCGGGAACTGATGTCGGTGTACTTCGCCGAGCTCGTCAACGTTCCGGACGCCTCGCGCGCCGATCTGCGGTTGCGTCAGCGCGCCAATGTGGAGCAGTGGTCGTCCTACCTGCAGGCGATCTGCGACGGTCTGTCCGCCGCGGATGCCCGCTTCCTCATGTACGCCGCGATCAACCTGGTGCCGGATCTCGGGGTCCTGCTGGGCACGTCCGCGGCACAGCAGCAAGCGGAGAACATCCACCGGTGCATGCTCGCGGTGCTGCTGAGCCGGTCCGGTCAGCGCCTCGGCCACGGCGAGGACGCCCCGTGCACGCCGACGATCGGGTCCGCGCACTGAGCGATCACGCTCAATACGCACTGAGTGGTGCCGCTCGTTGCACACTGCGCGAGATCACCCGCTGACGCCCGTAGTGCCACTGGGTGCACACAGCTGTGATCCCCGAAAACCCTCTGTTCCAAGCTAGGTGACGTCGACCCATTGTTTTTTGCACCTTGTTGCACATAGTCTGGCGGCAGAGGGACCCTCCGGAGACGAAGAAGGAACACATCATGACGCTGCCACCGATCCTGTCCGGCCCGCTGAGCGTGCCCCTGGTCGCTTCCCCGATGTTCATCGCGTCAGGGCCGGAACTGGTGTCCGCCCAGTGCCAGGCCGGAGTCGTCGGGTCGTTCCCGGCACTCAACGCGCGTCCTCAGTCGATGCTCGTCGACTGGCTGCAGCAGATCACCGAGAGCAACGCCGACTACGCGGCACGCCACCCCGAGGAGTACGTCGCGCCGTTCGCCGTCAACCAGATCGTGCACCGCTCCAACGAGCGGCTCGAGCAGGACCTCGAGGTGATCGTCGAGCACCGGGTCCCGATCGTGATCACCTCGCTCGGTGCCCGTAAGGAGGTCAACGAGGCCGTTCACTCCTACGGTGGCATCGTCCTGCACGACGTGATCTCGAACGAGTTCGCACACAAGGCGATCGACAAGGGCGCCGACGGCATCGTCGCCGTCGCCGCGGGCGCAGGCGGGCATGCCGGGACGCAGTCCCCGTTCGCGTTGCTCCAGGAGATCCGTCGGTGGTTCGACGGCCCCCTGCTGCTGTCCGGCTCGATCGCTCACGGCCGCTCGATCCTCGCCGCGCAGGCCGCCGGCGCCGACCTCGCCTACGCGGGCACGGCCTTCCTCGCCACCGAGGAGGCCCGCAGCGCCGAGGAC
>Ga0182738_1000328_pt1 | contig 70684 bp, 52 predicted proteins | sample eDN5th30CBELigMG_FD_128876 | JGI IMG/M metagenome (GOLD analysis project Ga0182738, IMG submission 128876) | Enriched Miracle-Growth compost microbial communities from Emeryville, California, USA - eDNA 5th pass 30_C BE-Lig MG (version 2)... ... | reverse complement strand
TTGTGTTCTGACAAGGAAGCCGAAGCAGGCGAATTCCTGGAATTCGTCGATGCAGGCTGACGAAGTTCAGAACGCAAAAGAGCCGATCGCAGCCCAAATTGACCTTTCCGGACAGACTCTCAGAGCAAGTTGCTCTGGTCGGGGCTCGCGCAGCGCGCGTTTCGATTGATGAAACATGATTCGCCGCGTGACGGAACGCGGTTTATTCGGGGTGAATACGCTCTCATCGTACAAGGGGAAAGAGATGGAGAAAATCTCACAGGCCGGATTGGCGGGAATTATTGCGGGCTCGACGACGCTCAGCACCGTTGGTCAGGCGGGTGTCGGTCTGACGTATCGAGGCTATTCGATTGAGGACCTGGCCAGCCGGGCCAGCTTTGAAGAGACGGCAGCTCTACTTCTGCAGGGAGAGCTGCCCACTGCCACAGCACTGGCAGAATTCCGGCAGCGTCTGCTTGAACAGCGTTTTCTTCCAGCTGCGTTAAAGTTGATGCTGGAGCAAATCCCGGCGCAAACGCATCCCATGGATGTCTTGCGAACGGCATGCTCGTTACTGGGATGCCTGGAACCCGAAGAGACTTTTGCCCGGCAACATCTTGTGGCCGAGCGGCTGCTGGCCGTTTTTCCGTCCATCCTGATGTACTGGCATCATTTTCATCATTCCGGCCGCCGAATCGATGTTGAAACCGGTGAGCAGGATTTTGCCGCGCATGTGCTGCATCTGTTGCATGGTCATCCCGCACCGCCAAATGCAGTGCGGGCTCTCGATGCGTCGCTGACACTGTACGCCGAACACGAATTCAATGCATCGACCTTTGTGGCACGCGTGGCAGCTTCGACGCTGACTGATTTTTATTCTGCCGTCACAGCTGCGATTGGAACCTTGCGTGGCCCGCTGCATGGAGGAGCCAATGAACAAGCCATGGAGTTGATTGAACGGTTCCAGACCCCTGCGGAAGCGGAAACAGAGTTGCTGCAGATGCTGGCCCGAAAAGAAAAGGTGATGGGCTTTGGGCATCGTGTCTATAAGACGAACGACCCGCGTTCCGAGGTCATCCAGAAGTTCGCCCGCAGCCTGTCCAGCGATGCCCAGGATGATCGGCTTTATCCGGTTTCAGAGCGAATTGACACGGTGATGCGGCGAGAAAAGAAGCTCTTCCCCAATCTGGACTTCTACAGTGCTTCGGTCTATCACTTTCTCGGCTTCCCTACTCCAATGTTCACGCCGCTCTTTGTCTTCGCCAGAATTGCCGGCTGGTCCGCCCACATTTTTGAACAGCGGGAAAACAATCGCCTGATTCGTCCGGAAGCCGATTATGTCGGTCCGGCGCCACGAGAATTTGTGACGATCGATCAGCGGTGAGAGGAGAGAGAAAAGAGGAAGAAGTGGAGAAAAAGGAAAGAGAACAAGGAGAGAGTCAGCGTTTGATGCTCAGTCCGGGGGCTTCCGCCGGTACGGAGGCCCCACCATCTGGAGCCCTCAAACCTGCCCGTCAACCAGTCGGGAGAAGATCATGCGGCCGGCGTTGTTCTGCAGGACGCTGGTGACGACGGTATCAACTTCATGTCCCATTTCACGGGTCCCGTTTTCGACCACGACCATCGTGCCATCGTCGAGATAGCCGATCCCCTGCCCTTGTCCTTCACCCTCTTTGATGATGCGGATGCGGACTTGTTCGCCGGGGATGAAGCGTGGTTTCAGGGCGTTCGCGACTTCATTCAGGTTGACGACATCAACCCCTTGAACACCTGCCAGCTTGTTCAGATTGACGTCATTCGTCACCAGTCGGCCATGGAGTTCGTGTGTCAGTTCGACCAGCCGCTGATCCACGGTTTTCGGGCTGTTGGTTTCGGTTTCCCGAACTTTGATATCTACTTTGGGGTCCTGCTGAAGACGCTTCAAAACATCCAGCCCGCGACGTCCGCGTCCGCGACGAAGTTTGTCATGACTGTCGGCAATGTCCTGGACCTCCTGCAGAATGAACTGCGGGACAATGAACTCCGAATCCACAATATTTGTCGTCACCATATCCGCAATACGGCCATCGATCAGGGCGCTGGAATCAAGGATGAGCGGCCGGCCCCCTTTGAGTTCACGTGAGAATTCCACATAGGGAATCACCAGACGGAACTGGTCCTTTGTCTGCAACAGAAACGTGATGCACAAATAAGGCAGGATCAGGACTGTGAGTAAGGAGAATCCCACGTAATAACTGTAGCCCTCATCTCCAAACAGGTCTCTCATCGAGAAAAACGGCCTGAAAGCCAGATTGAACAGATAGGCGAGCAACGTGCCAATCAGCAGCCCGAAGTACACTGCCGAAACGATGTCGACCCGTTTTTGTGGAATCAGGACATCCACCAGCAATACAGACATCGCAATGGCAGTCATCAGGATGAAGGTTGTGGCCGGATTTTCGCGAATCGCTCGGGGGGCGCTGTCCAGATCGGAAAAGCAGAATGTTGCAATAGCTCCGACACAAATCAGGATGTACGAGGCGCGAATGATCAGAAGCAGCATGTGCGTGGTTGCCTGGCAAAGGTGGGAAAGTTGTTCGCAGCAGGAATGGAAGCCGTCCAGGCGGCCATAATTGTTGCAAAAGGAATCATATGGACGTTCAAACTGCTTTACCACCAAACGATGTCCTGTGCTGCCTGCAAATTTTCAATTCGATGATTCCTGTTATGAGCGACGACCGGGTGGCGGGACACTCCACGATAGCGGAAGCCCTCGATCTGGGCCGCGACCAGATGGCGTGCCGCTTGACCCTTTTTCGTGATCCAGTTAGAGTTCACCTCCCCAGCGCCCGTAGCTCAGTTGGTTAGAGTGCATGCTTGACATGCATGAGGTCACAGGTTCGAGTCCTGTCGGGCGCACTCATTATTTGGTTAAGGTTCGGACCATGGCGAAAGGTTTCCTTCGCCATGGTCCGTCTCTTTTTAGAGCAAGTTGCTCTGGCCTGGGCTCGCGCAGCGCGCGTTTCGATTGGCGAAACGCAATTCGCCGCGTTGGGGAACGCGGTCTTTGCGGGGTGACGATGCTCTCAGCAGGCCTTGATAAAGGTCGCTTGCTCTCAATTTCTCCACCATTCCAGAGATGATTTTCTTTCCGGGATTGGATAATCTAACAAGAGAGATTGATCCGAGAGTTCATCTGCCCTTTTCTCACTGGCCTTTTCTCACTGGATGTCTGGCAGTTGGTTTCAGGCTATCTGATGGTTGTGAAATCTGCCGAGGATGGCAGGTGTTTCTGGAGATCTCGTGCGTGTTTCTGGCTTGCCTGGGTGCGACTCATGGCAATCTTTTCAGATAGAAAGAACAATTCATGTTGAAGAACACGAACCGTCGCGATTTTATGGCGACTACTGCCTCTCTGGGGGCTGCTGTCTGGGTGGGCAATAATCTTGTCCGCGCCGAAGAGAAATCGCCCAATAGTAAAGTTCGCTATGCCTGTATCGGCCTGGGCGGCAAAGGGGGCAGCGACTCTGCGGATGCAGCCACTCACGGTGAGATTGTCGCCATTTGCGATATTGATGACCGGACGCTGGAAAAATCTTCTGTCCGGCCCGGCTTCGACAAAGCTGCCAAATTCTCGGACTTTCGAGAAATGTTCGATAAAATGGCGGACAAGATTGATGCGGTTACCGTTTCAACTCCCGACCATATGCACGCCCCCGCATCTGCTCAGGCCATGAAACTGGGGAAAGCCTGCTTCACTCAGAAGCCGCTGACTCATACGGTCTGGGAAGCTCGTCGACTTCAGGAAATTGCCAAAGAAACCGGCGTGGCGACTCAAATGGGAAATCAGGGGACTGCCCTGGATGGACATCGCCGCGGTGCCGCCCTGCTGCAAGGGGGACATATCGGACGTGTTAAAGAAGTTCATGTCTTTACGAACCGCCCCATCTGGCCGCAAGGGGGGGATCGCCCGAAACCTGCTGAAGTCCCGCCATTTGTACATTGGGAAGAATGGCTGGGGCCCGCTCCAGAACGTCCGTATGCAAATGGATACCATCCGTTTGCCTGGCGCGGCTACTGGGACTTTGGAACGGGTGCCCTGGGCGATATGGCCTGCCATATTTTCAACCTGCCATTCGCAGGCTTGAATCTTCGCAACCCGAAGACCATTCAGGCCAGTTGCACCGGTCATAACCGGGACAGCTATCCGCAGGCTTCCAAGATTGCCTTCGAATTTGCCCATCCTACCGGTGAAGGTGACCTGCCTGTCTGGTGGTATGACGGCGGAAATCTGCCCGACGAAAAACTGCTCAATGGCCAGAAGTTTCGCGCCAAGGGGGGAGTCATTATCGTTGGTGAAAACCTGACATTCTATTCCTCCAGCGATTACGGCGAACCTTGGATTCTCATCGATAAGGACGGAAAAGAAGTTCCCGTGCCACAGGTGGAATTTGAAAAATCCCCAGGGCATTTCACCGAATTCCATCAGGCCGTCACCGGTGAACGCAAACAGGCGATGTCGAACTTTGGCGACTATGCCGGTCCGCTTACCGAAACGATTCTGCTGGGCAACCTGGCAGTTTATGACGCTGCCAGTGGTGAAGGACGTAAGATTCTCTGGGATGCGGAGAAGATGGTCGCCACCAATGCTCCTGAAGTTCAGAAGATTGTGAACAAAGAGTATCGCGGCGGTTATGACAAATTCCTCAAGAGCTAGAGCAAGTTGCTCTGGCCTGGGTCCCCAGCGACGTTGTTTGCTGGAGCCCGTGTGGGTTCGCCAAGTGCGGAGTAAAATCAACGATTCATCGTTTCATCGAGCAAAAACGACCAGCGAAACGATGAATCGCCTCACACGGCGCCAATGCGTGCCCATGGGCCTTTTGTCAACGTGAAGAATTCAAACCGGCCGTGTCGCCAAAGTTGACACGGCCGGTTTGCGTTTCAATTGTGATGCAGGACAAGTTTTGTATCTGTAAAGAAACAGCCTGCACTTCAAAATTTGAAATGCAGGCTGCGAAATCACTTGATGAGAGCAGGTGCTCCGGCCTGAACCCGTGCAGCGCGTTTCGACTGATGAAAGGGGACTCGCCGCATGGTGGAATGCGGTCGATGCGAGGTGAATACGGTCCTAATAGTCTGTCGGATTCCCGAAGAGTCCCCCCGCTTTACTGGAACCGGTTCCCCCCTTCAGGCCATCTTTCCGCTTACGCTGATAGGCGGCTCCCTTGCCGGGAGCAAGATCCTCATCCTTCGGCGGGGCGATCGGTTCCGGTTTCGTCTTGAGCGCTTTGGCGGACAGACTGATGCGTTTCTTCTTCGGATCGACTTCGATGATCTGAACTTCCGCCATGTCTCCGACGTTCAGAACTTCTTCCACGCGTTTGACTCGGCGATGTTCCAGTTCACTGATGTGAACCAGTCCTTCCACACCGGGTTCGAGTTCGACGAAGGCCCCAAAGGGTTCAACGCGGGTCACGCGACCGGTGGCCGTCGAACCTTTGGCATATTTCGCTTCCGCCGAACGCCACGGATTTGGAGCCAGTTGCCGCATCCCCAGGCTGATGCGTCCTTTTTCCTTGTCCACGGAAAGGATTTTGACTTCAATCTCCTGGCCTTCCTGCAGCACTTCGGAAGGATGGCCGATGCGGACCCAGCTGAGTTGTCCAATAGGGAGAAATCCATCCATGCCCCCCAGGTCGACAAATGCGCCGTATTCTTTGATCGACTTCACACGACCGGTGCGGGTCTGGTCCGGCTTGATCTCTTCCAGCAACTGACCTTTGGCCACTTCCCGTTCTTCTGCGAGGAGGACCCGCCGGCTCATGACCAGCTTCTTCTTCGCGGGATTGACTTCTGTAATACGGACCCGGAGTTTCTGGCCGACATACGGTTGCAGGTCTGCAATGTATCCCAGATCCACCTGGCTGGCAGGAATGAATCCGCGGAGGGTTCCCACGGTGGCTTCCAGGCCCCCTTTGTTCGTCTTGGTCACCAGGCATTCCACGACCTGATCCGGTGCGACTGCCGACCAGTCCCCCCCCTTCACAACTGTCGTACCGCGTGGCAGATTGCAAAGAATCAATCCTTCTGCCTCGTCCACTTTATCGAAGGCTGCTTCGACTTCATCCCCCAGTTGTGGCGGCTTTTTGACGTCAAACTGACGGAATGGAACCACTGCCGTCATGCGCAGATTGACGTCCAGGAACACGCTATCGCCAGTAATGGCCTGCACGGTGCCTTTGAGTTTGTGTCCACCCTGCATGGTTTCCAGCGTCACTGCTTCTGCAGAACTGGCGGGAACCGGGATGGTGGCTGTGGCATCGCCCTGCATGGCTGCTTCAATATCCGCTTCCAGCGCAGAATCGATGGCCTCATTTTCCGGCAGTGGGACCGCTTCACGTGGAGGAGGAGGAAGGGCACGTTCGGTCTGAGCTTGAGCTTCGGCACTTGCTTCGGCAGCAGCCTGCTCCGCGGATGATGCGGCCGAGTCTCCCAGCGAGGGGACCGGTTTCACTTCTTCACCCAGTGCAATGGGACGAAGCTGTAATTTTCGCCTGGGCTCTTCACTTTCTGGGAGAGCATTGACCGGGGGGGCCGCGTCCGTTGGTCGGCTTTCGACAGCACCAGTTTCGACAGCACCAGATGGCTGTTCTGATGTCGGGGCCTGTTCTGATGTTGAGACTTGTTCTGCTGCCGGGGCCGTTGACTGGCTTTCAGCCGATACTTGTTCTGGTGTCGGCGCCTGTTCTGATACCGGAACCGTGGGCTGGCTCTCGACCGGTGCTTGTTCCGGCACTGGTTGTTCCTGTGCTGGGACCGGTTCCTGTATTGCGGCCTGTTCCGGCGCAGACTCCGTGGATGGACTCTCAGCAGAGGGCTGTTCTGGTGCCTGTTCTATCGGCTGACTTTCGGCAGGCACTGGTTCTGGCACCTGACCTGCGGTCGGCGCCGGCGTCTGAGGGGCTTCAGGCGTTGAAGCATCAGCGGGCGCCGGAGTTTCAGAAGGAGGAGGCAGAAAATTCTCGTCTTGAGTCGTTGGTTTTTCAGTACTCATGCCGCTTGGACCTGCAACATCATCTGTTGTGCCCGGTGACCTCACAGGGAGGCGACCTTGACAATTGGGTGAATAAAGGCGGAGGCGCATTCCCGTTGGCAGGGACCGCAAACAGGCCGTCACAAAATCGATTCAACAAAGTGGTTCTCACAAGATCACGTCTGGCTGCGTGTGAGACCTTCAGCCTGCTCCCAGGGTGCGGAGTCTGCCGGAATGCTTTGTGTCTTCAATTTTGAAACAACTCTGAAAACCAGTTTTTCCGATTCTCCGCTGTCTCGCCGGATTCTCTTGGAACCTATAGAGAAAACGCAAGCGACCCGGGGGACTTTCGGTCATGAATTTCAGGGAGAATCAAATGTGCCTGGGATGCCCGCCCGAAGGATTACACTGCTTGCAGCGAAAATGCACGATTTTCAACCTGCAATTTCTTCCTTGAAAGACGAAATGTGATTCAGGGGGGCAGAATTCAGGGGCCAGTGAAAGTTTTCTGTCATTTTCTGATCCCTGCCACCGGCCCTTCGGCCTCTGCCAGAACATCCTTCCGCTGCTTCGAATGCGCTACAATCGGAACCGTCTGTTGCCAAAATACCGCACAATCGCTGCAACATTGCTCCCCCGTCTTAATTACGAGGTAGATTTTCCACAACAGGAACAGTCTGCCGCGGTCACGCCACCGCCCTGAACAACCAAATTTTCCATAAAAACAACCAATAACGGAGCGCGGCCTCGTGTCGATCAACTTTGCAAGCTGCCTGGTCACGGGCGGAGCGGGATTTATTGGGTCACATCTGGCAACGCATCTGGTCAGGCAGGGCATTCGTGTTCGTGTGCTGGATAATCTGTTGACCGGTTCGCTCGAAAATCTGCGGGACGTTCAGGATCAGGTCGAATTCATACGTGGAGACGTCCGGGATGCAGCCATGGTGGAACAGGCGGTCACGGGTTGTGATGTGGTCTTCCATCAGGCAGCTCTGGCATCGGTTCCCATGAGCCTGGAAAATCCGGTGGCCACGCATGATGTGTGTGTGACGGGAACCGTCAATGTGTTGAATGCTGCCCGGTTGCAAGGTGTTCGCCGTGTGGTCTATGCCGGTTCCAGCAGTGCCTATGGCGATTCTCCAGTCATGCCCAAGCGGGAAGATCAGGTTCCGGAAGTCCTTTCTCCATATGCTGCTGCCAAGCTCGCGGGAGAGTATTACTGTCAAAGCTTTGCCGCTTCGTACAATCTGGAAGTGGTCCGTTTGCGATACTTCAATGTCTTTGGACCCCGCCAGGACCCGGCCAGCCCTTATTCCGCCGTCATCCCGTTGTTCGCCACAGCCCTCTTAACAGGGCGGACTCCACGGATTTATGGCACTGGCGAGCAGTCTCGCGATTTTGTGAATGTGGCGAGTGTTGTCCATGCCAATCTGCTGGCGGCGACTGTCGCCGGCATCTCCGGCAAGGTTTATAACGTGGCGGGGGGCTCCTCGATCAGTGTGATCGAATTGCTGAAAATGATCTGCGATGGTTTGGATCTGCCATTCGCTCCGGAGTTTCATCCTCCACGGCCCGGGGACGTGCTGCATTCCTGGGCAGAGATTTCCGCCATTCAGAACGATCTGGGGTATCAGCCGCAGATTTCGCTGGAAGAGGGATTGAAAGAAACCCTGGACTATTACAAGCAGACCTGCAAACAGACCGTGCCCCCCACGGCTCCTTGTTCCGGCAACAGGCAAAGTTCCCACGAGACACAAGGGACTTGTGCCTCGTGAACAACTGGTTGTGGCTGAAATAGAAAGTGCATCCACCCTGCACAGGCCACGTTCTGAAGCGCAGAAGACACAGACAATCAGTCCAGACACATTCATCGCGGGACCAGGCGAGAGTCAATTGCTCTCCCTGTCCGGGGAGACCGATTCGTGACAGTTTCCGATAAAACAAATGGACCGGCAGCAGAATTCGATTTTGCGCCGTTCGGATTTCATGGCAATGGTTCAACGGGCCGCTCGATTGACATCGTGCGTTTTGTGCTCGGCTTATGGAAGCCGCTGGCGACTGGTCTGTGCCTGGGACTGCTGGTGGGAGTGGGAGTTTATCTCATTCTGGGCCCGGTCTATTCCGCCACAACGCAGGTTCTGGTTTCCAAAAAGGCGACGGTGCCAACCGGCAATGGCGAAGCCAACCGCTATGGAGACCGTGGGGATCATGTGCAATTGCTCCGCACCGATCTGATTGTCGAACGGGCATTCAAGGACCATGGCCTCAATGAAATTCCACAACTTGCCAACGCCTATGATCGATACAAGGAGGTCACGGAAGACCTTTCTGTGACCCGGAGTTCCGGTCAGGAGAGTTCGTTTGATAACGTGCTGGCCATTTCCTACACCCATCCCGATAAACGGATTGCCCGGGCCGTTGTGCAGGCCATGGTGGAATCGTATCGCGATTATCTGAACGATACCCGGGACGAGAATGCACGTCAGCTTTATCACACGCTGGTGGAACGCCAGAATGAACTGGACGTGGCCATCAAGAAGGAAGAACTGTCTTATCAGCAGTTTCGCAACGATGCCCCTGTCTTCCTCAAGGCATCGCCAATCGTTTCGATCAACGGGATGGCTGCTCCAGTGCAGAATCAGTACGAAGTCGAACTGGCTTCGATCGAAACCGCTCAGAACGAAAACCTGCGCAAACGCTCCAGCATTCAGGCCCGGCTGGCCACGCTGGACCGGAAAATCAAAGACAACGCCTCGCGTGAAGTACTGGAGTTCTGGGTCGTGCATTCTCTTTCCACCGGCACGTCCGGCAACGGGGGAGGCACGGGCGCCGGTGGCGGTGGAGTCTCGATTGCCGGACCGCCGGAAAAAGCTCAACTCGATCAGCAACTCCTCACCGCCCGGTTGCTGGAAGAACGCTTACTGCACACGCTTGGTGAAGATCATACGCAGGTGCGAAACGTCCGGCGACAGATCGGGACGCTGCTCGACTTCTATAGCCGGCAGGGATTACGGGCGCCGGATCTCGATCAGTCTGCAAAATCGCCGCTCTCTTCACGTTCCGCAGCACTGGGGATGGACATTGTTTCTGTCTACGAAGCCACGTTGCAGGGGCAGTTGAAAGAACTGGAAATTGATAATGAGAACTTGAAGCTGCTGCATGATGATGCTGAGAAGAAGGCCAAGCGGGCAGAAATGTTTGAAGTGGAAGATCAGCGTCGCAAAGATGATATCTCGCAGAAAAAGCAGCAACTGGAACGCCTCTTCGATCAGATTGCCGAATATGACATCTCCCGCGAGCAGGAAGGTTATCGACTTCAGCAAATCTCCCAGGTCCGCCTGGAACGATCTTTAAAGCGGGTGATCAAACTTGTCGGGACGTGCGGAATGCTGGGCATGGTCCTGGTGTTCGGCCTGGCCTATCTGCGGGAATGGTTCGATACAACTCTGAAGACGCTGGATGATGTCCGGTCTTTCGCCGGAACTGCGCTGATGGGAACCGTTCCCAGTTTTCTCTCCAGCCCCGATGCCGAACGACTGGCAGAAGAACGTAAACTCTCGCCATCTCTGTGCTACTTTCATCGCCCGGGATCGCGTGAGGCGGAAGCCTTCCGATCGATTCGGACCACTTTGTTCGTGGCGATGCAGCCCGGTGAAAAACTGATTCAGGTCAGCAGCCCGGAACCGGGTGACGGCAAGAGCACGTCCGCTGCCAACCTGGCCATCGCCATTGCCCAGTCCGGAAAATCGGTGTTGCTGCTGGATTGCGATCTGCGCCGACCCACTCAACATTCACTGTTCCGCACGCCCCAGGATGTGGGGGTGACGGATGTCCTGATGAACGAGATTGAATGGCGAAATGCCGTGCGTCCGACACCTGTGGACGGCCTGTTTCTGATGACTGCCGGCCTGTGCCCGGAGAATCCCGCCGAACTGCTGGCTGCGGGAACGTTGACGCAGTTTCTCCACGAAATCCGCGAAGACTATGACATCGTGATTCTCGATTCACCTCCTGTTCTGGCTGTCAGCGATCCGTGCATTATTGCTCCCCATACAGATGGCATGCTGATGGTGATGCGCATGCACAAGACGAAGCAGGCCGCTGCGGAACGTACACAGGAAACTCTTTCCTCTCACGGCGTGCGGGTCTTCGGCCTGATTGCGAACGGCTTTCAGTCCGAACATGCTTCCGAAGCCGGCTACGATTATGCAGCCTACGGTTCTTATTATTCCACGCAGGAGATGCGGACGGCGGGGGGACCCGTCTCTGCTCCGCGACCAGCCATGCGCGCTGCCGGTTCGCCTGCCAGATAACGCTTCACACCGCACTCCCAGATTTGATCGAGTGGAGAAAAGGGCTCAGAGGTCGGGGCTCAGAGGTCAGAAAATTCAACGATTTGTTGCTTTTTTCCTTGCCTCCGACCTTTTTTCTTCAACAGGGCACATTACTCCCGCATCCAACGATTGATCGTTTCGCTCTCGTCTGCAGCGAAACGATGAATCGTTGGATTCTCTCTGCAAGTGTCCACGCGTACGACGGCCCGTGCGGGAGCAACTTGCTCTAACCTGTCAAACTTGCGGCATGTAAAAAAACTCATCTTTTCTGCGCGATCTCTCATGTTGCGAGCAGTCGCTCACGGCTATATTGTGATCAGATTTCATGATTCTGTGGGAGAGATGACTTATGGCAGCAGCGAATCAGGGGCGGAAAACGTCGGTGCCTCTGGAGACCGTGAACATTGGCATGGTGGGGCTGGGATTTGGTGCGGAGTTTATTCCAATCCATCAGAACCATCCGCGGGCCAATGTTCTGGCCATCTGCCGTCGCAACGAAAAAGAACTGCATGAGACGGGAGACCGGTTTGGCATCGAACGGCGGTACACCTCTTTCGATGACCTTCTCGCTGACCCAGCCATTCACGCGGTGCATATCAACAGCCCGATTCCGGATCATGGCTGGATGTCTTTGCGGGCACTGGATGCCGGCAAGCATGTGATGTGCACTGTTCCGATGGCAAAGACGGTCGAAGAATGCCGTCAGATCGTCGAAAAAGTTCACGAGACCGGACTGAAATATATGATGGCGGAAACCGTGGTCTATAGCCGCGAGTTTCTATTCGTCAAAGAGATGTACCAGCGGGGAGACTTTGGCAAACTCCAGCATCTGGCCGCTTCACATCCGCAAGATATGGATGGCTGGCCGGATTACTGGAAAGATATGATTCCCATGCACTATGCCACGCACGTGGTCAGTCCCTGCCTGGGGCTGGTGAACGGACTGGCGGAATCGGTCAGCTGTTTTGGCTCGGGGACGGTGCGTGAAGAAATCGCCCGCCGCTCGGGCAGCCGGTTCGCGGTGGAATCGTGCCATATCAAGATCAAGGACAGCGATCTGGTCGCACACATCTGGCGGTGTCTGTATGACGTGGCCCGTCAATACCGCGAGAGCTTTGATGTCTATGGCTCGAAGATGAGTTTCGAATGGACCTTGTCTGAAGGACAACCGCATCTGCTGCACACCGCCAAAAAACCGGAGCCGGAGATTGCCGCTCCGGTGCAGGTTCCGGACTATGCACACCTGTTGCCGGACTCGATTCGCCGCTTCACACAGCCGCAGGAAATTCAGGACGCAGAGCATCTCTCATTTCTTCAGGGAGGAGGCCATGGGGGATCGCATCCCCACCTGGTTCACGAATTCATCAGTGCTCTGGTGGAAGATCGTGACCCCTGGCCCAATGCGATGCAGTCTGCCAATTGGACCTGCGTGGGAATTCTCGCCCACGAATCCGCACTGCGTGGAGGGGAACCGAGAGCACTCCCGGAATTTACAGTGCAGCCACTCTCACGACTTCAGCCATCCCAGGCCTGATCGCATGGAGACAAGGTGGGTGTCAGGGAATCGAAACACGGCGTGAAAAATCTATTCATGACACGTTTCAGATCTCCGCCGCATCTCCAGAATCAGAAGTCAAAATCGAGATCAGAAACTGTGAGCGGAAACCTGTGAGGCGAACATGAGTCGGTGGCTGACAAAATTGCTGATGGGCTCCCTGCTTTTGATTGGGTTCTCCTCGTGGGGAATGGCCCAGCAGATCGAGATTCCGCGGCGGCATGATCGGCCGCCCAATGCGGCACTTTCACCGGAAGAAGCGATCGCCCGGATGACTGTTCCAGAAGGATTCTCGGTGGAACTGGTCGCTGCCGAACCGGAAATCATGAATCCAGTCGCCATGTGCATTGACGAACGGGGACGTTTCTGGATCACAGAAAGTTTCGAATACCCCAGACGGGAACCGGGCCCCGGACGGGATCGGATCAAAGTCCTGGAAGACACCGATGGAGATGGCCGGGTCGATCGCGTCACGGTCTTTGCGGAAGGTCTGAATATTCCATCTGGAATTGCAGTGGGATATGGCGGAGTCTGGGTCTGCAATGCTCCGGACCTGCTCTTTCTGCAGGACACGGATGGGGATGGCAAAGCAGATCGATCCGAAGTGGTGGTCACCGGATTCGGACGAACCGACACGCACGAATTGCCTAACTCTTTAACCTGGGGGCCGGACGGCTGGTTATATGGCCTCAACGGAGTTTTTAATTACTGTAGCGTGACCTATGGACCTGAGAATCCAAATTTTCGCCCTGATCAGAAGAGTGTCGACTTCACTTGTGCACTATTTCGAGTTCACCCGCGAACACGAGAATTCCAGATTTTCGCAGAGGGGACCAGCAATCCCTGGGGACTGGCCATGAATCCCGCGGGAGACTTCTTTGTCTCAGCGTGCGTGATCGATCATCTCTGGAATCTGGCTGAAAATGGTTATTATATCCGGCAAGGGGGACCTTATCCTCCACATACATGGCCGCTCCCCTCTATTGTTAAACATAAGCACCAGAAAGCTGCCTATTGCGGACTGACCTGGTTCGATTCCGATGCTTATCCTCCGGAATATCGCGGTGTGCTTTATATGGGGAATATTCATGGCGGCTGTATTAATGCGGATCTGGTTGAACGGCAGGGAGCGACCTATTTCGGCAAACCGCATCCAGGATTCATTCCTCAGAAAGATGCCTGGAAGAATGACCAGTACGGAACCATCGCCAAATCCGGCTCATCAGATCAGCCCCGCCTCGCAGACTTGTTAACCGCCAATGATGCCTGGTTTATGCCAGTCGTGCAGAAGGTTGGACCCGATGGTTGTCTCTATATCCTTGACTGGTACGACCGCTATCACTGCTATCAGGATGCGAATGCTGATCCTGCGGGAGTAGACCGGGCGAAAGGACGACTTTACCGGCTACGCTATCAGGAGACACCGCATGCCAAACCGTTTAATCTCGCAGAGAAATCGGATGGCGAATTAATTTCACTACTGGCCAGTGCTAATATTTATCACCGTGAAATTGCTCAGAGACTGCTTTCGGAACGGGCCACTCCGGAAGTGGTCCACTTGCTGGAAGAAGTGGTGACTTCCAATGAGAGCAGCCAGGTCAAGCGAATGCACGCACTCTGGGGGCTCGCCGGGACCGGCCATGTTACAGATGACATCCTGGCCTATTTAATAAACAGCCACGAACCGGTCCTGAAAACCTGGGGAGTCCGTTTAACCGGGAACCTGCAGCGAACACTCAAAGAGTTTGACGCACTACTGGCTGCCAGTGAATTTCAGCCCCTTGAAGTTCAGCAACAACTTGTCGTGTCCCTGCCCAAGATCGCCGGGGAGAAGTCTCTTCCATTCCTGTTGAAAGTCGCCACGCAACAGGACGATCTGTTGAATCATATTGTCTGGCAAAACCTGCTCAGAATCCTTAACACGGAGAAGGCGGCGGAAAACGCGACGGAGAGCACTGCTGTGCTCATCCCCATTCTTGAATCGCAATATGCGGCCGGGAAGTCTGTTTCTCCGGAATTTGCCAGCCGGCTTTTTGTTCGTTTACTGGACGAAAAGACCCCGGAGACAGCTTTGCAGTTGCTGCGCTGTGTCGCTGTGCATGAAGGGTCGCAGTCAAACACGTTTGCCACGATGCTCAAGCAGTTGAACAGCCGTTTGTCACAAAATGGATTCAATCCCAAGCAGCAGGAGATAGTGACAACCTGGAGCAAGACTGCCGTTGAAGAATTACAGCAGACATGGCCGGTCACTCCGCCGGAATTCGACACGCTGCTGGCACTTTGTGGAGACGCCGTGGCTGCGAATCGATTGCGGGAGCGGTTTGCAGCCATAGAAATTGCCATGCCGGCCAGACTGGAAGCACTCCAGGCCTTGATCTTCGCGCATGATCCGAAAGTTGTGGACGTCTTTGAATCGGGACTCTTTCACGAACATACCACTGAAGAATTCCGATCACGACTGCTGGAAACGATCGGCCGGGTGAATGATCCGCGTGTGGCGACGCTGCTGCTCTCTCGATTTGCAAAATTTCAACCGGATGTGCAACCTAAAGTGATTGAAGTTTTAACCCAGCGTCCCACCTGGAGTCTCGCGCTGCTCAAAGAGATTGAAGCGGGCCGAATTGATAAAAATCAGATCAATCTGAATCAATTGATGAGGATGAATGCTTTTCCGGATGAAGCGCTGCACCAGATGGTGCAGAAGAATTTTGGCACCGTTCGCACGACACGTTCAAATCGCCAGGAACTCATCAATCAGAAGAAAGATTTTCTGTCCGGCACTCCCGGCGACCCCATGGCCGGAGCGGCGGTCTTCAAGCGAGTGTGTGCCCAGTGCCATAAAATTTATGGAGAAGGAGCGGATGTCGGTCCGGATATTACCCGCAACGGCCGCAACAACTGGGATCAACTCCTGCAGAATCTCTTTGATCCAAGTGCTGTGATCGGTCCCGGATATCAGGCCCGGCTCATTGCCACGGAGGATGGCCGCGTGCTCACTGGACTGCCGGTGGAAGACAGTCCGGAACGTGTGGTCCTGAAGATCCAGGGAGGCAAACTGGAGACGATTCCCCGCAGTCAGATCGAAGCGGATAAACTCAGTGAACTTTCCATGATGCCTGAAGACGTCGACAAACTGATGACCTCGCAGGAACTGGCAGACTTGCTGGCGTATCTCTCTCTGGACAAACCGCCGGAAGATGCCACCGCAAAAATTCTACCTGGAGCCCCCCGACAGCAACGTCGGTAAATTGAACATTTCGTGAATTCAGGCACATTGGTTTGATGCCGGAAATCTCCCCATCTCGCCGGTTGTGGTGCAGGGTTCCTTTGGGAAAGAGCAAGTTGCTCTGGACTGGGCCCGCGCAGCGCGAAAGGCCATTCGTCGTGTGGCGGAACGCGGCCGGTACGGGATGAATGCGTTCAAGACAAACGTTGAACTGAGAGTCTGTCCGGAAAGGTCAATTTGGGCTGACAAAGCACCTTTCCGGACAGACTCTTACAGGTTTTCTTCGTCGGGATCGATTTCCTGAGAGTCTTCTTCTTCGAGGAAATCGGATTCGGGAACCGCAGCAGTCCGGTCCCGGCGACGTTCCGCAGGAATCAGGCGATCCAGGATGCCATTGACGAATTGAGACGATTGACGACTGCCGAATTTTTTCGCCAGCTCGACCGCTTCATCAATCACCACCCCCACGGGCGTGCCGGTGCAGGTGAGTTCGAATGTCCCCAGGCGCAAGATGGCGCGATCGGTCGCCGCCATCCGGTTCAATTTCCAGTTCTCTGCGACCTTCTGGATTTTTTCATCGAGTTCCGGTCGGTGCTCCATCGTGCCGGCAAAAAGACTCCATGAGAAATCCTGAATGGCGGAATCGGTCAGGCGATCCGCAATCATTTCCCGAACCATTCTTCCAGTCACGTCGGGATTCAAGTCTGTCTGAAACAGCATTTGAACGGCAACTTGTCTTGCTTTACTCCGTTTGGACATACGTTGGTCTCTGCATCAAACTCGATACGCCTCGATCTTGGAAATGGATCGTTTCGAGTTCATGCCTCTCTAGACTGCAAATGATCCAGGTACTTTTGCGGTGCGAGGATTTTGTGCAATATGAATGACGTTAATGACTTTGTGGTGGCCGGAACAAACCGGTCACTCCGGTGGACAGCATCAGCAGGTCGGATACTGGAGTCTGTTAGAGCCGCGAACAAAACCTCCCAGACGAGGAAGATTTTTATTCCGCAAGCAAGTTCGCTGTACGTTTTGTTAGTGGTTCTGAGAGCAAGTTTGCTCTGGCCTGGGCCAGCGAAGAGTCTGTGGGACTGGCGTTGACTGCATTCCGCCTGGCAGATCGTGGTCCACACGGGGTGCAACTGCTCTCAGCCAGCCGGACGCGACCGAAATTCAGATCTCAAAAGAAAACAGAACCCTCGTTGAGTTCGGTCGACCCGGCACATTGCCAATCTTCCATAATCATGGCTGCGCTTCGATCTGGTTCAGGACGCTGACGGTTTCGATGGCTGCCATTGCCGCTTCCGCCCCTTTGTTTCCAACTGTGCCCCCCGCCCGGGCCAGGGCCTGTTCCATATTACGGCAGGTGAGAACTCCAAACAAGACGGGCACCCCTGTGTTGAGGGAAGTTGAAGACAAACCGAGCGCCACAGCATGATTGATATAGTCATGATGGTCCGTTTCCCCCTGGACCACTGCTCCCAGTGCAATCACGGCTGCAAAAGTTCCGGTTTTCGCCATGCGGTCTGCCACGACCGGAATTTCAAATGCTCCCGGCACCCAGGCAATCGAAATTTGACTGGCAGGCAGCCCATGCCGTTCCAGAGTTCCGACTGCCCCTTCCAGCAATTTTCGAGTGATCTGCTCGTGGTAGCGTGACACAACAATCCCATACTGGTGCTGAGGTTGTGTTTGCAGCTTTCCAATAATCTGGCCGGCCATGACATTTGCCAAAGGTGAGGGAGGAGGACCCGTGACGGGTGGAATGCTGCAGTTTACGTCGAAGAGACGGAGACTTCCACCGGTCGCGGGGTTGAGCAGGTTGTTCTCAGTCCGCCAAGGCGTCGCGGCACCATGCCACCGAGAATGGTGCAGGACGGGATCGGCAGCGTCATGTGTTTCCAATTTTGAAAAATTAAAAAAAAGTCAACAACGGAATTGAAAATCGAAGCGGCCTGCGATAGAGTACCTTGACTGAGACTGAGTCTCAATTTCATAGAGCCAGCCACCTCTCCGGAAGCCAGCCACTCACGAGACCTGCCGACAACCTTGTGTCGTTGATGTCGGCGAATTTTTCTGGCTTCCTTTCAGGGAGACGTTCATGCTGGCTGTGTTTACGGATTTGCCGAGGGGGCGATTCGAAGAGACTCTCGTGCCCGCGTTTATCGATGTCGGGGCGATTGAAGCTCTGGAATCCCTGGGTCCACCGACTCAGTGCTCCAATGGGCCAGAAATGGCTGTGTTTGCTGTTGCGGAATCTCTTCCGCTTGCGGATCGCGCTTCGTTGACTCCCGCCTGGAGCAATTGGAGCCGAGCCGGGGAGGCAGTTCTGGCTCCCGCGTGTTGAAGATTGTTCTTGAGCAGTGAGCTGCTTCCGGCGTGTTTGCTTGAAGCAGCCGTTTCCCACCTTCACAAATTCCCATTTGGAACATTTTGCCTTCAGGAGAATGATCAGCTGGGAAGTCATCTCTCAGAGAGTTTCCGATGAGATTCGACTTTGCACGCAGCTGAAAGGCAAGTTGCTTTAACAGAAGTCAGTTCGACTGACGCACAATACTATGAAAAAAACACCTTCCCACACATTGAGTCCCCGTTCCGGTTTCACGCTGATCGAGCTGCTGGTGGTGATTGCCATTATTGCCGTTCTGATCGCGCTGCTGCTGCCTGCAGTGCAGCAAGCCCGCGAAGCCGCCCGCCGTTCGCAGTGTAAGAATAATCTGAAGCAGATCGGCCTGGCGACTCATATGTTCCATGATACGTTTAGCTATCTTCCATCTGCCTGCAAGAAATACGATGATACAGAGATTCAAAAAGTCAAAGCAGATCCTGCGTATAAGCCTGTGGCGTCATATAATTCAGGATTTGTTGCCATTTTGCCATATGTTGAAAAAGATGCCATCGCAAAGCGATGGAATCCCAACTTGTCGCCAAATGATAAAGATCATCCCGATTCAGAAGGTTTTACAAATGCCTTGCTGCAGTCAAAGATTATTCCCACGTATCTGTGTCCGACAATGAATCTTCCCGCCGGACCATTGAGTCAGGTGACATTGCCAGATGGAAGCATTGTCGGTCGAGCTCCTTCCAGTTATCAGTTTTGTGCCGGAACGCCTGATATTGATGGATTTCAATATGGTACTGCAGGAGATTATAAGGATGACTCAGCTCCCAGGTATGATGGGGCTGTCGTCCCTTTGCAGGAACTCCCTTCAAGTGGAAATGTTAATAAAATCAAAACGAAGATGCGTGACGTTACGGACGGGACAACGAACACATTTCTGGTCGGCGAGACAGACTTCGCGCCGCGAGGGGTTGTCTCGACAGAATATGGAGCCATCTGGGCATACGCTTACCTGTACGGATGGGGTTCGACGTACCACAAATTCAATGTTCATAATCATAGTGAAGTCGACGAAGAGGGGAATTTGAAGTCAATTTATGGTGCATTCCGCAGCCAGCATACCGGAGGAGGGCATTTTGCGATGGTGGATGGCTCTGTCCATTTTTTCAGTGAAAGCATTGATAATGGTGTTTACCAGGCGCTTTCCACTCGTGGTCAAGGGGAAATTGTCAATTGGTGATTAGGTATTCTTGATGGCACCAGCGCCAGCTGTCATTGCCGGCGCCTGGTGCTATTACAGATACTTATTGTCTGACAAATCCTTATTGCACAAAAATGTGTCATGTCTGTTTGTGTATTAGAGGTTACGGCGATTAAATGAATCGATTTATTTTTGCATTATTGCCGGTTTTGATTTGCGTGGGGTGTGGAAAAGAAAAACCTGCACCAGTAGTGACAGTGCAGGTTCCGACAACGGGCCCAATCACGCTTGAGGTCTGGAAAGCGATTCAAGAAGAGGAGAAATTCAGCTCTGATGTGTTATCGCGACTGAGAAGCAGTGATCCCTCTTTGAAGTCAAACAAAGCTTGGGAAAAATTTCGTAAAGAAGTCGTTGATTCAGAATTTAAACGATTCCGCTCACGATAAGACGGGGCGACATCGCTGATTGCGGAGCTGATGCAATTGAAAGGTGTTGGTTGTCGCCGTAATCGTTGTGGAATGTCCGATGAATCTCGAAAATTTTCCAGGAATGTTCATGAGTTTAGTAGGTGAGTCTTGGATTATAGGAGAATCAATTGATTAACGATCGTTCTGTTCCGCGACAAGTTGTCGCAATTGTTGCATTGTTTGGCAGTCTGATGGGTGCAAGCTCGCAAGTCGTTGGAGAAGAACTTAGCTCGAATCAACCAACTGCCCCTCAGCTCATGCAAATCGCTCATGACGGCCGCGCGGAATGGGAGAATTTCCCGGGGTTCGACGTCAAGTTGACATTGGCCACAGATACGGTACAGGGAGAAGGACATCTGCATGTCTCGCGTGACGGGAAAATGGATCTGACGTTGCCACCCGGCGAGGAATTCCAATGGGCTCAGCGTGCACTGAAGTCTGTCGTGGGGCATCGGCTCGTACAAAGTCCCGCCATCACCAATGTGGAATTTGCAGACAAGCAGACAAATCATCCCCACGGACGACTGCTCCGTTCCTCCAATCCGGAAGAGAAAAGTTTGTGGCGCGTGCAGGGAGATGTGATGACCGAAGTACATCGAATCACGGAGACATCTCGACTGATTATCAGCATCAGCGACGTCCTGCGCACCCCGGAAGGGAAACATCTTCCCCAGAACTTCTCCGTGACCACCTGGGAGCTCCCGTCCAATCAGATCAAGTCCGCCCGGCAAGTCCATCAGGGTTGGGTCCGGATTGACGGCATCGATCTTCCTGCTGAATTCTGGGCCATTACGAATCGGCCGGATGGAACGTCGGTGACGCAGCGTATTGATTTCTCTGAGCACAAGCTGTTGAATAAAGCTCAGACAATATCCACCCTTCAAAAATAGTCTCTAAGGACCCCTGACAAAACATGCAGTGAACTTGCTCGCGGTATGAAAATCTCCCTTGTCCGGGAGGTTTTGTTCGCGGCTCCAAAAATAGTGAGTCAGAATTCCGGTGATCATGCCGTTGCATTACCGCTGGAATGAATCTTTGTCTCTTTAAGGAAAAGTATCGATGCCAGTGACAAGGTTGTTATTAACCGGTCTGCTCTCGGCCGCCCTGTTTGTTTCTTCTGCCCAGGCACATTTTATCTGGGTGGTGACGGAACCGGGTGAACAGCCGACGGTGGCCAAGGTTTATTTGAGCGAGGACGCGGGGCCGGATGATCCGGAACTGCTGCCGAAAATTGCAGCCGCCCAGACCTGGGTACTGGGAACACGCGGTGCCAAAACGCAGTCGCTGTCCCTGAAGATTGATGGCGATGCCCTGGTCGGAGAAATTCCGCAGAGGTTGGCCGGCCAGCCGGTCGTCGTGAATCATTCCTATGGAGTGATGTCCCGTGGCGCAAAGCCGTTTCTCCTGAAGTACTATGCGAAAGCCTATCCTTCCCAGTTGTCCAGCTCCTGGACGGCCGTTGATAAAGCAGATCTGCTTCCACTGGAAGTGAATCCCGTTCTGGAAGGCAAAACGCTCACACTGACAGTGACCTGGGAAGGCAAGCCCGCTGCCGGTTGCCAGGTGACCGTGGAAGGTCCAGGACTGAAAGAGAAAGTCCAGGGAGATTCCAATGCGGAAGGCAAATTCACGGTAGAGATTCCCAAAGCCGGTCTGTTTTCGATTCGGGCTCGCAAGGAAGAAGACGCTTCCGGCGAACTGGACGGCAAGAAGTACGAGCAGGTCAAGCACTATTCGACATTGTCCTTGAATGTGACCCCTGCCAGCGTGATCTCCGATGATCAAAGGCTGCCCGCCTTGACAAAAGGGACGACCAGCTTTGGAGCAGCTGTCGTCGGCGACAACCTTTATATCTACGGCGGTCATCTGGGTGGAGCACACGAATATCATGCTGAGGATCAATCCAATGAATTCCTCCGGCTCAGCCTGAGCCAGCCGGGAGAATGGGAAAAACTTCCTTCCGGCCCCAAGCGTACCGGTCTGGCCATGGTTGCACATCAGGGCAAGATCTATCGGGTGGGTGGTTTTGAAGTGGTCTCCGAAGGTAAGAACAACCTGACCTCTAATTCTGATTTCGCCCGGTTCGACCCCGCTACCAACAAGTGGGAAGACCTGACACCGCTGCCGGAAGGCCGCTCATCCCATGATGCCGTCGTGGTGGGTGACACGATTTACGTGGCTGGCGGATGGCAATTGAAAGCTGGCGATTCTTATGACAATGCCTGGTTGAAGACAGCCTGGTCGTATGATCTGTCTCAGGAAAAATCTGAATGGAAGCCGGTCGTGGCTCCTCCGTTCGAACGCCGTGCAATTTCGCTGGCCACTCGTGATGGCTTGCTGTATTGCATTGGCGGCATGCAATCCAAGGGTGGGACAACCACCCGCGTGGCCGTCCTCGATCCCGCCCAGGGAACCTGGAGCGAAGGACCAGCAATTCTGGGAAGCGGGATGGACGGATTTGGAACTGCCTCCTACTGCCTCGACGGACAGTTGATCACCACAACCATGTCGGGATCGATTCAGCGCCTGGCAGCGGACGGTTCACGCTGGGAATACCTGGGACAAATGGTACATCCCCGGTTTTTCCACGAAATGGTCCCCTGGAAGCAGAACCTGGTGATCGTGGGTGGGGCCAGCATGGAAACTGGAAAAGCAATCGAGCTGGAACAGATTCCTGTTGCTCCATTGGAAGCTGCTGAGCAGAAGGCAGCTTTGGTAGAATAGTGATGAAGACAGGTTGATGACGCAGTATCGCTGTGCCCGGCACGTGCAGCGATACTGTTTTTTCGTTACTTTTGTTTCGTTGTGCTTTTTGGTCGTGCCGCGAACAAAACCTCCCGGACCTGGAAGATTTCCTTTTCGCGGGCAAGTTTGCTGCAAGTTTAGAGCAAGTTGCTCTAAATCGCATGACTCCTGCATAGGTCGATTTATCGTTTCGCTGTCGCGTGTAACGAAATGATAAATCGTTGGATGTTCACCGTGAGCGTCCACGCGTGCGACGGCCAATGCGGGGTGAATGCGCTTTAATGCGATTTAGTCAGTGCTTCTTATTTCCATGTGATTGCTGCGGATACTCCGATGCCTGTGTTTCGAATGGTTTTTTGTCTGGGGATGTTGACTTCCGGATTGGTGTGCGGCGCCGCTGTTGCGGGGTGGCCGGGATTTCGCGGCCCGGCACCGGTCGAACTGAAGGCGGAATCGTTGCCCATCTCCTGGTCACCGACAGAACATATTCTCTGGTCGGCGGAGCTGGCTGGGACGGGGCAATCCAGCCCGGTGATCTGGGAAGACCATGTCTATCTCACCAGCGTGGAGGGGCCTAATAAAGAAGAATGCCATGTGCTTGCGATCGATCTGAAGTCCGGAAAGCAACTCTGGCAGCAGACAGTCGCCAACGCATTCCCCATCAAAATCAGCAACATGGTCAGCAAAGCGGCCCCCACGGCAGTCACGTCGGCACAAGGAGTGATCGCACTCTTCGAAGGAGGGAATCTGCTGGCCTGCTCCCATGATGGCACAGAGCTCTGGGCTCGCAATCTCGTCGAAGAATATGGGCCAGTGGAATCACGCCATGGACTGAGTTCATCGTTGCTGCAATCCGCTGGGAAAGTGATTGTGTGGATCGAGCGTGGGGCAGAGCCCTATATTCTCGCAATCAATCCGGAGACGGGCGAAAACATCTGGAAAGTGGAAGGGCTGGGAGTGACGTCCTGGAGTACACCGGTGGTTCTGCAAGTTGATGGAAAAGAACATCTGGTGTTTTCCGGATCGGGTGTGATGAGAGGCATCGACCCGGAAACCGGAGCGGTTCTCTGGAATTTGAGCGGTCTGACCGGGAATTCGACTCCTTCCCCGTCGGCTGTGGGAGAAGGCCTGCTGCTGACCGGGGCGACCGAAGCACGGGGCGAAGGGGGCTCCGGCAGGCCCGCAGATTCCAATGGTCTGATTCGTGTCTCAAAAGATGAGTCGGGAGAGTATGCTGCAAGTTTCGTGTGGCGCGCCAAGCGGGCCACGTCATCCTTCGGCTCTCCGATTGTTCATCAGGGGCTGGCTTATTTCGTGAATCGCGCGGGCATCATTTTCTGTCTCGATCTGCAGACCGGTGAAGAATTCTACGCCGAGCGCAGCCCGGAAAGCTGCTGGGCCACACCACTGGGAGTTGATGACCGTATTTATTTTGTAGGTCAACGAGGGACCACGACCGTCATCAAGTCCGGAAAAAGCTTCGAGAAACTGGCCGAAAACCATCTCTGGGAGAAAAAGGTGGAAGATGGCCCTCCATCCATGGGAGAAGGACAGGTCCAGTATGCTGTGGCCGCCGTGCCCGGTTGTCTGCTGATCCGGACCGGCGAAAAAGTGTTCTGCCTGGGACAGCCATAAATCGAGAGAGAACGCAACCAGGGAGACGATGAGAGCAACTTGCTCTCGCCTTTCAGACTTTGCTGATTCTGGTCTCCGGATGGCTGATGGCGCTGCGACGAACCATCAGCGGCATGGTTCGGGCCAGTGGCACGACTCGCCATCATGCCGCCTTCCATCGACTCTTCGCGGCTGCTATCTGGTCGGTCGAATGCGGTGGGGCTGGCCGTCTTTGATCTGGTCACGGCGATGAGGTCGACGGTCTTTCTGGCGATCGACGACACGCTCATCCCCAGAACCGGACTGAAAGTTTTGGGCACGGGCATGCATATCGTGATCCGCTGTTCTCCAGTCGAAGCCATGTGGTCAGGTCTGCCGGTTCTTCAAAGCCCCTGGACGTGCTGTGCTGGTGATCGCCGTGGAGCACTTGTGCGGAGGGCGGGGGACCGAAGTGTTCTACACCACCGACATTCATGCGGATGTGGAGACGGTGTTGCGGCGGTCCTGCGATGTTATTCGTGGCGATGGTCGATCGAAGTGATGTTTCATGACACGAAGCAACACCTGGGGATCGAAGCACCACAAAACCGGACCTGCCCCGCTGCCCGACACACAGCTCCCACAGCATTCCTGTTATACAACCTGATCGTGTGGTGGCACGAACAGGTGCGAGCTTGCCCCGCTCCAGCATTGCTGAACTGGCGTGGCAAGAGCCATTCATCGTTCGCCGACATGCTTAGCGCACTGCGTGCAGAAAGCCTGCAAAATCTCAGTCCGCAGGGTTTCTCAACACCGCTGTTACCGCCCGGAGTTCAAAAACTCATCCAATGCCTCACAAACCTCTTCCAACTCGCTACCTAAAACTGCGAAAGTCGAACTAAGATCTATCCGAATTTTTAGAGTTATCAAAGCACTCAATCACATCCTCTTTCACTCACTTGAGCTCAATTCACCATGTCTCAACTCACGCTGTCTCAATTGCAATCCCTGATTCAAACCATGTACTCCTCCAAAGATGAGCAACGAGGCGTGGATGGGACGTTTATGTGGCTGATGGAAGAGGTGGGCGAACTGGCAGCAGCCTTGCGTGAAGGAACTCCTGAAGAACTGGCTTACGAATTCGCCGATGTGCTGGCCTGGCTGGCGACGATTGCCAATGTTGCAGGCGTCGATCTGGAACAGGCGGTGCTGAAGAAATATGGAAGCGGCTGTCCCGGTTGCGGTCAGATGGTGTGCGCCTGCGGACTGGACGAGAAGCCATAACACCGCAACGAAGAGTGCATCTGCTTGACGTCACGTTGGATCAGATCAAGCTTCCAAACCTGAAAGTCCTTTCACAGAAGTCCCTGTCACAACAGTAAAATTTGAAACCACGAAGCCGATGCAATGGGTGGACCTGTGAGCAGCCTGTTGAAATTCACTCAAACCAAGATTTGCCTGACTTGAGAATGTGAAATAATCAATGTTCTGGAAAGGGTTCGGCTCGGCAGGAGGCTCGCCTTCCAGAAATTCAACGGGCTGTTAGATCGTATTCACCCCGCAAAGACCGCGTTCGACCACACGGCGAGTCGTGCCGTGTTACGACTTGGCTTAGGGTGTCTCATAGCGAAACGTTCTCCGTTATCGAACTTTACTCCAAGGTCTATCTAAATTTTCAGAGTTAACAAAATAGTTGTCTTACATCAATCGAAACGCGCGCTGTGCAGGCACAGGCGAGAGCAACTTGCTCTCGACCTTACCGATTGTGGAAGATTTCCTTCCCGCACGCGGATCGGGTCCGGTGTTATTAAAGTTATTAGAGAGGTTCTAAAAATCGCGCAGGGGCATGTCTCGAGCAGCAACCGCTTTCAGCTTGGCGAGAATGAACTGTTTGTGATTGGCGACATCCTGTTCACTCAGGCAGAGTTGCTGTGAGGTTTCCTGATTGGTCAGCCCTTGCACAAAGAGCAGTTCCGCACATTTCAATCGTGAAAATTCGCCGCGCGACATCCATTGCTCAATGAGAGTCCGCAAACAGGCAGAGATGACTGTCCCCTGCTGATCACGTTGCTCACGACTGCGGGCCAGGCTGGAGGCCATTCGCATTCGTCCAGGCAGATTTTCAGCTTGACCGTCAGGACTGGAAGCCTGCAAAGAAATCGTTGGACGACGTCCATGGCGACGGAGTGCATCGGTCAACTTATGAGCTGCAATGGCAAACAAAAACGACTCCAGCGGAGTCCGTTCATCATAGTTTGGAAGCGACGTCAGAAAGCCCAGAAAAGTTTCCTGCACCAGGTCTTCTGCCGAAGTCCGGTTCCCGAGTCTGCTGCCGATAAAGGCATGCAGCCGCCCGGAATATTCCGCAATACATTCCCTCCAGGCGTTTTCATCCCCCGTGCGAATGCGTCTGATCAAATCCAGGTTGGTGGCGGAAGTGGACATTGAAAGGCACGCCTTGCTGCAAGTCATCACGGGGCGTCGTGAAGTGACTCATCGCTTCATTTCTTTTGTTCCAGCAGGAACGACATCAATGCCAGCAAATCTTGCTCGGGAATGATCTCGTCCCAATTGTCGGGCATGATAGACATGCTGGCAATGGCCTGGTCTTCAATCTCCTGCTCTAAAAACGAATGTTCTTCCCCCTTATTGTCCGCAATGACAATCAGTTGTCCTTCCTGCCGACGAAACACACCGGAATAGATTTGCCCATTCGCCAGGGCATATGTCCGGCTGCGAAACGCCTGATCGACATTTCGATTGGGATCGAGAATGTCTTCGAACAGCCGTTCACTCCCCCGGCTGCCGATTCCATCGAGTTGCGGACCGATCAGCTTTCCAACACCTTGAATCTGATGGCACGCTGCACAGCGGGCCTCAAAAACCTTGCGTCCGGATGCGGGAGCAGTCTGCTTCTGACTGAAAATTTTTACCAGGGATTGAATCCGTTTGTCCCGTTGTGCGGTTTCGGCAGGAAGCGTCTCCAGCAGACTTTTGAGCCGCTCATGGACTCCCTTTTGATGGCTGGCCACTATGCGGGGGTGGATGGCGGAGCTGGTGAGAATTCGTGGAGAAAGCATGCCAGATTCACACAGTTGCAGTAGAAAAGGGGCACCGCCGTCGTGCGACAGGATCGCTTGAGCAATTTCGATCTGATAACGCGCGGCCAGCGGACGGGTCATCTCTCCCAGCGTCTGCACACGACTTTCTTCTGAACGATTTACTTCCGAATCATGATCGAGGAGGCCATGATCAAGGAGAGCAGTGATGGTTCTTGCCCGTTGCTCGGTGGTCAGTGAAGGAATGCGACAAAGCGCCGCCAGTCCGGAGGCAATCGGAGTGGCTTCAAAACGGGCCAAAGTGGCAGCAGCCTGAGCCCGGACTGCGATGGAGAGTTCCGAGTCTTTCAATACGGAAACCAGGTCGGCGGAGCGTTCCTGCATGCCGAGTTCTCCGGCCAGCTCACATGTCGCAATCAACAGCCGCGATTCCGCTGCGGGGCTGATGGCAGGCAGGGAAATGACAGCGGGATCGATCTGGGAAATCGCCAGCCAGGCATATGCGGAAGCATCCATGCCGTCGACAATTTCCAGGTATCCTTTCTGTCCTGCGATCTCCGCCAGTTCCCAGCGAACCCGTTGGGCGACGTCATGGCGCGGGGGAACTGCCCGGCGGATTTCTTTGTCACCATTCACCAGACACAATCGAACATAATTTTTTTCACTGGCAGGTTGGCCAGGAAATCCCAGATGACCACAGAGATCAAAAGACAACTGGGATGGAATGGTGAATTCCGGAGAGCGTAATGTGGAAACCGCCTGCTCCCCTCCAAAGTGGCTGCTCAGAAAGGGGATTGCAGGAGTGCCATTTGAGCTGGTGCGAGGCTCATATCCCCACGGAGCAGGGGCTGTCGATGGTTTGTTGGTGGAAGTCCATAAATGTGCCTGTTGCGAACCACTGATCACTCGTGTGACCAGTTCTTCGGCCCAGGTCTGCAATGGAGCGGAATGTGTCACCTGCTGTTGCTGCTGACCTCTCCGCATCGCCTGCAACAGCTTGAGTTCAGTTTCTGGATCGTGCAGACATTGAGATTGAACGGCCTGAATGAGTCGCTGCTGTTCTGTTGTGTTCGTCCACTTCGCCATTCGTTCCACCAGTGCTTCCGGTTGATCAGAGAGGAACGGAGATGCAACATATTGCGAAAGCATGAAATGAGCAGCCTCAGGTGTGTCTACTCCCATGCAGATCTCGACCAGTGACATGCGTTCAGAAGAAGGCAGTTGATTGATGGCTGCCTGTGTCAGCACTTCAGGCAATTGCAATTGATTCCGCAACGCAATCTTGAGTTGATGGACGAGAAGAGGATCATCCTGGGGAGCATTCAGCCAGCGCTCCAGCAACGGCTGCACTTGTGATGCGTGCGGATGCCAGGCCAGCGCAGCAGCTGCGGCCCGTTGCACAAATTGGTCGGGATCATCCAGACCGGACAGCGCAGCATCCCGCAATTCATCCGACCAGTGTGGAGTTGCCTCCAAAAGATGCTGGGCGTGAGTGCGGACCAGCGGGGCACTGGCATGCAGTGCTTCGACGAGGTGAGATTCCGGCAACTCATGCATCCGGTGCAATGCCCAGAGCAGACTGATCCGCGTGGTATCGTTTTGTGTCGCAGCCAGAAACTTCAGGAGTTCCGGTGCTGCCGCTGGTCCCAGCCGGTCGGAAAGCTCATCAATGGCTTTCAGTTGTCGCGGCAGATTTCGCGTCCCGGCCGCTTTGACGATTTCGGGAAGCGTGGCGGTTTTCAGATTGACAACGTCTTTCAACTTGGCAGCAGATCCATCTTTGTCGACCGGCACCACACGCCAGATACGCCCCCGATGGCGATCCCGCCCAGGATGCTGCAACGGAACTTCATAGTGACCGATAATCTTATTGTAAAAGTCAGCAATATAAATGGCTCCATCGGGCCCCATCTGCAAATCAACAGGTCGAAACCAGGGATCGTCGGAAATGATAAAGTCCGGTTGCTCAACAGCCTGCATGGATGAACCGGAATGGGCAAGTGCATCACGATTGACACGGCTGGTCATGACGTTGCCGGCAAGGTACTGATCTCGAAATTCATCGGGAATACGTTCGTCCGTCAGTTGCGTCGCACCGGCAATTGCGGTGGACCCGTGGCTGTGATGCATGATGGCCGGCACGAATCCCAGCCCATCATGTTTTCTTCCAAATCCGCCATATTCACCGCCCCGCATCAAGAAGGTGAGCGGCTTGGTGTGGCAGTCCGAATTGAACAGGTCTCCCCGGGCATCGAAGGTCATTCCAAAAGGGTTCACCTGCCCGAACGTGAAATGTTCAATGCGTGATCCATCTGGTCGAAAACGATAGGTGTTGCCGCTGGACATCCGCACGGTGTTGCCATCTTTTCCAGTCACGACAGACTGATTGGAAAATCCATGGCAGGCATAGATCCAGCCATCGAAGCCGCGGCGGAACGCATTATTCAGACCATGTGTATCGCGAGCATAATCGAATGGTCCGTATAGCAGTTCACGCTGATCACAATGACCGTCCCCATCCGTGTCGCGAAGAAACCAGATGTTCGGCAGGCAAAAGGCGATCACGCCGTCCTCGTACGGCAGAATTCCCAGTGGCATGGTGATCTTGTCGGCAAACAGAGTGCACCGGTCCGCCTGCCCGTCGCCGTTGGTATCTTCCAGCACGCGGATGCTGTCGCCGGGCTCGTTGAGATTCGGAAAAGGATAGTCCTCCGTTCCGCTTAACCACATCCGCCCCTGGCTGTCGAAAGCCATGTTGAGCGGCTTTTGGATGTCGGGTTCGGCGGCGAACAATTCGATCCGAAATCCATCAGGAACATGCAGGGCCAACTGCTCCTGGTCCGGTGTCAACGGTTCCGTGGGACGAACCGCAGAGGCAAATGACTTCTCATCGCCCCGAGTGATTGTGCCGTCCAGGAGTATGCAGATCAGGCACGGAAGCAGAAGTCGAATTCCATGTTCGAAAGGCAGACGCACAATGAAACCCTCGTGTCACCGGTGAACATTCAAGATCTGACCAGCATTTCCTCGCAGCTTGTCTTTCGACTGTCAGGGAACGCTCAGTCGGGCAGCAGATATCGAACCATACCGAGTTGATCCGCTCCAGGGCAAGTTGCTCCCGCCTGTGCCGACCGTGAATCTGTCTGGAGTGACAGTCGTTCCAGGTTTGAAGTACAGTGACGTCGAGAAAATGAGGCAGTCATTTCTGCCTGACCGGGTTTCTGTTGATTTTTCAATGGGCCGCTCCGGGACAGGAGACCCCAACAGATGTCGCCGTTTTCTGAACTCGAATCCCTGGCTTCTGGCCTCTCACTTCGATAGCACGTCAAACCTGGAACGACTGTCTTTGAACAGGAACGCATTGGCATGCATGTTTTCATCACCGGGGCCAGCGGCTTGATTGGCTGCGAACTTGTTGAGACGCTACAGGTGGCCGGGCATCAAGTCACCCGGCTGGTACGTCATCCTGCAAAATCCGATGAGGAACGACAGTGGGACAGCACCGCCGTGAGTCTGAGTCCAACGCTGCTGGAAGAATGTGATGTCCTGGTCCATCTTGCCGGAGAGAGCATCGCTGCCGGCCGATGGACAAAGCGTCGCAAGGCCCGGATTTTTCAGAGTCGCGTCGAGACGACAAAATTACTGGCGAACACAATCAGCCAGATGGAACAACCTCCGCAGGCATTTGTCGTGGCCTCGGCAGTGGGATACTACGGAGATGCGGGAGCAACGGTCCTCACGGAAACCAGTCCGCCGGGACACAATTTTCTTGCGGAAGTCTGCCAGGCCTGGGAAGCCGCTGCAGATCCGGTCCGATCGCTGACCCGGGTCGTACATGTCCGAACCGGAATGGTCTTAAGCGAAAAAGGGGGAGCACTCACCCCGATGCTCACTCCGTTCAAACTTGGACTCGGAGGTGTCATTGGCAGCGGCAAGCAGTTCTGGAGCTGGATCACACTCAGGGACATTACTCGATTGTTTGCATTTGTCATTGAGAATGAGCTGGCATGCGGACCGATAAATGGTGTCTCTCCTCATCCGGTCACAGCTGCAGAATTCACTGCCAGCCTGGGGAAGAGGTGCCATCGCCCCACATTCCTTCCCGTACCGGCGATTGTGGCCCGGATGGCCATCGGAGAAATGGCGAATGACTTGATTCTCGCCAGCACGCGTGTCGAACCTGCTGCTGCTCTCGCCCTGGGATTCGAGTTTGCTGATCCCGAACTGCAGTCCGCACTTGCTGCACTCCCGTTATGAACGCCTTGTCCAGGATCGTACTCGTCCATGCGTGCCGCGCTCTGCCTTGCGGAAGACCGTTAACAATCAGAACAAATGTCCCCCCGCATAGGCTGCGTTCCACCAGCGGCGAGTCGACGTTCACCAGTCGAAACGCGTGCCGGGTGGGTCCAGGCCAAGGCAAGTTGTTCTAATCCGCGCCATGCATTTGCCGTGGTGGATATCCATGCCAGGCAAGCGGTTTGGCAATACGATCGGTCTGTTTGGTTTCCAGAGCTTTGAGAATTTCCTGAACGGTGCGATTGGTGGCCAGTTCCCGTTCCAGCTTTTTCAAGACATCACCGGGAACTTGTAGAGAGCCTGCACCGGGACCTCCGGATTCAAAGGTCCCCTTTTGATTAAAGACGGCCCAGAAGACAGCACGCGGATGCGCTTTGGCACCATCCCGGGCCTTCTCTGCAGCAGACCCTTTCACCCGCTGACCACTGACCTGATACAAATCCCTGCGTTCAAAGATGACCGCTAAAACATTCCAGTCTTTTCCACCAAACAGGCCAAACATGAAGAGACCTTGCTGAACAAATTACGGATGAGATGGCTGAGGCAGATGGTACACGCACACATTTTTCGGCAAGAGCAAGTTACTCTGGCCTGAAACCGCGATAAACGTCTCTGGACTGATTGATTGTTTTGATTGTGACATCCTGCTTGTTGCCTCCCGTCTGGCAGGACGCAGCCCATGCAGAATGAATTTGCTCGAAAGGAAAGACCGCTGATCCCGCAACAGGGCACCTTTCTGAGGAAACAAAGCATTCTCATTGGATCGCACTCCATGCAATCGGTCAATGCTGTCACATCGGATATCCTGAAATCGCCTGCTGCCATAAAGAGGTCATCCTGTTGCCTCTTCCAGGCGAATCCAACCTGTGCCGTGATGTACGGAGTTGGGAACGGGAGAGACAGCAGGATTGTCGCAAAAGATTTCTGCAAGAATCTCGGCCGATTCCACCAGTCGCGGCCCCGGCCGGTTGAAGTATTGATTGCCATCCGTGATGTAGACACGACCTGAGACAACTGCTTTCAACCTGTTCCAGACGGGATGTGACTGCAGAACGTGGATTTCAGAAACGGTACGAGCAATATCAAAGCCGCAAGGCATTATCGCAATCACATCCGGATCGGCAGCGGCGAACTGTTCCCAGGTGAAATAGGGCGAATGCTGACCGGGGATGCTGAGCAGCGGAATGCCTCCCGCATATTCCACCAGCTCGGGAACCCAGTTCCCCGCAGACATGATGGGGTCCAGCCATTCCAGGCAGAACACACGAGGTTTTTCTCCATGTTCTGTGCTTGAAGTGGGCAGATGCTGAAGTCTGTGTTGCAAGGCTGCGATCAGTTTCCGGCCACGTTCCGGAGCCCCCAGACTCGTTGCGGTGTGCTGGATGTCGTTCCAGAGATCATTCAGATTCATCGGTTCATGAGCAATGACTTGCGGCTGCGATCCGATGAATCCGCACAGCGCCTGTTCCACATCCTTCAGACTGACAGCACAAACTTCACACTGAGACTGTGTAATAAGATGGGTGGGCTGTAAACGATGAAGTTCGTCTGTAAAGATCCGATAGATTGACAATGCGTCTTTGAGGCTGTTTCGCACCTGCTCGTCGATCTCACGACTTCCTCCCTGCACATCAATTCGCGGCTCTGAACAAGCCGGTAAATGGCGAATGCTGGCTGGAAAATCACATTCGTGGGACCGGCCCACAAGTTGATCTTCAAAGCCCAGGGCACAGACAATTTCCGTGGCGCTGGCAATCAGGGTGACAATGCGGTGTGGTTCGGTCGTCATGAAAACTTATTGAAAAAGGGAACACGTTCTCCGTCTGAATCTCACACGCAATCGAACGGAGAAGAGCATGTCTACCGGGGAGGTGCGGAGAAAAAGAGATTCCAAAGCTTCTCTTATCGCGTCCATCTCGATTTTACCAGCGCAGAATCCATGACTTTATCAGCGCAGAACATGGCGAGAGCACGGCCACGGCCGCACGAACCATGCCCGGAAGACGAACTTGGGATAAACTCCAATTTTGAAATTGCTCCAGACTCGACGTTAGAGCACGGAATCGAAATACTGTAACCCGCATTTCAGTGTTTGAGAGCAAGTTGCCCTCACTTCATGCACATTTCGACAGTTGAAAAGCTGTGCTCCGTGTGGCGGGACATGGTCCGGATGGGGGGCCGCGCACTCCAGTACCTGGTGCCATGACACGACTCTAAAATTCTTATCCATCTTGAAAGCAATCTGATATGGCCCCCTTCGCCGAATCCAGGTCACTTCGCATTCTGGCAATTCATGCTCATCCTGACGACCTGGAGATGCAATGTGTCGGGACCCTGGCGTTGCTTAAGGAAAAGGGGCATCACGTGGTAATGGCCAATATGTCCCCGGGCGACAAGGGGAGTGCCGAACTTGGCCCTGAAGAGATCGCTGCTGTGCGCCGACAGGAAGCACAGGATTCTGCAAAACTACTGGGCGTGGAATGCCTGTGCCTGGAATTTCGTGATCTGTGCATTGATGTGAACGATGAGAACCGCAAGCGTGTCACCGAAGCACTGAGAAAGACGCAACCGGATATCGTTCTGACCGCTCCGCCCGTCGACTATATGAGCGATCACGAATTCACCAGCCGCCTGGTCCGAGACGCCTGTTTCTGTGCCGCAGTCCCGAATTATTTTACCGGCCAGTGGGACCCGGCCCCGCTTCTCCCCAAAATTCCAGCCTTGTACTATGTTGATCCGGTGGAAGGAGTCGACTGGTTCGGGAATGAGACCCCCTGCGATTTTGTCGTCGACATCTCCACGCAGATGGAGCTCAAACTCAACATGCTGGCCTGCCACAAAAGCCAGCGGGAATGGTTGCAGCGGCAGCACGGCATGGATGAATATCTCGATGCCTGCCGGCGCTGGAGCCAGAAACGCGGTGCAGAAATTGGGGCAGCCTATGGAGAAGGTTTTCGCCAGCATAAGGGACATCCCTATCCGCACGACAATCTCCTGCAGCAACTTCTTCAAAGTTGAAAGAGGGTACTGCGACGACGGCATTGTTTCGCTTGCTGGGGCGCCCCGACAGCCTGTTGAAAAATTATGGAATCGCGGCCAGCCAGAAATGTCCGGCCCACTTTTTTCAATGAATCAGCACTGTCTGGTGGTACGGCAGGCATTTCTGTCTATGCGTTTTTCAACAAGCTGCTAACCCCCGCATCGACCGCGTCCCGTCACGCAGCATCCGTTTCACCAGTCAATACGCACGCTGCGCGAGCTCAGTTCAGAGAACTTGCCGTAATCAACTTGCTCTAATTCATTAGAAACTGTCGGTTGCATGTCGTCTCGTTATGCGTAAAATAAATAAGTAGTGCATCGTCTACTCTAAAATTTGGGGTTGGTCTAAACGCAAAGTCCGACCACGGAGGACGTTTCGCGATGACGCACCCCAAATCCAAGCCCTGGCAGGGCAGTAGTGATCTTTCCTTCCGGAGTTCCCGGAGGCCAGACGGAAAGCACGCATGCTGACATTTGTAGAAAGCATTTCTGGAGGTGAGCCCAAAGTGGTCTGACCATTCTTGGACGGTTTGTTCGCAGATCATGACATCTCCCAATATCGATCAATCGGTTCATTTCCGATGATTCGCACTGTTCGCGGGGGGCGAATCAGGAGGGCGAATACTGTTCGCAGGAGATGAATATCGTGTTTTTTCGTTTGAATCGTGAGAATCGAACTTTCTTGACAATGTCTGGAGCAGGTGATCTCCAAGGGTCGATGGAGCTGAAACGGGCTCTTGGAGAGGCGCTTTGAATACGGATTGTCGAGTCTGGGCCTGGCATGAGTTTTTGTAAGCTATGTTTTTTCAGCACGAGAGCGAGACGGGGTTGTCTGTCCGGTTCGGATAGCGGCGAATGCCGAATTTGCTGCACGCAAGTGAATTACCTTCCAATCCAAGGCTGCGACGGGAGTCGGGCACTATGTCAAAAAAATATCTGAATCTGGACGAAGCGGCCCAAATGCTTTCCCTGGCACCTGAAGAATTGGTGCGACTGCGGGAACGGGGCGACGTTCGCGGCTTTGCCGACCGAGGGACCTGGAAATTCAAGTCTGAAGATATCGAGACGCTGCTGCGTCGCCGTCAGGCTGATTCCAACCCCGAAGTTCCGTTGATCGACCCGGACAATCCCGCTCCATCCACTTCGCGTTCCTCCAAAGTTGATCTGGGTGAACAGCCCACAATTATCCGGCGGGACCGGCCCGCTGAAGAAGAGCATCTGCTTTCCACCGAAAGCGATCATCCCCATACAGACAGCGACAGTGATGTCCGTCTGGTGCGGGGTGATATGGATCTGGATTTCGATATTGAAGGAGATTCAGACGTCAAGCTTGCCGGCCTGCGTAATACAAATCAGAACAACGTGGGGACCGATCCCGAAATCGTCATCAATCAGCCCGGCAGTGACAGCGATGTGCGCCTGGTTCGTGCGGAAAGCGACAGTGATATCAAACTGACCGCTGACAGCAGCGATAGTGATGTCCAACTGGTAGGCGACGCTACCGAAATGGAAGTTTCGCTCAAACCGCAGGAGCGAGAAGGAGGAACCGACCATGATCTCGTCCAGAAAACGGGAGTGGAAAAACAGGGCAGCGACAGCGATGTCAAGCTCGTCCCCAGCGATTCCTCCGCCATCAGTGATGTCACTCTGATGGATGATGAGGATGATGCCATTTCTATTGTTTTCAATCCTGAAAACAGTCGCCAGGCATCAGTTCTGGATGACGAATCCGGCATCTCGCTGGGGCATGACAGCTCACTGCTGCTGGGAGAAAGCGGCATTTCACTGGCAGGACCCAGCGACAGCGGCATTAACCTGGAGCTGGACGATGATGCCGGTTTAACTCTGGCACTGGATGATGAAAGCGGCATTTCACTCGATCCCGGCGAGAGTGGAATTTCCTTGGAAGGTGTCGACAGCGGGATCTCGCTGGAGTCCGCAGAAAGTGGGATCTCACTCGAAGGTGATGATCGCGGCGGGACCGTCCCCATGATGGACATTTTTGCCGATGAGGATGCCGGTTTTGCCGATGTGGCACAGGCCGAAGACGGCAGCGAATTCGACATGATGTCCGGCGGCGCGACAGGAGAAATGGAAGCGCTCGACGATTCTGCCAGCGATGCTATTTTTGATCTGGACGAAGAATTCGACGAAGATGCAGCCCCTGTGGATTCCTTCGATGATGAAGATATGGATCTCGAGGCGGAATCCTTCGAAGATGGTGACCTGGATGTTTTTGATGCCGATGAAGCCGCATTTGAAGATGCCGGCACTGAAGGTCTCAGCGGCGCTCCCGTCGGAAGGATGCGAGCTACGGAAGCAGAATGGGACACCGCCACATTCGTGGGACTGACCATTGGCAGCCTGCTGTTGATCGTTTGCGGAATTGTGATGATCGATCTGGTCAAAAATACCGCCACCGCAGCAACCCCAACTCCCATTGCTGGACAGGTCCTCGAACTGCTGGGTGGGCTATATAAATAGGTCACCCGTAACTTGCTCTCAATGCGCCTGCTGATGTCTCCGTCCCGATTTCTAAGCTGTAATACAGCACGACTGCTTTGTTCACTCTGAAATTTCGGAGAGGGCTTAGCGTAAAGTCCGACAACGGAGGACATTTCGCTATGATGCACTCGGAAACTAGAGCAAGTTGCTCTGGCCTGGGCCCGCGCAGCGCGCGTTTCACTTGATGAAAGACTGCTCGCCGCGTGACGGAACGCGGCCAATGCGGGAGTAATGCGCTCTCAGCCGTAACACGGCACGACGAAGCTTGAATCGCTTGCATCATGGTGGTCGCAGTATGTCACAAGAAGTTGTTCTGATTACGGGAGCTTCCTCGGGAATTGGTCGCGAGTTGGCTCGCCTGTTTGCTGCGGATGGATCAGAACTGATTTTGACCGCCAGGCGTGAAGATCGATTACACGAATTGGCCGCCGAACTCCATCAGCAACATGGCACCGTCTCCACGGTCATTCCTCTCGATTTAGCGGCTCCGGGAGCTGCCCAGCAGTTGTTTAACCATGTCTCTGCAGCTGGAAAACAGGTTGATCTCCTGATTAATAATGCAGGGTTTGGTCAGATGGGGCCGTTCATCCAGATTCCGCTGTCACGGCAGTTGAGCATGATTCAGCTCAATGTGGCGGCACTGGTTGAACTGACTTATCTCTTTCTGCCGGAGATGCTGAGCCGAAAACGTGGAGCAATATTAAATCTGGCTTCGACAGCTTCGTTCCAACCGGGACCGAATGTGAATGTCTACTATGCGACAAAGGCGTTTGTATTATCGTTCTCGGAAGCATTGTGGAAAGAACTGCAAGGAACCGGCGTTTGTGTCAGCTGCTTGTGCCCCGGGCCGACACGGACCGAATTCGGTGATCAATCCGCCATGCATGATACGCCGGTCTTCAAACATAACGCCATGCGGGTAGAAGATGTGGCCCGAGCGGGGTATCGGGCGGTGCGAAAACGCAAACGTCTGGTGATCCCCGGCCTGATGAATCGTCTGCTTTCTTTCAGCGTCCGCTTCACCCCCCGGCCAGTCATCCTCGACGTCATGACATTTCTGCAACCGGTGAAAAAGTCTGGCACGAATGTTTAAGAGCGCATTCAGCCCGTAGAGGCCGCGTTCCGCCACGCGGCGAGTTGCCTTTCATCAGTCAAGATGCGCGCTGCGGATGTCGTTTGAGAACCTGTCAGGACGGAGTGGTGGCACCAGTGATGGCCCTGAGTTGCAATTGTGCCTGCTGGACGCGTGTTGAAATTTCGGCAAACAACTCGGGCGAAAGACTTCCTCGGGCGGCAACATGCGTATTTTCCCGCAGATGCTGCAGATCGCACGTCCCCACAATGGCAGTGTGACAGGCAGGATGGGTCAGCGTATAACGCAAAATCAGTTCTGCCCGGTTGACTCCTTCCGGCAACAATTCGTCCAGTCTGGCTGTGGTCCAGACCTGATTGAGTGCGTCTCTTTGGATCTTGGCGTCCGGTCCCCCGTGTGCAATCCCTCCACGAACAATAATTCCCGCCCCGCGATCGGCAGCCTGCTGCATCAGGTCACCATGCTGTGGAGCCAGACAGGAATAAGGAATCTGAAAGGTGTCAAACAGATCCAGCTTGATGAGCGCGGGAAGTTCCGGCAGGGAACTGGAAACGCCGATCTGATGAATCACTCCCTGATCTCGAAACGACTGGAGCAATTCGATGAGGCCATTCTTCTGTAACGTCTCAGCCGTGCCACCATGAAACTGATAGATATCAATAAAATCGGTTTGTAACCGCTTCAGACTCAGTTCCAGGTTTCTTTGAATCACCTCTTTTGTCCAGGTGTGCGTCATCTCGAGATGATCATCTGCCTGGCGGTAATCACATCCGCATTTTGTCGCGAGCACAAATTCCTGGCGGCGATGACCAATCGAACGGCCGATCCGCTCTTCGCTGAGACCATAGTCCGGAGCGGTGTCGATGAAGTTGATACCGAGGTCGAGGACAGCATTCAAAACCCGTTCTGCATCGGCATCACCAACAACTCTCACTCCCCATGTTTTCGGTCCGCGAAGTCCCATGCTGCCATACCCCAATTGCGTGACATTCAGACCGGTTTGACCGAGAACTCGTGTGGGGAGCATTGTTCTGTCTCCAGATAGAATACGTCAAACAGGGGAGTGATGGAAAAAAGGGGAAAGAGGAGAGCGACAACAAATTGCTCCGGACTGAGCCCGCGCTGCACGCGTTTCGACTGATGAAACGCAACTCGCCACGTGGCGAAACGCATCAACGACAGTCTTTCCCCGCTTCTCTCTCCTTTTCGATGACTCAAAAACCAGACTATCGTCGACTCCCTGTCCGGAGCAAGGACTTTCCCGACGTTCTCAGCGATGGGTTCTCAAAATCATTCAGCAGGCAGGTTTTTTGCCAGTTTCGAAATGGGCAACTTCCGGGAGGGCGAAGCTCCTGTTGAGCCACATGAAAGGTCACGCCTTCCTTCGTTTGCCGATCGGCAGGAGCCTCGCCCTCCCGTGCCATTTTCAATAAAGCGAAAGCTCTGAGTCGGCAGGTGAATCCGTTTTGCAATACCGTCAAGCCATTCTATGATGAGGGCGCGCTGATGTGTGCCCGCCATTGTGGTCCTGCAATTGTGTTCTTGCGATGGCTGAGCATCCGCATGGCCTGAAGGAATTGACTGAAGTCTGGCCGATGGAAAAAATCCAGACGGCTGCTGTTGTTCGAAAGGAAGTCCCTGTGAGTGATCAACTTGCCACGCTAGTCGCGGATGCAAAGAAAAAACTGGATGAACAGACCGTAAGAACGGTTCGCCTGCATTTCGATCCGGAGCTGGGAGCTCCTTTCTGGCTGGAGCAGGCCAAATCTTATAATTTCAATCCTTTGACGGATGTGCAGTCGTTTGAGGATCTGGGCAAATTTCCCTTATTCGAAGATGAATGGCTGCGCGGCGGTCCAGTCACAAAATTCCTGCCGCAGAAATGGGCCAACGAATACCGCTACTCCTTCGAGACCGGTGGAACAACCGGCATTCCCAAATCTCGTTGCGTGGTGAAAGATCATTGGATTGACTACGAAGAATTTTCCAAGACTCTCCCAGACGAATCTTTTCCACGTGGCGCAAACTGGCTGATGCTCGGTCCCAGCGGGCCCCGTCGCTTACGACTGGCCGTTGAACATCTTTGCCAGTATCGCGGCGGCATCTGTTTTTGTGTCGATCTGGATCCCCGCTGGGTGGTGAAGCTCATCAAGAAGGGAGATGTGGAAAGCGCCAAGGCCTATGCTGCGCATGTGGTCGATCAGGCATATACCGTCTTGACCTCCGGGCATGACATTCAGTGTCTGTTCGCGACCCCCAAACTTCTCGAAGCACTGGCCTTGCGATTGATGGACGAAGGGACAAGCATTGCCGAAATCGGAATCAAAGGGATTTTTGCCGGCGGTACAGAATTCACTCCACAATGGTATCGATTCTGCAAAGAAGAGTTGCTGGGGGGAGACGTCTATATTACGCCCACCTATGGCAACACGCTGATGGGGCTGGCCTGCGGCAAACCGTTCGATCCCGCAGATGATTATAAGATCACCTATTACGCTCCCCAACCCCGCGCCGCCATTGAAGTGGTCGACTTCGATGACTATTCCAAGCTGGTGGACTACGGACAGACCGGACGGGTGAAACTTTATACGCTCACCGACGAACTCTTCGTTCCCGGGTTCATGGAACGTGATGAAGGGGAACGCGAACGCCCTCACGAGAAATATCCCTGGGATGGCATCAGCGGAACACGGCCGTTCCACGTTTTCGCAAAAACCACCACCGTGGGGGTTTACTGAGCCGATCGAGCAGATATCTGCCGCATTGACAGTCAACGATTGCGGCTTGCCAACGAGACTGGATTGCGCTGAGCCGATCGAGCAGATATCTGCCGCATTGACAGAGAGCAAGTTGCTCTTGCCTGAGCCCGCGACAAAAGCATTTCGATTGATGAAATGTTGAATGCCGCGAGGCAGGGGGCGAACTGCACGGGGTGAATGACTATTGCGCATTGGCGCGAGACTTTGTGAGGTTCTTCCAGACCGCGTCCATCATACATGGACCATGTTTCGTGATGCGGAATGGAGGACTTCATCAAAGAAAACTCGCGCTGCGCAAGAGCCCGGGTGAGAGGAATTCACGTGAATCATTCAGATCTCACTCGACACGAACGTCCATGCCAATGTCTATGCCGCGGAGGCGATTGGCTGCAGAGTGGAAACAAATGAATTCCAGGTGTCAACACTTTTCAGATTGATGATCCGCGACGGATCTTTTGCCATGTCTTCATAGCTCATCTGCCGAATCTCATCGAGCTGATAATTCAGCATATTCTCTGGTTTTCGCTTCGTGATCACACCGAGCCCGAAATCACAATCCAGCACAAAGGCATTTAAATCCGATCGGGTGCTGCGCAGGGTCGCGATTGTTTTCCATGTATCTCCGCACCATTCGTTTTTCCAGTCAGGAATGTCCAGAGATCTTGCGTGGGCAAGATTATCTGCCGGCCAGGCAGCTGCGGCATCTGGTGGAAAACAGTCGTGCATGATGATGACGCTGTTTTCATGGGTGACTTCAAGCGAATTGAGCACGTCCTGGTAGGATTGCTCGAATGTGTGCAATCCATCAATGAAGACAACATCAAATTTCAACCGGGCATCGCGAGGGTCTTTGGACTTCTGCTGAAAATATTCGTCACTTGTCACTTCGCAAAAGCGAGTCCGATTTAGAAAAGTTGAATGCAACCTGGCGACGAGCCTCTTCTTCAGAGGTATCTGAAAATCAGGATCAACCGCGACTTTGACAGGAGCCTTGATTTTCAGAAAATTGTCTGCTTTAAAGACACCGATTTCCAGATAGTTCTGTGCTCCAATCTTATCAATAGTGTTTTGTATCACATCTGAACGCTTCATCTGGCGTTTCTTCGAGCGTTTCATAACGTTCTCTTCCTTGATGTTGAACTTAACTTATCTAAAGAAACATGTGAGAGCACGATTTGTCCAGGAAGACGTAGTGCTCAAGGATCTCGCTGCATGAGAGATGACAGCACTTCCAAGCTTGCGGTACAGTGACGGGGAGAGATCGGAGACCAGAGGGCAGAAAACCCAATGATTTGCAGGTTTTTTCCTGTTCTCTGATGCTTGACCTCTGAACCCTTTTCTCCACCTGATTGGACTTGGAACGGCTGAGTGAAGTGTTTTCGGCTTATATCTAGCGAAACGAGATGGGTCAAGACAAAAAAAACGCCCAGCAGGACATGCCTGAATCGGTCTCCCCGCTTCTGGATCAGTTTCCCAGATCGGGTCTCAGCAGAACTTTCTTTGCGCCGTGATTACGGGCCACTGCATCGAGAGCGGCGGTCACCTGTTGGAGTGGATAGGTTTCAAATGTTTCGACCTGGAAAACCCCTTGCTGATGCAACTGGCCCAATTGTCGGATCAATTGCAATTTTCGAACGAGGGAGAGTGATTCCATCGCGGTTCCCAACCAGAAACCTTCCAGTTGCCGATGGTTTGTGATCATGGTGCGGGGATCGACAGGAATCGGGGCACCTGCCAGAGAAGCGAAGCAGAGCATGCGCCCCTGCTCTCCCAGTGATTCGAACAACATGCCTCCCAGACGGCCTCCCACTGGATCGACAGCATACTGCGGCAGATCACCATGACAGACGTTCCGGATCTGCTCTGTCAACTCGTTTTGCGAAGTCGATTCATCGGCACAGAACACGGCGTCCCCACCCAGTTCCTGCAGTTCGTTGACCTGCTCGCGACGGCGAACAATATTGATGGTGCGAAATCCGAAATGGTTTCCCAGCCGAATGATCATGCGCCCGAGTGCAGACCCTGCTGCAGATTGCATGATCCAGCTTCCACGGGGAACTTTCAGAATCCAGCGGGTCATCAATAAAGCAGATGCGGGATTAATGAAAAAAACGGCGGCTTGTTCATCAGAAAGTGAATCGGGAACGGGAATCACTGTTTGAGATTCCGTCAGACAGAAGGTTCCCCAGGTTCCCGGCTCGCGTGAAATCACAGCGACCCGCTTTCCTCTGAGCAGCCCGCCGAGCCATCCGCCTCCAGAAGTTTCGACAATCCCCACCCCTTCCAGACCGATCGAAGTCGGGGGTTGCGGGCCAATTCCATAATTTCCTTGACAGAAGAGCAGATCGCTGGGATTGATGGGAGCGGCCAGCATCCGGACGCGAACTTGTCCAGATCTTGGACTGGGCAGGATTTTCTCCTGGATTTCGACAACATCCCGGGCCTCGCCATGTCGTGTGCAAATGGCGACCTGTGCGGATTGATTCATTGGTGGCCTCTGCGACTTGTGATGGGGGGAAGAACGAAAAAGCAGCCTGGAACCTATCGTAAGGAAGTCTGTTTTCAAACTTCAATCCGAACAAAATCAGAACAAGTAGCCCCCGGCAGGAGCAAGTTGCTCTGGCCCGCACAGCGAGCGTTTCAACTGATAAAAGAGGACTCGCCGCGTGGTGGAATGCGGTCGATGTGGGGTGAATACGCTCGCTCTCATCGCATCACCAGGTGCGTCTGGACGCCTCAATCCATTGGTGGATCAATCCCGCAGCCCAGGGGGCAAAAGAGGAAATGCTGGAAATCTGAGGGTGATCCCGCTGCTGGGCGTGCCATACAATGAAAGAACGCCATAGAATGAAAGCACACGATGGCTCGATGGCTCTCAATAAGGAGTGAGCACATGGCCCGATCAATTGATCGAGACTTTCGCAGGTTCAACGAAATTGTTCGCGGGAAGATCCGCAAGGATTTGAAACAGTATGTGAATCATGGGGAGATGCTGGGGCGCAAAGGCCGCGAAACGGTCAGCATTCCGGTCCCTAATATCGATATCCCACACTTTCAACATGGGAACAAAGGTTCTGGTGGAACGGGTCAGGGGGATGGGGAAGTCGGTCAACCGATTGGTCGCGGATCGGATGACGGAGAGGGGCAAGGTCAGGCCGGTAGTGAAGCGGGTCAGCATGTTCGCGAAGTCGAAGTGACTTTGGATGAAATGGCGGAGATGTTAGGGGCGGAACTCGAACTTCCAAATATTGTTCCGAAAGGGAAAGATTCCCTGAAGTCTCAAAAAGATAAATACAACACGATCTCACGATCCGGCCCCAATTCTTTGCGGCATTTCAAGCGGACGTACAAAGAGGCATTAAAACGTCAGATCTCCAGCGGAGTCTATGATCCGAAGAATCCGGTGATCATTCCCGACCGCGAAGACGAACGGTTTCGCAGTTGGACAACCGTGAATGAGCCGCAAGCCAACGCGGCCATTATCTATCTGATGGATGTTTCCGGCTCTATGACCGACGAGCAGAAGGAAATTGTGCGTATTGAAGCGTTCTGGATCGATTTGTGGTTGCGAAGCCAGTATGACGGCATTCAGAGACGCTATGTCGTGCATGATGCTGTGGCGCATGAAGTGGATGAAGACACTTTTTATCGTGTTCGCGAATCTGGCGGCACGCGGATCTCTTCCGCTTACCAGAAGGCCACGGAAATCATTGCCCGGGACTTTCCCCCCGCTGATTGGAATATTTACTGCTTTCAGTTTTCTGATGGGGATAACTGGGGGGAAGACAGCAAAGAATGTTCGAATTTTCTCACCGAACGTCTGCTCCCGATTTGCAACTTGTTCTGTTATGGGCAAGTGGAAAGTCCCTACGGGAGTGGAGAATTCATTAAAGATCTCCGCCGGCTGGTGGACCAACATGAGAACCTGATTCTCAGTGAGATCGATAATAAGGATGGAATCTACGACTCGATCAAGACTTTTCTAGGTCGTGGCCGATAACTGTTCTGTTTCAATGCAGTTTGAGTCTCCTGTCGTTTGCCGAGAACAGACTCTCGTGGACAAATTACTCCACTCTCAGTGACATCTCACCGGCATTACCCGCAAGAGTGGTAATGCTCATCGAATTCGTTCAACTAAAATCGCCTGCAAAGACGATACAGACGAGGCCAAGTCTCCGTGGGGCGCGGGGATTGGGCTCGAATTTTACGAATCGAGCGGTTTTCCGTCTCTTCCAAATTTGGGACGGCGAGCAGGTGGGGTTAACTTCTGGCAAAATCGCGATTGGCATGAGGCCATGGCGATGATGCTTGTTTATTTGGCGAGGTTTTTTGTGCCAAAGAAACTCGAGAGTGGAGCGACATTGGATGTCCAAGCACATCTCACATCAACAATTCTGTCGATGCGGTCAATGGACCAGACCAAAAAATGGTGGAAGCGGAGTCATCGTTTCCTGCTGGATACTCTCACTGTTGATGTTGATGCTGGATTGGCATAGCGCCGCTTTTGCCCAGGCCTATCATCAACCTGCCGCTCCAACCACGATTCAGCATCCATCACAGATTCGGCCGGCGACATCCCAGGTGGAGATGTCACATCGCGGCCCTGCTGGAGACAGGTGGTCGCCGAACGTGATGCAGGTGCGCTACGTAGAATCTCCGCAGCACGTCGAGCCGGCTTCCGCAAGCGAAATCCCCATTCGACAAGTTCAGCTTTCCACAGATCCACGGCGTCCCCTGGATCAGCGGATTGAAGCCATGCCACGCGCAAATCAGAAGCTGGAAGTGATTCATCATCGCAGCCAGTTGATGGTGACCAAAGCTCCCATTCGTCGTATGGCCTGGTCTGATCCAGAACTTTTGGACGTTGTGCAATTCAGTCCGACCGAGATTTCTCTGATTGGGGTGTCGCAGGGAACCACCGATTTGTGGTTGTGGTTTGACGGGCAGGAACAACCGCTCATGTATGTGGTCACCATTATTCGCGATCCCAGTCTGGACGAACAACGGAACCTGAATTACGGCCGGATTGAACGCAAACTCTCCCTGCTCTATCCCAATAGTAAGGTCTATCTGATTCCCATTTCCCGCAAGATTATTGTGCGCGGACAAGCCCGGGACGCAGAAGAGGCCGCCAATATCATGCAACTGGTGCGAGGAGAAGTCATCGCCCAGGAAGGCTTCCTGGGGAATGATCAGGGATTCGATGGGCTGGGAGGTGCGGGAGGTGGCGGAGGACTGGGAGGAATCCAGGGGGGGCTGGGCGGCGGCTTCAATAATGGTGGATTCAATAATCAGCTGTCGTCATTCATCATTGATGAAATGCGGATTCCAGGGGAATTTCAGGTCACGATCAATGTCCGCATTGCTGAAATTCAGCGATCGCAATTACGTCGATATGGAGTCGACTGGAATGCCATCATTAATAATGGTGCGGTCACCATCGGGGCGTCTCTGGGAGCGGGAGCACCCACTCTGACCGGCGTTTTTGATTCCGGGAACTTCACCATTCTGATCGATGCCCTGGCCTCCAACGGCGTGGCCAAAATTCTGGATGATGCCCGCGTGACCACTTTGAGCGGTCAACCCGCAGCCTTCCTTTCCGGAGGGGAATTTGCCGTTCCCACGATTGTCGGGATCGGTGGAGCACAGGGACAGACAACGTCGTTTCGAGGTTATGGAACATCAATTATCTGTACGCCGACTGTACTTGATAATGACCTGATTCGACTTCAGATCGTGCCGGAACTCAGTCAGATTAATAATGGGGGCGCCGTGGGCGGCATCCCCGGACTGAATGTGCGCCGCGTGCAGACTCGTGTGGAATTGCGTGAAGGACAGACCATCGCACTGGGAGGAGTGTTTTCCCGTCGCGAGAGTGCGGAAGTCACCCGCATTCCATTTCTAGGTGAACTCCCCGTCGTGGGGACATGGTTGTTCAATACAAAAAAGGCGACGGAAGATGAAAACGAAATGTTGATCATCGTCACGCCGGAAATTGTACGCCCCATGGATGCCGATCAGGTTCCGCCATTGCCAGGATGGTATTCCACACATCCCAATGATCACGATTTATTTAAATACAATCGAATTGAAGGGAATGCGGATCTGGGGAATTATCAACTATTACCATACGGCAACGGACAAGGTTACGGACAGGATGTCGGCTACAACTTCTTCAACCCCACTCCTGCGGACAGACAGATTGCTCCCGCTCCCACGGGAGGGGCACAGGGACCACTGCCGAATGGTGCATACGGAACCCAGCCTGTTCCAGGTGTCACAAACTATCCCCAACAGCAGTATCCCCAGCAACAGCAGTATCCCCAGCAGCCACCACAGGATCCTGCATCCATGAACTGGCCACAGGGGACTTCCCCGCAGCCACAACAGCCCTTACTGCCAGGCGGTTTCAATGGTGGACCAAATGGAACTCCTCTTCAGAATCCGCAGCTGCCCCCAGCAGGCCAGATGAACCAGATGAATCCATATCCTGCAGCGATGCCTACACCGGCCGCTACTACCAGGATTCACGATGCGAATCGACCGATCCAACAGGCATCCGGGACTGCCCGCCAACCGGTTCAACGCAACGGACGGTAAAGAACAAGAGCAAAGGATCGGGAGCATCGAGACCGGGGACCTCACTCCTGATTCCTACCCCGCACCATGAGCAAATTTGCTCTGCGGGGCGACTTCTTTCAGAAATGAAAACGATTGGCCGGGAAAAACACGCTCGGCCAACTCGCGAGAGATAAACAGCCGATAGAAATTCGAGAGATCGCGTTTTCAAGTTTGAGAGATGAACCGAAGAGAGGGAAAGAAAAAAGAGACCAGGAGAGGCAACCTTAACACTCAGGTTTTCCTCTCCCCCCTTTCCTTTTTCCTGATCTCTGAAAAAGCCGTCACACGGCCCTTAGTGCTTCGCCAATTTTAATAATTCGGGGTAGATCTTAACGCAAAGTCCGACAACGGAGGACGTTTCGCAATGAGCACCCCAAACCAAGCCCTGACAGGGCACTCAGACTCAGCCCTGACAGGGCATTCGGGGGGAATTTCATGTCGAAGCACATCAGGTTTTCGAAATCGTTACCGGCTTTGGGGCTGATGGGGCTGCTGACGGGTTGTTCTCATCTGCATGGGATGAAAACAGCTTCCTGCGAGCCCTGCGAAAGTGCCGGCGCCTGCCAGGCAACCGCTTGCTCCCGAAGCAAGCCCTGTGGACACTGCAACAGTTGTAATAACGGCTGCGGTGGAGGTCACACATGGGGAGGCAAGCTCTCGCAATATTTCTGTCGGACGTCGAATGCCATCCCCGATACCCTGCCGCTGGGAAGTACCGTGCGTGCGCATGATCAGGTGATGCAGACCAACGCGGAAGCGGTCGACTTCATTTTGTACCGCCTGAATTTTATTGGACAAACCGCCGAGTTGACGCCCGATGGCAAGGACCAGATCCTCGAAATTGCAGCGCGCATGAAGAGCGCCCCGTTTCCAGTCATCGTGGAACGTGAACCGAACAACTCCGATCCGGAACTGGATGCTCTGCGGAGGAATCTGGTCGCACAAATTTTGTCCGACCTGGGGAATCCTGATGCCCAGCAACGCACCGTGGTCGGCACCGCTTATGGCCCCGGCTTCTGGTCGATGCCCGGCCAGATGATGTATTATCAACACACCAATTCGTTTGGAAACAATTTTGGCAATAACGGTGGAGGCGGCGGCTTTGGCGGCGGTGGGTTCGGCGGAGGTGGCGGATTCGGCGGAGGCGGTTTCTAATATTGAGACGGTTGCTAATATTATTGTGAAACGGTGAATCCACTCTTACCGGAACTCCCGTGGATTTTCCGCACTTCAAGACATCGTAAAGCCGCAGCCGGTCGCACACTGCAGAATGCATCCCTTTCTGGTTCAAGACGAAAATTGGGCTTGCCAGAAGTCCGGATTTTGCGAAGAATGTGGATGTTGTTCCTGGCCGCACGCAGCCTGGAGTTCCTCAAAGCCCGCAAAAAGCTGGTTGATGGCTAAGCCGGCAATCCGGGATGTCTGGAAATGGAAGGAGGTGGTCCTGATGCAATTTGATAGTTGTAGCCAAACACGAGGTGATACTGTCTAAGGCAGTCGGCGGGCTGTCGTCGACAGTCACCGGGGGAACGGTGTCGGATCTGGCTCCGACGAAAAGTTATTCTCGTTCCCCAGCTGTGATTTCTATCACGGCACCCTCGGGATCACAGATCCTCGAGTGATATGTGGCTCGGCTCTCGAAAGGGAGCCGAGCTTTTTTGTGTGCCAGGCATGTTTGACAGGTTGCGGGGTGAAAGCCCCCGTTCCTCCCGTCTCGATTTCGATCAACGATTACTGAAAGACGACAAGATTCTCATTGTATGACTGCGCAGACTGAAGTGATTCCGCCCAAAATCGACTTGAAGCCGTTCTTCATGACCATGAACGATATTGAAGATTCGTTTGGTGGAAAGCTGGACTGGCCCATTTTTTTTGGTAACGACAAGCCGGTTGAACTTGATATTGGCTGTGGACGGGGGTTGTTCCTGTATCACGCTTCGACAGCCAGCCCGGAGACCAATTTTCTGGGGATTGAGCTGGACTATAAAGAAGGTCGGCGTGGTGCCCGGCGGCTGCAGAAGTTGAATTCGCTCAATGCGCGGGTACTGGGAGGGGACGTCTTTCACGCCTTCCGGAAATTCATCACTCCGCATTCCGTGGATGCCATTCACGTCTATTTTCCCGATCCCTGGTGGAAACGAAAACATCGCGGACGGCGTGTTTTCAACGACCAGTTTGTTGACCTGGCAGCAAACTTGCTCAAGCCGGAAGGCTTGTTGCATTCCTGGACAGACGTGGAGGAATATTTCGGAGTCATTTCCAGGCTGATGGATCATCATACCCAATTTCAGGCACTCCCGCCCCCGGCGGAACGGGCTCCCGAGGACGATATGGATTATCAGACCAGCTACGAACGAAAAAAACGCCGCCTGGGGCTCCCGATTTATCGTGGCAAATGGCAACGAAAGCCATGATCGACTCCCCGCGTGAAGACGCGTGTCGCAATCGATGCCAGCACATTGCGAGTGCGCTGTCAGGACTGAGAGCGCATCACTCCCGCATGGACCGCGTTCCGCCACGCGGTGAGTTGCCTTTTATCAGTCGAAACACGCGCTGCGCGGGCCCAGGCCAGAGCAACTTGCTCTAGTGCCCTGCCAGGGCTTGGTTACGGGTGCGTCATCACGAAACGTCCTCCGTTGGACTTTGCGTGAAGACCGACCCAATTTTTTAGAGTTGACAAAGCACGAGGGGGAAATCCTCTCCACCCCGTGAAGCGACAGAGGGATCATCCATCTGCATCATCGCCGCATCTGCATCATCGCCGATTGTTGAAACCCCCAATTGAGAATATTTCCATGTCACAACATGTTGTTTTAATTTCTATTCCCGGGTTGCGTCGCAGCGATCTGGATCGGATGCCGCACCTCTCCGCAATGGCGAATGAAGGAGCCGTTGCTGCCCTGAAGCCGACGTTTCCCTGCATGACCTGTCCGGTTCAGGCCAATCTCACCACCGGGGTGGGGCCCGAGCAACATGGCATTATTGCCAACGGCTTTTTCGATCGCCAATCCGGTGAAGTGGAGATGTGGACCGCCTGGAACAGTTGTTTTCAGGCGCCGCAAGTCTGGGAACTGTTGCATCAGCACGATCCTGCGATCACTTCAGCCGTCTGGTTTCCGCTGCATTCGAAAGGAGCCAAGGCAGATTTTATCTGTACCCCTGCCCCGATTCACAATCCAGACGGTTCGGAGTCTTTATGGTGTTACACCAAGCCGACAGAACTCTATGGAGAATTGCGGGATGAGCTGGGGCACTTTCCCCTGATGAATTTCTGGGGACCGATGGCCAACATCAAATCCACAGAATGGATTATCAAGTCGGCCGTCCTGGCAGCCCAACGGTTTCAACCGCGATTTTCCTACATCTACGTGCCACATCTGGACTATGCCGCCCAGAAAAACGGCCCGAACAGCCCCGAAGCCATGCAGGCCGTGGTTGATCTCGACCAGACGCTGGGGGAGCTGTTTGCGGGGTATCAGGCAGCCGGTCTGACAGACATCCACTGGCTCGTGGCCAGCGAATATGCGATTCAAGAGGTCACGGCGGTGGCTTATCCAAACCGGTTGCTGCAACAGGCAGGACTGCTCGCGATTCGCGAAGAAGGGGGAAAACAGACGCTTGTTCCTGGCGAATCCCCAGCCTGGGCTCTGGTGGATCATCAACTGGCCCACGTTTTTGTTCAAGACCCGGATGATGTGGACTGGGTGGCGGACCTGTTCCGGGATCATCCACTGGTCAAACATGTGCTGATTGGAGCAGACCGGGCGAAGTATTCGCTGAACCATCCCCGGTCCGGAGAAGTGGTCCTCATCGCCAAACCGAATGCCTGGTTTGCTTACTACTGGTGGGAAAACGACCAGCAGGCTCCAGATTTTGCACAGACGGTCGATATTCATCGCAAGCCGGGATACGACCCGGTGGAACTCTTTATCGAAATGCCCGCTCGCAAAATTCCTCTGGATGCCTCCCTGGTCCGGGGCTCACATGGATACCCGGAAGAAGAAGCCGATTCTCCATGTGTGCTGGTCTCTTCCGCGCCGTTGCCCAAACCGGAATATCGCGACCTAGATGTGACCCCCCTGATCCTCGAACAGTTCGGTGCAAAAATGCCCCAGGCCAGAACCCCTTAGAACAAGTTGCTCTGGCCTGGGCCCGCGCAGCGCGCGTTTCGACTGATGAAACGCAACTCGTGCACCGTCGACTCTAAAATTTGGGGTTGGTTTCAACGCAAAGTCCGACAACGGAGGACGTTTCGTGATGACGCACCCCAAATCCAAGCCCTGACAGGGCACTCGTCGCGTGGCGGAATGCGACCTGTACGAGGTCGTGTGTTCTCGAGCGCATGACTTCCGTATTGTCCGTCATATGCGTGGACACTCGCGGAGAGAATCCAACGATTGATCGTTTCGCTGACGACGACGGCGAAACGATCAATCGGACGATGCAGGGTGAATGCGATCTGATCCCGCAAAGACCGCGTTCCGCCATCTTGTCAGAAAGCTACCGGTCGGATCGTTTTTTGGCAGCGGGACGCCGGTTCTTCTTTTTGGATGTTCCCGGCTTGGGACCGGCTTTGGTTTTTCGCCTGGGCTTCCCGGGCTTGAATAGCATATCCCCCGGATGGGCATTGTCTTCGCCCGAAGCTTTCCCGCGAAAGTAGACCTTGATGGGGACCTCTTTAAAGGGAAGCTCATCACGCAGACGTGACACGAGATAGCGTTTCCAGGTTTTGTCGAATAAGTCGGGATCGTTGCACTTCAGGACAATCACCGGAGGTTCCGTGGAAACTTGTGTCGCAAAGTAGATCTTGCCCCGCTTGTTACTCTTGAAACGTGGTGCATTCTGGGCACAGGCTTCCAGCACAATCCGGTTGAGTTGGCCTGTCGTGACCCGTTCACAGGACTGCTTGTAGATGGACTGACAGAGATTGATCAACTGCTTGATATTTCTGCTGTCTTTGGCTGTGATAAATGCCACCGGAACATGACTTAAACTGCCGAATGTTTTCAACAGATATTCGGACCATTTATCACTGGTCATTCCCTTTTCGAGCCCGAGATCCCATTTATTAACGACGAAGATACAGGCTTTGTTTTTCTCCAGAATCTCATCCACCAGTTGCTTGTCGACCCGTGAAATCCGATCTGTGGAATCGAAAAACATCAGGACGATATCGGCCCGGCGGATACTTTTCTGAGCTCTGACCAGGCCATAGTATTCGATGTCGTTGGCCAGACTCTTTCGTTTGCGAACCCCCGGGGTGTCGATGGCGACAAACGATTTTTCATCCAGCTCAAAACGAATGTCCACGCTATCACGAGTGGTGCCGGCAATTTCGCTGACAATCATGCGTTCCGTCTGCGCGAGCGCATTGATGAAGGTGCTCTTGCCCACATTTCTACGGCCGACAATCGCGAGCTTCAGTTCCGGTTCTTCTCCTTTTTGCTCTCCCCGGACCGCTTCATCACTGGCGGCTGCCGGCAGCATTTCAACCAGCTTGTCCATCAGTTCCTGACGATGTCGATTTCCTTTGACGCTGGTCTGAATCAGGGGACCATCTGCGATTCCCTCAAATTCGTGCATCTCAAGATCGGTTTTGATCGAATCGCATTTGTTGACGACCACGAGTTTGGGAACCTGAACTTTACGCAAGCGGTCCGAAACCTGTCTGTCCAGCAGAGTGAGTCCAGCCCGTCCATCAACGACAAACAGAATCAGATCCGCTTCTTCAATGGCAAATTGAATCTGCCGTTCGATGTCCTCGGACAGGTCATCGGAATCGACAATGCCGATGCCCCCCGTATCGACCAGATCGAAGTAGCGGTCTCCGTGGTGCATCATGTACTCCACGCGGTCCCGAGTCACCCCGGCTGTGGGGTCAACCACTGAGACGAGTTTTCCCGCCTGCCAGTTCATGATGGAGCTTTTGCCGACATTGGGACGACCGACAATGGCAACCTTGGGAATAGGCATGGAACGATCTGCAACAAAGGAACGAAATTCTGACCGGCGCGGTCAGCAGGCTTTCTGTTCGGAATCTGTTTCACGCACACATCGGGTGTGTGAAATTCTTCAGCCTTCACTCTGGAAGAACCTGGCAGGGTTCCTGGAAAGGTGAGACTCTCATCCGAAAAGTCACCGATTCTACCGTTTCAGCCTCAAAATCTGCAGTGCGCCACACCTGTCTGTGAAAATTTGTGGATTGGACTCCCCCCAGAAGTCTGTCTGAGCCCGCGAAACTCTCATAAACTGGGGTCACCCCAAATATTCGCGGACTTCGCCTACTGGACAGGGGCGAATCATCCACCGTAAAAATCCTCGGTCTCTTGCCGCATGATTTTTTGAATACTATACATGAATACAGTATCATTGTCAATACGCCTGCAGCCGGTGGCAGGGCCTTCGCCTGATACAAGCCAGGCAAAGTCCGGCAGGGTTCGGCCAATCGTGTTCGGCACGGAATTTGCGCCCTGTCTTCAGGCATGAACAGATGCCGCCAGAATGACAGTCAAGAACCTCCGGCGCAAGGGGATGCCGCCAGTCTGCGGAAGCCGCGGCAGTTCAGTCGGTTACTCAAGCGCTGACCGCGAGACTGTTCCACCACCCTGGGCTCACAGCAGCGGTCCGCGGCGCAGGCCGAGCAGCGGATGTTGACCTCTGCCAGTGATGCCGGACTGGTGCTCCTCGCCACGCTGAATTCCGGAATTCGTTCACGACGAGACATTCAGCGAGCCAGTGAACTCAAGCGGGTTCGCCAGGCGCTCACGCCACCGGGAGCACCACCAGCCAGCCAGGCGGACGTCCATGGGATCCCTCTCGGAATCGATGCGGGTCTTCGATCCGGAGCTGCTGCAGCCCCTGATTGCCGAACTGGTTCGACGCTTGCCGAAACACTCTCCTCCTGACAAGGTCTCTCCGGAGGAGATTCCTCTGGAGCTCCTGCGGAAGGTCGTGGCGGTGGATGGCTCATGTCTGCAGGGGTTCTCCCACATTATTCAGGCAGCCACCCAGGGAACTTCGTCCCGCAAATAGAGCAGCAAATCGACATGGCGGATGCACATGCAGTTCCGCCCGTGCCTGGACTGGACCGCTCCTGCCTCCGTTTTGTAGTCTCTTACAAGCAGTCCTGCAGTCACTTCCCGGTATTTCACCGCATCTGAAAGTGATGTGGGAGTGGATGGTGGTGGCCGGTTCGGGGCTGTTCCTGCGTGTCACTTCCGGGCATCCTCCCTCTATCAGCGTTGATCTCCTTTGGACAGCAATCAACAGAACCTTGTTTCACGTTCCCTGCGGCAGCTGGATCGTGCCTTCTGGTGCTTACGGGATCATCTTTCGGCGTTTGTCATATTAGGGATGCCAGTGTTGCTGATGCTGATCGGCGAGGTGCTGCTGGCAGTCTGGTTCTGGCGGACCTTTGAAGCAGATGCAGGGATTGTGTTCTTTTTCTTTGCGATCATCGTTCCCGTCTGCCTGTTGTTCACCGTTACGTTTTTCCCGCTTCCTTGTGGTGTCTACACCTGGTTTCAGGCGATTGGTGAGCCCAAGTCTGTCGGGGAAAGTCTGTCTTTTTGTGTCTCGCGGGCTGGCCGGGTGGTCCCCATCATGCTGAGGCTGGGTGCTTCATATGTCCTGTGGTTTCTACTGCTTGGACTTCCGATGCTGGTCTATTGGCCGCGGGGGTGTCTGGCTCCCAGCGTCGCCTTGTTTGAAGAGCGGCGGGATATTTTTGTTCGTGCCCGCCGGCTGCTGAAAGAAGATGTCGTGATCTATGTTCTTTCTTCACTTTATTTTCTGATGGGGCTGGCAGTGGGGGGACTGATTCCACTTCCGCGTCTGCTGCTGCTCAGCGAGGTTCTGGAGAATGAATGGACACGGCTGGCGGGAGAATGGATCTGGGTTTTTGAACTCACGATGGCTTCGCTGCTGCTCACAGGAATGGCGATCTGCTGGACAGTTGCCTTAACTTTCGTCTATCACGACATCCGGTTTCGTCGCGAAGGGGAAAGGATACGCCAGAAGATCCAAGTTCTGTTGGATCAGTATGCCCCTGCTGGAGGGGAAGCATGAGACATGCTTTTCCCGCCATGATTTCTTCTGGTCGTTTTTGTTCGGCCCTTTCCTCGACTTTCCTGCTGACATGGCCGTTATTGTGGCTGTCAAGATTGTGGCTGATCGTTGTTCCGGTGTGGCTGATCGTTGTTCCGGCCACAGTTACTGATGCGGCGCAATCTACCGCGAGAGCGCCTCATCCGGTGACTGAACAGAGTGAACAGGATGAACAGGCAAAGGCTATTGCCAAGGAGGTTTTTGCTGGAAAAGATTACTGGTGGAAACGAACGTCCACAGTCAATATTCCCAAAACATCTCTTGACAGGATTACCGACTGGCTGAATGAAAACATCTTTCGGCCGATCTGGAAATTGATTGGAAAGATTTTCGAATGGTTTCTAGGCCGTTCTCTCCCCGACTCGTTCGTCCGGGGTGACTGGTCCGCAGGAGTACCGTTTCTCTGGGGAGCGATTTTCGTTGGAGGCGCCTTGCTGGCATGGCGGCTCCTGCGAAACTTTCGATTTCCGACGACAACCATGGTGCCGGAGGTTCCCGGACTCAGTCAGCCGGTGTCCCTCCTGCAGGCCGACGTTCTGCTTCAGGAAGCTCGCGAGCGCTTGAAGAATCATGATGTCCGAGGATCGTTGCGACTGGTCTTCCTGGCCTTGCTGGCCCGGTTGCAGGATCTCGGGCACCTCAAGTACGATCGCTCCAAATCAAACCGTGAATATGGTCGTGAGCTGCATGGCGAGCCCGATCTGAGCGGCTCCTTTCGTCTCATTTCACAGGCTTTTGAGAGATGCTGGTACGGAGGTTATCACGTGCCTGCCGGTGAGGTGGCAGAATTGATCGTCCGGTGTGAACGCATTGGAACTCCGCGCGAGGGGACAGAATGACCCGATCGAGGCAATCCACCCTGATCGTCTGTGGCAGTCTGGCAGGACTGCTGTTCCTGATCGTCGTGGCTGGCAGCCAGTTTTCTTTGGGCAAAGACTCTCGCCTGACCTGTGTCGTGGAAGACACGCGGACCGGAGGCGGGGCAGGCCTTCAAGACTGGGCCAGTCGTATGGGGATCAAAACGATTCCGCTACGGGCTCCTCTCTGGGAAGTCAGTGACGAAGTCGGTGACGAACTCGGCGATCGTGGAAACTGCCTGCTGACCGCCGGGGACCGCAAATGGTTGCAGCATGAGTCAGAATTTCCGCAAGAACACTGGAACAAAATTCATCACTGGATCGCCAGCGGCAACACGCTGATTGTCGTGACGAACTCGTCGGGATCGTTACCGGATCAACTGGCCAATGAATTCACTCAACCTGCCAGCATCAATCACCTTGTTGAATTCCGAAAGGAGCACCATAAAGCAGATTTCTCCGGGAAGAGCGAGCAGCTTGTCCCAACCTGGTGGGGGGGCAAAATGGAGATCACCGGGACGCCCGACTCTCTGGTGAATTATCCATCCGAACTGCATCTTGCCGGTTTTTCCGGACGGACCATCCTTGCAAAACGCCCACTTGGGAAGGGGCATCTTTATCTGCTGCTGGACGGCAGTGTCTGGGCCAATCAAGGACTTGACCGGGCGGACAATGCCGCCACGCTGGCGAGGATTCTGAACGAGACACTCTCTGAACATGGGGTGCTGGCCATTGATGAATACCGTCATGGTTATGGCCGGGTTGAGTCCTTTGCCAGCTTTCTGATTGCACTTCCAGGCGCGGCCCCATTGCTCTGGATGAGTCTGATCTAGGGACTTTTCTGGATGATCGGCCGCATGAAACGGCTCTGCCCGGTGGAACCATTTATTGAAGAACCCCGTCGTACAGCATTCGAATTCATCGAATCGCTCGCCGCGCTCAACCAGCGGGCGCGGGCGGCACCGCTGGTGGTGAATGCTGTCTCGCAGCGGATTCGTTACCTTCTGCATCAACGAGGACAACTGACCGAAGAGAACCTTGAGCAACTGGATGGTGCCATACAATCTGTTGCCTCTGCGCCGCGACCTGCTGTTCCTCAAAGACAAATTCAAACCGTCACAGAACTCATTCAGCTGAGAAGGTCAACTTATGGAATTCGCCCAGGTTCGCGAGCAGACTGAGAACTTGCGTGCAGGTTTGCAGAAAGTTTTTTTCGGCCATCCTGATGTCCTGGATCTTCTGCTGGCCACTGTGTACAGCGGTGGACACGTGCTTCTTGAAGGTGTTCCCGGTCTGGGAAAGACGTTACTCGCCAAATCGCTTGCCCGCTTGCTGGGTGCGGACTTTCAACGGGTTCAGTTTACGCCGGACCTGATGCCCTCGGACGTCCTGGGGACCGAAATCATCAATCTGCAGACGCAGCAATTTGAAGTTCGTCGCGGACCGGTGTTCACGACCATTCTTCTTGCAGACGAGATCAATCGTACGCCGCCCAAAACGCAGGCAGCTCTGCTGGAAGTCATGGAAGAGCGAACGGTCACACTGGCTGGCGTCACTCATTCTCTCCCTTCGTTGTTCACTGTTCTGGCCACGCAGAATCCTGTTGAACTGGAAGGGACTTACTCGTTGCCGGAAGCACAAGTCGACCGGTTCATGACCAAGATTCTTTTGACGTATCCCACACTCGAAGACGATCTGCAGATTCTCGGCGCCTACAACGACGGCATCAATCTGCACCGTCGAGCCGTAGAAGAACTTGTTCCCGTTACCACGCCTGAAGAATTTCTAGCATCCCGCCAGCTGATTCAACAGGTCCGTGTCGAACCGACCGTGCTGCGATATATTGCCGAAATCGTTCGAGCGACTCGTAAACATCCCCATCTCCATCTCGGTTCGAGTCCCCGCGGCTCAATTCATCTGCTGATGCTCAGCAAAGTTCTGGCAGTGATGGATGGACGGGATTATATCACGCCCGATGATGTCAAATTTGGGGCGCCCGCAGTGTTGCGTCATCGAGTCATTTTGACTCCCGAGGCCCAGGTCTCTTCACGAACGGCGGATCAGATCATCGGAGATGTGCTGAGAGGCACGGAAGTCCCGCGTTAGAATCGGCGAAGCCAGGAACAGTCCCGGTACAACTTCCTGGTTTCCCGCCAGATTTGAAGAAGCGAGAACAAGTTGCTTTCGCCGGGGGCTGTGAAGAGTGTGTTTGAGCTGATTGTTTACTGCATTTTGCGTGGCAAACCCGGTCCAGACGGGGTGAATGCGCTCCAGCTTTCTTCGATCATGCCTTTCCTTGAACGAAAGTCTTTTCATGATTCTCCCGACTCGACTGCTGATCGTGCTGGGAGCGATCCCGTTGCTGGTCGCCGCATTATCCGATGGCTCGGAAACGATTCTGGGCATCGCCTGGGGGCTGATGGGAAGCCTGTTCATTCTCTGGTTCATGGACGGGATCTGGTTACAGCCCGGACAAAAACTGTCTCTGAGTCGCATTGCTCCTGAACAGGTCTATGTCGATCAGCAGCACCGCATCGAATGGGTACTGGAGAACCGGAGTTCCGTTCACACTTGCGTCGAACTTCGTGATCAGCTTCCCGCTGGAGCAGAGACAGACACTCCGGAACTGAGTATCGCCATTCCCCCACAAAGCGGAACCCGCCTGTGCTATGATCTGAAGCCGACCATTCGTGGAGATCTGGAGTTTGGAAATCTCTATTATCGCACGCGCGGCGCCCTGGGGCTGGCGTGGCGACTTTCCATGGTCAATGCGAAGCATCCGCTTCGCTGTTATCCTCATCTGGCGAACTGGAACGCGGCCGATATTGCCGCCCGACAGGCACTCAGCCGGCAATCCGGAAGCCACAGAATTCGCTGGCGGGGAACGGGAACAATTTTCGAATCGCTCCGTGAGTACACAACTGAAGATGACATTCGCTGGGTAGACTGGAAAGCTTCTGCCCGCGCACAGAGGCCCATCACCCGCAACTTTGAGACAGAACGTCACCAGCAGGTGCTGCTGATCATCGACGCCAGCCGGATGATGATGACCTACTGCGGTCATCGGACAAAGTTCGACACCGCGCTCGAAGCCGCCATCCTCGCTGCCCGTTCTGCCGTGGAAGTGGGTGATGCTGTCGGTTTGCTCGTTTTCTCAGACAAGATCGAGGTTTACCTGCACCCTCGACGTGAGAAAAGTCAGGTGGGGGCCATTATGAATGCGCTCTATGCTCTCCATGCCCGGCCGGTTGAACCAGATTTTGAAACCGCGATCACATTGATCGCCACTCGAAACCGTCGTCGCAGTCTGATGCTGCTGTTCACGGATGTCACTGTGATCGAATCGTCCCGGAGAATGTCCATTTATATTCGCTCATTGATTCCCCGGCATTTGCCCCTGGTGGCAACCATTGCCGATCAGACAGTGGAACAACTGGAAATTCTCGAGCCACAAAACGCGGAGGAATTCTATCAAGTAGGCGTGGCAAATGAACTGCTGCTGCAACGGGATGAACTCCTGGAAGTCCTTCGTAACAGTGGCGCTGCGGTCCTCGATTCCCCCGCCGATGAGATCGCCACACGCACCATTGAAACCTACTTGAGTCTGAAGAACCGCATGTTGCTATAGTGAAAGAGACTCCAGGGTCGTGTCGTGTCAGGGCTTGGTTTTAGAGTGTGTCATCGCGAAACGTCCTCCGTGGTCCCTCATTATGGTCCCTCACTTCGGAACGATCTTTGTCCCCTTTCGCTTTGTCCCTTTTTGACACAGTGAGAAATTAGCAGGTACCGCCCATGTTAAATCGTTTCAGGAGTGTTGCAGCAGCCTGGATCGCCTTGGCGATGATACTCTCGCTGGGGACGATGACATTCGCACAAGAGAAGCCATCGACGACGAAAGAGCCTGAAAAACGGTCGCGTTCTCCACAACTGATCGCCAGGCAACTGGCTGCAGTCTATGGAAAGAAACTCAATCACGTGGCCTACATTCCGGCATTGCCGCTGGTCGCGAAATTGCGTCTCAGCGAAGTCCTGCCCGATCCAGAATGCGCCAGAGAAGTCGAAATCATCGTTGCTCCGTTCCTCCGCGGGGAGAAATCACCAATCCCTCAATCGGGAAGCGAACAGGCAGGGCATCTGGTCTTCGCCGAATTGGCCAGACGGGCCAACGGGCAGGATCGGGAACGCTGGATACTGCTCTGTCGGAACGCGGCCGATCAGATTTTTGATCCAGAAGGCAAACCGCAGCCGATCATGCCTTTTCACAATGAGATGAGTGACGCAGTCTTCATGGGTGGGGCCATTCTGGCAGTCACAGGCGAGCTGACCGGCGAACGGAAATACTTCGATGCTGCAACCAATCACTTTGCTGCTCTGCGCACGCTCTGTGTTCGACCAGACGGACTGTATCGACATTCCCCCTTGTGCGAAGCAGCCTGGGGACGCGGGAATGGCTTTCCGGCACTCGGGTTGGCGCTGGCCTTGAGTGACTGGCCGGACGACCATCCTGCCCAGCCAGACCTCATCGCAGAATTCCAGAAGCACATGGCAGCTCTCAAGCTTCATCAGGACTCCCAGACCGGATGCTGGCATCAAGTCATTGATCATCCCGAGAGTTATGATGAATATTCCTGTACCTGTATGATCGGTTTTGCCATGCAGCGTGGAATCCGCCGTGGCTGGCTGACCAGGGCAGACTATCAGCCGTGCGTCGATCAGGCCTGGCACGCCCTTCAGGAGCGAACCAGCGCCAGCGGTGAACTCGTCAACGTCTGCGCCGGGACCGGCAAGCAAAAAACTCTTCAGGATTACCTGGAACGTCCTGCGCTGAATGGTCAGGATGACCGTGGCGGCGCAATGGGACTGCTCTTCGTAACGGAACTGATCGAAGCGGAGCAGATGCGTTCATCTGGCAGTCTGTCTCAATGAAAACAGTCTGTCTCAATGAAAACAGTCTGTCTCAATGAAAAAAGCCCGCGCTCGAATTGAGTCGCGGGCCCACCATGTCTCCGGGTTTTAGAAATTCACAAGGCGTTTGAAATAAAATGAGTCCGAAATTCTGACATGGGGAACAACGGAATAATCTACCCTGAAAAGCGTAGCATTTTTTGTTCCAATGTCAAAATTAATTCACAATTCGGCGAAGCCTGTGCGTATTTCCCCTGTTTTCGAATCAATTGCGGCCTATCAGGATCGAAGAATGGGCGTCTTGTCGCCGTCTGTTTTATTTTGATGCGACGCATTTTCGATCACTCCTGTTTCTCTGTGCAGCGAAACTCTCTTCAGATTCTTGTAAAATGCAAATGGCATGAGGATTGCTTGAGTCCCGGAAAGTGTTTTCTAAATTGATTTGCGGTCATGGAGAAGGTGTGCACCGCGTAATTTTAGAAATAATTCGTTTTACTAAATTAAGACGGGCCAAGATCTCCGTGATCAAGAACATCGAGTCTCCTACCACGCTGCATCGGAATTTCTCTTCTGATGTCTCTCATTGTCTCTGTTGGAACTTCCAGCCCAAATCGACAAGTTGGGAAACTTGCCGCAAGCAGGTCAATACGCCTGCGAACGCGACTCGGGAACCAGACAGGATGGAGTGGCCGCACCAGGTCGCGAATCCACAGCAATCTTTGTCTCCTGCATTCTGCGTCCGCATGCAAAGTTCCAGCACGACCGCCATACGCCGCGACTCCCGCAGGTCCGCATTAAGACATACCGAGTAGTCGTTGGACAAACCTGAAAAGTGCAGAGCGACAACCGCATCTGATCTTCAGCCCCCCCACTCATACGCTTCGAGCCTCGTAAGATGATGGATCCCATAATTGCGACGCGTGCCGATGGCCGTGTCCCAGCCCCCGCCTATCTGATTGTCCAGCGAGGAGATGCCCGCCTGGAAATTGTCGATATGGCAGCCGGCGGACGTTTCACAGTGGGCAGAGCCCATACCAACCGAATTGTGTTGCCAGATGCCAAATGCAGCCGACTGCATTGCGAAATTTTTGCAAGAGGCCACCAGTGGTATCTGCGTGACCTGGGCAGCCGCAATGGCGTGACCATTGATGGAAATCGGATCGAAGGGGATCAGGCACTGGAATATGGAAACGCCATTGGTGTCGGGGCGTGTCAGCTGCTCTTTACCGATCGCCCGGATACGGTTCCCCGGTCTCAGCGAGACAGTCATGCGGTGGAGTCCGAAGATGGGAACTCCGGTTTTGAAATCATCGAGCGCAAATCCGGCACTCAGTATGATTCCGTGGTGGGCGTGGCGCGCACACGTCAACGGATGGATGACGCCACATCGTTATTTCGAGTTGCACGAGCCATGGCGGCCAGTACTTCAGAAGGAGAACTGTGCCAAACCGTGCTGGAAGAACTGGTCAAATACACCGGGGCCACGCTGGGAGGAATTCTGACGGTCCGCAATGGCGGTGAACGGGAACTTGCACTGGAGAATCTGGAGCCGCAAGCGCAGCTGGGAGATCGTCCCGCCAGTATGTTCTCCTCCTTTCTCACACGCATTGCCATGGAGGATCAGGATGCGATTCTGGCACATGACATTTCCAAACATGCTTCCCTGTCGCAGCAGAAAAGCCTGCATGATATTCAGGCAGAGAGCGCGATCTGTGCCCCTATTCGTCATGCCCGGGCGGTCCTGGGGGTGATCCATTTATACGCGCTGCGAGGCGAATCGTCCTTAACGCAAAATGGATTGGAATTTGTTCTGGCGGTTGCTGACCAGATGGGAGACCAGCTGTTTGCCCTGCGGGAGAAAAGTCGTCTGGAAGCAGGCCTGGATCTGGCCCGGCAGCATGTGGTGGACCTGCAGGATCAACTTGAAGTCGGCAGCGAACTGATTGGGCAGAGTACCAAGCTGGAAGAACTGCGACGGTCCATCGCGCGCGTTGCTCCCACGGATGCCCTGGTTCTCATTCGAGGTGAAAGCGGCGTCGGGAAGGAACTGGTGGCGCGGGCTGTGCACTTCAACAGTCTGCGGAAAAATGGTCCGTTTGTGTGCGTGAATTGTGCCGCATTAACGGAAAGCCTGCTGGAAAGCGAACTGTTCGGACATGAAAAAGGAGCCTTCACGGGGGCCTCCGCCCGGCGGTCCGGAAAGTTCGAGCAAGCCAGCGGAGGAACGCTTTTTCTCGATGAAATCGGCGAAATGAGCCCGGAGATTCAGGCCAAATTTCTGCGCGTGCTGGAAGGTCAGGCGTTCGAACGCGTGGGGGGAGGAGAGTCCATCATGGTGGATGTGCGCGTGGTGACCGCTACCAATCGTGACCTGGAAGAGGCCGTTCGCGAAAAACGATTTCGGCGGGATCTCTTTTTCCGTCTGCAGGTCATCGAACTGGTCGTGCCTCCATTGCGCCAACACCCTGCGGACATTGCTCCGATTGCTCAGTATTTTCTGGACCGCTTCGCCGCCCAGGCCCATCGACGCGTCCGGGGATTTACTCCGCTGGCCATGCAGAAATTGCAGAAACACGATTGGCCGGGAAATGTCCGTGAGTTGCGAAACGTCGTGGAACGGGCCGTCATTCTGGGGGACCAGGAACTGTTGGGGCCGGACGACATCGTCTTGACCCGGTTGCGGCTGGATGCTGAGGACGAGCCAGCTCCGCCAGTTCTTGTGCCCGGCACCCTGACACATTTTGATCCCGGGCCGGACCATGGTGTCGACATGTGGGCAAATTTCATTCAGAAAAATGCCACCCTGGATGAAATTGACCGTCTCTATATTGAAGCGGTCCTCCGTTCGACCGACTGGAACAAATCGAAAGCATCACGCATCCTGCAGATTGAACGGACCACCCTGGACCGGCGACTGAAGAAATACGGAATCGAACGGCCAGGAGGGGGCACAGACGATGACGACGATCAGGATGCCCCTCTGGGAGATACGACATTTAGTGAGTAGTGTCGTGTTACGGATTGGTTTTCGGGTACGTCTTCGAGAAGCGTTCTCCGTTGTCGGACGTTATGTTCAGGTCTATCCAAATTTTTAGAATTGACAAAGCATTACAGGGCATTTGCCCCGCACAGGCCGTGTTCCGTCACGCGGCGAGTTGGCTTTCATCAATCAACACGCGCTGCGCGGGCCAGTGCAACTTGCTCTAATGAATGGCGTTGGCTGCCACCAGAGCCCGTTCGTACACACTGACATATTCCTGTGCGCTCCTTCGCCAGGACAGGTCCAATGCCATGGCGGTCTGCACCAGTTGATGCCAATTTTCACGATGATGGGTATACATCCCTACTGCTCGCCAGACGGCACTCACGAAGGCGTCTGCATTGTAATCATGAAATACAAAACCAGTGGCTCGGCGTTGTTCCAGATTTTCGGAAGAGGCATCGATGACGGAGTCTGCCAGTCCGCCCACCGCATGGACGATGGGAATGGTCCCATAAAGCAGGCTGTATTGCTGATTCAGCCCGCACGGTTCAAATCGGCTGGGCATCAGATAGGCGTCCGCTCCCGCTTCGATGCGGTGTGCGAGCCGTTCATCAAATCCGATCTGAACCGCCACTTTGCCCGGATAACGATGTTGTAACGCACGCAAATAGTCTTCAAACCAGCGGTCTCCAGACCCCAGAAAGGCCAATTGAATATCGGCTGCCAGCAGTTCATCCGCCTTGGCAGAAATCAGATCCAGACCCTTCTGGTCTGTCAGACGTGAGACCATCCCGAATAACATTGCTTCCGGACGCACCTGCAGCCCTAGATCCGCTTGCAGCGTTGCCTTGCACTGAGCTTTTCCCGTCTCCACGGTGGCAGCTGTGAAGTTGACCGGCAAATGGGGGTCGAGTTCCGGATTCCACTCTTTGGTATCCACCCCATTGAGAATTCCAACCAGCGAAACTCCCCGCTGCAGCAACAGGGGATCGAGACCACAACCAAATTGCGGCTGACAGATTTCGCGGGCATAGGTCTGGCTGACAGTGGTGACCATATCTGCCATGGTTATGCCCGCTTTCAGCAGATTCAGATGGCCGTAATATTCCATCTGCTGCCAGTTGAAATACTCCTGCGGCAGTCCCGTCAATTCCATTTGCCAGCCCGGAAACTGCCCGTGGAATGCCATGTTATGAATGGTGAGCACTGTGCCGGTATTCACAAAACGCCCTCCCCGGGACCGGGCGTGCTGAACAAGAGCCGGCACAAGGGCCGTTTGCCAGTCATTGACATGAATGATATTGGGACGGGCCAGGGACTGAGCAATTTCCATGACCGCCCGGCTAAAGAAAATAAATCGTTCCGCATTGTCCGGATAATCGACGCCGTTTTCCGTATAGAGAGAGCGGCGGTCGAAAAATGTCGGTTGGTCCACCAGCAGAATTTCCACATTCGTCCCGACAAGCAGCGACCTGCGGACGGTGGCCTTGATCGTCGAGTTGCGCAGGTCGACATTGATAATGGCGACCGGTTCTCCTCGACGCGATTCCGGAATGACCCGCCGGTACAACGGCAGAACCAGTGTGACATCGTGTCCCGCTTCCGATAACGCTTTGGAGAGTCCTGTCGCCACATCGGCCAGGCCGCCTGTCTTCGCATACGGAACTGCCTCGGAACTGGCCATCAGAATGTGCATGAGACTGCTTTATCACTTCAAAACATAACGGGAAGAGAGCAAGTTGCTCTGGCCCGATTCATCGTTTCGCTGTCGTCCGCAGCGAAACGATGAATCGTTGGATTCTCTCTGTGAGTGTCCACACACACGACACACAATACGGTGTGAATGCGGTGAATGCGGTGAAGCGGTCTACCTGGTGCCGGCCGCCGCATCGATCCGTCTCTGCAATGTTTCCTGTGTCTCCTTCAGAGTGTATTCCAGGTACACATCCTGATCATACAACAGAGACTCGACCGTCATGTCCAGGGCTGCCTGGCTGTCGAAGAAACTGAGCGCCCGCAGCGCTTCCAGACGAACCCTTGGATGTTCATCATTCACCGCAGCCTGCAGCAACTCCAGTGGATTCTCCACCCGATCTCTGGCATAGCACAAGGCACGGACTGCCGCCGCCCGGGCATGCCCATTTTTTGCCGTCAGTAATTGTTTGAGAAGTTTCTGGTCGAGCACATCATGATGCTGTTTGACCCAGAACGCTTCCAGCAGATTGTGCTCGTAATGGGCATCGGATGTGTCCAGCCCGGCGATCCATTGATCCACGGCCGGCAGCACGTCTGCTGTTTTTCGATCACGCAGTTCACGTCGCACACGATAACGGGTGCGGTCTTCGTATTCTTTCAGCAGATCGAGCAAGTTGGCGATCGGCTGGCCGGAAATTGCCGCTGGTTTCACCAACGGATTTCCGGTATAGGAGACGCGCCAGATCCGTCCATGAATCTTATCCCGGTTTGGATCGCGAATGGAATGTTGCATGTGACCCACCAGCGGGTTGTACCAATCCAGGACATAGAGCGCTCCATCTGGACCAAACTGCAGATCCACAGGGCGGAAGTTTACGTCGGAAGAACGCAACAAGGGAGTGACCGGTTCCGCAGCATAGCCAGATCCTTCCTCCCGCATCCGGTATTGCAAGACCCCTTGAAATCCGATGCAGTTATTCAGCAGGTAATCTCCCTGCATTTCTTTGGGAAAGTTGCGACTGCTGACAAATTCACATCCACAGGTCGGGCGCCATTGCTTGACGAGAAACTGCTTGAGCCCGGGATGTTTACGGGGATGGTCGAGATCTCCGGAGAATGCCGCAGCATAATAGTTTGCCCCGCCGGAAGCATCGGCAATGAAGTTTTGTCCCCATTGATCAAAGGCATGCCCCCACGGATTGGCAAAGGGATACGAAACGAACACGCTGAACTTGTCCGATCGTGGTTCGTAACGATAAACGGCTGCATTGGCTGCACGAGAGAGCCCATAGGGGGATTCCACTTGTGTATGCAGGAACGTCCCTTCCTGAAAATACAGTTCTCCTCCCGGCCCCATCTCGAAGGCGCTGATGGAATGATGAGAATCGGCGCTGTCAAAACCATGCAGAACCGTTTCTATACTGTCGGCGCGATCGTCTCCATCTTCATCTTTGAGGAAAGACAGATTCGGTTGCTGGGAGACATAGGCTCCGTGGTCGGCCAGTTCAATCCCAATGGGAAGATATAAGTTTTCCGCAAAGACCTTTTGCTGATCTGCTTTACCGTCGCCATCCGTATCGGACAGAATGAGGACTTTATCGTTCACGGGCGTTCCGGGCAGATACTGCGGATACGATTCTGCCGTCGTCACCCAGATGCGGCCCTGGGCGTCGAACGTAAATGAAACCGGATTCTTCAGGTCCGGAAACTCCACTTCGGACGCCACCAGGTCGACCCGAAAACCATCCGCCAGGGTGAACAGTTTGATCGCTTCTTCGGGCGGCACAATACGAACTTCATTCTTGAAATTCGTTTCAATCTTTACGAACTCACCGGTCTTCGAGTCATCGATCTGTGCGGGCAGAGACTCACCCTGAGCGGCCTTCCAGATGCGCTGATCGCGTACTTCCGCCATTTTGCGAAGCTTGGCGAATTCGGCTGGAAAGTTCACCACTCCAAAAGGATTCTTACGTCCTCCATAGATGTAGTAGCCATTGACCGAACGGTAGTCGTAATAGACCTGCTTGTTTTTTTCTTCGACCTCTTTATGAATCCGCTCGGCCAGATCTCCCGAGGGGGTTGTGGCAGTCCCGAACAGTTCCTGGTCGAGCAGTTGTGCGACCGCAGCATCACCGGCATCATTCAAATGGCAGCCGTTGATCGTGAAGTCCGTAGCGGGATCATCCAGCAGTTTTTTGCTGCCGGGGTACAGGTCCACGAACTGAACATCAGCTTCATTGGCCACCTTTTTCATAGCGGCACTGTAGAGTTCGATATTTTTGTTGTTCCACTGGGCAGCGAAAATGTTGCGGGCCGGCAGGTCTTCGTTGGCGATGGGAGAAACCAGGACGATGGCGGGAACCTGTTTGATTTCTCCTGTTTTGTCCTGCAGATTGGGGACTTCCCGCCCGTTGGGATAATTCTGACTGGGGTATTTCAGCTCTTTGAGGTCGGCGAGAAACTGTTTCAGATCACGTTCAAAAGCAGGCAGCCCCTGCGGTCCGGCAAAGGATTCATTAAAACCAAAGCAGGCGATGATCACGTTTGGCTGATGATCGATCAGCGTGTGGCCATGATCCTGAAAATCCAGAGAACGCATCCGAACGGTAATGGTATCGCCGGAAAAACCGAGATTGCGAACCACCAGTTTTTCACGAGGAAAACGACTGTACAGCAACGTCTCCCAGTGATTGAACGCTTGCATCCTTTCGGCAAATGTATTGCCGAGAACGACGATTTTGTCGCCTGCGTGAAGTTTGAGCGGAGTTTCGACAGCATGGACACGTTCCACGCTGCACAGGCAGGCGAGAAAAGCCGCAGTCAGGACGACAAATCGTGGCATATCTGGCTCGTTATTCCATCAGGTGTTGACGACGAATTTTACACCGGGCCATTTTTACCTTGTCGTTCACCTTGCATGGATCGAGGTTTTCCAAGCGGCGAACAGCTTTCATCCCATCCAGATTACGTGTTGCACACTCGGGCGGGGAGTAACTTGCCAGGGGCAGATCATCGGGAAAAGTGCCAGGTCTTTTCGCTTGAATTCTGGCGAATCGACAGTCGAATGTATACCCCATGTGATTGAAAATGAGGCCGGCATCCTGCCAGGGCCTGGTTTGGGGATGCGTCATCGCAAAACGTCCTCCGTTGTCGGACTTTGCGTATAGAGCAACTTGCTCTATGCAAGCGTTTTCAGGAACTTATACTGCCATGGGTGAAAATCCGCATGGCCCATATGTTTCTGCTGTCCAGTGGGATGCGGCTTCCTGAATCCAGAGTGAATACCGCTCCCATGCTGCCATTGCGTGACAACATCCCATCTCGGTCAACTCCGATTGTGAACTATGCCATCATCGCGGTTTGCATATTGGTTTTTCTGGCACAAGTGAGCGAACAACCCGGTCAGCCGTCGCTGGTGGAGCAGTACGGCATGATCCCTGTTCGGGTTTCACACCCCGATCAGCCGGTGGAAATCGTTGCGGAGGCCCGACAGGTGCAGACTCCACGCGGCCCTCAAATTCAATTGACCAAGCGTCTCGCGGCCCCTTCTGCAGTCGCTCCCTGGATGACGATGCTGACATGTATTTTTTTGCATGGCAGCTTCATGCACATTCTGGGAAATATGTGGTTCCTCTTTATTTTCGGAGACAATGTCGAAGATCGTTTCGGACATCTCGGGTATGCGATCTTCTATCTCTGTTGCGGAGTTGCCGCGAGCCTTGTGCATTATTTGAGCGAAACCACTTCTGCTCTACCTACCATTGGAGCCAGCGGAGCCATTGCCGGGATCATGGGAGCATATTTTGTCTGGTATTCAGGGGCGAAAGTTCAGACATTGATCCCGTTGGGAATTTTCTCACAGATTATTGTTGTGCCGGCATCGCTCTTTCTGGGGCTCTGGTTTTTGTTGCAATTCTTCTCCGGCGTGGGCTTCGCAGGTGGGACGGAATCTTCCGGAGTGGCGTGGTGGGCCCATATCGGCGGGTTTGCCGTGGGAGCCATTGCCGCCCTGGTGTTGGGAAATACGCCGCTGCTGCGACCAAAAATGCAGACGCATCTGCAGGGCCCCAGTCAGACCGGGGTCTATTCCGCCCGCCGGTTTTAACAGCTTGCAGAACACACTTGTGAAAAGGTGGATTCGCGATTGTGCGTGGGTTTTCTGAACCCGCCTGGTGCAAGTTGCTCTGGTTGAGTCCGTACAGCGCACGTTTCGACTGATGACAGGAGACTCGCCGTATGGCGGAACGCGGTTGATGCGGGGGGGGGGGGGGGGGGGGGATGGGCTTTGGCCCGGGGCTTCCTATTGTGGGGGG